>Ga0209544_1000708_pt1 | contig 43086 bp, 35 predicted proteins | sample MesohylPK_FD_187297 | JGI IMG/M metagenome (GOLD analysis project Ga0209544, IMG submission 187297) | Host-associated microbial community of the marine sponge Aplysina aerophoba from Gulf of Piran - sponge mesohyl, lysed by proteinase K... | ecosystem: Host-associated > Porifera > Sponge >... | reverse complement strand
CCGCCGATCTCGCGGCGGACGACGTGGCCCCGGCGGACCGCCACTACCGCTTCACCCTCGACATGCGGCACAAGGGGCAGATCAACGAGGTCGAGGTCGAGTTGGGCGGCGAGACCGTCGCCGCCGACGGGATCGACGCGCTCCACGAGGAGTTCCGCCAGCGCTACGAGGCGCTCTATGGCCGGGGCGCCGCGCTGCCGGGCGCGCAGCTGGAGATCGTCACATTCCGCTGCCGCGCCTCGGGCGCGACACGCAAGCCCCTGCTGTCGACGGCGGACCTGACCGATTCAGAGCCCGCGCCGGAGGCCAAGCGTCCCTCCCGCTCGGTCTATTGGGCGTCGTGGGGCCGTCGCGCCGAGACCCCGATCTTCGAGGGCGCACGGCTCGCGCCGGGCAACCGGATCGAGGGGCCGGCGGTGATCGATACCGAGGTCACCACGGTGGTGGTCCATCCCGGACAGACGCTCACCGTCGATTCCTACGGTAATTTCGAGATCGCCCTGGCTCCGAGCGCGGACGGCACCGCATGATCGCGGCGTGGGGAGGGATGGGAGAGGCGTCATGGACATGACCACATTCGAACGCTCGCTCGAAGGCGCCACGCCGCCGGAGGGATTGAGCAAGCCGCTCCAGGCGCTCTGGCAGGAGGCGAAGGGTGCGTGGGACAAAGCCCATGGCCTCGCCCAGGCGGACAAGGGGGCGGCGGGCGCCTGGGTCCACGCCTATCTCCACCGGGTCGAGGGCGACCTTCGCAACGCCGGCTACTGGTACCGGCGCGCCGGCCGCCCGGCGTCGGAGCAGGCGCTGCGCGTCGAATGGCGCTCCATTGCGACCGCCCTGCTAGCCGAAGAATGATAGAAGCCGGATAACGCCCCTGGCCCCGTTGACGGCCCCCCGAGCGCTCCCTACATTCCGATAGTCGCCGCCTGGAGGAGTACCGATGAGCGTGACCCACGTCACCGACGCCGAGTTCGAAGAGAAGGTCCTCAACGCCGAAGGCCCGGTCCTGGTCGACTTCTGGGCCGACTGGTGCGGCCCCTGCAAGGCGATCGCGCCTGCGCTGGAAGAGATCGCCGGCGAGATGAGCGATTCGCTCTCGGTGGCCAAGCTGGACGTGGATTCGAACCCCTCGACGCCGGCGAAGTACGGCATCCGCGGCATTCCGACGCTCATTCTCTTCAAGGACGGCGAAGTGGCCGACACCAAGGTCGGCGCGCTGCCCAAGGCCAGGCTCGCCGAGTGGCTGCGCGGCGCGGTCTGATCTCCTCCGCTCAGGCGGCCGGCACGCCAGCCCTCGCCAGCACGCTTCCCACGAGATAGAGCGAGCCGCACACCAGGATGCGGCCGGGGTTGGCCGCGCCCGCCGAGAGGCGCGTGACCGCCGCGCCGACACTGGTATCCGTCTCCGAGTTCATGCCCAGGGACCGCGCGACCGAGTCGACTTCGACCGCTGCCCTGCTGGCGGACTGATCGGGAATCGCCACCGCCGCCAATCTCCGCACGAAGGGTGCCAGCGGTCGGAGATAATCCTCGGGCGGTCTCGTGTTCAGCATGCCGACCACGAGGTCGAGGGGCCGGTCGGCCCAGCTCTCGGCGACGCGGGCGAGCGCCATCGCAGCCGCCTCGTTGTGGCCGCCGTCGATCCAGAGCTCCCAGACATCGGCGAGGCCGGCCCAGGGAATGCGCTGGAGCCGCCCTGGCCAGCGCGCCTGCCGCAGGCCTTGGGCGATGGCGTCGTCGCCCACATCGAAGCCGGGAAGCAGCCGCGCGCAGACGGCGGCAAGCGCCGCGTTCTCGACCTGATGGTCGCCGGCGAGCCCCGGCAGCGGGTAGCGCCCTTCGCCGCGCACATCCCGCACCACCACGTGCGAGGCGGAGCGCTCGAACGACCACTCCCGGCCGGACCTTGCGAGCGGTGCCCCTACCCCATCCGCGACCGACTCGATGACCGCGTCGGCCTCCGCCTCCTGCCGCCCGATCACACCGGTCACGTCTCGTTTCAGAATGCCGGCCTTCTCGGCGGCGATCAGCGGGAGCGTCTCGCCCAGATAGTGGGTGTGGTCGATGGAGACCGGGGTGATGACGGTGAGCGCCGGGCGCGCGATCACGTTGGTGGCGTCGAGCCGTCCGCCGAGCCCGACTTCCAACAGCAGCACATCCGAGGGATTGCGCTCGAAGGCATGGAACGCCGCCGCCGTGGTGATCTCGAAGAAGGTGATCGGCGCCCCGTCGTTGACCGCCTCGCAATGGGCGAGGCTCGCGCGCAACGAATCTTCGGCGATCGGCACACCGCCCAGCCTGATCCGCTCGGCGAAGCGCACCAGGTGGGGCGAGACGTAGCTGTTCACCCGGTAGCCCGCCGCGCGCAGCGTCGCGTCGAGATAGGCGACGACGCTGCCCTTGCCGTTGGTGCCGGCGACGTGGATCACCGGCGGCATGGTGCGCTCCGGGTTGCCGAGCGCATCGAGCAGCCGGGTCATGCGCCCGAGCGAGAGATCGATGGCCTTGGGATGGAGGTCGAGCAGCCGGGCGAGGATCGCGTCGCTCTCGCGCGGCGCTGCCGGCCTGGACGCCACGCTCATCTTACTCGTCAGGAACAGGCCGCGGAGAACGCGACCGGGTGCCGCTTACTCGGCGCTGGCCGATGCAGGCAGGTCCTTGCCCCCGCTCGCGCCGGGCCCGTTCCCGTGCAGGGCGATGACCTCCGCCGTGGGCTTCTTGTCGCGCAGCAGGGACAGCAGCAGTGACAGCGTCTCGCGCAGCTTGCGGCGATGCACCACCATGTCGACCATGCCGTGATCGCGCAGGTACTCGGCGCGCTGGAAGCCCTCGGGCAGCCGCTCCCGGATCGTCTCCTCGATCACGCGCGGGCCCGCGAAACCGATCACGGCGCCCGGCTCGGCGATGGCGATGTCGCCGAGCATCGCGAAGGAGGCGGTCACGCCGCCGGTCGTCGGGTTGGTGAGCAGGACGATATAGGGCACGCCCGCTTCCTTCAGCTCGTCGACCGCGATGGTGGTGCGCGCCATCTGCATCAGCGAGAGCACGCCCTCCTGCATCCGTGCGCCGCCCGAGGACGGAATCACGATCAGGGGCGCTTCCTGCAGGATGGCGAGCCGCGCGGCAGCCAGCAGGCTCTCGCCGACGGCAGTGCCCATCGAGCCGCCCAGAAAGCCGAAGTTGAACGCGGCGACGACCGCCGGCGAGCCCCCGATCTGGCCGTGAGCGACCACGATGGCGTCGTCATGGCCGGTCTTGCTGCGCGCCTCGCGCAGGCGGTCCGCATAGCGCTTGCGGTCGCGGAAGCGGAGGGGATCCTCGTCCACCGCCGGCAGCTCGATACTCTGATATTTCTCCTCGTCGAAGAGCTGCGCGAGCCGCTGCTCGGCGCCGAGCCGCATGTGATGGTCGCAGCGCGGGCAGACCCGGAGGTTGCCCTCCAGCTCGCGGTGAAAAATCATCTGTTCGCACTTCTCGCACTTCTCCCAGAGGTCCTGGGGGATGTCGGGCTTGCGGAACAGGCCGCTCACCTTGGGGCGCGAGAATCGGTCGAGCCAGCTCACGATGCAGCCTCCTGCCGCGCCGCGCGCACGCCCTCGCCGAGCGCGCGCACCAGCGCGAGCGCGTTATCGCGGCAGGCGGCCGTCGCCCCGCCGTCCGCGTCCAACGCCTCCTCGATCGCCGAGATCAGGGCGGAGCCCACGACCGCAGCGTCCGCCACCCGCGCGACCTCCGCCGCCTGCTCCGGCGTCTTGATGCCGAAGCCCACCGCGACGGGCAGCGCCGTGTGGCGCCTCAGCCGGTCGACCGCCTCTTGAGTCGCAGCAGTGGTGGCGCCCGCCGCGCCGGTGATCCCGGTAATCGAGATGTAGTAGACGAAGCCGCTGGTGTTGGTGAGGACTGCCGGCAGGCGGGCCTCGTCGGTCGTCGGCGCCACCAGGCGCACGAAGGAGAGCCCCGCGTCAAGCGCCGGCCGGCACAGCTCGGCATCCTCCTCGGGCGGCAGATCGACCACGATCATGCCGTCGAGCCCGACCTCCAGCGCGTCGTTCAGGAAGCGCTCCACGCCATAGATGTAGATCGGGTTGTAGTAGCCCATCAGCACCAGCGGCGTCGTGTCGTCCTGCGCCCGGAAGCGCCGCGCCAGCTCGAGCGACTTGCCCAGCGTGATGCCGGCCCGGAGCGCGCGCTGACCCGCGCGCTGAATCACCGGGCCATCCGCCATCGGATCGGTGAAAGGCGAGCCGATCTCGATGACATCGGCACCCGCCTCCGCAAGCCCTTCCAGGATGGCGTAGGAGGTCTCGATGTCCGGGTCGCCCATCATCGTGAAGGTGACGAGCCCGGCGCGGCCCTCCTTGGCGAGCGCGGCGAAGCGCCGTTCGATCCGTCCGCTCACAGCTCTGCACCCATCGTATCGGCGACGGTGAAGATGTCCTTGTCGCCCCGGCCGCACATGTTCATGACGAGGATGTGGTCATTCGGCAGTCCCGGCGCCAGCTCCACCACGTGGGCCAGCGCGTGGGCGGGCTCGAGCGCGGGAATGATCCCCTCCAGCCGCGCACAGAGGTGGAAGGCATCCAGCGCCTGCTCGTCGTCGATCGGCACGTAGGAGACCCGCCCTGAATCCTTCAGCCAAGCGTGCTCGGGCCCGATGCCGGGATAGTCGAGACCGGCCGATATCGAATGCGCCTCGGTGATCTGGCCGTGCTCGTCCTGCAACAGATAGGTCCGGTTGCCGTGCAGCACGCCCGGTGAGCCGGCGGACAGCGACGCGGCGTGCTTGCCGCTCTCGATCCCGTGCCCGGCGGCCTCGACGCCGACCATGCGCACGCCCTCTTCGTCGAGGAAGGGGTGGAAGAGGCCGATGGCATTCGAGCCGCCGCCGACGCAAGCGACCAGCGTGTCCGGCAGCCGGCCCTCCGCCGCCATGACCTGCTCGCGGGTCTCGTGTCCGATCACCGACTGGAAGTCGCGCACCATGGCGGGATAGGGATGCGGGCCCGCGACGGTGCCGATCAGATAGAAGGTCGTCTCGACGTTGGTCACCCAGTCGCGCAGCGCCTCGTTCATGGCGTCCTTCAGCGTGCGCGAGCCTGAGTCCACGGGCACCACCTCGGCGCCCAGCAGCTTCATGCGAAAGACGTTGGGCTGCTGCCGCTCGATATCGGTCTCGCCCATGTAGACGGTGCAGGGCAGGCCGAAGAGCGCGCAGACGGTCGCCGTCGCGACGCCATGCTGGCCGGCCCCGGTCTCGGCGATGATGCGGGTCTTGCCCATGCGGCGCGCCAGCAGAATCTGGCCGACGCAGTTGTTGATCTTGTGCGCGCCGGTGTGGTTGAGCTCATCCCGCTTGAAGTAGATGCGCGCGCCGCCGAGGTGTTCGCTGAGGCGCTCGGCGTGATAGAGCGGGCTGGGCCGGCCGACGTAGTGGCTGAGCAGGCGCTCGAACTCCTCGGCGAACTCGGGATCGTCCTTGGCCGCCTCGTAGGCCTTCTCCAGATCGAGGATCAGCGGCATCAGCGTCTCGGCGACGTAGCGTCCGCCGTAGATGCCGAAGTGCCCCTCCGCGTCGGGGCCGGGCCGATTGGCGCCGCGTGCGCTCATGCCTGTGCCTCATTCGGTATCGGCGCAGCCGCGGCCGCTGCGGCGAGGAAAGCGCCGATCTTCTCGGGGTCCTTGCGCCCCGGGGCGAGTTCGATACCAGACGACACGTCGACCGCCCGGGCGCCCGTGATCCTGATCGCCTCGCCGACATTCTCGGCATCCAGACCGCCCGAGAGCAGCCACCCGGTCGATGGCGGCGGCGCGGCCTCGAACAGCCGCCAGTCGAAGGACCGCGCGTTGCCGCCGGGGCGGGTGTCGCCGGCCGCCGCCTTGGCGTCGAAGAGGATCAGGTCAGCGCTCTCGCCATAGTCGTCGGCACGAGCAATGTCGGATGCTTGGGACACGCTGATCGCCTTGATGATTCTGCACCCGGTGCGCGCGCGAACCGCCTCTGCCCGCGCCGGGCTCTCGTTTCCGTGGAGCTGGATATAGTCGAGTCGCATCTGAGAAAGAATAGCGTCGAGAAACTCGTCGTCGGGCTCGACGACGACGCCGACGGTGGCGACGCCCTCCGGCACGCCCGCAGTCAAGGCCGCGGCACGGCCGGGCGCCACGTCGCGCGGCGAGGGCGGAAAGAACACGAAGCCCAGGAAGCGCGCGCCGCCGGCCAGCGCCGCATCGACCGCCGGGCGGTCGCTCAGTCCGCAGGTCTTGACCTCAACAGGCATGGCCTACCCTACCCCGCATTTCTCACCATGTCGCTGGCGGGAAACCAGGCCTAGGCGAGATCCTTGGGCGTGAGAGAGACGGGCGCGGCCCTCGGAACCGCCGCCCGTTGGGCGCGCACCGCCTCGTCCAGCTTCTTGCGCGCGCCGGCAAGCTCCTGCTCCAAGACGCGTGCACGCCTGCGGCCCCGGCGCGCCATACGGCGCACCTTGTGGTCGAGCAGCCAGCGGACCAGGGCACCGGTCAGGAACCCCACCACCAGCGCCCCCACCGCCAGCGCCCACATCGGAATATCGAGCTTGTAGGGAAGCGGCGCCACGCTGATCGTCACGGGGCCGCGGTTCGCCACGGCGAAGGCGATGACGATCACCGCCACCGCCCCTGCGATCGCCCAGGCGAGTATCCTCATGGGCTTGCTCTTCTGCGCCGCGTCGCGCGGGCCGTCAAGCGCAACGTTCGGCGGTCATGGTTCCTGACCGCCGCGCGCCGTTCAGGCCGCGGTGCTCACTCGCGGTTGATCCGCTCGCGCAGCTCCTTGCCGGTCTTGAAGAAGGGCAGGAATTTCTTGTCCACGCGCACCGCCGCACCGGTACGCGGATTTCGGCCCACCCGCGCGCCACGCTGGCGGACCGAGAATGCACCGAAACCGCGAAGCTCCACCCGGTCGCCCTGGGCCAGCGCATCACTGATCTCCGTGAAAATCCGGTTCACCACGCGTTGGTAATCGCGGTGATAGAGGTGCTGGTCGGCGTGCTTCTCCGCCAGCAGCTGGATGAGTTCGGACTTGGTCATTCTCGAATTACCCCACCGCACGCGTGCTCCCGGCCCGTGTGCTGAACGGCCGAGAACGTCGCCATTTCAGTCCGATAACTCAGGGTGCCAAACGGCGATCAGGCCGTCAAGTGCGAGCGTTCGCGCCGGCAGGCTCCGCTTGAGCGCCGCGTCGATGGTGCCCAGCAGGCCGCCTTCCTCACCGGTCACCACGTCCGCAGCCGGAATGATCTCCGGCACGCCGTGAGCCTGCGCGAGCCACGCACGCGCTTCCTCTTCGCCGCCTATGGCATCGACCAGGCCCGCCTGCATCGCCTGCCGGCCGGTGAAGACGCGCCCGTCCGCGAGCGCCAGCGCCGATTCGCGGTCGAGGGAGCGGCGCTCCATCAAGAGGCGAAGGAACAACTCGTAGGTGTCGCTCACCACGCTCCGCATGGCTTGGCGGGTCGGGTCGTCCAGCTGCTCGTAGACCGACGGCTTCGCCTTCAGCGGGCCGCTCCTGATCGCCTCCGCACGCACCCCGATCTCCTCCAGGAGCGCGGAGAATTCAGCGGTCTGGAACAGGACTCCGATCGAGCCCGTGATCGATGCCTCCCGGGCCAGCACGTGATCTGCGGCGAGCGCCGCCATGTATGCCGCCGAGGTTGCCGTGGTGCCGAGAACGGCGACCACCGGCTTCTCCTCGGCGAGGGAGCGCAGGCTGAGATAGAGCGCTTCGCCGCCAACTGCCGTGCCGCCCCCGGAGTCGAGGCGCAGCACCACCGCCTTTACCGCATCGTCGTCTCGAAGATCGGCGATGAGGCGGTCGCGCCTCGGGCTATCCTCGATCAGCCCGTTGACCCAGAGTCGGGCAACACGCTCGCCATCGTCGAAGACGAAGGGCGACACACCGACCAGAATGGCGGCAACCAGCGCAACGATGGCAAGGGCGCGCCAGATGGCGACGCCCCGCTTGAGACGGCGGCGGTCCAGCAACCTGTCGGGATCCAGGCTCGCCATCTCCCTCCCGGACGGCAGGCTAGAAGGAGGTCACGGTGCGCGCCTCAACTCTCGTCAGCCGATTCCTCGGCTTCCGAGGCACGCGCGGCCTCTTCCTGGGTCTTGCGATCGAGGGCGGCGCCCAGGATGTCGCCGAGGCTGGCGCCGCTGTCGGTCGAGCCGTAGTCCTGCACCGCCTTCTTCTCTTCCTGCACTTCGAGAGCCTTGATGGAGAGCGAGATTCGCCGGCTGTTGCGGTCGATCTGCAACAGCTTGGCGTCCACCTTGTCGCCGGGCGCAAAGCGCGAGGGTCGCTGCTCGTCGCGATCGCGGGCGAGATCGGAGCGCTTGATTTCGCCCCGCAGCGATCCGAAGATTTCGACCTCGACGCTGTGCTCGTGCACCGCGGTGACCGTGCAGGTTACAGTCTTGCCGCGCCGGGCGTCCGCGCCCTGGTAGGGATCGTCGTCGAGCTGCTTGAGCCCGAGCCCGATCCGCTCCTTGTCGACGTCGACGGTCAGCACCTTGGCCTTCACCTCGTCGCCCTTCTTGAAGCGCTTGAGCGCCTCTTCGCCGGGCGTCAGCCAGTCCAGGTCGGAGAGATGCGCCATGCCGTAGATCTCGCCCGGCAACTCGACGAACAGGCCGAACTCGGTGATGTTCTTGATCTCGCCCTCAACGACCGCACCCTCCGGATGGGACTCGGCGAAGACGATCCAGGGATTATCCAGGCACTGCTTGAGGCCGAGGCTCACGCGGCGCTTCTCGGGATCGACATCGAGCACCATCACCTCGACCTCCTGGCTGGTCGAAATGATCTTGCCCGGATGCACGTTCTTCTTGGTCCAGCTCATTTCGGAGACATGAACCAGGCCCTCGACACCCGGCTCCAGCTCCACGAACGCACCGTAATCGGTGATGTTCGTCACCCGGCCAGTGAACTTCGTCCTGACCGGATACTTCGCCTCGACGCCTTCCCAGGGGTCGGCTTCGAGCTGCTTCATGCCGAGCGAGATTCGCTGGGTCTCGGGATTGAAGCGGATCACCTGGACGTTGACGGTCTGGCCGATCTGCAGGGCGTCCGCAGGATGGTTGACCCGGCGCCACGAGATGTCGGTCACGTGCAGTAGGCCGTCCACGCCACCGAGATCGACGAAGGCGCCGTAGTCGGTGATGTTCTTGACCACGCCTTCGAGAATCTGCCCCTCGTGGAGGTTGGCGATCAGCTCGTTGCGCTGCTCGGCCCGGGTGTCCTCCAGCACGGCGCGGCGGGAGACGACGATATTCCCCCGGCGGCGGTCCATCTTGAGAATCTGGAAGGGCTGATCGGTGCCGACCAGGGGCGCGATGTCGCGCACCGGGCGGATATCCACCTGGCTCCCCGGCAGAAACGCCACGGCGCCGTCGAGATCGACCGTGAAGCCGCCCTTGACCCGGCCGAAGATGACGCCTGTGACCCGCTCGCCGTCCTTGTAGGCCTGCTCCAGCTTCTCCCAGGCCTCCTCGCGGCGCGCCCGCTCGCGGCTGAGCGACGCCTCGCCGCGCGCGGTTTCGAAGCGCTCGATATAGACCTCGACCTCGTCGCCCACCTTCACCTCGGCCGCCTGACCGGGCGCGGCGAATTCCTTGAGTGGAACGCGACCCTCAACCTTGAGCCCGACATCGATCAGGGCGGCGTCGTTCTCGATTGCGAGAATGGTGCCCTTGACGACGCCTCCCTCGAAGCGGGGCGTGTCATCGAGGAACGTGTCGAGCATGTCCGCAAACGACTCTTTCGCCACAGCGGCCTGCTCTGTTGCTTCTGCTGTCTCTGCCGTCATCTGATCTCCAGCATCATCGGTAAGCGCTCTCGCGCGTGACTTGCCCGGCATAGGCCGCGGCATTGATTGGGTGGGCGCGGCGCCTCGGCGGGGGTTCCGATACCCGTCGCTACGAGGAACAACGACGCGAGTCGACGATCGCCACCGCTTGCTCGAACACCTCATCGGGTCCGAGGGCGGTGGTATCGATCCGACTTGCGTCTGCCGCCGGCTTCAAGGGTGCGGCGCTACGCCGGCTGTCGCGGACGTCGCGAGCGATTATTTCATCCAAAACACGAGATTCTATACCTTCCACGCCCCTTGACCGCAACTCACAAAGGCGGCGCCTGGCCCGCACTTCGGCGCTCGCCTCCAGATAAATCTTCACCTGCGCGTCCGGGCAGACCACGGTGCCGATATCCCGCCCGTCCAGCACGGCGCCCGGCAGCTCGGCGGCGAAGCTCCGCTGATAGTCGAGCAGGGCCCCGCGCACGGCCCCGTGGGCCGCCACCATCGAGGCCGCCTGCCCCACCTCCTCGCCGCGCAACGCCGGATCGTCGAGGTTGGCTTCGGTGACGGAGCGCGCCGCATCCGCCGCATCCGCGTCCCGCGCCGGGTCTCCGCCGGCCCGCAACAGGCGGAGCGCCGTCGCGCGATAAAGCACGCCGGTATCGAGGTGGCGCAGCCCGTAGTGCGCCGCGAGGCGGCGGCCGAGGGTCCCCTTCCCCGCCGCCGCCGGCCCGTCGACCGCGATGACCAGCGGCGCAGGTTCACTCTGCGGCAATCGAGGCTCCCAGGCGATTCATGTCGGCGACGAAGCCCGGATAGCTCGTGCCGATCATCGACCCGTCGTCCACCGTCATGGGTTTTCCGCTCGCCATCCCGAGAATGAGGAAGGCCATGGCGATGCGATGATCGAGATGGGTCGCGACCAGGCCGCCGCCGGGCGGCGGGCCGCCACACCCTTCGATGTCGAGCCCGTCGTCCCGCTCGGTCACCGTCACACCGGCGGCGCGGAGGCCCGCGGCGGTCGCGCCCAGCCTGTCGCTCTCCTTCACGCGCAGCTCGGCGAGGCCGTTCAGCCGCGTGGTGCCCTCGGCACAGGCGGCGATCACGCTCAGGATGGGGTATTCATCGATCATGCTGGGCGCCCGCGCGGCCGGCACCTCGACGGCCCGCAAGGGGCCGGCGCGCACGGCGATATCGGCAAGCGGCTCGCCCCCCAACTCGCGGCGCGGCCCCATTTCGATCCTGGCATCCATCTCGCGCAGGGTCTCGATCAGGCCGACCCTGCCGGGATTGACGCCCACCTGGCGGATCACGATGTCGGAGCCTGGCACTATCAAGGCGGCAGCCATGGGAAACGCCGCAGCGCTCGGGTCGCCCGGCACGGTAAGCACGCAAGACTGTAGCTCCGGATAGCCGGTGACGGCGATGACGCTGCCGCCGTCCGCGTGTGCCTCCACGCCGACCTCCGCACCGAAGCGGCGCAGCATGCGCTCGCTGTGATCGCGGCTCGGTGCGGGCTCGATCACACGAGTCTCCCCCGGCGCGTTGAGGCCGGCGAGCAGCACCGCCGACTTCACCTGCGCCGACGGCACCGGCAGCCGATACTCGATCGGCAGCGGCTGGTCGGCGCCGATCAGCGCAAAGGGCAGGCGCCCGCCGCTGCGCGCCTCGAAACGCGCGCCCATCCGCTCAAGCGGCTCGATGATCCGGCCCATCGGCCGCCCCCTGAGCGAGGCATCGCCGGTCATCAAGGTGGTGAAGCCGTGGCTCGCGCAGATCCCCGCAAGCAGGCGCACCGCGGTCCCGGAGTTGCCGAGGTCGAGCACCCCGTCCGGCTCGGCCAGCCCGCCGACACCGACGCCATGCACGCGCCAGGTTCCGTCATCGTCACGCTCGATGGTGGCGCCGAGGGCGCGGAGTGCGGCCGCGGTCGCCGCCACGTCCTCCCCCTCGAGAAGGCCGCTCACGCGCGTCTCGCCGACCGCGAGCGCGCCGAGCATGAGCGCACGGTGGGAAATGGATTTGTCGCCGGGCACGGCGCAGGTTCCCTTCAGAGGGCCGGCAGCCGACGAAATCAGGGGGTTTGGCACGTGCTCTCCGGCGCAGTGCTCGCGGCGCGCGCGCAGCCTGGACATGGGCTAGGACAAGCCCCGTCTCTAGCACAGCGCCGGGCGGCGTCAAGCGGCGCCGAATCCATGCCAAAATTGATTTTGACAGGCGCGCGCCAAACTGGCATTGGCGACGCCCACAATTAATCCAAGAAAGGGAGGCACGGGCGTGGCAAAGCGGGAATGGGGCGCCAAGCACACCTGCACGGGTTGCGGCGTGAAGTTCTACGACTTGCATCGCAGACCAATCGCATGCCCCAAGTGCGGCGACGTGGTTGAAGTTGAAATCGTTCGGCCGATTCGGCGTCGGCCGCCGCCGAAGCCGGAGCCGTCGCCGTCCGCCAAGACGGACCCCGTCATCGAAACCGCGGCGGACGAGACCGACGACGCCAGCGACGAGGTGATCGCCGATATCGATTCCGACGACGATGACGCCCTAGATTACGACATCGACAAAGCGGCGCCGGCACAACCCGAGCCTTGACCCACGGGAGGTCGTCGCTAATTGTTGCCCCACACGCGTCGTGGGCGGCGGAATGCCCAGGAATCACCCGCCGCGCGGCGCGCCAGGGAATTGGGGGGCCATAGCTCAGTTGGGAGAGCGCTTGAATGGCATTCAAGAGGTCGGGGGTTCGACTCCCCCTGGCTCCACCACTTCCCTCTTTCAGACAGCCCCAAGACGTCCAGAAACTCCCGGAAAACCGCCACTTTGGCGCTCCGGGGGTTCTTGAACGCTCCCACGCAGTCCCATATTATCCCCACATTGATGTGGGCATGAATGTGGGCCTGGAGAAATGGCAAAGCTGACAGCGGCACGAATTCGAACCCTCAAGACACCCGGCAGGCATGGCGACGGGGACGGCCTCCACCTGAAGATCTCGGAGGTCGGCGCCCGGTCCTGGATCCTGCGGGTGGTGATCGCGGGCAAACGGCGAGACATCGGTCTGGGCCGATACCCGGATGTCGGGCTCGCTCAGGCCCGCGAGGCGGCAGCGAAGCACCGCTCACTGATTGCGGCCGGCGCCGATCCGATTGCGGAGAAGCGCAAGGCCGCGATCCCGACATTTCGCGAGGCCGCAGAACGGACGTTCGAGGCAAACAAGCCGCGTTGGCGCAACGGCAAGCATACGGCGACCTGGTGGCAGTCGCTCGAGCGTCACGCCTTCCCGATTCTCGGTGACATGCCCGTCGACCAGATCGGTCGCGAGGACGTGCTGCGCGTGCTGTCGCCAATTTGGGGCAAACGCATGGAGACGGCGCGGCGCGTCCGCCAGCGCATCCGTGCCACCCTCAAGTGGGCGATGGCTCACGGATACATCGACCACAACGTCGCGGGCGAGGCGATCGACGGTGCGCTGCCGCCCATGCCCAAGGTCAAGAACCATCTGCGGGCGTTGCCTTACGCCGAGGTCGGCGAGCTGATCGAGGCCGTGCAGCGATCGCAGGCGTCGCTGGCGGCCAAGTGGTGTCTGGAGTTCGTGATTTTGACGGCGGCGCGGTCGGGTGAAGCACGCGGGGCACGCTGGTCGGAGATCGACCTGGATGCCGCCACGTGGGTAATTCCAGCCCACCGCATGAAGTCGCACGCCGAACACCGCGTCCCACTGTCGTCGCGGGCGCTGGCGATCTTGGAGGAAGCCCGAACGATCGACGACGGAAGCGGACTTGTCTTTCCGTCCCCCACCCGGCCCGGCAAGCCGTTGAGCGACATGACGCTCACAACGCTGCTGCGGCGGCTCAGGGTGGCGGATCGGGCAACCGTGCATGGCTTCCGAAGCGCCTTCCGTGACTGGGCTGCCGAACGCACGCACGCACCCCACGCTGTCATGGAACTGAGCCTGGCTCATGCGGTCGGCAACGCCGTCGAAGCCGCCTACGCCAGAAGCGACCTGTTCGAGCGCCGACGCGCGCTGATGGACCAATGGGCGGACTACCTCGCCGGCGACTCTGGGACCGTCGTAGCGATGGTGCGTCATGGCAAGTGAGCAACTGAAGCTTGAGGCCTTCGAGAGAGCGAAGGCGATAATGCGCGCTGCATATGCCAAGGACAAAGAATGGCTTGAGCAGGGCGGAGACTCGCAGTCCGATGAGTCATTCATCTACGAACAGGCCAAGCTGATCGCATACAGTCACCTGAATGATGAGGGCGAGGACTTCAGTGCGCGCGAAATCGAGGACCTTCTGGCTGCCGAAGAGAACGACCCTGTCAGGCGAGTGACACTGAAGCTCATTTGTGCGGATCAGCTGAGGAAGGGTGAGCTGCTGCCACGTTTGCAAGAGTGGCTTGCGGATTATCTGGAGAGAGAGACTCAAGTTTCGGTAGGAAAGGGGCGGAGTCCGCAGCGTATGAACCGCACCGAAATGCAGGCGTACATGATCGGAATGGCAATGACGCTCGCAGAAGAAGACGCCCTGGTGAAGAAGGCTGAGTTGCGACTCACGCGCAACCGTGAGCCCAAGCACGACCCCGAGGCCGAGCGCAACCGCGCGCAGAAACCCAAGCTCTCCCTATGCGATGCCATGCAAGCGGCACTGGAGGAGCTGGGTGAGAGTAGATCCTACGATTACGTATTGGATATGCGGAGGAGGTTCCGCCCGTTGTCTGAACTCGCGTAGGTACGGCAGAAGCCGTTCTCAAATCCTACGACGCCCCCTCGTCTCCCGCGATATTGAGCTGTCCGATGATGGGTCGGAACAGCCCGGCTCATCTCAGACAGAGGGGAGCTATCGAAATGACCGACGCACAGATTCTCCGCCTGCGTGACGTTGTTGAAATGACGCGCATCAGCAGGTCCCGAATTTACGTGCTCATGCAAAGCGAGACCGAACGATTTCCGAAGCCGATTCGGCTTGGGAGCCGCTCCGTTGGCTGGTGGCGGTCCGAGGTCGAGGCGTGGCTCAACGCGCGAGAGCGCGCCGGTTCGGCGGGGTCATGAGACCATGGCCGGCAAATGGAAGCGCCCGCCCGGAACTGCCATCCGGGGCGGGCGCGGCGTGTCTCAACATCGGCGAGAGCACGCCAAAGCCCTAGCCCACAGCGGCGGCCGTCGCAACGCTGCGGTCGACTTCGACGCGATCAACAAGGCGGCGATGTCCTGCCTGCCAGCGCTGGTCGAGCGCTGGCTTCCCGACGGAAAGCGCGTAGGGCTCGAGTGGTCAGCTCGCAATCCGCGACGGGTGGACCGCCGGCCAGGCTCGTTTCGGGTAAACCTCGAATCGGGCAAGTGGGCGGACTTCGCAGTTCCTGACGCTCGCGGTGGTGATCCGGTGGCACTCGCCGCGTACTTGAGCGGTTGTTCTCAATCGGAAGCGGCACGGTCGCTGGCTCGCATGCTCGGGGTGGAGGCATGACCGGCCCCAGCGACGGCATGTTCGACCCGTTCACCGATGACGAGCTTCGGGAGGCCGAGCGGTCAGTACCTGCCGATAAGAGCGAGGCCCCCCAACCGATCGTCCCGGTTCCGGTCGACGCGCCCGAAGTAGATTGGTCGCGGTTGCGCCCGCCCGAAGCCAAGGGCGACCCGGTGGGAACTTGGTCCTACCTCACAGCAGACGGCGAAGTCGCCTTCCACGTGGCCCGATGGGAGAACGAGGACCCGCACGGTCGCAAAGTCATACGCCCGGCCACCTGGAACGGCACCAGATGGGTGCTCAAGGCCATGCCGAAGCCCAGGCCGCTCTTTGACCTGCCAACAGTTCTTGAAGGACCCACCAAGAGTGTCGTCGTTGCCGAAGGCGAGCGGTGTGTCGACCCGGCGACGCATGTGTTCCCAGACCACTCCGCCACTACCTGGGCCGGCGGCTCGAGCGCGTGGGAGTTGACCGACTGGGGAACACTAGCCGGACGCGACGTGCTACTGCTGGCGGATGCCGACAATCCGGGTCGCGAGGCGATGCGCCGGATCGCCGAACGCCTAGCGTCTATGGGGTGCACCGTGCGCATTCATCTGCCAACCGGCGACGATGGGCGAGACATCGCCGATTGGCTTGACGATGAGGGCGTCGAGGCGGCGCGCGAGCGAATCGAGACAGAGGCAACAGTCTGGGAGCCCGATGCCGCGACAGCCATGGATGCCAGCGCCACGGAGACCGATGACGAGGCGATTGCTCGGCTCGCAGCGCTACCGGAGCTAGAATACGAGCGAGTGCGCACGGACGAAGCCGAGCGCTTGGGCGTTCGCGTCACCAAACTCGACAAGCTTGTGCGAAGCGAGCGCAGCAGCGGTGAGGACGACCATCTTCAAGGGCGCCGCATCGAGTGGAACGAACCCGAGCCGTGGCCAGAACCGGTAGACGGTGAGGCGTTGCTCACGGACATCGCCGGGCTGATCCGGCGCTACGTCGATATGCCTGACGAGAAGGCGGTCGCCGTGGCGTTGTGGATCGCCCATTCCTTTCTTCACAGCCGACTTGATTTGTCGACTCTTCTGAACGTGACGAGTGCGACAAAGCGTTGCGGCAAGAGTTTGCTCATGGAGGTTGCCGGCACGCTCGCCTCGCGGTCGCTGACAGTGTCTGGGCGGATTACGCCGGCGGGAATGTTCCGCATCATCGCACTGCACGAGCCCACCCTGATTCTAGACGAAGCTGACACCTTCATGAGCGACGATCCTGAACTGCGGGGTATCGTCAACGGCTCCCAGCGACGAGAGATGGCGTTCGTCATCCGCACGGTAGGCGAAGATCACGAACCGCGTCTCTTCAGAACCTGGTGTCCCAAGGCCATAAGCGGAATCGGAGACTTGCCCGACACGGTGGCAGATCGCGCAGTCACAGTGCGGCTTGAACGGCGCTCCCCAACGAGTGGCGACATGCCACATTGGCGTGACCGTGACAGGCAAGCCGTCGAGGTTCTGAAGTAGAAGCTCGCCCGGTGGACCGGCGATAGCGCCGATGCGGTCTTGAAACGCCGCAACGGCATTGTCTTCCCTTCCGCGCTGCACGATCGAGCCCGCGACGCCTGGGAGGCGCTACTGGCCATTGGTGAAGTCGCCGGAGGCGAATGGGCGGGAACAACTGGCCGCGCATACCGGGCCTGCGAGGCCGTCAACGCCGAAGTCGATTCCGAGACGGGCATCCGCGAAATGCTGCTTGCCGACATACGTAAGCTGTTCGAGGAAGCCGGGGACGCGGCGCAACTGCCGACCGGCAAGTCCAATGAACGCTACGATCCGTGTTCGCCTGCAATTCTCCCGGCCCTGGTCGCCATGGAGGGGCGTCCGTGGGCCGAGTATTCGCGAGGCAATTCGCTGACGGCGCGCGGCCTAGCAAGCCTTCTCAAGGGTTTCGGCATCGCTCCGGGCACAATTCGCCTGAACCACAAGCTGACGGCAAAGGGCTACAAGCGCGAAAGCTTCGAACCCACATGGAAGCGTTATGGCATCCCCGCCCCTGAAGAACCCCGGAAGCCATCCGTCACAGCGTCACAACCAAGGCTGAGCGCAGTTCTCGACGATTGCGCATCCGTCACAAGCCCAGACACTGTGACGGATGGGAATCGGCCAAACCCCACGGTGGGCGCCGGTTGTGACGCTGTGACGGATGGAAACCCCACGGCCATATACGAGAACGCTGACAACCGCGATCCGAATCCACTCGACGACATGGTTGCTGATGCCGACGAACGAGCGGCCATACTCGAATTCGAAGGCGAAGTGCCGAAGCCCGACGCCGAGCGAATGGCCGAACGTCAATACGGGCTGGTGCCGGGCACGCTGGCCAATGTGAGGACGCAACCATGACGACGCGCATGCCAGCCTGAAAAGCCGCTCGCTGACTCCGTGACTTCTGACACGCAAGACGGCAGGTCGATGTCCGGCTCCGCGAAGATTGCCTTGCCTCACTATCGCGTAGAGCGACTTCGTGGCTGAGGCTTCGCCAAGGGCGAATTCACTCACCCATCCGCAAGTCGTCGAGGAACTCGGACGCGGGCTCGACGCCAGTCACCAGGAGACGATCGCGGGCGCGCGTGCAGGCCACATAGAGCAGGTGCCGTTCCGTGCTGTAGGTGTCCTCCAGGTCGGCTTCGTCGGCGACGTTCTCGATGCGCGATTGCAGCGGCAGGACCTCGTCATCGCATGCCACCACAGCCACTGCTCTGAACTCCAATCCCTTGGCGAGATGCATCGCGCCGACCACCACACTGTCCGGTGCCCCTCCCAAGCATTCGTCCAATTCGATGGAGGTCAGGTCCGCCAGCTGGATAGCCTCCTGCGCCCTCGCGATCTCGCCCTGGGACCGGACGAACACCGCGATTTCGTTCGGCGCGAAGCCCTCCTGCCGCAGCGCCGTCAGCCAGTTGGCAATGGCGGCGACCTCCTCATCGGGTGTTTCGAGGACCTTGATGCTGGGCTCTGGCCCGTTGAACGCGGAGACGGTGCCACTGCGCTGCTCGGCAACACCGTCCACATCGGCGAGCTCGGGCGGCAACAGGCGGTCCGCCTGCCGTCGTATTTGGTGAGAGGTTCGGTAGTTGATGCGCAAGGTGTGCGAGCGTCCGCGCACGTCGACGCCCAGCGCGCGCCAGGAGAAGGGCGCCCGGAAGATGCGCTGACCGAGATCGCCCGCGAAGAACAGGCTGTCGGGGCGACCAACGCCGAGGGAAGCGAGAAAGCGCAGCTCCGCCACGCCGATGTCCTGGGCCTCGTCGATGACGCAGAACTCGAAGGGCGGATGCGCCCCCTCCGCGACATGCTGTTCCAGCCTCCGGAACATACTGGGTTCTGTGAGCAGCTCCCGCTCCGCCAGGCCTTCGCGCACCTTGGCGAAGATCGACCACAGCACTGCGCGCTGCGATTCCGCCAAGCGGGTCTTGCGACCCAGCCGCATCACATCCCGGTAGTCCTCCCAGCTCTCAAGCTGCCACGCATCGACCACCTGGCTCCACTCGGTCCACAAGAAGTGCGGGCTGAACGCATGATCCCCGACCTCGGCAGATGCCCGGTCGATCAGCGCCCGCACCTCACCCTCGGTGGCCAGGCTCGCCGCCCCGAAGTTCGCCTCGTGAAGGCGCCGGCCGATGCCGCTCATCGAGTTCACCTCCAGGCGCTCGGCGATGCTGGGCTGATTGTGGATCAGGCGCCCGAGCCTCACGCGCAGCGCGTTCGCGAGCGTGTCCGAGAAGGTGGCGAGGAGGACGCGGCCATCGGGATGCGCGCGGGCGAGATGAACGGCGCGGTGGAGCGCCACGATGGTCTTTCCGGTGCCGGCCGAACCTGAGACGCGGGCCGGGCCGCTGTATGTGTTCTCCACGATTCGCCGCTGCGCCGGGTGCAGGAAGACCGTCCACTTCTCCCACGGGAACTCGAGCGCGCGCTCCAGCTCGCCCGCGTCCTCCACGAGGCGGAAACGACGTTGCGCGTCCGGATGCGCGAAGGGGTCCGCGTCTGCGGCCGCGTGCGCCGGCCGGTCCGGCGTGCCGCCGGTGGCGAGCTCCAGCAGCGCCTCCGCCGCTTCTGACGGCAAGTAATCGGCGAGGTCGAGCAGCGAGTCCTCGTTCGCGCGACGAACATCATCCAGCCACGTCTCGGGCACGCCGTAGCCCAATAGCTCGTCGTCGGAGGCGCCGGCGAAGAGCGCAGGCTTGGGGGCGGCCGGCGCAACGGCAGGTGCCTCCACGACGACGGGGCGCGGGACTTCAATCTCGCGCACGGTTTCGCGGATTTCGACGATCTGGGCCGCACCGGTCCTGGGATGCCGCTCGATCCGCCGGCGTTCTGCCCAGCGGTACGCGGCATCGTGATGGCCGACATAGGCGAGCAGGACGCTCGATGCCGTCCGATGCACGATCAGGCGGATGTCCCGGCTGACCCGGAGCGACCAGAAGTTCCTGTCCCTCGCCCGATCCAGCTTGTGAAACGAGTGCCCGGCCCCCGACGGGTCCATCTGCAGGTCGAAGGCCGTGGTCTTGGCGGCCTTCTGTTCATTCTGGGTCAGCTTCGCGAGACTCTCGGTAAAGGTGGCGGCGATACGAAACTGCACGTCAGGTCTCGACTGCTATGGGAGCGCCTACGCGGTTCGCCACGGCGGTGTATAGATCGACATCCGTTTCCGGCGCCCTGATGCTGACGACCAAGGCATAACGCGCGGCCTGATCGTACCGTTCCAGGTTGGGGCGCGTTCTCCACCACCCCATTGCAGGGTAGACGGCTACTTGCCCTCGGCTCGCGAGATCGGCGGCGCTTCCGTACCAGATATCGCCATGCAGAGAGCCCCTGTGACGATTCTGTGTGCCGATCAACCATGCTGGGTCTCCATGGCCTCGTGCGGCCCCCTCCTCTTCATCTCGCGCTGCCGCGTTGACCCGACCTCGAAATGCGTCGATCGACTCGAGAGGTCTCTTCACGTCGAAACGAAGGCCGTGAGAAGCGTAGCGGTATCGTGAAGCGACACCCCTCTGCGAAGGGTTGGGTTCGACGAAATAGGAGAGCGTCACGCGCATCTCGACCTGTGCCTCTCCCAATTGCTCAAGTGCATCGACAGGCCATGGCAGATCGTGGAGATGCATGTCGCGCGTCGTAAGCCGGCCTCTTGGGTCTTTCTTGAAGGGCTGCAAACTCTCCTGCACGACCATGGTCAGGGAGTTGGAGACGCTCCAAAGTGCCCGACCAAGGTCGGGCACTCCAAACCCGCAACGCTTCACCAGGTCTTGGTTGTCGGCTCTCGACGGGTTCCGACCTGCGGGCAAAAACATGCGTTTCATGGCGTCCGTCCATTCTGCAGAATGAACGATCAGAGCACGGACCGTTTCAGGCCAGAGTTCGGGATATTCTGCCATCACTTGGGCCGCCAGCCGCGATGCAAGCGCCGTCGCCGCGCTGGTGGCGTTCGCGGTTGTCAAGAGTCGGTCGGCGAGAAGGTGGTGAGTCGTCAAGAGGCTGAGACTCGGCATCCAAACAGCACCCAGTGCGTCTTCGGCCGCGTTGCCTCCTTCGCACACGACATCGGGCTTGAAGGGCCAATGCCGCTGCCACGTCAATGAGGTTGTGCTGAACGGGCTCAGGCCACCATCGGGAGCGATCGGCGTGTAGCCGCCAGCATCCGGTTCAGTGATCCGGACAAGCTCCGTAAAGGCACCGACAGTGAGAGCGTTCCAGGCTTGTGCCGGATCGTGCACTCCGTCGCTCTCGTTGCTGGCCGGGTATTGGGACCACGCGTTGGGGTCGTTGATATTTCCGGCTGACACGATGAGCAGGCGCGGTTGAGAGCCGTGCTCGTCAACATCCGCGGCCAGTGAATCGAGTGCTGCGGACCACGCGGATGGTTGCCCCCGATCCCGGTTGTCCCGGGCTGTCACGGCCATGCCGAAGACCCGTGGCCGGGCCGGAGCGGTGACTTCCGGCCGGCTTACGGCCTCGATTGTGAGAAGACCGTGGTGTCGGGAGTCCATTCCGCCAGCGCCGTCGTGCGGTAGTAGCTTCACGGCCTCGAGGCGATGACCAAGTTCTACAGGGGCTCTGCTGTCAAGCTGTTCTGTCAGGTCACCGGCTAGCGCCAGTCCGGCCATCTGAGTGCCGTGACCGTCGGCGTCGTCGGTACCCCAGGCCGGCTCGACCGTGTGCAGGTCATCGACTGCAAGCGCGGGTGCGAGGAGAGGGTGGCCCCTGTTGACACCCGAGTCGAGCAGGCAGACATGGGGAACCTCGTTGCCACCGGGCGTGAATCGGGTTCGAGCCAGCAGGTCTTCAAGCCACTCGCGCTGCTCTTCGGGCGGGAGGGAATCGAAGAAATCCGCCGTCTCTTTAGGCCGCCGAAGTTCAGCAATGCTGTTGAGCGTGAGGATGGAGTTCTGCATCTGCGCGATAGACGCGCGGACCAGGAGCACGGAACGCTCCGGGAATTTCAACACTCCCTGCGAGGTCTCCATTCCCTGAGCGGTCGCGAGGCGGCGAAAGGAGGCAAGCACGATCTCCCGCTGTTTCCGGACTGGCAGCCAGACCTCCCACCACAGGGGCCCCTCGTCTTCGCCTGGAAACGCGTCAGCAGCATCCGTCCAGAGTGCGCGGAGGCTGGCTGTTCGGATCTGTCGAATGGCGTCGATCAGACGCTGGTTGTCGCGGGGCCGTCCGATGCTGTCTCGCTTCTCTGACAGGTAGTCGCGGATTAAGCCCTCGAAGTGGTCGAGCCTTCCATCGGGGACGAACACAGTGGCGTGCGTGCGGTTCTCCTCTTGGCGGACATTCAGCAATTCGATGCCCTGGCGTTCCCTGGCGAGGCTCTCGAAGGCCAGCTCGATATCCGGAAAGCTCTCGAATTCGACCTGAAGCCCGAGACCGTCCTCAAGTCCGGCATCCCTCTGGACTTCGCTCGCGGCCGCGGCCTCGACCCGCAACTCGTCGATCTGACGCTGCAGGACACGGCCATGTTGGGCCCGGTCTCGCCCCGGAATCGGGGGCCGGCCGCCTCCCCCGCGCGACCGAAAAGCCTCGGTCTCGGTCACTCCTTGGAGGATAAAGTGCCGATATACCTCGTCGGTTCCATTTGCCATGCCGCGACCGAGCGTCCTTTACAACACAGCCTTCTTATTCAGCTTGTCAGCGATGGACTTACGCTCCTCAAGCATGACTCGGATATCGGCTTCACTAATTTGCGGGCGTCGGTGGATTAGCGAATCCTTGAGCACTTCGTTCGCCGCGCGCGCGACCTCGGCATAGTTCAACCCTGCCGCAATCTCGGCAAGATGTGCCCACCGGACCCGTTTCAGGACGCTTCCCGACAGGCGCGCCTTGAGCAATTTCGCGATCTGCGACTGATCGGGCAGATCGTAGTGCAGCACGTCGTCGAATCGTCGGAACAGCGCTGGGTCGAGAAGGTCGGGATGGTTGGTCGCGGCGATGACCAAGCTGTGCGAGCGATCTTGCTCGATCATCTGAAGAAAGCTGTTCAGCACCCGGCGAATCTCGCCCACATCGTTGGCCAACCCGCGCTGCGAGCCGATCGCGTCGAACTCGTCGAAGAAATAAACACCGCGCGTCCGCCCGGTGGCATCGAAGACCTGCCTGAGCTTGGCCGCTGTTTCTCCCATGAACTTGGTGATGAGACCGTCGAGCCGGACCTGGAGAAGCGGGAGGCCAAGTTCCCCGGCCAGGACGGAAGCAGTCAGTGTCTTGCCCGTGCCGGGTGGTCCCACCAGCAACAGCTTGCGCCTGGGCGCGAGGCCATGCTCTAGAATTCTGCCGGCGTGACGTTGTTCACGGATGACACGCTGAATTTGCCCTGAGAGTTCCTTTCCAAGGATCATCTCTCCCAGCCGCGCTTTCGGGTAGGAATCCTCCAGGAGATTCGCCAGCTCACCGCGCGGGCGGCTGATGGGTACCGGCGACCCCGCGCCGCGCCGGCTCTTGGCGTCGTCGATCATTGCGCGCAATTCCTGGGCGAGCTTGCCGTGGCCGAGCTTCGCCTCGTGGGCTGCTACCTGCATGGCGACCGAGAAGAAGCGATCGTCATCGCCCTCCAGATGCGATTTCAGAAGCGCCTTGAGTTGGTCGGCGCTAGCCACGGGGTCTCTCCCGATTTTGAGCGTGTCGTCTCACACCCGAAAAACCTTCATCGCCTCGTCGCCGAGGTGGTTGATGACCTTGACGGCGATGCGGCCGGAGGCGGGCTTGGGGAAGGGGCGGGAGGTGTCGCTGTTGAGCGTGGCCCAGGCGTCGAGGTCGATCTCGGCCTTGAGCGTCGTCTTGAGCGCCTTGTAGGGGTCGTTCGCGCCGAGGAAGTAGGCGTGGCGGACGAAGAAGCTCTCTTCGTTGTAGTCGCTGTCGACGAACCAGCAGGCGATGCCGTCGGCGCCGGCGCTCCGCACCTCGCCGGTGTTGGGGTGGAAGACGTCCACGCCGTTGATCCGCACCCGGATGGCGTCCCCGCCGTCCTCCAGGATGTCGATGTCGGGCTCGCCGAAGATGACGAAGAGGTTGCCCTTGCCGGTGTTCTTGAGGTCGCCGGCCATGTGCAGGTCGGCGTTCATGCGCGCCTTGAGCACCGGGATGCGCCCGAGCTTCTCGAACTCGGCGGCGTGGGCGTCGTAGCTGAAAGCGCAGGCGATCAGCACGTCGAAGCCGGCGTCGGCGGCCTCGCGCGCTGCAGCCACCAGGTCCGGCCGCGCGACGGTGCCGAACTCAGGCCCGATGAAGACGCCGGCGCGGCGCGTGGCGCCTTCCTCGCCGCCGCCCTCCAAGTAACGCCCCTCGGCGCAGACATAGTGGCCGGGCCAGGGCGTGAGCGCGGTGAAGGCGATGCGGTCCTCCTTGTGCGCCTGCTGCACGCCCGCCGTCCTCAGGTTCTCCAGGATCATCTCGGTGAAGTTGGGCGCCTCGCCGTAGCCGAGCTTCGTGTCGGTAAGCGCTGAGAAGAGCTCGTCCTTCTCGTCCACCGCCAGCATCCGGTGCGGCGCGAGGCTCTCCACCGTGAAGGGGCCGGCGACGCGGATGCGCGCGTTGTCCGGGTACGGCTTGTCGTAGAGATACTCGTGGTCTGCCTTGGCGGCGATTGAGTCGTCGATGTCCTTCTGGCGGGCGATGCGTGCCTCCCACCACGCGGCATGCGCGGCCGTGGCGTCGGCCGGCCAATTCTCGCCCGCCTCGCGCGGAATTTCCCACTCCTCCCACTGCTCGCCGAGGGCGCTGTTGAGGCGGGTGCGGAGGGGCTCCAGGGTCTCCTGCCAGCGCTCCCAGATCACGTCGATCTCGGCATTGTTGGCGATGGATTTCAGGGTGATGTGGGGCACGCGCTCGTAGACGAAGCCCTGGCGGATGTCGCCGCCGGTGGGTACCTCCGACGGCGCGCGCTGCGTGATCGCGGCTTCCTTCTTCTGCCCCTCGGGGCTATCGGCGAGCAGATACCAAGGATAGCGGGCGCCCATGATGCGCGCCCGCGCCAGCGCCAGCGCCACGCGGGAGGTATCGATGGTGATCCAGCGTCGGCCCCACTGCTCGGCGACAAACGCCGTGGTGCCCGAGCCACAGGTCGGGTCCAGCACGAGGTCGCCGGGGTCGGTGGTCATGAGAGTACAGCGTTCGACCACTCTCGGTGCTGTCTCCACCACAAATTGCTTCTTGTTGGCGAAGCCACTGCGACCAGTATCAACCCACATATTCTCGTAATCACGCACACGAAAATCGTGCCAATATCGCTTGTAGCGAAGAGTTGTTCCAAGGAGAAGAAATCGATTTGCTTTGCTAAGCCTATCCATCCCCGGCCCTCGACCGCCAGGTTTCCAGTGATTGTTAGCGGGGCAAGTAACCTCCTTCCCCTGAAATTTGAATTTCCGCTCTTCCGGATTGGAGGGGGCTCCAGTCGAATAAAGAGTATCATGTGCGAGAACTCGAAGCCCCGTTGGCAGTGGTCTTGTGCCCTCCTTTTGTTCTTTTGTCATAATGGAGGGCGGAATTACACCATCAGGATGCTCAAGAAGAACATATTGCCCTGATCCGTCAGCACCTTGAGGTTTTTCAGCAAAAAGTGATCGATATTTCACTTGCGACTTTGTCTTAGAATACCAAAGCAAGATGTCAAAGGAAGACGCCAGAAGACTGTTACTTTGGCCACCGGTCGTGCGAAAGGATATTTGTCCGCAGAAATTACTCTCTCCAAAAACCTCGTCTATCAATGACCGAACCCGGTGAACATTCTGATCCCCGATCTGGACGAAGACCGAGCCGCTCTCGGTCAAGAGGTCGCGCGCCACTGTCAGCCGGTCGCGCAGATAGCTCAGGTAGGAGTGGATGCCGTCGCGCCAGGTGTCGCGAAAGGCCTTCACCTGCTCGGGCTCGCGGGTGATGTGATCGGCCTTGCCGTCCTTCACGTCGCGGCTGGTGGTGGACCACTGGAAGTTGGAGTTGAAGCGGATGCCGTAGGGCGGGTCGATGTAGATGCACTGCACCTTGCCGCGCAGGCCCTCGCGTTCCGCCAGCGACGCCATGACCTGCAGGCTGTCGCCGAGAATCATGCGGTTCGACCAGTTGGCGTCGTGGCGGTAGAACTCGGTGCGCGTGGCGCCGTCGGGCAGGCCGTTGAAATCGGCGAAGAGGTCCGGCGCGGTGGGCGCCTCCTCCTCCCGCCGCGCCTTCGTCTGGCGCAGCAGGTCGTCGATCAGGACTTTTGGGTGCACCTTCTCCTGGATGTAGAGCGGCGGCGCCTGGACGACGAGGTCGGCCATGTCCTGCTCGTCCTTGCCGCGCCAGACGAGCTGCGGGTCGAGGTCGCGGTTGCGGCGCTCGTAGGCCATGCGGATCGGCGCCTTGTCCTCGTCGGCCATGACGGGGTGATATTCGGCGGTCGGGATGTTGCGCCGCGCCGCCTCGCCATGGGTGAGCGTCTCGACGGACTTCGACTTCTTCCGTTTCGCCATCTAAGCGCGGTCCTCGCCGGCAGTCTCCAGGAGCGCCCGGAGCGCGGGAAGAAGGCTCGGTACGGCGTCCTCGATCATGGTCCAGATGATCTCGTCGTCGATCAGCAGATAGCTGTGGGCGAGACGGTTGCGCGCTCCGATGATCGCGCGCCAGGGAATTTCGGGATGAGCGTCGCGGACCGCGTCGGGGATATGGGTCGCCGCTTCGCCAATCAGCTCAAGATTGCGCAGGACGGCGTCATACGTCATCGCGCTGGCGACGAACGATGCCCGGTCCAGCCCGGCGGTATAGTCCAGGACCCTCTCGCAGAAAGCGATCATGTCCGAGACGTAGAACCGCCATTCCCGCTTCCCCTCGCTCGCCTCAGACATTCACGGCGTCCCGCATCACATAAGGCCGCAGCTCGGCCCGGAGCGTCGCGTCAGTTGCCAGATCGACCGGGCGACCGAACAGGTCCTCCAGATAGAACTGCGCCCCGAAATAGCGCCGCCAGTCCACGGGGCCGTCGAAACGAACCAGGATATCGACATCGCTGTCATCGTCGGCCCGGTTGCGGGCAAACGAGCCGTACAGGGCGAGATCGGTGACGCCGAAGCGCTGCGCCAGCGTCGCCTTGTGCGCCCGTAGCAGCGCAAGAACCTCGTCCCTGCTCACCGGCCCTTCCTCGCCTTCGCCATCCTGATCTCAGGTGTCACGGATCAGCCGATCAAAACACCGCTTCGCCTTCATTCGGCAGCATCTTCGAGAAGGAAGCCGCGGACAAGCGCATCGAACCCGGCCTCGATCTCGTAGACGTCGGTGAACTCGGCGAAGGCCCAGCGCCCGAAGGTGCCGAGCGCATTCACGCCGGGCACCCAGTATGTGTCCATGGTGGCCTTCTTATCCTTGGCGTCCTCCCCACGATAGCCTTTGATCTCGACGATCAGGTGCAACGGGTCATCCTCGCCTCGCCCATCGTCTACCAGCACAATGAAATCGGGAATATAGGTGCGCGCTTCGCCTCCGAGACGATAGGGCACTTCCAGCCCGAGGCCTTGATTCTTGACGTAGGCGCGGACGCGGGCGTGTCCCTGGGCGACGCTGCAGAACTCTGATTCCCAGTCGCTGTCGCAGACGACATAGTTGATGTGACAACAGCGCAGATCGGTCTTCCACAGTGTCTTCTTTGACGTATTGAAGCGAACGTGGATCGTTGAGCCGGCTGCGTTGTAGGGATCAAGGACCGCCTTCACGGGACGCTCGACCATATGGTGCTCGACGATGCCCTGGGTAATGCGCTCGCACGCCATGTCAGCCAGTTCCAAATACAGGAGCTGCGCCGGGTACGTGCCGCCCTTGCAGACGAGGTGATTGTCAAGCCACTGCCGCGTAATTCGCTTGAGTTGATGGAAGAGGTGCAGTCGTAATTCTCCCCCCGGATCACGCCACTTCGTAGTCAGAAGCCGTGTTGTCAGGTGAAACAGAAGGGTCGAGCGTCGCATGTCCTTTGTGTGCTTCAAGTTGAGGTCCACGCCCTCACCGATGATGCCCTGGTTATGGGTACGGGATGGGCCGACGAGGCCAGGAGTGAGCACTAAGGTCGAATCATCATCGAAGGTCGCCTGCAGACGCTCCTGCGGCAAATCGACACGGTAGCCCTGGACGCGGGGAAAGCGGATTTCGCAGGCGTCGCGCTCGGGCGTCATGGCCTTGACTTGCACGGTCGGACGGGGCGGCAGTGGCTTGGCGACCACGGGCTTCGCGGTGAAGTCAAAGGGGATGCCGAGCACGTCGGCATAGTCGACGGGAAACAGGCCGTCGTCGCTCAGCTCGTAGGCCTGCCGGCGCAGTGCCCGGCCCACCGCTTGTTCGCATAGGAGCTGCGTGCCGAAGGCGCGCACGCCGAGCACGTGGGTGACGGTGTTGGCGTCCCACCCTTCGGTCAGCATCGAGACCGAGACGACGCAGCGGATCGTCTCACCGAGTTGCTCCGGCTTGCCGACGGTGTTCATGACCTCCCGGAGAAGATCGTGATCGGAAATGTTGTCACCGGCACGAATGTCGCCCGTGCGTTGTATGCGTTCGCGGCGAAAGCGATCGATCTCGTCCGCCGCCATGGCACGGAAGTCCCGGTCGAGTGCCTCTCCGGACTCTAGCTGCGTACTGTCGATCAGGAGCGTACGCGGGCGTGCGATCGCGTTGCCGTAGTCGTCGAAATTGCGGAACAGCTCAAAGTGGCCGTTCTGCAGAGTCGTAGAGCCGTCGGGGTGCTCTCGATGGAAGCCGGCGACGTAGTCGTAGATCAGCTTCGAGGTCGAGGTGTTGTTGCAGACCACGATGAAGCAGGGCGGCACCTCGATGCCGGCGTCGTCCCACAGCGCGAAGGTCTCTTTGTAGTGTCCATAGAGTGCATCCAGCGCCGTCAACAGGGTCACGGGAATCTTCAGCGGATCGAGGTTGGATGCCTTGCCGCGACCCTTCCTCGGCATGTCCTTGCCGATGTGCTTCCACAGGTTGCGGAACTTCGGCATGTCGCCGCCGGGAATGTTGTCGGCCACCGGCACACGGGGCAGCTTGACGATGCCGCACTCGATGGCGTCCATGAGCGAGAAGTCGCTCATCGTCCAGGGGAAGAGCGTCCCTTCCGCGTAGCCTGAGCCGCGCAGGAAGAAGGGCGTCGCCGAAAGGTCGATCACGCGGGCGAGGCCGAGCCTCTGGCCCACCGCCTCCAACCCGGAAATCCAGAGCCTCGCGGCCTCGCGGTTCTTCTTAGCTTCCGTGCGGTCCTCGCCCTTCAGGTCGCCTTCGTCGTCCTCGCCGGGCTTCTCGCGATAGCAGTGGTGCGCCTCGTCGTTCAGTGCGAGGACGTTCTTCATGCCCATGAGCTCGGGCATGACCCGCTGGAGCATCTGTCCTTCGCTCTCGGTCGACTCCAGATCGGGACCGCGACCCTGGAGCAGAGCCCGGCCGCCCCTGGAGACCTCCATCGTCTCGCGAAGCTTGAAGGCGTGGAAGTTGGTGATGACGATCTTCGCCCGGTCGAGATCGCCCAGCATGTCCCCCGGCACGAGCTCCCGGCTCTGGTAGTAGCTGTCCGGGTCGTTGGGCTGGAGCACCCGGAGCCGGTCCTTGATGGTGATGCCGGGAGTGACGACCAGGAAGCCGCGCGTGAAGCGCTTGCGGTTCGGATGGCGCACCGCGTTGATCGTCTGCCAGGCGATCAGCATGGCCATGACGGTGGTCTTGCCCGCCCCGGTGGCGAGCTTCAGCGCCAACCTGGAGAGCGCCGGATTGGCTTCCTTGTTCGCGGTCTCCAAGTGTTCGAGGAACTCGCGTCCGGCGCCAAGCTGGGGTGCGACTTCGGTCAGCCAAATCGCGGTCTCCACTGCCTCGACCTGGCAAAAGAAGGGGCGAATGTCGTTGAATCGATGATGGCGCCAGTGATGAAGCAGGCGGGCCGTCTCCGGTGTCACGCGCCAGTGCGCCGGGTCCGGTAAAGCTCGCCAGCGATCAACCGCGTTGCGGACACTGTTGATGGTCTGCGCCAGCTCGTATTGCTGATCCTTAGTTGCGACGCGCTGTGCTTCCTGGTCGAAGCCCAACGCCGGTTGATCGTGAGCGCCCTTGCTCTTCTTCGGCTTGGGGATCGGCGTGATGAACGAGACCTGACGCCGCCGCTTGAGGATGTGGTTGGTGGGCTGGCCGCTCTCGTCAAGCTCCCAGTGCTGCGAAGGGTACTCGTAGGGTGAATTGAGGATCGGGCGCTCAAAGAACCGGTCGCCTGCTTCCATGTCGATCTGCCATCCCGATCCTGTGCGGCTGGAGTTGAGGAACCACGGACTCCAGCGCCCGCAGGCTACCGCAGGCCTACGGACCATTCTAGGCCGGGCTCTGGTGAGCGATCGGAACCTGTTCTAACCAGCGGGCCACAGACGTCCGTGCTGCAGCGTGGCGCGCACCTAATTCGCGCTAGGCGTGTCGCTCATCGGAACCGGCCATGGCTCCCCCGCGCGCTCGGCGAAGCGCCGCGCCATCTCCCGCGCCGAGCGGCCGGACGCATAGCCGACCCGGCGCGCGATCAGTTCCCACGGTTCGCCAAGCTGCCGCCGCCGGTACGCCGCGCGCGCCTTCGGGATCGTGTTGCCGTTCGCCAGGTGCTGCCGATAGCGCCGCACCGCCTTGCGGGCGCTGTGCCCGTTGTCGGCCTCCGAGTAGCCGCAGGCGCGCGCGACCTGCCGCCACGTCAGGCCCCGGCGCCGCAGCCAGTCCGCGAGCCGCGCGCGGCTGGAATTGGCCGGCCCCCGAGGCGCCCGCCGGCGCAGCCGCTCCAAGTGCATCGAGTACCACGCGAGGCGCGGATCGCCGCCTTCTGCCGCACGTCGCGCCAGCCGCTTGACCGCGGCGACCTTCAGCCCCGAGGCCCGCGACGCCGGCAGCCACGCGGAGGCCGGGACCACGATGCCGGCCGGCGGCTCGACATCCGCGAGCCATTGCAGCGCGTGGAACTCCCGCGTCCCCATACGCGGGGGGGGACAAATTCGCGTACCGGCCCATTAGACAACCCCTTCCGGACGATGATTGCACCGGGCCGTAGCATACCCGGACGGCCCTCAGCGTGCAGGGGGGCGCACTGATCGTGCGGTGATCGCGCGGGGGCACCAAGCTATTGATCTCGCTTACATTTCGCGCGTCGGATCGGGGAATATGCGGGAATCGGCCGGGAGATTTTGGCGCTGTCGCGTGTGTGCACCCGCCTTTCCCCCCGATTCCGGCCCTCTCCGGCCCCTTTCGGGGGGTCTCTGGCCCGCGAGGCGCGTCCGAGGCGGGGGGGATGCAGGGCACCCGCGGGGGACAAAGGGCCGAAATGCGGGTGATCGCGCGCACGGGGTGGAGGCGGGGCTGCACTCGGTCGAGGATCGGCCGGTTGTAAGTTGCCCCGCAGCAAGTGCGGGGCGGGCTATTTTGTCCCCCCGGAGCTCGAAATTTGGAGCTGGCGTGTGAGCCGACCAGACAGCATGGGGGGGGTGGTCGTCGCCGGGCATCCCCCCCCTCCCTGCGGGCGGGTGCGGGTGTGCGCAGTGGGGCGGCGGACCCGACCGGGCGGCCGGTCGAGGCGGCGAGGCCTTCGCGTGCCATCGGCGGGCAGTCTGGGCGGCCGGTCGCGGTCGAGACGCTTGCCGAGCGGGCGAGGAGTCGAGGCCGTGCCATCAAGGCGCGGGGTGCGGCCGGTCACGCCGTCGAGCTGGTCGAGGCACCGTCACGCGCGGCGTGCGGGGCGTCTGGTGCGCCGACCTGGTGGGCGTGCGGTCGAGGGCGCCGCGCGGCACCTATGTCGTAGCGGTGGCGGCGCCCTCCTCGGAGGGTGGGCGGCGGAACACCTTATTCATCGGGGCCAACGGTGAGACTCGGAAATCCGAGCGACGGCGTCAACTGCGACGGCAGCGCGATGGTTCGAGGCCTGCGCGAGGCGCGGTGCGCTCTGGGGACGGTTCCGGTGAACGGGAAGGGATGAACCCCACCCGCCCTACGCACGCTAGCCCCTGGTTTCAGCGCTGGCCTGGAAGCGGGACCACGGGCGAGCGTAGGGGGCGGTGATTTCGTGGGCAAGCCCGGCGGCCGTCGAGACCCCGGCGCGGGCGACGCCAGAGCGGCATTGAGGCGCCGACTCGTCGAGGCCTTCTCGAGCAACGGAACTGGGAGTTTGCAATCGAGGACATCTTGCGTTATAGCCTCGCCTCAGCCGAGGAAGAGTGGTCTGTGGTGTACTGCTCTTTCACTCGTGCTGCTCGCTGGGCAAGGCGAGCCAAGGCAAGGCAAGCCAGGCCACGGCAAGGCAAGCCAGGCCACGGCAAGGCAAGCCAGGGCAAGGCAAGGCAAGCCAGGCCACGGCAAGGCAAGCCAGGCCACGGCAAGGCAAGCCAGGCCACGGCAAGCCAGGCCACGGCAAGGCAAGCCAGGCCACGGCAAGGCAAGCCAGGCCACGGCAAGCCAGGCCACGGCAAGCCAGGCCACGGCAAGGCAAGCCAGGGCGAGCCAGGGCACGGCATGGCAAGGCATGGACACCATCGGGGGGCCGACCTCAATTGAGGCCGGCCCCCTTGTAATTCTCCTCGTCCCTCGTTAGCGCTGTGGCGTTGAGGCCTTCGGACGGGTCGAGGTGCTGGCCCGTCGAGGACCCGCACGCGGTCGAGGACGGCCAAGCGCGCCGCCCATTCCCGTCGGGATGGTGGACGGCCGCCGGATCGGTGGGGGCGCGCGCAGAGCGAGAACGCGCGCTGGCAGGGGCGGGAGAGGTCAAGGCGCGCCGGTCGAGGTGCTCATGTCCGCCCCTTGGGTGCGACGACGGCGTGTCGCTGAAGGCCGCATCGGCGGGTTCCTGAGCTTGGCGTGCGAGTCTGTTGGCCGAGGTCGAACGCGTCTGTGCCATGACCGGTCCCCGTCGCTCCGACTCGAACGCAGCCGTTCCAAGGCTCGTCGCTCGTGCGCGATTTGTGTCCTGGAGCGGCGGGCACACAATGGACGGCAGGGGGCGGGCGCAACCTCGACGCGATTGCTGGCGACCTCGGCGACTAACCTGAATTTCTCGTCAGCAGCGGTTCTTACTCGCCCGCAGTGTGGGCATGAATGTGGGCATGACTGAGTCACTCATGAAAGAAATAACGCAATATCAGGGTGTTACACACTAGACTTGGTAGACCCTGGCTCTACCACTTCCCTCTTCTGGACGCTGCTGTAGCGTCGGGGGTCGGCGGCCAGCCGGCTGAATATCCTTGGGGTTGCAGCCTGAACGCACCCAGGCAGTTCTGCGCGTGAGGCCCCGCTTATGGCCCGGCTTCGGGCTCCCTGCCGGCGCTGAAGAATCCGTTGAAGATCTGTTCGGGCGTCGTGGCGGTCGCGTCGCGGTGCCCTCGCAGCACGCCGCCGACCTCCTCGCCGGCGGGGCCATAGAACTCGCCGAGCATCGTCCCGGTGAAGCCCCCAACGCTGTCCTCGGTGGGCGTGCTGCCGCTGTCGTGGCCTTCCCAATCGGCGGTAAAGCGCCCATCCATGATGTTGCCCACGATTTCGATCGCGTTCGTATCCGCGAGCGTCTCCCAGCCCAGGTTGGCCGCGTCACGATCGTACCGCCGAAAGCCGGTGACCTGTCCGCCAATGTCGCCGTCATCCAAATTAGCAACAAGAGACAAGGTCCCTCTCAAGAGCTCGCTACCAGTACGGCGGTTGGAGTCACCCCTATCCCAAACGTTGCCAAGCGTGTTGCCCTCGTAGCTGGCGCTGCCGAGGGCCGACAGAGGCCCGGACGGCGTCCTCACACCATAGGTGCCGAAAATCTCGTAAACAACTCCATCGTATGGCGTAACACCGGGGCGCCGTTCAAACGTATACCACCTTGCGGTCGCCACGTAATCCCGAGTTGCGGGATCGTCGGCAGTGCCCAGATCGGTGTAGAGTTGCACGGCGTACGCATGGTTGTCATGGGTCGTCTCGCCGAAAATGCTGTCGTAAGACGCAAGCCCTCTTGTTTCGAAGTCAATGCTGGTTCGCTCGCCTTCCAAGACATAACTGACGACGATCTTTCCCGTGCTCGTTCTGACGATGGACTCGATATAGGCGCTGTCGTCTTCCGGCGACGCAACCCCTCTCGTTTCCTCCCCATAGTCCCGTCTGACGTGGACGGAGAGCGGCGAGAATGCCAAGCCTTCCAGGTTTGCCAGCGTGTCCTGGTCGCTTTCCGCGTACCAGGACCCCAGGGGGCTGGCGACGAATCCGCCGACGACGATGGAATCGTCATCGGTCGCGGGGTCGCTGCAGGCCGAGAGAACGTTCCCCAGTAGGGCGGCGGCGGCAATCGTCGTCATCACTCGGCTGGCTGAGGTGGTCATGGAGCTCTCCCTGCCTGAACGACTCGCCAATTACGGCAAGTGTGAAGAAAGTGTGAAACGATTATTCGAAAAATGAACAAGTTGATGCTCTTTCACATTTCCCAAGAGGACCCATCCGCGCCGGGCACGGCCACCCGGCCCCGATAACGAACGAGACGGCGGTTCGCAGTCGCTGTCCGCGCTGCAGCCGGCCACCGCGAAGAGCGAATCGTCAGGCCGCGTCCCTATAGCGATTCGGCGGACCGCGCCATTGCTGCTAACATTCGGCCCGCGCTGGCGGAATCGCGTACCGAACGGCGCGACGCAGGGGTTGGAGCGGAGACCGCGGGTGGCGCTGACCACGTTGAAGGAGATGGCGGGCACGCGGCGGGCCAAGTTCGGCACGCTCGCCATCGAGCTGACCTCGCCCGGCATCGGCCATATCCTCAAGGCCGCCGGCGCGCAGTTCCTCTTCCTCGACATGGAGCATTCCGGCTTCGGCTTCGACACGCTGAAGCAGATGCTGCGTTACACGGAGGCTGCACAGCTGCCGACCCTCGTGCGCCCGCCGTCCCGCAACTACCACCACATCGCCCGCGCGCTCGACATGGGCGCCGAGGGGATCATGCTGCCGATGGTGGGCTCGGGCGAGGAAGCCGCGCGCATCGTGGCGCACGCGAAGTATCCGCCGCACGGGCATCGAGGGGTCGCGCTCGGCGTCGCTCACGACCGTTACGCGCCCGGTGCGCCGGTGACCAAGATGCGCGCCGCCAACCGCCGAGTTGCCGTGTTCCCGCTGATCGAGACCCGGCAGGGTGTGGAGAACGCCGAAGCGATCGCCGCCACGGAGGGGGTCGACGGCATCTGGATCGGCCACTTCGATCTCAGCACCGCGCTCGGGCATCCCGGCCAATTCGATCACCCTGTTGTCCTGGAGGCGGAGCAGCGGGTCGCGCGCGCCTGCGTCAAGAACAAGAAGTCCTTCGCCTGCATCGTCCCCAATGTCGAGGCCGGCGTCGCCGCCTACCACAAGGGCTACGACATGATCTGCTACTCCGGCGACGTCTGGCTGCTGCGGGAGACGCTGCGGCAGGGCATCGACGATCTGAAGGCCGCGCTCGCCGACCGGCGGAAGGGATAGGAGCAGAGGATGCCGAGCGCCGCGCTGCGCGCGATGATGGGCACGAAGCGGCCCAAATTCGGCTCGTTCGTGATCGAGTTCGACAGCCCCGGCATGGGGCAGATCCTCAAGGCCGCCGGCTGCGAGTACGCGCTCCTCGACATGGAGCATTCCGGCTTCGGCTACGACCAGCTCAAGCGGATGCTGCGCTTCTATCAGGCGGCCGACCTGCCGGTAATCGTCTCCGTCGTCGGCGGCGACTACGACATGGTGGCCCGTGCGCTCGACATGGGGGCGGACGGCATCCAGCCGGCCAAGGTCGGCAGCGCGGCCGAGGTGCGCGCCATCCTCGATCACGTCCGCTATGCGCCGAAGGGTGCGCGGGGCGTTGCCGTCGGCATCACCCACGACCGCTACGTCCCCGGCGCGCCGGCGCCCAAGCTCCGCGCCGCCAACCGGGACGTCGTGTTCTTCCCCAAGATCGAAACTCCCGAGGGGATCGACGAAATCGAGGCCATCGCCGCGCTGGACGGCGTCGACGGCATCTGGATCGGCCACTTCGATCTTTCCGTCGCCATGGGCATCCCCGCCAAGTTCGACCACCCGAGATTCCAGGCAGCGATGCAGCGGGCCAGTGCCGCATGCGCGCAGCACGGCAAGTCGCTGGGACGCATCTACGACGATACCGAAAGCGGCCTGGCGCTCTACGAGATCGGCTTCGATTTTCTGTGCTGTTCGGGCGATAGTTGGCTGCTTCAGCGCGGCCTGGCGGAAGGAATCGCCCCGCTGCGCAAGGCCTGTCGCGGTCCGCGCAAGGGGGTTGCCGCACAGCAGTAGTTTGGAGGAGTGCGCGGCAGCGCCGCGCCGAATGAGGGAGACCATCGATGGCAATGAGAACCATACGATCCACGATCGGCGGGCTTGCCGCGCTTGCGGTGCTCGGGGCGGGGGCAAGCGCCGCCTGGGCCGAGAGCGCTGCGGAAATCGCGGTGCGCGAGGCCCAAAAGTATTCCGGCACCGAGATCAACGTGTTCTGGGAGGCCGGGCTGCAAGCGCTGGGCCCGCAGAACTTCTCCGGCCCACTCTGGGAGGAGCTCACCGGGATCAAGGTCAACATCGTCGAAGCCCAGCATGACGAGATGTTCCCCAAGATGCTGCAGGAGCATCGGGGCGGCACCGGCGCCTATGACGTCCTGAACGTCGTCCCGGCCTGGATGGGCGACATGGTACGCGCCGGCGCGGTCGAGCCCCTCGACGCGTATGTCGACAAGTACGGCTATCGGGCGGAGCTCGACGATATCGGCGACGTCTATCGCGAGAACCAGATGCGGATCGGCGACACCATCTACGGTTTTCCGGATGATGGCGACGTGTTCATTCTCTACTACCGCAAGGACATCTTCGAGGAGCTGGGCCTCTCGGTGCCGACCACGTGGGACGAGTTCTACGAGGTCAGCAAGGCGATCACCGACGCGAAGGCGCCGGACGTTTATGGCTCGGGCTTCATGCGCGCGCGCGGCCTCCTGCAGTACTTCTATCAGGAGCGGGCGCGAGTCGAGGGCTGCAAGTTCTTCGACGCCGAGTCCATGAAGGCGACGATCAACGGCCCCGGCTGCGTCAAGGCGCTCGCCGGCATGGTCAAGGACAACACGACCATGCCGCCCGGCATCGAGGCGTGGGGCTTCGTCGAGACGCTGGCAGCCTTCAACGCCGGCCAGACCGCCATGCTCCAGTCGTGGCCGCCGGTCGGCCGCTGGTCGGCGGGCTACGGCACCGACGACATCGCCATGCAGTGGGTGCCGCCGTCGGTGGTTGCGGGCAAGGTGGGCTATGCGTTGCCGCCGGGTGGCCATCCGCAGCTTGCGGCCGGGTTCGCCATGGCGGTCTCGTCCAGCAGCAAGAACAAGGACGCGGCCTACCTCTACATCCAGTGGATCAACAGCATCGACATCAGCCACCAGCGGGTACAGCTGCCCTACGCGCTGCGCGATCCCTTCCGCAAGTCGCACTTCTCGTCTCCGGAGTACCAGTCGCGCTGGCCGGACGCGAAGCACTATCTCGAGGCGGCTGAGCAGGGCGCGGTCTCGGGCCTGCTCGATCTCTCGATCATCAACACCTTCGCGTATATCGACGCGCTCGCAGCCGGGCTGCAGGCGGTGATGGGCGGTGCCGATCCGCAGGAGGAGCTCGACGGCGTCGCCGACAAGTGGGACGCACTCACCGAGAAGGTGGGCGTCGACGCACAGCGCGAGGCCTACACGGAGTGGGCGTCCAAGCCGGCGGCCTATCCGGGCGACTGATACCGCTTTTTTCGGGGAGGGGCATCGTCCCCTCCCCATTTCATTCTGGCGTCTTCGCGCCGAACCGAGGGAGGACAGCAATGGCAATCGGAACGATGCGGTCAACGATTGGCGGGCTCGCCGCGCTCGCGCTGCTTGGGGCGGGGGCAGGCGCCGTCTGGGCCGAGAGCGCCGCCGAGATTGCGGTGCGCGAGGCCAAGCAATACGCCGGCACCGAGATCAACGTGATCTGGGAAGCCGGGCTCCAGTCGCTCGGCCCCCAGAACTTCTCCGGCCCGCTCTGGGAGGAACTCACCGGGATCAAGGTCAACATCGTCGAGTCCCAGGTGAACGAGATGTTCCCCAAGATGCTGCAGGAGCATCGGGCGGGAACCGGCGCCTATGACGTGCTGAGCGTGGTGCCCGCCTGGATGGGCGACATGGTGCGCGCCGGCGCGGTCGAGCCGCTCGACGAATACGTCGACAAGTACGGCTATCGCGAGGAGCTCGAGGATATCGGCGACGTCTATCGCGAGAACCAGATGCGGATCGGCGACACCATCTACGGCTTCCCGGATGATGGCGACGTGCTGATTCTCTATTACCGCAAGGACATCTTCGAAGAGATGGGCCTTTCGGTGCCGACCACGTGGGACGAGTTCTACGAGGTCAGCAAGGCGATCACCGACGCGAAGGCGCCCGAGGTTTACGGCGCCGGCTTCATGCGGGTACGCGGCCTGCTGCACTACTTCTATCAGGAGCGGGCGCGCAACGAGGGCTGCAAGTTCTTCGACGCCGAGACCATGAAGGCCACGGTCAACGGCCCCGGCTGCGTCGCGGCACTCGCCGGCATGGTGAAGGACAACACCACCATGCCGCCCGGCGTGGAGCAGTGGGGCGCGATCGAGTCGCTGGCCGCCTTCAATGCCGGCCAGATCGCCATGACCCAGTGGTGGCCGCCGGTCGGCCGCTGGTCGGCGGGCTACGGCACCGACGACATCGCCATGCAGTGGGTGCCGCCGTCGGTGGTTGCGGGCAACGTGGGCTATGCGCTGCCGCCGGGCGGCCATCCCCAGCTCGCTGCCGGGTTCTCGATGGCAGTCTCGTCCGACAGCAAGAACAAGGACGCGGCCTACCTCTACATCCAGTGGATCAACAGCATCGACATCAGCGGCCAGCGGGTGCAGCTGCCCTACACGCTGCGCGATCCCTTCCGCAAGTCGCACTTCTCGTCGCCGGAGTACCAGTCGCTCTGGCCGGATGCGAAGGAATACCTCGATGCGTTGCAGGCGGGCGCGGTCTCCGGCCTGCTCGATCTCTCGATCATCAACACCTTCGCCTACGAGGATGCGCTGGCGATCGGGCTTCAGGCGACGATGGGCGGTGCCGACCCGCAGGAGGAGCTCGACGGTGTGGCCGAGGCGTGGGATGCGCTCACCGAGAAGGTGGGCGTCGACGCGCAGCGCGAGGCCTACATGCAGTGGTCCTCGAAACCGGCGGCCTATCCCTTCGACTGAGCCGCACTCTACTCTTGGAGGGGGCGCAACGCGCGCCCCCTCCCCTCTTTCCCCCTCTCACAGGTCACTCGGCAGACTGTACACACCCAGAAGTCGGGTCGTTAGAGCGTGTCCGTCTTTGACGGACGCGCGACAGGCCGCGAATGCGGCGCGCCCGCGCAGGCGCCGGCCCGTCGTGCCGGTAGGCGCGCGAAATCGCAGGACGGCCGGCTGCCGTGAGCGACAAAGACTCGGAGCGATTCCGTGTAAAACGTATGCGCTCTAAAGACCCGGCATTGACGCGCTGCCGGTCGCGTCCACGAGTTCCCCGGTGGAAACGAGCCTCGCCGCCCGGGCAAGATCGGGAGCGAGCGGGCGGTCGCTCCCGAGCGAGGGCACCTCCCGGCGGAGCCGTTCGATCACGCGCCCGAGCGGGACGCTGGTCGCGAGCGGCGCGCGAAACTCGATTCCCTGGGCGGCGCACAGCAGCTCGACACCGAGGATGTTCGCAAGATTGGCGTTCATCTGTGCAAGCCGGCGTGCGCCGTGGGCCGCCATTGACACGTGGTCCTCCTGGTTGGCGCTGGTCGGCGTCGAATCGGTCGAGCAGGGGTTCGCAAGGTGCTTGTTCTCGCTCATCAGGGCCGCCGTGGTCACCTCCGCGCTCATGAAACCGGAGTTGAGGCCGGGCTCGGGCGTGAGAAAGGGCGGGAGGTCGTACGAGAGCGTCGGGTCGACCATCAGCGCCACCCGGCGCTGGGCGATGGAGCCAATCTCGGCGATCGCGAGCGCGATCTGGTCGGCCGCGAACGCTACCGGCTCGGCGTGGAAGTTGCCGCCGGAGAGAATTCCGGCGCCGGCGACGGCTCCGTCCCCGTCTCCCTCTGCGAGCACGAGCGGGTTGTCGGTGACGGCGTTGGCCTCGATGGTGAGCGTGCGCGCCGCCTGACGGAGGAGATCGACGCAGGCGCCGGTGACCTGGGGCTGGCAACGGATGCAGTAGGCGTCCTGGACGCGAGGATCACCCTCGCGGTGGCTCTCCCGGATCGCTGAACCGGACATGAGCGTGCGCATTGCCCGCGCGACGTCGATCTGCCCCGCGTGACCTCGCAGCGCGTGGATTGCGGGGTGGAGCGGCTCCGTAGAGCCCATCATCGCGTCGGTCGACAGACACGAGGTCACCACTGCGGCCTCGGCATTGCGCCACGCCGCGAACAACGCCGAAAGCGCGTGCGCGGTCGAGAACTGCGTGCCGTTGATGAGCGCGAGTCCTTCCTTCGCCGCGAGCTCGATCGGCGCCAGCCCCGCTGCGGCGAGGGCCGCCGCGCCGGACAAGGTCCGGCCGCGACAGGTCGCCTCGCCCTCGCCGGTCATCACCGCCGCCAGGTGGGCGAGCGGCGCGAGATCCCCCGACGCGCCCACCGAGCCCTGCCCCGGAATGATCGGGAGCACGCCTCGGTTGATCATCCCTTCCATCAGCTCGATCACGGACCACCGCACGCCGGAAGCGCCGCGCCCGAGCGACAGCAGCTTCAGCACCATCATCAGTCGGGTGATTTCGGGCGGCGTCGGCGACCCCACGCCGCTCGAGTGCGAGAGGACGAGGTTTCGCTGGAGTCGGGCCGTGTCCTCGGCCGCAATCCTGACCGCCGAAAGCTTCCCGAATCCGGTATTGACCCCATAGACGGCGTGGTTGCCGGCGGCCGCATCCTCGACCCGCCTGGCAGCCGTGTCGACGGCGCCTCGCGCGCCGCGGTCGAGGCGCACCGGCGCGTCTGACCAATGCGCCGCGCGAAGCTCGCGGAGCGTCACCGCTCCGGGATCGAGAACCCTGACCGACGGGCCGCTCATCGCGCCCTCGTGCCGCACAGCACAGTGCCAGCTTCTTTCGCTTCAGGACGGATAGACATCACGGCGCAAGGTCTCGGCGATCGACGCCACCAGGAGGCCGAACGCCTGGTGCCGCGCAAGCTCGGGCTCAATCTCCCGGACTGCGGCCTCGAGTCCGGTCAGTTGCGGCGGAACGGGACGGTCGGTGACGTCGAGGGCGCGCACGGCGATCGGCACAAGGGTGGCAAGTGCCATGTCGAGACACCGCCCGGCGCGGTCCTGCTTGGACCACGCGAAGAACACGGGACTGGCAACGTCGTTCTGACCGAAACCGCCGGATTCGCTGCCGGGGAGCAGCGTGGCCTGGGCGCAGAGTCGGGCTTCCTCCTCGTACCCGGTCTGGGCCATCGGCAGGTAGCCCATGTACGCGCGCCGGGCGTCACTCCCGGCTTCGGGTGAGTTCAGCTGATCGGGAAGCAGCGAGACGCCACCATCCAGCAGTTTCGCACCCTGGCGTTCGGCAAGAACACAGAGGTTGGCGCACGCGGCGGTGAGCGCGTCCATGGCGAGCACCGCGTGGGGGTTGTGATAGCCACCGGTCGATATGAAACGGCCGAAGGGATGGTCTTCGTCGATGGCGTCGGTCCACACCGGGTTGTCCGTCACCGCCTGGAGCGATTCCGCGGCGACCTCTGCGGCCATGGTCTGAGCGCGCCGGGCCTGGCCCAGCATCCGCGGCACGATGCGATAGCTGACGGGCGCCTGATAGGGGCGCCGTTTCCCGCCGTGACCGTCGCCCACGAGTTCGCGAAGACGCCGCAGCGCCCAGCCGTCGTGGGAGTTGTTCCAGTAGTCATCCAGCGCGGCGTCGAGATGGCCCAGCGGCGCGTTGAAGGCCTCGAAGGAGAGCGCAAAGACCCGTGCCGCCAGATCGAAGCGCCTCTCGGCGACAAGTGCGGCATCGGTGACGAGGCCCGTGGCCGACGGCGACCCGTTGATCAGGCACAGCACGTCCTTGGCGGCCGGCTTCATCCTCGTCGCCAGACCGTTGAACAGGTGGCTCAGCGAGAGGATCTCGCCCGCGCCGCCCTGACCCTGCGCCGGGACCGCCGGCAAGCTGTCCCCGGCCAGCATGGCAGCGACACCGTGGGCGATCTCGGGCGACACCGCGGCATGGCCCTCCACGTAGTTGGTCAGCCGCGCCAGCACGATTGCACGTACGACGCGTTCGGGCAGGGGATCGCCCCAGGATGCGGCGATACGCGCCATCGAGAGGTTGGCCCACCGCTCGCGTTCCTCGGGCGAGAGCTTCTTCCGGGCTTGATGGCCGACACCCGATGTCACGCCATAGATCGTGACCTCCGGATCATGGTCGAGAATGCGTTCCAGCCGTTGGCGCCCCTGCTGCATTGCCGCAAGCGCCCTGGCGCCGAGCTCGACACCTTCGCCACCCCAGGCCACCCGCCGGGCAGCCTCGAGGGTGAGGTCGGCACGGGTTTCCACGAGTACCGTCATGATCCGGTGCCCTGTCGGTTGAAGCGCCTCATGTCGGACGCTGCGCAGGTTTAGCGTCGAGCACGGGGCTCACCCGTCGAGAAAGGGCAGGTTCAGCCTGTGCTCGCGAGCGCAGGCGATGGCGTCTTCATAGCCGGCGTCGGCGTGGCGCATGACGCCGCTTGCCGGGTCGTTCCACAGCACCCGCCCGATACGCGCGGCCGCTTCCTCGGTCCCGTCGCAGACCAGCACCATGCCGGCATGCTGGGAGAAGCCGATGCCGACGCCGCCGCCATGATGCAGGCTGACCCAGGTGGCGCCCGACGCCGTGTTGAGCATCGCGTTGAGCATGGGCCAGTCCGAGACCGCGTCGGAGCCGTCGATCATGCCTTCGGTCTCGCGGTTCGGGCTGGCGACCGATCCGCTGTCCAGATGGTCCCGGCCGATCACCACCGGCGCCTTCAGCTCGCCCCTTGCAACCATCTCGTTGAAGGCGAGGCCGAGGCGGTGCCGGTCGCCCAGTCCCACCCAGCAGATGCGCGACGGCAGGCCCTGGAAGCGGATGCGGCGACGCGCCATGTCGAGCCAGTTGTGCAGATGCGGATTGTCCGGCATCAGCGCCTTGACCTTCTCGTCGGTCCGGTAGATGTCCTCCGGATCGCCGGAGAGCGCCGCCCAGCGGAACGGCCCGACGCCGCGGCAGAAGAGCGGGCGGATGTAGGCGGGCACGAAGCCCGGAAAGT
>Ga0209544_1000707_pt1 | contig 43132 bp, 38 predicted proteins | sample MesohylPK_FD_187297 | JGI IMG/M metagenome (GOLD analysis project Ga0209544, IMG submission 187297) | Host-associated microbial community of the marine sponge Aplysina aerophoba from Gulf of Piran - sponge mesohyl, lysed by proteinase K... | ecosystem: Host-associated > Porifera > Sponge >... | reverse complement strand
TGCCGCGGTCGCGGCCGGCGGCCCTCTTGCCGCGCCGTGCGGACTGTACGCCCCTTGCGACGCCGGCGCCGCCGAACGGCAGGGCCGCGGCGGCGGCGATATCGACCGGGTCGATCTTTTCCCACGCGCCGCGGCCGATATGGCTGGCGGTCTCTACAGCCGCCTTGAGTATATCGGGCGCGCCGAGGATCGCGCCGGCCTGGGGCAGCATGTAGAGGCGGTGCTTGTGCGCCTCGAAGGACTTCTTGTCCGCGTCGAGATAGAGACGCTTGAGGATGGCGGTGCGCGCCGCGGGGTCGCTTTCCGCCTCGTTCCAGCCGAACCGGCCTTGCGTGACGCTCTCGGCGACGAAGCCGTGGATGCCGGGGAACAGCGCCTTGGCCATCTCCGGGTCGCGGCGGTAGAGGCGGCCCAGGGCGGCGTAGATCTCCCAGGTCGCGTCCGCATCGGCGACCGTCAACGCGGCGTGGCGGTCGCGCAGGACGCCGCGCTTCTGCGCGATGTGCCGGAGCACCGTGGTCTTGAGCGCGTCCGGCGCGGCGCCGTAGGCCAGAGCCAGGTCGACCGCTTTGTTCAGGCGCTCGGGTTCCGACGCCTCCGGATGCGCGCGCCGCCACGCTGCGAAGGCGGCGCTGGCGCGGTCGGCGTTGATCCGGCTGACGCGGCTGTTTTCCGCCTTTCTGAGCTCTTCGAGCGTGCGATCGACGGTCGTTCCGGCGGCGGCTTCGAGGAACAGCCGCTTGCGCTCCTCGCCGGTCGCCCCCGCGGCGGCGGACGTGCTGGTAAGCTCGTTGCCGGCTCCTCGATACGCGCTTCGCGCTATTCGGGATGAGGGTGTGGGGGTTCACTCCCGGATTTCACAACGCTCCCCTCATCCCGAGTAGGCGCGCTTGCGCGCCGTATCGAGGGGCGGGGCATATCGCGGGGCGGGCGTTGCCTCATGCCGGCGGTCGGCGCTAGATTTTGGGGCGGACGGAAGCGGGGGCCGTGCGCCCCTCAGGCGGGAGGAGAAGCGGGATGCGGTTTGGAGCGGTGTGCCTTGCGGTGCTGTTGGCGGCCCCGGCGTCGATACCGGCGTCGATACCGGCGTCGATGCCGGCGTTTGCGGCCAAGGAACTGAAGCCGAAATTCGGCGATATCGACGGCCCCTACTACACCGAGGTCTCGGAGAACCGGGAAGCCTGCCGGGCCGCGATCCGGAACAGCATCGCTCTGTGCCGGCAGAACGTCGCCTTCGAGAGCAACACGAAGAACCGGAAATACGCCGGCTGCCTGCCAATCTTCCGGCAGCAGGCGGAAAGCTGCGTCGTGCATTTCCGCCACCAGATGAGCAAATGCGAGCTTTCGGGCGCGGTGCGGATTACGAGCTACAGCGGCTTCAGCTGCACGCCGACGAAGACCGTGGTCGAGGAAGGCGGCGACCCCGGCGTGACGCCGGCCGACCGCCGGATGAAGGCGCGGACGCAAAGCAACGTCCGGGCCGGCCCCGGCACCGGCTTCCGCATCGTCGGATCGCTCCGGACCGGCGAGGACGTCCACGTCACCGGCGAGGCCGGCGACTGGCTCAGGATCGAGGGCACGGCCGGCACGGCCTTCGTCCACCGGTCGCTGCTGGTACAGAGCCAGGCCGGCCGCCCGGCCAGGACCAAAAAGTCCTCGGGGCCCGGCTGGATGGTCGCCGAAAACCAACTGTGCGAGGTCTGGAACCCAAATCCGGAACCGAACGAGACGGTCACCTGGTCGGGCGACTGCGTCGAGGGCAAGACGTCCGGCGCGGGTCGGCTGGTCTGGCGCAGCGGCAAAGAAACTACCACCGTATTCGAGGGCGAATACCGGAACGGCAAGCCGCACGGCCGCGGGACCTTTACCTTCTCCCCAGGCGACCGCTACGAGGGCGAATACCGGAACGGCAAACGGCACGGCCGCTGGACTTGGACCGGGACCAACGGCAAATGCCACGAAGTGCGGCATTTCGACAATGGTAAATTCCTCTCGTCGAAGAAATGCTGATTGCTGGCGCCGGGTCCGGCCGGCTGCTTTTCGGCGGCAATTTTCGCGATGACACAGGCGCCGCTCGCGTAAAGGCGGGCAACGAGATCCGGGTGGAATGCCGCTTGTATTAGCGGGCTCCCTCTCGCAGCCGGTACCGCGCCATCGCAGGCGCACCCCCACCCGTCATTTCGACCGGAGCGAACCGCAGAGCCTGCCCTGAGCCTGCCGAAGGGTTCGCGCAGCGGAGAAATCTTTCGCCCGCGGTGCAAGGTCCCAAGCGCCGTGCCGGAAAGATATCTCCGCTCCGCGGCCCCTTGCGGGGCCGCTCCGGTCGATATGACGGGTATGGGGCTGCGCCGTTCCGGTCGAAACGGCGGGAAGAGGAGGGCACCGCAGGGGCGTTGGGGCGGGTTTGAAACCCGCCCCTACAAAGCCGTTGGGCGGGAGACAGCCGGACGCGGTAGCGGCCGACCCGGCCATGTCCATTGGAGGATCCGATGGGTATTCCGGATTCAGGAACAGGTTGCGTTATGGCGGGCCGGCGCGATGGCCGGAAACGCTTGGCGGACCGGGCTTCTAAGCCCACCGCCGCGCAATCCGGCCCTCACTATTGGGAAAAATTGGCGGCATATCGAATCCAGCGAAGTTCGATTGTGCCGCCGCCTGTCGATTTTTCGGAAAAAGGGAGCACGGACCGAATCCCCCTCCCCTTGGGGGAGGGGCCAGGGGAGGGGTCGGCTGCCGCCGCGCCGAGGTTGGATCCGGCCATGCTGCGTCCGCCGCATACCCCTCCCCCTAACCCCCTCCCCCAAGGGGAGGGGGGACGCGTTGCTTTGGCTGTCGGGTCCGATTCGCGGCTTTTTGCAGGGGACTCCTAGTCCGGATACAGGCGCTGGAAGCCGTCGCGGACTTTGGCGAGGACCGCGGGATCGTGGTCGCGCCAGTAGCGGGGGTCGTTCATCAGGCTGCGCAGTTCGGCCTCGTCGGCCGCCGGGCCGGCCGGGCCGTTGCGCGACAGGAAATCCGGCTCGCCGTGCTGCATCATGCGGTGCATGGCGGCGACGCCGGCCGGGGTGGCGGCGAGGGTCCCGTACAGGTCTTCGGGCAGGGCGGAGGCGCCCCATTGCCTCGTCTGCTCGGCCCGGGCCTCCCAGTCGTCGCCGGGAAAGACCTCGCGCAGTTGCCGCTCGCCGCGCAGCCCGGCGATCTCGCCGGCCATCCTGTCGAGCAGCGGCAGGACGTATTCGTGCGCGACGTCGTAGACCAGTTGCGCCTGGCCCTGCGTGAAGCCGTTTTCGTGCAGGACGCCGTTCAGTTCGGCGTCGTTGCCGAGCCAGGGATGGCCGGACTCGATCCGGTAGTCCTCCGGGCTGTCGGGAACCGCGTCGGGGTGCGTGTCGTCCCCGTCGTCCGCGTCGCCCGCCGGGTCTTCGGGTTCCGCTCCGGCCGGCGGATCGCCGGCGTCTTCGCCCCCGGACCCGTCCGCGAACGAATTGTCCGGTACCGCGCCGTCGGTGTCGCGACCGCGCGGCCCGCCGCCGTTCAGATGCTCGCCGGCGCCCATGCGCTTTTCCAGCGCCATATAGGACTTCATCAGCGCGTCGACGCGCAGTTCGCCGGTCTCCGGGTCGAGGAACTTGGCCGGCGCGGCGACGGTAGCGCTGCTTTCTCCGCCGTCGACGCCCGCGGAGCCGTGCACACCATCGTTTTCTGCAAGATTTTCAGTAAGTTCTGTCATAGCTGTCTCCATTGGGGGGATGTTCAGGTCTCGTAGCCGCTCGGGCGGCGGGGCGCCCCTCGATACGCCCCGGATTAAATCCGGGGCTGCTCGGGATGAGGGAGAAGGAATTGTGTTGCTGTTCGGGCCTATTACCCACCTCGGGATGAGGGCTTTGGGGTCATTCCACTGCGTCAACAACACTCTCCCTCACCCTGAGTAGCCGCGAAGCGGCGTATCGAAGGGCCCGTCCGACAGGGCGGACAGGGTTCAGGCGCGCCACGGGCAGGGCAGCACCAGCGAAAACGGATGCTCTACTCGCCGCGCCGGCCGCGGTCGATCAGGGCGGTGAGACGGTGGACCAGGCGGCGCTGGCCTTCGAGGTCGCGCAGCGCGGCGTCGGAAACCTGCGGCCCGCAGGCCCGTTCGACCGTGACCGCCCGCAGGTGGGCCAGCAGCGTGCGGCCGTCGTCGGTGCCGAAGCAGCGGGCGGCGGCGCGGGCGATCTCGCGCAGGTCGTCGTCGCGGGAAACGCCGTCGGCGGTCGGAAGTTCCGTTTCCTGCATTACGACGTCCCTCCCGGACCGGCCGGGGCCGATCCCAGTGCGGCGAGCGAGTGCAGCAGGGCGTTACCGGCGATCGGGCGGGCGTTCGCGCCGGCCTCGGGTCCGGCGGGCGGACCGGCAGGAAGGGCCAACGCGCCGCCCGGTTGCGGCTCCGGCGTGATCAGCGCCGAAGGCACGCCGAGGACCCGGCCGGCCCAGCGCGCGGCCCGGGCCGCGTCGACGGCGGCCATGCCGGCCGGCCCCAGCCTTGAAACCAGGTCGGCCCAGCCGGTGACGGTCGCAATGTCCCGGTGCGCCTGCTCCTGCGCCAGCGGCGAGGCGTAGGACAGCGCGATCGTCCGCCCGTCGATCCGGATCGGCGGGATCTCGCGGCGCCGGCGCAGGATGGCGAGGCCCCGGTCGATCAGCGGCGCCAGCAGTTCCGATTGCAGCCGCCCGAAGGTCGCGCCGAGCAGGCGCGCCATCTCCGCCTTGCGCTCCAGCACCTCGGTTGCGGTCATTTTCGGGCTGTCGGCCTGGCCCAGCTTGTCGACCAGCAGGGCGCGGCGAATCCGCTGGCGCAGGTCGTTCAGCACCAGTTCGGAGACGTCGAACCGGCCCGGCGCGCCGAGCGGTTTCAGCCCTTCCGAGCCGACCGCCTTGGGAATCACGACGCCGGGCGACAGCTTGATGTTGGCCGGGTTGATGACGCCGTCATCGTCGGCCTGCCACATGCCGGTGACGGCGATCGAGGCGTTCTTGAGGACCAGTTCGACCACCTTGTTGGCGGTGCGGATATCGGGCAGCGCCTTCATCACCGGCGAGCGGCCCCAGGATTCTCCGGGCGCCTTCATCCAGCGGAAGGCGATCACCGGATGGTCGGCGAAAGCGCCGGCTTCGAGCGGCTTTTCCGTATCGTTGCGCCCGCCGCCTTTCGCGTCCGGGCGTTCTTCGCGGAAGGCGGTGTAGCGGACCTTGCCGTCCTGCCGCCGCGTTGCCTCGATCGCGGCGATCCGCAGGTCGTCGCCCTTCTCGCGGGCGCGGGCCTCGTCGGGCGTCAGCGGCGCGTCGGGAAAGCGCCGGACGAAACCTTCCAGCGGCAGGGCGGTGCGCCGGAACACGGTTTCGAGCCGGCCGGTCTCGCCCTCTTCGAGCCAGACCTCGGGCAGCGGCAGGGCGCGGAAGCGGAAGGCGCTGGCGCCGCCGGGCGCGCCTTCCTCGAACAGCAGCGCGGCGGTGCCGCCGGTCACCAGGTCGAGGTAGCACTGGTGCATCTCGACGAGGAAGTTCGAGCGGTCGAAATGGCCCTGCAGCGTTGCGCCGATGTCTTCCAGAACCGGGCCGGCCGCCGTCGCCTCGTCGGGCGGCAACTCGGCGCCGGCGGTCAGGTTGAACCAGCGCGACCAGGGCGGCGTCAGCTCGGCCAGCAGGCTGGCGGCGAGCTGGTCGACGGCGTCCGGCGCGGTGCCGTCGAACAGCGGGTCGGTCCGGCGCGTCGCCGGCGTCGCGAAGCCGCTGCGCAGGGGCAGGGCGTGGGCGTAGCAATCGCGCCAAACCGGCTCCCAGTCCCGCCGCGCCTCTTTCAGGCGCTCGAATTGCTTGCGCAGGCGGGGAATCGATCCGATATTCTTAGTTTGTTCTTTCACCGGCTATTCTCCGAGCAGCGATTTTCCGCGCGCCGTTCCGCGCTGCCGGCCGGCGGGGCCTTTGGCCAAACCGGCCGACAGGCCTCTGGCGCTCGTGTGGATCGTGCCCAGCCGGCCACGCCGGCGCCGGCGCAGCGCCTCGAGCCGCGCCTTGCGCTTCTCCTCGTCAGGATCGGGCGCTTCCAGAACCGGCGGCAGGGGCAGGGGCGGCGGCGGGGACGGGGAACCGAACAGACCGGACATGGCATTCTCCATAGGCAACGGCCCGCCGCCGGTTCTGGAACCGGGGCGGTGCGCGGCATTGCAAAACTGTCGATTGAGGGGCCGCCCGTGGCCTGCGGCAGGCATACTTCGGGCGTTGACGGGGCCGATATAGGGCGCAGGAATCGGTGCGTCAAGGAAAAATTTACGAAAAAAGGAAAAAAATTATCCACGCGACGGTTGAATTCAGCAGAATCCGCCGGCGGAGGCGCTTTTCCTTGCCTCCCCCGCTTCGGCGGGCGGGTAGGCCCGCTGCACATCCCGCCGATCAGCCCGCGCCTTTGCCGGACGGTCCGCTCAGCCGCCGGTACAGCTGCCGCGGCGTCCAGACGAAGGGTGCGCGCAGGCCGAGCGCCCGCTTGACCGCCTCGACGCAGGTGAACGGGCCCGGCGGCGCGCAGCGCAGCGGGGTCGGCGCCAGGGCGGCCGTCACGCAACGCAGGCCCTGTTCCTCATAGTAGGCGCGCAGGTCGAAGTCCGCCGGCACCGCCTGGACCGTCACCTCGGTGCGGTGCGAGAGCGGATCGAGCGTGATCCAGTGCCGGCCGTCGTTGAAGGCGATGAAGCAGTGGCGGAAGCCGCTCTTGAGCCAGCCCAGCCACCAGATGTCCGAATTGCCGGCGAAGACGACCAGCGCCTCCCGGTACAGCGGCGGGGCGCTGCCGCCGCCGGGCGGCTGCCGGCGGAACGGCCTCACGCGACGATGCCCTTGCGGCGCCACACCGTGGCCAGCAGGTCGAGCGCTTCGTCCCACAGGCGCGCCGCCCGTTGTTCGTCGCGCGCCCGGGAGTCGGGCGCCAGCAGGCGCCGGCCGTACCCGGCGAGAACCTGCAGATGAGACCGTTTCAGCCGGCCGGCGGCGCCCATCCGCTCGGCCGAAACGATCAGGTCGTCCGGCGAGCAGGGCCGTTCGTAATGCGCCAGACCGGCGACGAAGCGGGCGCCGTCCTCCCGGGCGACCAGGCAGCTCATGGCCCAGAACCAGGCTTCCTCGGCATTGTCGAAGGGCTCGGCTGCACTCGGGTTCAGCGACTTGTGGGCGAATTTGGGCCTTTTCATGGGGCGTCTCCTCCAGCGACCGCGCCCATATATTCTTGTTTTGTTCGATTAACAAGGGTAATTTTCATAAAAATGCGGCGATTTCCGTCCAGATGTCCGGGTTCGTGTCTAAATTTCCTTGTTTCTCTGGATTTCTCGCCGAAAATATATAATATTTCCTACAGAGGCGGTCCGGCATCTATCAGCCCGGCATAGCGGTGCGCTTGAACGGACCGGCCGGGCATCGCCGGACTCCGGACACAGTCATCGGGGCCATCGGGAGGCAGAAGCATGTTGACCCACAGCGACGTCTGGGATGCGATCGATCGGCTCGCGAAAAAATACGGCATGTCGGCGTCCGGCCTGGCGCGCCGCGCCGGGCTCGATCCGACGACGTTCAACAAGAGCAAGCGGGTCATGCCGAACGGCCGGCAACGCTGGCCGTCGACGGAGAGCGTGTCGAAGGTCCTCAAGGCGACCGGCGCGCCGCTCGAAGAGTTCATGGCGCTGCTCCAGGGCACGGACGGGGCGATGCCGGTGCGGCGGATTCCGCTGATCGGCCACGCCCAGGCCGGCGACGAGGGCTATTTCGACGATGCCGGTTTCCCGACCGGCTCCGGCTGGGACGAGGTTGATTTTCCCGATCTCGGCGACCCGCACGCTTATGCCCTGGAAATTTCCGGCGACAGCATGGTGCCGGTCTATCGCGACGGCGACCGCATCGTGGTCGCGCCGGGCGCCAGCGTGCGCCGCGGCGACCGCGTGGTCGCGCGGACGGTCGGCGGCGAGGTCATGGCCAAGGAAGTCCAGCGCATGACCGCGAGCCGGGTCGAGCTGCTGTCGATCAACCGCGAGCATGACGACCGGCAGCTGGCGCGCGAGGAGATCGAGTTCATCCACCGCATCGTCTGGGCGAGCCAGTAGGGCGCGCTTCGGGACGGACGCGCCGCGCCGCGCGCGGCGGCGATCGGACTCGCAATGCGCCGATGCCGGGTGCTAGGGTGCCGCTCCCTCGATTCGGCCCCTCCTTCGATACGCCCCGGATTGCATCCAGGGCTACTCAGGATGAGGGAGACATTGACTCCCCTCCCCCTCATCCCGAGTAGCGCGAAGCGCGTATCGAGGGGGCGGCCACACATTTCGGACACAGCATGCCCCAGAACATTCAGAAGGATCCGTCCGGCACGTCCTGGACCTGGTATGACGGCGCGTGGCACGTCGGGCCGGTCAAGATCATGGACGCCATCGGCCCCGGCTCCTGGCTGGCCTCCAGCGTTTTCGACGGCGCCCGGTATTTTGACGGTGTCGCGCCGGATCTCGACCTCCACTGCCAGCGCGTCGTGGCGTCCGCGGCGCAGTTCGGCCTCAAGGCGATCAAGTCGGCCGACGAGATCGCCGCCCTGGCGTGGGAAGGGATCGAACGGTATGCCCGGGACCGCTCGCTCTATATCCGGCCGATGTTCTTTGCCGGCAGCGGTTTCCTGATCCCGGACCCGGACGGCACCGAATTCGCCCTGGTCCTGGAGGTCATGGAAATTCCCGAACCGACCGGGTTTTCCGCCTGCCTCACCCGGTTCCGCCGGCCGTCGCCGGAATCGGCGGTGACCGGGGCCAAGGCCGGCGCCCTCTACCCGAATGTCGCGCGCTGCCTCGCCGAGGCGCTGGACAAGGGTTTCGACAACGCCATCGTCCTGGACGGCAACGGCAATGTCGCGGAATTCGCCACGGCCAACCTGTTCCTGGTGCGCGACGGCGTGGCGGTCACGCCGGCGGCCAATGGCACCTTCCTGGCCGGCATCACCCGGTTGCGGGTGATGGCGCTGCTGCGCGAGGCCGGCATCGCCGTGGAGGAACGGCGGGTCACGTTCGACGAGGTCAAGGCCGCCGACGAGGTCTTCTCGACCGGCAACTACGGCAAGGTGCTGCCCTGCAACCGGGTGGAGGACCGGGACATGCAGCCCGGCCCGGTTTACCGCCAGGCGCGCGAACTCTATTTCGGCTGGGCGCGCAGCCAGCCCTCGCCCCTGCGCCCGGCGGCCTGAACCGCCCGCTTCGCCGGCGTACGCAAAAAAAGGCCCGGAGCGGCGCTCCGGGCCTCGTTTCGTGTGTCCGGGAGGGACGGCGGGTCAGGCGGCGGGGCGGAACGCCTCGTTCACCTTGGCCCAGCGGGCCTGCAGCGGTTCGGAGACCTCGGCCGCCAGGCTGGCGGACATTTCCGACATCCTGGTCGTCTCGGCGACCATCTTGTCGAACGCGCTGCGCGCCGATTCGGTCTGCTTCTGGACGAGCTCCGGATAGGACTTGACGGAGAACATGTCCTTGGCCGCGGCGGCGGCGTCCGCCATGGCGGCCTGGTTGAACGCGGCCACTTCCTCGACCATCGTCTCGGCGCCCTTCTTGGCGATCTCGCTGGCGGCGAACAGGGCGTCCAGGTTGCCCTTGTTCCACTCGGCGACCTCGTCGATCTTCGGCGCCATGGTCGGCCACGCCCTGGCATACTGCTCCTTGGCGGCGGCGTAGAACTTTTCGACATTCTCGCCCAGCGCATCGGCGCCGGCCTGGTAGGCCTTGTCGACATTCTCCTTGCCGGCCTTGAACGCCTTCTCGGCGTTTTCCTGGCCGGACTTGACGGCGGCTTCGAACTGCTCGACGCCGGCTTTGGCGAAGTCCTTGGCTTCGGGTTTCTTGGCGGTCCTGGCGGTCATGGTCTCGTCTTCCTGTTCGGGTTCGTTGCAGCGCAGCAGAAATTGTGCGCTGCGTCACGATGGGCTATATATGCTGCAACGCAACCTTGTCAAGGCAATTATTGTGCATTGCACAATTTTCTGCCCGGCAGGGATTTCATGGAGTTCCGAGCCGACCTGCCGAACGCGACACAGGCGCCCGTCCGATCTGCCCTATCCGGTTTTGAGCCCGCCTTCGTCCAGCGCCTTGCGCAGCAGCGAAACGAATTCCGGCAGGCCGTAGAGCGCCGCGAAGGAGCCCATGCGCGGGCCCTGGCTCTGGCCGAGCAGGATTTCGTAAAGCGCCCGGAACCAGTCGCGCAGGTTCTCGAAGCTGTGGCGCTTGCCGACTTCGTAGATCTCCGTCTGGATGTCCTCGCCCCCGGCCCCGGCCGGCATGGCCGCGAGCACCGACGCCAGGTCCTCCAGCGCCGCCCGTTCCCCGCCTGCCGGCGCCCGGTAGGATTTCGCCGGTTTGACGAAATCCTGGTAGTAGGCGACCGCATAGTCCGCCAGCCGGTCGAGCAAGGGATGGGAGGCCGGCGTCGCCTCGGGCGCATAGCGCGAAATGAAGCCCCACAGCACGCCCTTGTCCTCGGCATTCACGACGCTCGCCAGATTGAGCAGCAGGGAAAAGGACAGCGGCGTCGCCTGCGCCGGCGGGCGGCCTTCGTGGATATGCCAGACCGGGTTTTCCGCCAGCTCCGCCGGATCCTGTTCGCCGGCCTTGCCGAGGAAGGTCAGATATTCGTCGGTCGCTTTCGGGATCGCATCGAAGAACAGCCGCTTGGCGCGCCGCGGCTGCTGGTACATGAACAGCGCCAGGCTCTCGTGCGGCGCGTAGCGCAGCCATTCCTCGACCGCCAGGCCGTTGCCCCTGGACTTGGAGATCTTCTCGCCCTTGTCGTCGAGGAACAGCTCATAGGTGAATCCGGCCGGCGGCGCGCCGCCGATGGTCCGGCAGATCCGGCCGCCCAGGCGCACCGAATCGATCAGGTCCTTGCCGGACATCTCGTAGTCGACGTCGAGCGCCGTCCAGCGCAGCGCCCAGTCGACCCGCCACTGCATCTTGCAGCCGCCGTCCAGCACGGAGTGTTCGAAGGGATCGCCGATCCGTTCGCCGGCATCGTCGACGCACTGGAACACCGCCGTCCCGTCGCCCGGCCGGGCTTCGGCGACGATGGCGTTGTGGATCACCTGCCGGCGCTCGGCGCCGATGCCGTCGTCGTAAGCCGTCACCACAGGAAATACGGGCGAATAACTCTTGCGCCGCGCCGCGCCCAGCTCGGGCAGCACGATGTTGCGCACCGGCTCGTACCTTTCCAGCACGCGCAGGATGGTCTCGTTGAACCGGCCGGCGCCATAGGCATCCGTCGCGCTAAGGAATTCGTAGTCGAAGCCGAACCTGTCGAGGAATTCGCGCAGCCGGCCGTTGTTCGCCGCCGCAAAGCTTTCGCTTTCTCCGAACGGGTCCGGCGTCGAGGTCAGGGGCGAGCCGTGGCGGACGATCCGCCCGTCGCCGTCCTTCGCCTCGGCATAGGGCGCCAGCCGGTCCCGGTTCGGCACGTTGTCCGGCACCTTGCGCAGGCCGTCCATGTCGTCGGAGAAGGCGATCAGCCGGGTCGGCATCCCGGTCAGCGCCTCGAAGGCGCGGCGCACCATGGTGGTCCGCACCACCTCGCCGAACGTGCCGATATGCGGCAGGCCGGACGGGCCGTAGCCGGTCTCGAACAGGACATGGCCCTTGTCCGGCAGCCGGCCGTTCAGCCGCTTGGCGAGCGCGCGGGCTTCCTGGAACGGCCAGGCCTTCGCGGCCTCGGCAATCTCGGGTGCGATCTGCATGGGCCGTACCTATGCCGCACCGCACAACCCGTCAACGCGCGTCCCGCAGCGCGGGAGGGCGAAATGAAGCGGAACCGCTCTGGCAATTGACGGGGCGGAAGCGGCACAATCGGGCATGACCGAGATCAACGGATTGCCGGGCGAACGCGCCGCGCCAGACGGCCCTGCAGCCGGACCCGCCGGTGCGGTGCTGGTCGTCGGGACGCGCAGGGCCCTGTGGCGGCGGCCGGACGGCGCGGAGGAAGCGCTGTCCCTCGCCGAGCTCGCCGACCGGCTGGCGGCGGAAGCGGAACGCGCGCTGCCGCTGCACTGCTACGGCGCCGGGATCGCGCGGCGGCTCGGCATCCGGCGCTTTCCGGGCCGGGACATCCTCGATCTTTTCGCCTTCGCCCGGCCGGGCGTCTTCTGCCTGCCGACCCCGGCCGGCGTCGCGGCCGCGCTGCGCCTCGCCAAGCCGCACACGCCCGCCGAAGAAGCCGACCTGCTCGCCGAAGCCGCCGCGACGCTTCTGGCGGAAATCGCCGATCTGGCCGACGATCCCACTGCCCAGGCGCGCCCGATCGCCCGCGCCATGGCGGCCGGCGGCTGGAACTGGGCCGGCCCGGTGCTGGCGTCGCTGAAAGTTGCCGCGGCCGACGCCGGGCGTCCCGGCGCGATGGCCGGCCTGGAGGTCTGGCGCGACCTGCCGGAATGGGCCGAACGTGCGCCCGAGCCGCCGCCGGGCGACCGGCCGGTCTCGCCGGAGGAAGCGCGCGCGCAACTGGCCGGCCTGCTGCCGCCGGGCGCCGAAGCGCGGCCGGAACAGGCCGAATACGCCGCGGCTGCCGCGGGCGCTTTCGTGCCGCGCGAGGCCGAAGACCGGCCGAACCTCGTTCTTGCCGAGGCGGGAACCGGCGTCGGCAAGACCATCGGCTATGTCGCGCCGGCCAGCCTTTGGGCCGAGAAGAACCGCGGGGCGGTGTGGCTGTCGACCTTCACGCGCAACCTACAGAGCCAGATCGACCGCGAACTCGACCGGCTCTATGCCGATCCTGCAGAGAAGGCCCGCAAGGCCGTGCTGCGCAAGGGCCGGGAGAACTATCTCTGCCTGCTCAATCTCGACGATGCCGTGGCCGTGGCGCGCACGCGCCGGGAGGAAGCCGTCAGTCTCGGCCTCGTGGCGCGCTGGCTGCTGGCGACGCGGGACGGGTCCCTGGTCGCCGGCGACCTGCCCGGCTGGCTCGCCGACCGGATCGGCCGCGCCCGGATCGACGCGCTCACCGACCATCGCGGCGAATGCGTCTACGCCGCCTGCCGCCACTACAGCCGCTGTTTCGTCGAACACAGCGTGCGCCGGGCGCGGCGCGCCCGCATCGTCATCGCCAATCATGCGCTGGTCATGGCGCAGACGGCGATGGCGGCGATCCAGCCGGGCGATTCCCCCGGTGCTTCCGCCGGCGATTTTCACGCGCCGGCCCGGCTGGTCTTCGACGAGGGCCATCACCTGTTCGGCGCTGCGGATTCGGCGTTTGCCGCCCTTCTCAGCGGGCAGGAGACCGCCGACCTGCGGCGCTGGCTGCGCGGCCCCGAGGCGTCAGGAGCCGGCGCCCGGCGGACGGCGCGGGTCCGCGGCCTGAAGAACCGGATCGGCGACCTGATCGTCGAAGACGAAGGCGCGGTCGACGCGCTGGAGCAAATCCTGCGCCGCGCCGCCCAGCTGCCGGCGCCGGGCTGGCTGCAGCGGCTGGGCGCCGGCAATCCGCAGGGTGCGGCGGAGCGTTTCCTCGCCGGGATCCGCGAGCAGGTCTACGCCCGCAGCCCGGAGCGCGACAGCCCCTACGGCCTCGAATTGGATATCCGGCCGGTTCCCGACACGCTGCTGGAAAAGGCAGGGGAACTGGATGCGGTGCTGCGCGAAATCGGCGGGCCGCTCAAGCGCCTCCGCCTTGCGCTGGAGGATATTCTCGACGCCGAGGCCGAGACGCTGGACACGGCGACCCGGCAGCGGCTCGACGGCGCCGCGCGCAGCATCCTGCGCCGGGCCCTGATGCCGGTCGCCGCCTGGCGCGCCATGCTGGAGACGCTGGGCAGCGAGACGCCGGAGGAATTCGTCGACTGGTTCGCCGTCGACCGCCATTTCGGCCGCGATGCCGATATCGGCATGCACCGGCGCTGGGTCGATCCGATGGAACCGCTTGCCGCCGTCCTGTCCCGCCAGGCCCACGGCCTCCTCATGACGTCGGCGACCATGAAGGACCGGACGCAGGAGGGCGACGAAGGCTGGAACTCGGCCGACTTGCGCTTCGGCGTCGGGCATCTCGACGGGCCGACCGAACGCTTCGCCGTTACGTCGCCCTTCGACTATCCGGCCCAGACGCGGATCTTCGTGGTGCGCGACGTCAATGGCGGGAACGCCGACCAGGTGGCGGCAGCCTACCGGGAACTGTTCATCGCGGCCCAGGGCGGCGCCCTCGGCCTGTTCACCGCCATCGCCCGCCTGCGCGCCGCCCATGAACGCCTCGCCGGGCCGCTCGATACGGCCGGCCTGCCGCTGCTCGCCCAGCATGTCGACGGTTTCGACGTGGCGACCCTGGTCGATCTGTTCCGCGCCGAGCGCAATGCCTGCCTGCTCGGCACCGACGCGGTGCGTGACGGCATCGACGTGCCGGGCGACGCGCTGCGCCTGATCGTGTTCGACCGGGTGCCCTGGCCGCGGCCGGACCGGCTGCACAGGGCGCGGCGCGAACGCTTCGGCGGCGCGGCGTGGGACGACATGCAGACGCGCCTGAAGCTGAAACAGGCCTTCGGCCGCCTGATCCGGCGCAAGGACGACCGCGGCGTGTTCGTCCTGCTCGATTCGCGCCTGCCAACGCGCCTGACCACGGCGTTCCCCGACGGCGTGGAAGTCCGGCGCGTCGGCCTTGCCGAAGCCGTCCGCGGAACGCGCGATTTCCTGACCGGTTGACCCCGCCGCACCGGCCCCCTAAGTGCCGGCTGGCCGGGCAACCCGCTCCGGCGCCTTTGCGGAGTCCGCCAGCATGAGCCAGCATCACAACGCCCTGATCTACACCATGGTCATCGTTTCGGCGGCCGACCGGGAGATGACCGACGCGGAATTGCGCCGCATGGGCCAGCTGGTGACGATCCTGCCGGTGTTCCGGGATTTTCCCGTCGACGATCTGCCGGCCGCCGCGCGGGACTGTGCGGCGCTGCTGGCCGACGAGGACGGGCTTGAAAAGACTCTCGGGCTGATCGCCGAGGGCACGCCGCCGAAGCTGAAGGAAACCGTCTATGCGGTGGCCTGCGACATCGCCGCGGCGGACGGCAAGGTCGAGGAGGAGGAGGCCTATCTCCTGCAGATGCTGCGTCACGCCCTCGGCGTGGACCGGCTCGCCGCGGCGGCGATCGAACGCGCCGCAAGGGCCCGCCACACGACGCTGTAATCCGCTTTCCCGAAATTTCTCCGTCAGGGCCGTCCCCGGCCGGCTTGCGGGCATCCCGTCTTTACTTCCGGGTGACCGTTTCCGGGCCGAATTCTATTGTTTCGGCGCCGATCCGGCCAATATCCTGTGGCAACGAACAGGCGCGGCCGATAACCGGAACCCGCCCGCAGAGCGAGGCTTCATGACTATGTTCGATCCCTTCTCGATTTTCGTCGTCGTCGTCATCGTGCTGGCGATCGCGCTCGTCTTCATGGGTGTGAAGACCGTGACTCAAGGTTTCGAATTCACGGTGGAGCGGTTCGGCCGCTATACGCGGACGCTGTCGCCCGGCCTGCATCTCATCGTGCCGCTGGTCGACCGAATCGGGCAGCGCCAGAACGTGATGGAGCAGGTCACGGACGTCCCCTCGCAGGAGATCATTACGCGAGACAACGCCATGGTGACGGTGGACGGGGTGGTGTTCTACCAGGTTCTCGACCCGGTCAAGGCCTCCTACGAGGTGCGGCGTCTCCAGGTGTCCATTCTCAATCTCACGATGACCAATATCCGTACCGTCATGGGTTCGATGGACCTCGACGAATTGCTGTCCCAGCGCGACAAGATCAACGCCGAATTGCTCAAGGTTGTCGACGAGGCAACCTCGCCCTGGGGGGTGAAGATCACGCGCATCGAGATCAAGGACATCACACCGCCGCTCCAACTGGTCGAGGCCATGGCGCGCCAGATGAAGGCCGAACGCGAGAAGCGAGCCACCATTCTGGAGGCCGAGGGCGTTCGCCAAGCCGAGATTCTGAAGGCCGAAGGCCAGAAACAGGCCCAGATTCTCGATGCCGAGGGACGCCGCGAGGCGGCGTTCAGAGACGCCGAGGCCCGCGAACGCGAGGCGGAGGCCGAAGGCAAGGCGACGGAAATGGTCTCCAAGGCGATCGGCGAGGGCAATATCCAAGCGGTCAACTACTTCGTCGCCCAGAAATATATCGGCGCGCTGGAGACCATCGGCAGCGCCCGGAACCAGAAGGTCATCCTGATGCCGCTGGAGGCCTCCGGGGTGATCGGCGCCGTCAGCGGGCTCACCGAGATTGCCCGCCAGGCCTTCGGCGACGGGGACGGCGGCGGCAGTGCGCCGGGCGGTTCGGTGCCGAAATCCACCAAGAAATAACCGGCAGGCCGGGGGAGGCGATCGATGATCGAATGGCCGGAGACGATCTCCTTCTGGCACTGGCTGGCCCTGGGCGTCGTCGTCATGCTGATCGAAGTTCTGGTGCCCGGCGTCATCTTCCTGTGGCTCGGCATCGCCGCGGTGATTACCGGCCTCGCCTTTGCCGCCATCCCCTCGATGAGCTGGGAGATCCAGGCGATCCTGTTCGCCGTGCTCTCGGTTATTTCGATCTTCATCGGCCGGCGGATCGTCGCGTCGCGCCTGGCGCCGACCGACCATCCGACGCTCAACCGGCGCGGCCGGACGCTGATCGGCACGCAGCACACGCTCGATACGGCGACGTCCGGCGGCCGCGGCCGGGTAAAGATCGGCGACAGCGTGTGGCGTTTCACCGTCGCGCCCCAGGGCAGCGAGCTTGCCGCCGGAACCCGTATCGCGGTCGTCGATGTCGACGGCACGACGCTGGTCGTCGAGGCCGCCGCCGAGGCTGCGGCGGAGGGTTAGCCCGCGCCGGCCCGGGCGCTTTTCCATCGTCCCAACCGACCGGAATATCCCGATGCGCGAGCGGATCGAGATTTTCGAAGGCGACATCACGACGTTGCGGGTCGACGCCATCGTCAACGCGGCCAACAACGCCCTGCTGGGCGGCGGCGGGGTCGACGGCGCGATTCACCGGGCGGCGGGTCCGCGCCTGCTCGAGGAATGCCGCCTGCTGGGCGGCTGCGATACCGGCGACGCCAAACCGACCGGCGGCTACGACCTGCCCGCCCGCTTTGTGATCCACACCGTCGGCCCGGTCTGGCAGGGAGGCGAGAGCGGCGAGCCCGAACTGCTGGCGGGCTGCTATCGCCGCTGTTTCGGGATCGCCGCGGAAAAGGGCGTCGCGTCCATCGCCTTTCCCGCGATCAGCACCGGCGTCTACGGCTATCCGCTCGACCGGGCGACCCGCATCGCCCTGGCCGAGACCCGGGCCCATCTCGAAAGCGGCAGCGCGCCGGAGCGGGTGATCTTCGCCTGTTTCGGCGCCGCCGCGCGCGACGCGTACGAGGCCGGGATCGACGAATTATTCGGCGGCTGACCGGGCATCCCTGCCGGAGGCGTTCCGGCAACAAAGTCATGGTGTCACCCCGGCCGACCGGAGGGAGAACCGGGGTCCAGAGTCAGCTCTTCAGCCGATCTTGTTGGGGAAGGCTTGAAACGGGAATTAACTCGGTGACTATGCGATTGCGGCCCACTGCCGTTCCGATGGCCGACCCCGTTAACCATCCCTCAAAGCCGCCCCGGATGGAGCGAAGCGGAAATCCGGGGACCAGAGTCGCCCGGCACGGCCTCACCTCACGGCCCTGGGCCCCGGATTAAATCCGGGGCGGCAATATTGGTGTTTGGGCATCGACGAACGAGCGGCGTTTGCAGTTTTCTCCCGCTTCCTCCTGTTGTCGGGAGAAATCCGGCACTGCATAGCCAAAGGTATAAATCCCTTTGAAACCTTTCCCTACGCCCCTGGGGTCGGCTCCGGATCCCGGTCCGGTGCGGGTGGCTCCGGGCCCCCGATCGCCGCCGCGTCGAGCGCGTCGAGCACGCGCTCCGGGGTCATGGGAAGCGTGCGCAGGCGCAGGCCGGTGGCGTCGGCGACGGCGTTGGCGATGGCGGGCGCGGCGCCGACCAGGGGCGGCTCGCCGATGCCCTTGGCGCCGAACGGGCCGGAGGGCTCGGGGTCCTCGACGATAATCGGGTGGATGTCCAGCGGCAGGTCGAGCGCGCCGAAGACCTTGTAGTCCATCATGCTCGGGTTGATCGGCTGGCCGTCTTCCCACAACAGCTCCTCGAGCAGGGCATAGCCGGCGCCCTGGACGAAGCCGCCCTGGATCTGGCCTTCAACCTCGGTGGGATTGATCGCCCGGCCGACATCGTGGGCCATCCACGCGCGCACGATCTCCACCTTGCCGGTCACCGTGTCGACCTCGACCTCGACGACATGGGCGCCGAACACATAGGTGCCGATATTGGCGAAGGGATAGTTCCGGATGATCGCTTCCTTGGTGTCGAACGCCTGGCCGTCATAGACCAGCGCGCCGCTGCCGATGATCGGCCCGCCGCTCTGGTAGTGCGCCCGCAGCGAGATTTCGCCGAAGCCGATCTCCTTTTCCGGCACGCCGACGATGCCGGCCCGGCCGCCCGGCCGGATTTCGATATCGGCGGGCGCGCATTCGAACAGCTCGGCGGCGTGGCGCGCGATCTGCGCGCGCACCGCCTCGGCGGCCTGCACGACCGCCCGGCCGGCCATGTAGGTCACCCGGCTGCCGCCGGTGCTCCAGTTGTAGGGCGCCGCGTCGCTGTCGACCGGCGCCGAGTTGATCCGGCCGATATCGAGTTCCAGCGCCCCGGCGCAGATCTGCGCCAGCACCGCTTCGGCGCCCTGGCCGAGATCGACCGCGCCGGTGGCCAGCGTCACCGTGCCGTCCTCGAGCAGGCGCACGGTCGCCGAGGTGCCGAGCAGGCCGCAGATGTGGGCGAAGGCCGAGACGCCGATGCCGCGCCGCTTGCCGTTCGCTTCTGCCCCGGCCCCGGACTTGCGTTGCTTGCCGGTCCAGCCGGCAGCGTCGCGCGCCTGCGTCAGGCACTGCTTGAGGCCGCACGACGTAATCGTCTGGCCGCCGATCCAGCGCCCGCCGGTCTCGACCGCATTCTTCAGCCGCAGCTCGACGGGGTCGATACCGAGCCGGCCGGCCAGCTCGTCGATCTGCGATTCGGTGGCGAAGGTCACCTGCGGGTTGCCGTAGCCGCGGAAGCCGGCGGCGCGCAGCCGGTTGGTGTAGACGGCCCGCCCGCGCAGCCGGCAGTGTGGGATAGTGTATGGTCCGCGCGCCATCAGCAGGCCGAAGCCGAGCACCGCCGGGCTGTCCTCGGCATAGGCGCCGCCGTCATAGACGATCTCCAGGTCGCGGGCGATCAGCGTGCCGTCGGCCTTCGCGCCGGTCCTGACGCGGACGGTCGCCGGATGGCGCCTGCGCATCGCCATGAAATCCTCTTCGCGGGTGAGCGTCAGCCTGACCGGCCGGCCGGCCGCCCGGGCGAGATGGGCCACGAGCGGCTGGACGGTGACGCCGGACTTGCCGCCGAACGCGCCGCCGATCGCCGGCGTGGCGACGCGGATCCTGGCCATGGGCAGGTCGAGGGCCCGGGCGAGCGTCGCCTGCACCTTGTAGACCGACTGGTTGGCGGACCAGACCGTCAGCTTGCCGGCCCGGTCGAACTCGGCGATGGCCGAGACCGGCTCCAGATAGACGTGCGACTGCGACGGCACTTCGTAGACGCCTTCGACGATGACGTCGCAGTCTCCCCAGGCCGCTTCGACGTCGCCTTCGGAGAATTCCTGCCGGGCGATCTCGTTGACGCGCTCGAAGCCGAGGTCAGGGCGTTTCTCGTAGCCGTCGAATTCCGGGTGGACCGGGATCGCCCCGTCCTTCAACGCCTCCTCGATGCTCAGGACCGGCGCCAGTTCCTCGTAGTCGACCTCGATCAGCGCTGCCGCCGCGCGCGCGGTGGCGAGGTCGGTGGCGGCGACCGCGGCGACCGGCTCGCCGACATAGCGCACGACGCCCGCGGCGAGCGGGGTCTCGTCGTAGACGAACAGGCCCCAGCGGCGGTCCGGCAGGTCTGCGCTCGTGAGCACCGTCTTGACTCCGGGCAGCGCCCGGGCTGCGGCCGTGTCGATGGCGAGGATGCGCGCGCTCGGATAGGGGCTGCCGACGATCGCGGCGTGCAACATGCCCGGCCGGGTAAGGTCGTCGGTATAGCGCGCCGCGCCGGCCAGCTTGTCGGCGGCGTCGCGGCGCGGCAGCCGCTTGCCGATGGCGTCGGGCAGGCCGGTCATGGCGTTTGCGCACCCGCATCCGCGCCGACGGAGCGTTGGCCGGCGCGCACGGCCGCCTCGACAATGGCGACATAGCCGGTGCAGCGGCAGATATTGCCGCCCAGCCAATGGCGGATCGTTTCGGCGTCGGGCGCCGCCGCTGCGTCGCGGAACAGGCCGGTCAGGGCGACGGCAATGCCCGGCGTGCAGTAGCCGCACTGGACGGCGCCGGCCGCCGCCATCTCCTCGCGCAGCGCTGCTGCGTGCGGGTCGTCGTCCAGCCCTTCCACAGTCACGACGCTGCGCCCGGCGCAATCGGCCGCCAGCATCAGGCAGGCGCGCGCCGTCTTGCCGTCGACCAGCACCGTGCAGGCGCCGCAGACTCCGCTGTTGCAGCCCTGCTTGCTGCCGGTCATCTGCGCGCCGTCCCGCAGCAGGTCGAGCAGCGTCGCGCCCGGCCCGGCGAGCAGGGTCAGCGGTTCGCCGTTGGCCGTGATGTCGACCGGAACCGCGCCGGCGCCGGTCATGCCGGGGCCTCCGCCCTGGCCCTGGCGGCCTCGACCGCCCGGGCGACCAGACCCGGAATAATGCGCCGGCGGTATTCGGCCGAACCGCGCATGTCGGCAAGCGGGTCCGCGCCCTCCTGCAACAGGGCACCGGCCCTTGCGACGGCTTCGGTGTCCAGCTGCGTACCGGCCAGCGCCGCGTCCGCCGCATCGAGGCGCAGCGGCCGGGCGGCGCAGCTGCCGAGCACGATCCTGGCCGCCCGGCAGACGCCGTTTTCAAGGGTCATCGTGACGGCGACCGACACGGTGGCGTAGTCGCCGTCCACCCGGGCGAATTTGAGGTAGGCGCCGACGGAGCCGGTGGGCGGCGGGGGCAGGCGGATTTCTGTCAGGATTTCGCCGTCCGTCAGCGCGGTCGTCAGGTAGTCGACAAAGAAATCCCCGGCGGAAAGGCTGCGTTCGCCGTCCGGGCCGATGGCGGTCATCCGGGCATCGGCGGCGACGAAGGCGGGCGGCAGGTCGGCCGCCGGATCGGCATGGCACAGCGCGCCGCCGACCGTGCCGAAATTGCGGATCGCCGGATGGGCGACCTGTTGCGCAGCCGCGCTGAGCACGGCCAGCGCACCGGGCAGATCGGCCGCTGCGAGCGCCGCCTGGGTGACCGTCGCGCCCATCGTGACGCCGCCGTCGGCATGGCGGGTCAGGCGGTCGAGGCCGGCGACCTTGCGCAGCGAGACCAGGGCCGGCGGATCGAGCAGGCCGAGATTGAGCATCGCCACCAGCGTCTGGCCGCCGGCGAGGCAGCGCGCCTCGTCCTGGCAGGCGAGCAGGCCAATGGCTTCGTCGACGGTGGTGGGGTGGAAGAGCTGCATTCGGTTCCGCCGCTGTTGCGCCCGCCGGCGCGGTTGCGCGGCATGCTATCAGCGGCGGGTTTCTGACAGAAGATATTTGAGATAGAATTTGAAACGGCTTCAGCGGGGAACGGCACGATGAACGGCGTCCGGGCGTCCGGAATACCCATTGTCGACCTGCGCGACTATCTCGCCGGCGTCGAGGCCGGCCGGGCAGCCGCGGCGGCGGATGTCTGCGCGGCGCTGGAAGGCATCGGCTTTTTCGGCATTGCCAATCACGGCGTTCCGGAGCGGGTCGTCGAGGCGGCTTTCGCCGCGTCGCAGCGCTTCTTCGACCTGCCGCTCGCCGACAAATTGGCGGTCCGGGTCAACATGGGCCATCGCGGCTACCTGCCGATGGCCGATCAGCACCGCGCCGACGCGGCCAGACCCAATCTCAGCGAATCCTACCTGATCGGCCCGGACCTGGCGGAGGACGACCCCGCGGTCCTGGAAGGGCGGCCGCTGCACGGGGTCAACCCGTGGCCGGACGCGCCGGACGGCTTCCGGGGCGCGCTCGGCGGCTTCCACGCGGCCATGTCGGCGCTTGGCCTGCGGCTGCTGCCCCTGTTCGAGACCGCGCTGGATCTGCCGGACGGTTTTTTCGCCGCGCGCTATCGCAACCCCATGGGCTTCGTGCGCTCCCTGCATTACCCGCCGGCGCCGGCGGACGCCGTCCCGGACCAGTTCGGCGCGGCGCCGCACAGCGATTTCGGGTTCATCACCATCCTGGCGCAGGACGATGTCGGCGGCCTGCAGGTGCAGACCCGCGCCGGCGACTGGATCGACGCGCCCAACCTGCCCGGCGTATTCCTGGTCAATATCGGCGACATGCTGATGCGCTGGACCAACGACCGCTTCCGCTCGACGGTGCACCGGGTGCTCAACGCGCCGGGGCGGGACCGCTACTCGCTGCCTTTCTTCTTCGATCCGGATTTCGAGACCGAGGTCTCCTGCCTGGAAAGCTGCACCGGCCCCGGCAATCCGCCGCGCTACGATCCGGTCGTATGGGGCGACTTCCTGACCGACAGCTTCAACGCCAACCACGCCTACCGCAAGAAGGCCGGCCGGGCGTCCTGAAGCTCGCCCGGCCTCAGAGCAGCGACGGCACGAACAGCGACAGCGGCGGCACGAGGACGATCAGGGTCAGCCGCAGGATATCGGCGCACCAGAAGGGCGTGACGCCGGCGAAGATGGTGCCGGTGCTGACATCGGGCAGCACGCCGCGCAGGACGTAGACGTTCAGGCCGACCGGCGGCGTGATCAGGCTGATCTCGGTCACGACGACCACGACGATGCCGAACCAGATCAGCACCTCCGGCTTGGTCATGCCCAGCCCGTCGGCCAGCGCCACGATCAGCGGCACGAAGACCGGCACGGTGAGCAGCAGCATCGACAGGCTTTCGAACACGCAGCCGAGCAGGATGTATATCGCCATGATGCCGAAGATCACGAAGAGCGGCGCGATCTCCAGCGAGCGCACGAACTCCGCCAGCTGGTTCGGCATGCCGGTTTCGTTGATGAAGTTGGCGAAGATCAGGGCGCCGATCAGCACCACGAACAGCATCGAGGTCGTGACGCCGGTCTCCGCCAGCACCCGGAACAGCATCCGCCGGTCGAGCACCCGCTTGAACAGGGTGAAGAGCAGCGCGCCGAACGCGCCGATGCCGGCCGCCTCGGTCGGCGTGAAGGCGCCGACATAGATGCCGCCGATCACGACGACGAACAGCACCACCACGCCCCACACGTCGCGCAGGGCGCGCCAGCGCGCCGGCCAGGCCGTGCGCTCGCCCGGCGGCCCCAATTCCGGATTCAGGCGGATCATGAACTGCACCGCGCCAACATAGAACAGGATGCCGACAATGCCCGGCAGGATGCCGGCGGCGAACAGTTTGCTCACGTCCGACTGGGTGATCAGGCCGTAGATGACGAGCACGACGCTGGGCGGAATGAGGATGCCGAGGGTGCCGCCGGCGGCGATCGAGCCGGTCGCGATGCTGTCGGCGTAGCCGAAGCGGCGCATCGACGGCATCGCCACCTTGGCCATGGTCGCCGCCGTGGCCAGCGACGAGCCGCAGATCGCGCTGAAGCCGCCGCAGGCCACGATGGTCGCCATCGCGAGGCCGCCGCGGCGATGGCCGAGAAAGGCGTTGGAGGCGGTGTAGAGCTGCTCTGACAGGCCGGCCCGGCTGACGAAGTTGCCCATCAGGATGAACAGCGGCACGACCGACAGGGCGTAGGATTCCGCCGTGTCGCGCGCGATCTGGGCGATCAGCGAGAAGGCGGGAGGCCAGTCGATCAGGATCGCGTAGCCGACCGCGCCGACCAGCGCCATGGCGAAGGCGATCGGCAGGCGCAGGAACACCAGGACCAGAAGGACGGCAAATCCCAGGGCGGCGGCGAGCATGGCTTGTGTCGGCGACCGCGCGCTAGATCAGTCCCGGCGCCGGCTCGGTATGGCCGCGCAGGTAGCGCCCGACGTTGGCGACGAAGATCAGCGCGCCGACGCCGGCCAGTACCGCCATGTAGTAGATCAGCGGGGCCTGGGGCAGCCGCAGATATTCCGTGACGTCGCCGTAATCCGCGATCTTGACGGCGTAGAGCCAGAGCCGCCACGCCAGGACGGCGAGGATCGCCGCGCAGACCAGGTTGATCGCGACCTGGCGCGGCCGCACGAGCGCGTCCGGCGTCAGCGGATCGAGCAGGTCGATGGTGACATGGCTTTCCTGCCGGCACACCGAGGGCAGCCCGGCATAGATCAGCGCCGCCATCAGCACCTCGGTGATTTCCGAGCCGCCGGGCAGGGGCGCGTTGAGCAGTTCGCGGCCGAATACGTCGACCACGCTTACCAGCATTATTAAGAACAGGAACAGCCCCGCCAGCCCGCCGGAGACCCGGTGAATTCCCTGGGTGAAGCGGGCTGGCGGAAGCTGTGTCGCCGGTTCTGCCGAAGCGTTCGGCATGGCGGCTGGGCGCGGGTGCGCCGCGGCCTACATGCCCTTCTTGACCTTCTGGACCTCGGCCCGCAGCGCCTTCAGAACGTCCGCGGCGTCCTTGGCGCCCTCGGCCACGGCGCGCTTGATCCACCAGTCGTCGAGGTCGGCCAGCTTGGCCTTGACCGCCTTGGCGGTCGCCGCGTCGAAGGCGCCGATCTTGTTGCCCGCGGCCGTCAGCTTCTCAACGGCAAGGCTGTCGGCGCCATCCCAGGTCCGGCCCATGATGCCGGACATGTGCTCGCCGCCGACCTTGTTCAGCGAGGCTTTGTCGGCCGCGCTCAGGCCGTCGTATTTGCGCTGGTTCATCACCACGGCGAAGCTGGCGGAATACAAGCCGCCCGGCAGGGCGTAGTGATGCTTGACCACCCCGCCCAGCTTGAAGCTGTAGATCGTCTCGATCGAGAAGAAAATGCCGTCGGCGACGCCCTGCTGCAGGATCTCCTGCGCCTTGGTCACCGGGGCGGAGACGCTGACGATGCCGAGCCGCTTGGCGATCTGGCTCTGCACGCCGCCGCCGGTGCGCACCTTCATGCCCTTGACCTGGCCAATGTTGGCGATCGGCCCGCGCGAGTGCACCAGGCCGGGGCCGTGGGTGAACAGGGCCACCAGCTGCACGCCCTTGTGCTCGTCGCGCTTGCCGAAGCGGCCGGTGTAGGTGCGCCAGAAGGCGCGCGACATCTGCTCGGCGTTGCCGTCGGCGCCGGGCAGTTCGATCATCTGAGTCAGCACGAAGCGGCCGGTGGTGTAGCCGTGGGTGATCCAGGCCATGTCCGCGATGCCGTCGCGCACCCGGTCGTAGAGGACGCGCGGGTTGATCGGCGGATAGGTCATCCGGACCTTGACCTTGCCGCCACTGGCCTTGGTGAGATCCTTGATCCAGGTCGGCCAGCCGTTGGTGTTCATGGCGTGGCGCGGACCGGCATAGGTCTCCAGCCGGATCGTAGTGTCCGCCTGGGCGACGCCGCTTGCCGTGAGCGCGGCTGCTGCGGCGACAATGGAAATGGTGCGATACATGACCGGACTTCCCCTCCCTAGAAGTAAAGACGACCCCGGAACGCCCGCTTGGGCTGTATCCGTGGCCGTTTCATATGCTAGTTCAAAAAGCGACGCTGTGAAAGAAATTCCGGGCTATCGGCCGGAAAACGGGCTGGGAGACGGCAACGTGGATTACCGGGACATTCTCGTCGAACGGCACGGGCTTGAGCGCGGCGGCACGGTCGGCCGGATCGTCATCGACCGGCCGGAGCAGCTGAACGCGCTGCGCATGACGATTACCGACCGCGAACTGATTCACGCGCTCGACGGGTTCGAGGCGGACGACGACGTGCGCGCCGTGATCCTGACCGGGGCCGGCGAGCGCGCCTTTTCCACCGGCTGGGACCTCTCGCTGATCGAGGACACATCGATCCCGGCGCTCGAAAGGCTGGTCCGCGCCAACACGGACCTGTTCTTCAAGGTCTGGCACCTGCGCCAGCCGGTGATCGCGGCGGTCAACGGCCATGCGGTCGGCACCGGGGCGGCCATCGCCATGGCCGGCGACCTGACCGTCGTCTCCGAGACCGCGCGGCTGGCCGAGCCGGAGATCCGCCACGGCGCGCTCTCGCCCTTCCTGATCCTGCCGTTCCTGACCCACGCCAAGGCGGCGCACGAATTCTACTACACCGGCGACGCGCTGGATGCGGACGCGATGGTCCGCCTGGGCCTGGCGAACGCCGTCGTGCCGCCGGAAGAACTGGCCGACGCGGCGATGGGCATGGCGGCGCGCCTCGCGCTGGTGCCGCCCTGGGGTCTCCAGATGAAAAAACGCAGCCTGCGCGCGGCCTACGATGCGATGGGCTTCAGCACCGCCATCCGCCAGCATGCCCTCGCCGATACACTGGTGATCGGCGGCGATTTTCCCGAACAGCGCGCCCTGCTGGAAATCCTGGAGAAAAAGGGCATGCGCGCCTTTCTCCAGGCGCGCGACGGCCCGTTCAAGGCAACCGCGCCGTCCGGCTCATCCTCCGAAACGCAGTGACCGTTTCCGGAGAAGCAGCCGGCCCCGTGCCGACGGTCGGCGCACTGCTTGAGCGCCGCGCGTTGCTCGACCCGGACACGCCGGGACTGGTTGCGGGATCGCTGCGCCTGAGTTTTGGACAATTGCAGGCGTGGGCCGAAGCGGTCGAGAGCGCTCTTGCCGGGGCAGGCGTCGGCAAGGGCGACCGGGTTGCCGTGCTGTCGCGCAACAGCGCCGAGGGCGTGGCGCTGTATTACGGCGCGGCGCACCGGGGCGCCATCCTGTGCAACCTCAATGTCCGTCTGAGCGAAGACGAACTGGCCTGGATTTTGGCGGACGGCGAACCGGCGCTGCTGATCGCCCATGCCGATTTCGCCGGGCAGGCCGATCGCCTCGCAGCACGAGCGGGAATCGGGCAGGTCTGGCGCTTCGGCGAAGCGCCGATGCCGGAACCCCCGGATCGGCCGGCCGCCGGAAAGTCGGGGGCTGCGGCCGGCGCGGTTTGCGGGCAAACGCCGGTGGCCGCAACCGATCCGCTGCTGCTGGTCTATACCTCGGGCACGACCGGCCGGCCCAAAGGCGCGGTTATGACCCACGCCGGCATGGTCTGGACCTCGGCGACCATGGCCCACACCCTCGACTATCGCCGCCGCGATATCGGTCTGATTCCGGTGCCGATGTTCCATGTCGGCGGCATGTCTTTCGTCACCTTCTTCGTCCATATGGGCGCGAAGGCAGTCCTGCCGCCGGCCTGGCAGCCCGAGGCGATCCTCGCGCTGGTCGCGGGCGAGCGGGTCAACCATTTCTTCGCCGTTGCCGCCATGCTCAAGGGCCTGCTCGACGCGCCGGGGTTCGCGGAGGCGGACCTGTCGAGCCTGCGCTGGATCATGGCGGGCGGCGCGCCGGTGCCGGCGGAGCTTATCCGCGCCTTCGGGCAGCGCGGCGTGCCGGTCGTGCAGACCTACGGCACGACGGAGACCGGCGGGCCGGCCACGGTTGTCGACCTCGCCCATGCCGGGGCGAAGGCCGGCTCGGCCGGCCTGCCCTTCTTCCACACCGATCTGCGTATCGCCGACGAGGCCGGCCGGGCGCTGCCGGCGGATGCGGTCGGCGAGATCCAGGTGCGCGCGCCGCACCTGTTCGCCGGCTACTGGCGCAATCCGGCGGCAACCGCCGAATCCTTCGCCGGCGGCTGGTACCGCACCGGCGATGTCGGCGCCCTCGACAGTGAAGGCTATCTCTGGATCGGGGGCCGCAGCCGGGACGTCATCATCTCAGGCGGCGAGAACATCTACCCGGCCGAGGTCGAAGCGGTACTAGAGGCGCACCCGGCGATTGCCGAAGCGGCGGTCGTCGGTCGGCCCGACGAGACATGGGGCGAGGTCCCGGCCGCCGTGATCGTGGCGGTAGCGGGCGCCGCGGCCCCGGATGCGGCCGGACTGGCGCGCTTCTGCGCCGGCCGGCTCGCCCGCTACAAGATCCCTCAGCAGGTAGAGGTGTCGGAGTCACCCCTGCCGCGCAATGCCGCCGGCAAACTGCTCCGGCACGAACTGGTCGCTCGATGCGTCACGCCGCCTCCGCCCGCACCCGGGCGTCGATAATCCGGCGCGCAGCGACGCCGCCGGCGTCGCAGTTGATCGCCAGGAGATGCCCGCCGGCCGGGTCGGTCTCGATCATGCGCTGCTGGCTTTCCAGCACGTCGCGGTCTTCCTCGAAGGTCTGGACGGTCTGCCGGTGCACCAACGCCGAGAGGTCATCGTCGTCCTGCGAGAAGTTGCGCGACACGGCCCAGAAATAATGGGTCGATCCTGCCGTTTCCGGCGTCAGCGCGTTCAATATCCACCAGTTCAGCACCTTGCCTTCGTCGGCCGGGCTCACCGCGGCGCCGCCGGCGTCGATCTTGATATGCGCCGGCGGCTCGAAGCTGATCTTCTGCCAGCGGTCGATATTGCCGGTGAAGTTGCGCGCCCGCCTGAACAGGGGAGGCGGATCGCAATCCTTCATAATTCGGGTGACGCGCACGATGTCGCCCTCCGTCTCGGTCTTCTGCGGCGTGTGGGCGACGGCCGTGTTGCCGATCGTCCGGGCGTGCACATAGGTTTCGTGGGTCAGGTCGAGCAGATTGTCGACCAGCAGCCGGTAATCCGCCCCGAAGTTCAGATAGCCGCCGACCGGGGTCCAGCCCGGCGCGTCGTTCCAGCGGTAGTCGGGAATCGTTTCGGGGTCGGCGAGCGCCGGCTCGCCGAGCCAGATCCACAGCCAGGTGTATTTCTCGACCAGGGGATAGACCCGCGCCCTGAGGCGCGGCGGGATATTGTCCTGCCCCGGCACGAAGGTGCAGGCGCCGTCGCAATCGAAGCGCAGCCCGTGATAGAGGCACTGCACCTCGTCGCCGACCAGGCTGCCGAGCGAAAGTTGGGTCTTTCGGTGCGGGCAGCGGTCCTCCATGGCGACCGGCGTGCCGTCTTCCTTGCGGAACATGACCAACGGTTCGTTGCAGATCCAGCGCGCCAGAAGTGACCGGCCGACCTCCGCCGCCGTCGCGGCGACGTACCAGCCGTTCCTGATGAACATGCGCCCCTCCCCGCTCAGTCCTCCGGCAGGTCGCCGGCATAGGCGGCCAGCCAGGCGGCGTCGACTCCGTCCAGGGTCAGGAGTTCGGCCGCAGCCTCGGCCTTCGTCTGGGTGACGGCCTCGATGTTGCGCTGGTCCGCGCCCTGGGCCGGCTGGCAGGCGAATTCCAGCCGGACATCGTTGGGATCGCGCAGATAGACGCCGACCATGCCCGGCAACTGCTCGATCGGGCCGCTGTTCGGCACGCCGTGGCGCTCCAGCCGCTCCAGGATGTCCCGGAAGCGCGCCGGCGTGCAGGCGATGGCGACATGCTGCATGCCGCCGATGGCGTTGCGGTTGGTCTGCGGCTCCGCGCCCTTCGGAATCTCGAAAAAGGCCATCAGGCTGTCGTTGCCCATGTCGAAGAAATAGTGGCGGATTTCCTCGTAGGGCGGGTTGCCGCGGTTGCCCGGCCCGGCGCCGAGGCCCGGCGGCACCTTCATGGCATGGACCAGCGGCATGCCGAGCACGCCGGCATAGAATTCGACGGTCGCCTTCATGTCCTCGGTGGTCAGCGCCAGATGATGCACCCCGCGCATCGGGACCTCGCCGGTGTGGCGGTGCGACGGTACTGGTCTGAGCGGTTCGGTCATGCTGGCTGCAGTGGCGATCGTTTCCGCCTTTTTTATTCCGCCGCCTGCCGGGCCGGGGAGCCGGCGGCGCTCAGGGTGCGCCAGTCCTCGTCCTTCGGGTAGATGCCTTCGAGGGAGCTGATCGCGGCCTGGGGAATCCTCGGCTCTGTCGTGCCGAGCGCCGGTTCGTCGCGGGCGACGGCGCGCGCCGCCTCGACCATCATCCTGCGGAACTCGACCACCGCGAGGTCCGACGCGCCGAGAATATCGTTCGTGCGGCCGACGACCGGGCCGGGCGAAACCCACATGGCGACGTCCTGGTTGGGGATGCCCTCGATGCCGGTGAAGCTGCCCGCCTTCATCGCCGCGCGATCCTGCAGGAAGCGGTTGTCCAGCGTGCCCCGCGGCGCCCAGTCGTCGGTCAGGTCGATGCCCCGCCGCGTGCGGTGGAAGGTCCGCCATTCCTCGGTGCCCGGCACGTCCGGACCGTCCCAGGCGATGAAGTAGAAGACGCTGTTCACATCGTCGGCCGGCACGATCACGCTGGCGACCCGGTGCCGGTCGTTCGGCGGGATCAGCGAATAGTAGGGCGCGACATATTCGGTGACGCGCAGATAGTTGTGGGTCGCCGCGTTCTTCACCGGCCGACGGATGGCGACATAGTGGAACCCGTAGGAGGTGCGCTCGATCTGCATGCGCGGCGACTTGTCGGTCGACGGCCGGTACCAGGACTTGTCGTCGGCCGAGGCGCGCGTCACCCGGGCCGGCACCATGTCGGACGAATGCAAACTGGAGGAATGGGCGCTGTCGATCTGGCCCTCGTGGATCTGCGCCCAGTTGCACGGCACGCGGATCTTCAGGATCGCGATGTCGATATCGTCCCGCGGCGCGAAGGCCGGCGGATCGAACGGCGGGGCGGCCTGGCGCTCGCCCAGCCAGGCCCAGACGAAGCCGCCCCATTCGACGACCGGATACGCCCCCGCCCTGACTTTCTCCATCAGGGTGCTGCCCTCGGGCTCGGAACTCATGGCGACGCACTGGCCGTCCACGGCGTATTTCCAGCCGTGATACAGGCAACGCAGGCCGCATTCCTCGTTGCGGCCAAGCAGCAGGGAGGCGCCCCGGTGCGGGCACTTCTCGTCGAGCAGGCCGAGCCGGCCGTCGCTGTCGCGGAAGGCGACCATGCGCTGGCCCAGCGCTTCGACCAGCAGGGGCGCGCCGTCCGGCTCGGCGACCTCCTCGACCAGGCAGACCGGCGCCCAGTGCTGGCGCATCAGCCGGCCCATCGGGGCGTCGCCCTCGACGCGGGTCAGCAAATCGTTTTCCTCAGTCGTCAGCATGGGGCGGTCGGCGCGGCGCTTCGCAACGGGGTGGATCGGAGTTCTCACGGGATGCTAAGTCGGGCGGCGCGCGCCGTCCAGTTCGATGGCGCTGTCGGACCCCCAGCGCGATCCGAGATGGCCGAACCGAACGCCCTGACCCGCCTGACCGTCGCCGGCAAGCGCAGGCTGACGTCCGACATCTGGGAGTTCACCTTCACGGCGGCGGACGGCGCGCCATTGCAGCCCTTCGAGCCGGGCGCGCATATCGGCGTGGAAACGCCCTCGGGCGCCATGCGCCAGTATTCGCTGGTCAACGACGGCCGCGCACCGGACCGCTACGTCGTCGCCCTGAAGCGCGAACCGGACTCGCGCGGCGGTTCGCGTTCGATGGTCGAGGATACGGAAGTCGGCAGGATTCTGCGCGCCGATGCGCCAGCCAACAGCTTCCCGCTCGCCGGTGCGCCGGGCTATCTGCTGGTCGCCGGCGGCGTCGGCATCGCGCCGATCCGCGCCATGGCCGACCGGCTGGACGGGGAGGGCCGCCCCTTCCGCCTGATCTACTGCACCCGGAGCGCAGCGGAAGCTGCCTATCTCGACGAGTTGCGCACCCGCTTCGGCGAGCGGCTGACCGTACATCACGACGACGGCGACCCGGACGCCTTCTACGATTTCTGGGACGATTTCGCCGAACCGCGGGACATCCGGGTCTATTGCTGCGGCCCGAAACTACTGATGGAGGAAATCCGGGCGGTCTCCGGCCACTGGCCGGAAGGGCGGGTGCAGTTCGAGGATTTCCGGCCGGTCGAGGCCGTGCGGCCCGACGACCGCCCGTTCGACGTAGTGCTGCGCCGCTCCGAACGGACCGTCGCCGTGCCGGCCGATCTGCCGATTCTGGAAGCCCTGCGCGCCGCCGGTGTTGCCGCGCCGAGCTCCTGCGAGAGCGGCGTCTGCGGCACCTGCAAGACGAGGCTGCTCGCCGGCGAGGCCGATCATCGCGATAGGGTGCTGCTGGACGAAGAACGCGCCGATTTCATCATGCTGTGCGTCTCGCGGGCGAAGAGCGGAGCGCTGACCCTTGACCTCTGAGCCGGTCCGCCTCGGGATCGTCGGGCTGGGCCGGGCCTTCGCGCTCACCGCGCCGGCCCTGCGCGCCGACCGCCGTATCGATCTTGTCGCTGCGTGCGCACCGCGAAAGGAATCCCGCGCGGCGTTCGAGGCCGGTTTCGGCGGCCGGGGCTACGCCGATCTCGACACACTGCTCGCACATCCCAGCCTCGAGGCGGTCTACATCGCGACGCCGCACGCGCTGCACGCCGAACAGGCGATCGCGGCGGCAGCGGCCGGCAAGCATGTGTTGGTCGAAAAGCCGCTGGCGGTCTCGATGGCCGACGGCGAAGCCATGGTCGCGGCGTGCGAACGCGCCGGGGTCGCCCTGATCGTCGGGCCGTCCCACAGTTTCGATGCGCCGGTAGCGCAGGCCCGGTCGTTGATCGGAAGAGGTACGCTCGGCCCGGTGCGCATGATCCACGCCTTCGCCTACACGGATTTCCTCTACCGGCCGCGCCGGCCGGAAGAGTTGCGGACGGAGGAGGGCGGCGGTGTGCTGTTCAGCCAGGCCGTGCATCAGGTCGATGTCGTACGCTTACTCGCCGGCGGGCTGGCGAACCAAGTGACTGCCTTATCCGGGAACTGGGACCCGGACCGCCCGGCCGAAGGCGCCTACAGCGCGCTGCTGGCCTTCGCCGGCGGGGCGTTCGCTTCCCTGACCTATTCCGGCTACGGCCGTTTCGACAGCGACGAATGGATGGGCTGGACCGGCGAGCTGGGCCACGAGAAGGATCCGGACGACTATGGCCGGGCGCGCCGGGCGCTGGCCGCCGCGCCGACACCTGAAGCGGAAGCGGGCCTGAAACGAGCGCGCACGTTCGGCGCGGCGGAGGTTTCGCCGGCCGCGCCGCATCACGAGCATTTCGGCCCGGTTATCGCCTGCTGCGAGCGCGGCGACATCCGCCTGACGCCGGACGGCATCTGGGTCTATGGCGACGAGCGGCGCTTCGAGCCGGCGCCCCAAACCGCCGATCCGCGCACGCCGGTGCTCGATGCATTGGTCGCGGCGGTGCGGGATGGTATTGAGCCGGTCCAGACCGGACGCTGGGGCCTGGCCAGCCTGGAGGTGTGCCACGCCATCCTGCAATCGGCCCGCAGCGGCGCGCCGGTCCCCCTCACGCGGCAGGTGGCCGCCGAGCCCGGAGGAAACCCGAAGTGAGCGATCTGCGCCTGTCCGTCGCCATGGGCGACTACGACCGCACCCGCCCGATCGCCGACGGCCGGGTCAGGATCGACGGCGTCGATCCGGCGGTCATGCTGCTGACGCCGGAGGAGATGTTCTTCCGCGCCATGCGCCACCGGGCCTTCGACATCTGCGAGCTGTCGCTGTCCTCCTACGTCATCTCCGTGGCGCGCGGCGACCCGCACTACATCGCCGTGCCGGTCTATCTGTCCCGCGCCTTCCGCCACACCTCGATCTACATCCGCACCGACCGGGGCATCGAGCGGCCGGAGGACCTGCGCGGCCGGCGCATCGGCATCGCCGAATACCAGCTCACCGCCAACGTCTGGGCGCGCGGCCTCCTCGAGGAGGATCACGGGGTCCGGCCATCGGACATAATCTGGGTGCGCGGCGGCATGGACACGCCGGGCCGGCCGGAGAAGATCGCGCTCGACCTGCCGGCGGATGTGAGCGTGGAGCCGGCGCCCGAAGGCGCGACGCTGAACGGCATGCTGGCGGCGGGCGAGATCGACGGCTTCATCGGCCCGCGGTCGCTGCGCTGCTTCGACGAGGGCCACCCGCAGGTCGGCCGCCTGTTCGGCGATTCCTTCGCCGCCGCGGAGGCGTATTACCGGCGCCACGGCGTGTTCCCGATCATGCATGTGCTCGCGCTGCGGCGCGCGCTCGCCGACGATCATCCCTGGCTGCCCGGCGCGCTGCTCAAGGCGTTCGCCCGGGCGAAGGACATGGCGCAGGACGCGCTTCACGACACCTCGGCCGCCAAGGCGACCCTGCCGTTCCTGGAGGACAGCCTGGAGCGCGCGCGTTCCCTGATGGGCGCGGATTACTGGAGTTACGGCCTCGCCGGCAACGAGAAGACCCTCGACGCCTTCCTCGGCTACCACCGCGCCCAGGGCCTGTCCCCGCGCCGCGTCGCCGTCGAGGAACTGTTCCATCCGGCGACGCTGGAGGCGTTCAGCCTGTAGGGGCGACGACCGCAGAGCTGTCGAAACGCACGGTTACCCGGATTTTAACAGCGTCACCCCGGACGCCGCCCTGCCTCATCGACCGGCATTTGTAGGGGAGGGTTTGAACGGGCGTTATCCCGATTACTTGACGCGCGGCGGGGGGACACCGGCGACAACTCCAAACGCCGCCCGTTCGCCGACGCCCGAAAATACCCGACAATGCCGCCCCGGACCCCGATCCGGGGCCCAGAGCCACAAGGCGATGCCCCTTCGACTTCGCTCAGGGCAGGCGTGCCGGGCGACTCTGGTCCCGGACTTCCGCTTCGCTCCATCCGGGGCGGCAACGAAGGGTGCGTCGGGAGCTTGCCCTGAGCGAAGCCGAAGGGGCGGCCGGTCCGATCGGGCGACTCCGGTCCCCGGTCCGCGGTCCGGGGCAGGCCGCTCCGTCCGGCACGGTCAAAGACTGCACCATATGGCCTTCCGTCACCCATTCTGGATAAGCCCCGTTTACGCCCATGTAACCGGTTGCTCAAACCCTCCCCTACGTCCGTCGGATCCGCTCCGAATTGAAGCCTGAGACTGCGACCCTGGACCCCGGATCGTCGCTGTGCTCCGTCCGGGGCGGCAAGGAAGGATGTCGGGGGTCGGGGAAGCCCCGGCCGCCTGTGCCTTCGGCGGCCTTGAACCGCGCCGCCATCGGGCGGACAATGGCCCCGCAGCGCCCGCCGTGCGGCGTTTTCCGTTTCCCGCGAGGAGCCGGCCATGAGCGATCCGGTGATCGACCGGCACAGCGATGCCCTGATCGTCGTCGACGTGCAGAACGATTTCTGCCCCGGCGGCGCGCTTGCCGTCGACAGGGGCGATGCGATCGTGCCGGTTATCAACGATCTGTCCGCGCGCTTCGCCCACGTCCTGCTGACCCAGGACTGGCACCCGCGCAACCACACAAGTTTCGCCAGCAACCACCGCGGCGGCGCGCCCTTCGATACGGTGGAGATGCCCTACGGCGCCCAGACCCTGTGGCCCGACCACTGCGTCCAGGGCACCCGCGGCGCGGACTTTCACGGCCACCTGAACGTCGAACGGGCCGAACTCGTAATCCGCAAGGGTTTTCGAAGCGAGATAGACAGTTACTCGGCATTCTTCGAGAATGACAGGAAGACCCCGACGGGTCTCACCGGCTATCTGCGCGAGCGCGGCCTGACCCGCCTGTTCTTCGCCGGCATCGCGACCGACGTCTGCGTCGCCTATTCGGCGCTCGACAGCCAGGCCCAAGGCTTCGAGACCGTCGTGGTAGAGGACGCCTGCGCCGCCATCGACCATGACAGCTCGCTCGATACGGCCGTCAGGCAGATGGACATGCAGGGCGTCGCCCTCCTCCCCAGCACCTCGATCCGATAGGCCGCGTCATGGATTTCTCGCTCTCCCGCGACCAGCGCGCCCTCCAGGCGAAGGCCCGCGAACTTGCCGAAGGCGTCTTCGCCGCCCGCGCCGCGGAGATCGACCGGACGGAAGCCTATCCCTGGAACAATGTCCGCGACATGACCGAGGCCGGCTTCTTCGGCATGACGATCCCGGAAGCCTATGGCGGCGGCGGGCGGAGCTATCTCGACACCGTCCTCGTCATCGAGGAAATGGCGAAGGTGTGCGGCCCGTCGGGCCGGATCGCCGTCGAGGCCAACATGGGCGCGATCGGCGCGATCATGGCCTATGGCAGCGAGGACCAGAAGAAGCTCGCCGCCGGCCTGGTGCTGGACGGCGACAAGCCGGCGATCTGCATCACCGAGCCGGATGCCGGCAGCGCGGCGACCGACATGACGACGCGGGCGGAGCTCAAGGGCAACCGCTACGTCGTCAACGGCATGAAGCACTGGATCACCGGCGGCGGCGTCTCGCGCCTGCACCTGATCTTCGCCCGGGTGTTCGACGCCGCGGGCGTGGACCAGGGCATCGGCGGCTTCATCGCGATCCGGGACGAAACGCCCGGCCTGCGCATCGGCAGGCGCGAGCCGGCCATGGGCCTGCGCGGCATTCCCGAGACCGAGGTCCATTTCGAGGACATGGAGATCGCGCCGGACCGGATGGTGATCCCGCCGCGCGGCCTGCGCAAGGGCTTCGCCGACCTGATGAACGCCTACAACAGCCAGCGGGTCGGCGCCGGAACGGTCGCCCTCGGCCTGGCGGCCGGCGCCTACCGCCACGGGCTCGACTATACCAAGAGTCGTGAGCAGTTCGGCCGGCCGATCGCCGAGTTCCAGGGCCTGCAATGGATGCTGGCCGACATGAGCATCCGGCTCGACGCCGCCCGGCTCATGCTGTGGCGCGCCGCCGCCAGCGCCGAGACCAGCGGCACCGGCTTCCCGGACCCGCTGGCCGCCGCCCAGTCCAAGGTCATGGCGGCCGACCTGGCGATCGAGGTGACCAACGACGCATTGCAGCTCTGGGGCGCGGCCGGCTATTCGCGCAACAGTCCGATGGAGCGCTATGTCCGCGATGCCCGCATGTTCGCCATCGCCGGCGGCACGGCCCAGATCCTGCGCACCCTCGTCGCCTCGCGGATCCTCGAGCGCAAGCTGCCCCAGACCCGCGACGGCTACCTGAAGCTGGCCGAGGCGGCAGCGGGGGAAGCGGCGGAGTAGACCCGGGGGGGGCGCCCTTCGATACGCCGCCTCCGGCGGCTACTCAGGGTGAGGGTGAGAGTGTCTTGTAGGTTGAGGGAAACCCCCAAACCCTCATCCCGAGTAGGCGCGCTTGCGCGCCGTATCGAGGGGCCTCATCCCGAGCAGGCGCCCCTCGGCTTTGCTCGGGACAGGCTCCACGCCGTATCGAGACCCGGGCGGCGCCCTTCGATACGCCGCCTCCGGCGGCTACTCAGGGTGAGGGTGAGAGTGTCTTGTAGGTTGAGGGAAACCCCCAAACCCTCAATCCCGAGCAGGCGCGCCTGCGCGCCGTATCGAGGGGTCTCATCCCGAGCGGGCGCTCCTCGGCTTTGCTCGGGACAGGCTCCACGCCGTATCGAGACCCGGGGGGCGCCCTTCGATACGCCGCCTCCGGCGGCTACTCAGGGTGAGGGTGAGAGTGTCTTGTAGGTTGAGGGAAACCCCCACACCCTCATCCCGAGTAGGCGCAAGGCGCCGTATCGAGGGACCCTATGCCACAACCTGCCGGATTTCCGTCTCGATCAGGTTGCTGCGTTCGAGCGTCTGGTGGACCGGGCATCTGTCGGCGATTTCGAGCAGGCGGGCGCGCTGGGCGGCGTCGATTCCGCCCCGGATTTCGATGGACCGCGCCAGCCGGTCGATCTTGCCGGCCTTCGTTTCGCAATTCGCGCAATCCTTTGCGTGAACCTTGTCGTGGCGGACTCGCGTGGCGATCCAGTCGACCGGCCACTCCTTGCGGTCGGCATACATCCGAAGCGTCATGGTCGTGCAGGCGCCGAGGGCGGCGGCGAGGTAGCCGTAGGGTGTCGGGCCGGTGTCATTGCCGCCGACCGAAACCGGCTCATCCGCCAGCAGGCGGTGCTCGCCGTCGTCGACGATCTGGGCGAACTTGCCGGTTCCCGCCTCGTAGACGATCAGTTCGCCGGGTTCCGGCTGCAGGCGGCGCTGCGCCGCGCGCTCCGGCTCCGGCAGATAGCGCGCGGCCCAGGACGACAGCACATCGGCGACGTAGACCGCATCGGCGCGCCGGGTCAGCAGATGGTCGGCATCGTCGAGCGAAACGAAGCTCTTGGGATGCATCGCGGCCTGGAAGATGGCGCCGGCGTTTTCAACGCCGACGGTCGCGTCCAGCGGCGCGTGGAACACGATCAGCGCCTTCTTCATGGCGCCGATCCGGTCGGCCAGGCGCTGGCCCTCGATATCCTCCAGGAACTGCCGGCGGATCGTGAATGTGCGGCCGGCCAGCCGGACTTCCGCCGCCCCGTCCGCCTCGATCCTGCCGATATCGGCCTTGAAATTGTGTGCGACATGGGCCGGATCGGCCGGCGCGCCGACCGTGGCGACCGCCCGGGCCTCGGGAATGTCGCCGGCTGCCGCCAGCACCGCCGCGCCGCCCAGCGAATGGCCGACCAGCAGGTCCGGCGCCCGGCGGTTGGCGCGCAGCCAGCCGGCCGCCCGGATCAGATCCTCGACGTTGGACGAGAAATTGGTGTTGGCGAAGTCGCCGTCGCTGGCGCCCAGGCCGGTAAAGTCGAAGCGCAGGACGGCGAAGCCGCGCCCGGCGAGGCCCGCGCTGATTCGCGCGGCGGCGAAGACATCCTTCGAACAGGTGAAACAGTGCGCGAACAGGGCGTAGGCCCGGGGTTCGCCGTCCGGCAAATCGAGCCGCGCCGCGAGAGTCGCGTCCTGCGAGCCCTGGAATTCGATGCGCTCGGTTCCGCCTGTCCCGGTCCTGTTACCCATGGTCTGACACCTTGCGCCTTGCCGCTCCCGATAGACGGCATATGGTTTGCCGGCCGCCGATCTCCGCCACCTTTTCGAAAGCGGATTTTCACATTGACGTTAGAACGACACGGCCAGCCTGCCCGCAAGGCCGAACTGCTGTCGCGGGAGACCGGCTGGCAGGGCTACTTCCGCCTCGACCGTCTAACCTTGCGCCACACCCGCCACGACGGCTCGATGAGCCCGTCGTTCGAGCGCGAGATGTTCGAGCGCGGCAACGCCGCCGGGGTGCTGCCCTACGATCCGGTGCGCGACGAAGCTTTGTTGATCGACCAGTTCAGGCCCGGCCCGCTCGCCGCCGGCGACCCGGATCCGTGGCAGATCGAGATCGTGGCCGGCATGATCGACAAGGCGGGCGAAAGCGCCGAAGACGTCGCGCGGCGCGAGGCTGTAGAGGAAGCGGGGGTCGAGATCGGCGATCTGGAGCCAATCGCCGAGGTCTATACCACGCCCGGCGCCTGCACCGAACGGATTGCCCTGTTCTGCGGCCGCTGCGACCTGGCCGGCGCCGGCGGACTCTTCGGCCTTGCCGGCGAAGACGAGGATATACGGGCTTTCCCGTGCAGCATGGCCGAGATCGAGGCGGCGCTGGCAAACGGCGCCGTCCGCAACGCCATCACCGTCGTCGCCCTGCAATGGCTGTGCCTGAACCGGGAACGCCTGCGCATCGCGTGGAGCGGGTGACGGGGGCGGTGCGGATGTTCGGGCGGCCTCGGCCGACCGGTCCGATCCGGGAAAGGAGCCGAGATCGACAGCGTTCTTTCCGGCGGTTTTGTAGGGGAGGGTTTGAAACCCTCCCCTACGGCAGAGGCGGTGTGTCAGCGTCCCCGGAGTAAAATCCGCGGGATTTTCGGGCTCTCTCCGGGGCTGAAATCCAAACGAGCCCGCGACCCGCCGCTTCGAAAGGTTGATGGGCGCGGCGCGAACGCCTAGGTTTCAGCACTCTTTCGACTTTCGGGATTGCAACCGCGCGATGACCATCAGGGACGGCTTTGTCGGCGCCATCGGCAACACCCCGCTCATCGAACTGAAGGGCCCGTCGGAGGCGACCGGCTGCACGATCCTCGGCAAGGCCGAGTTTCTCAACCCCGGCCAGTCGGTGAAGGACCGGGCCGCGCTCGCCATTATCGAGGACGCCGAGCGCTCCGGCGCTCTGCAGCCCGGCGGCACGATCGTCGAAGGCACCGCCGGCAACACCGGCATCGGCCTCGCCCTGGTCGGCAATGCCCGCGGCTACCGGACGGTCATCGTGATTCCGGACGCCCAGTCCCAGGAGAAAAAGGACATGCTGCGCCTGTGCGGCGCGGAGCTGATCGAGGTTCCGGTCGTGCCCTACAGGGATCCGAACAACTATGTGAAGGTGTCGGGCCGGCTGGCGGCGGAACTGGCCGAAAAGGAGCCGAACGGCGCGGTCTGGGCCAACCAGTTCGACAATCTGGCCAACCGCGACATGCATTACCGCACGACCGGCGCCGAAATCTGGGAACAGACCGGCGGCAAGCTGGACGGGTTCATCTGCGCCATCGGCACCGGCGGAACGCTGGCCGGCGTCGCGATGGCGCTGCGCGAACGCAACAGGGATATCCGGATCGGACTCGCCGATCCGATGGGCGCAGCGCTGTGGCACTATTATGTCTACGGCGAGCTGAAGGCCGAAGGCTCGTCGATCGCCGAAGGCATCGGCCAGGGCCGCATCACCGCGAACATCGAGGGACTCGAGGTCGATCACGCCTACCGGATCACCGACCACGAGGCGCTGCCCTACTGCTTCGACCTGCTGCAATACGAAGGCCTGTGCCTGGGCGGCAGCAGCGGCGTCAATATCGCCGGCGCGGTCCGCCTCGCCAAGGACATGGGCCCGGGCCACACCATCGTGACCGTCCTGTGCGATTACGGCAGCCGCTATCAGAGCAACCTGTTCAACCCCGTTTTCCTGCGGGAAAAGGGGCTGCCGGTGCCGAAATGGCTGGGAAACTGAACGACGCATGACTTACGCCAACCCTTCCGCGCTCGTCTCCACTGGCTGGCTCGCCGATCATCTGGATGCACCGGACGTCCGGACGGTCGACGCCTCGTGGTACCTGCCGGCGATGAACCGCGACGCGAAAGCCGAATACGCCAACGCCCACATTCCCGGCGCGGTCTATTTCGATATCGACGAGATCGCGGACACCGAGTCGCCCTACCCCCATACCCTGCCGAGCCCGGAGAAATTCTCCTCCCGGGTGCGCAAGCTGGGCCTCGGCGACGGCAACCGGATCGTCGTCTACGACGGCGCCGGCATTTTCAGCGCGCCGCGCGTCTGGTGGATGTTCCGCCGCTTCGGCCACGGCGACGTCGCCGTGCTCGACGGCGGCTTCCCGAAATGGCTGAAGGAAGGCCGGCCGACCGAGGCCCTGCCGCCGATGCCCCAGAAACGGCATTTCACGCCCCGTGTCGACCATACGATGGCGCGGGACCTGCTCCGGATGCGGAAGATCGTGGCCGAAGACCGCCGGCAGATCGCCGACGCCCGCTCCTTCGACCGCTTTACCGGCGAAGCGAAAGAGCCGCGCCCGGGCCTGCCGTCCGGCCATATTCCGGGCAGCCTGAGCCTGCCGTTCCAGAAGTTGCAGGATACGGACAGCGGAACGATGCTGCCGGCCGACGCGCTCAGGGCGGCGTTCCAGGATGCCGGGATCGATCTCGCGCAGCCGGTGGTCGCAACCTGCGGCTCCGGCGTTTCGGCCTGCACCCTCGCGCTCGGCCTGCATCTGCTCGGCCATCGGGACGTTGCGGTCTATGACGGATCCTGGAGCGAATGGGCGGCCCAGCCCGATGCGCCGATCGCCACCGGCCCCTGATTCGCCGATTATGGCCGATCCGCTCGTCCTCGCCCGGATCCGCCCCTGCACCGACGACGATTTCGACGCCATCGCCGCCCTCTGGCGCAAGGCGGGGCTGACCCGGCCGTGGAACGATCCGGCGCGGGATTTCGAGCGCTGCCGAAAGGCGCCGAACGCCGAGATTTTCATTGCCGAGCTTGGCGGTGCGACGGTCGGCAGCGTCATGGCCGGCCATGACGGCCACCGGGGCTGGGTCTACTATCTGGCGGTCGATCCGGAGGTGCAACGAAACGGCCTCGGCCGCCGCCTGATGCGCAAGGCCGAAAAATGGCTGGAAGGCGCCGGGGCGCCGAAGGTCCAGCTCATGCTACGCGCGGAAAACGCGTCGGTGCGCGCTTTCTACGAGACCCTCGGCTATTCGGATTCGGAGGTCGTTACCCTCGAAAAATGGTTCGACGGCGAAGCGGCGGCGAAAAAGGCCGCGGCCGGAAGCGACCCCGGGGCCGGAACCGCAGCGACGATCGAGGTTACCGTCACCTGGCTCGAAATGAAGGCGCGGCCGACCCATCCGTCCTTCGCCCGGCCCCGCGGCGTGGCGCTGATGCGCGCGGGCGATCCGGGCGTCGCCTTCTACCGCTATCTCTACGACCGGGTCGGCGCGGACTGGCTGTGGTACGAGCGGCGCAAGCTCGACGACGCGGCGCTCGACGCGATTATCTCCGACGAGCGGGTCGACCTCTACGTGCTCCACCGCGACGGCGCGCCGGCCGGCTTCGCGGAGCTGGACCGGCGGCAGGACGGCGAGATCGAGCTGGCCTATTTCGGCCTGGTGCCGGAGGCGATCGGCCGGGGTCTCGGCGTCTGGCTGCTGCACGAAATCGTCGACATCGCCTGGTCCCACGAGCCGGAACGGCTCTGGCTGCACACCTGCACCCACGACCATCCGCGCGCCCTGCCCCTCTACCAGCGCGCCGGCTTCGTGCCCTATCGCCAGGAGACGCAAACGATCCCCGATCCGCACGCGGCGGGGCTGTTCGGGCCAGCGGGCGGCAGTTGATCCGGTGCTCGGCAACGCTAACAGCGCCTGAGGCTATTTTCGAAAAGGCGCCAAAACGAAAAAAAACGCCCGCTTCCCGGGTCTGGTCCGCACCCTGGCCCGGAATTTTGCGGAACCCCGGACCGTAGGGGAGGGTTTGAGCAACCGGTTACATGGGTTCAAACGGGGTTTATCCAGAATGGTTGACGGAAGGCCATGTGGTGCAGTCTTTGACCGCGCCGGACGGAGCGGCCTGTCCCGGACCGCGGTCCGGGGACCGGAGTCGCCCGATCGGACCGGCCACCCCTTCGGCTTCGCTCAGGGCAGGCTCCCGACGCACCCTTCGTTGCCGCCCCGGACGGAGCGCAGCGGCGATCCGGGGACCAGAGTCGCCCGGCACGGCATCGCCTTGTGGCTCTGGGCCCCGGATCGGGGTCCGGGGCGGCATTGTCGGGTGTTTTCGGGCGTCGGCGAACGGGCGGCGTTTGGAGTTGTCGCC
>Ga0209544_1000705_pt1 | contig 43202 bp, 38 predicted proteins | sample MesohylPK_FD_187297 | JGI IMG/M metagenome (GOLD analysis project Ga0209544, IMG submission 187297) | Host-associated microbial community of the marine sponge Aplysina aerophoba from Gulf of Piran - sponge mesohyl, lysed by proteinase K... | ecosystem: Host-associated > Porifera > Sponge >... | reverse complement strand
TCCCGCTCGCCGCTCAGGACGCCGCCGATCCCGCCCGCCCTGGCAATATCGGAGCCAAACACGCCGAGCCCAGACACCTCACGACAAAACCGGGTGAGTAGTTACGGTCAGATAACCGAAGGCCGATCGCTGTTTCGCGATTACGTCGGGGATCGCGTGCATTCGGAACTCAAGGAGTGGGATGTGGTCGTGCCGCATCGTAAAGAGAGGGGGAATGCCAAGGATATCTTCGGCCTGAGCATATCTTTTCGATCTCGCGAGAAGGGAGACTTTGACGACGTTGAGGTGTGGCGGGCCACCGGGGACGCCAACCGCATCGCTGACCCGTTTGATGCGAGGCTTCTCCTGACCAAACAGGAGATTGATGAAGCGAAAAGGGAATCCGGTAGCGGAGGGGACAGGGTGTTTTGCCAAAAGAGAGCAAGACCATTGTTGCTCGTGCATATGATAGGCGAAACCGGCTCTGACAAGAATCGAAGATTCACTGGACCGGTGGTTTCACTCAGTTTTTGCCTGCCGGTTAGCGGAATAACGCCCGAAGCGCGCTCCTACCAAGTCAATGCCGTATACCGCAGGCAGCTGGAGCTGGCGTTCGAACCGGATGACGACGAGGAGAAGATGCAGGCAGATGACAGGCACGGGTGATCCCTGGCGCGATATCGAGGTCCCCAGGGACGAAAATTTGCTCAACGTCCGTCGCGCCAACGTGGAGCATTCGCTTGACTACTGGTTCGGGCGGGATCTCCAGGGACGGTACGTCCTTTGCTTTGATTCGGATGCTGAGGTGCCCGGTGCATCGTCGGCTCCGAAACCCGCGGGCATCGAGGTCAACACGCTCGCTTTTGGCGAAGCAGGTTGCAGGCTTGTCCTGACGTTGCTGGAATCCGAGCAATTCGACATCTTTCGAGCTCTTTGCTTCGATTTGATGAGATCGACAGCGGAACTCTCCGAGCATGAGAGTGGCGCCGGGCTCTCGATCACGCTCAACCGGTTGCGTCGCTGGCAGAGCCTTCTGGAGAAAGCCCGCGATGGCCTGTTGACGACGTCACAGATTATCGGTCTGGTCGGCGAGCTCCTGGTTCTCCGCGATCTGCTTCTGCCGCGGATGAACACCTTCGACGCCGTGCTGTCTTGGCGGGGACCATATGGAGACGAGCAGGACTTCCTTCTTGCCGGCAGTATGATCGAAGTGAAGACCCAGCTCAGCACCTCGGACAGATATCTGCCCGTGAGCTCGGAGGAACAGCTGGATACGAAATCCGGCCGCATCCTGATTTGCCATCAGACCCTGGATGTCCCGGCAGACGCGGCGGGCGGGGCTGTATCGCTCAACGGGCTGGTCTCGTCGCTGGCGGATCGGATGGCCACAAGCGACCAAGCAGCAGCGGATCTTTTTCAGACCGCGTTGCTGGAGGCCGGTTACCGGAGGCGTGACGAATACGGGCGCCCCTATTGGCTACTGAACGGACGCGCGCTCTACGAAGTCCGCGACGGATTTCCCCGGATAACTCCCGGCATGATCAGCGGCGGGATCGACAGAGTACGTTATCGGATTGCCGTTCAGGCCTGCGCGAAGTTCGAGACTGAAGAGGAAGCAGCAATGGAGTGGGCATTGGATGGCTGATGGCGAACTTAACGAAGCATATCGCCAGTTTGGAGACGAACTCCTGTTCGAAGCGGAATTCACCGGCGATCCGCAGCACATGTGTTTTTTCAAGCTCTTTTCAGAAGTCGCGTCTGACAACGGTGATACCGCAGATCTGGATTACACACCTGTTCTCCGGGAGGGACGGGGAGGCTATCAGGTCGACGGATATGCAATCGATCTGGATCGCGGTGAGCTGTTCCTTGCGGTATGTGCCTTCAACACCGAGCCAACACTGCAGTCGATGAACGCAGCCGCGATGGAATCACTGTTTCGGCGCGTCGACTCTTTCTGCGAGAAAGCCATCGATCCGGAGTTCGTGCGCGAGCTGGAAGAAACCAGCCCGGCATTTGAAGCAGCATACCCGATCCACCAGAATCGGCAGAAGATAAGGAGGATCAGGGTCATTCTGCTGACCAATGCTGTTCTGGCGGTTCGCAAGAAGGTTGTGGAAGCCGGCAAGACGATCGAACTTCCGGTTGCGTACAACGTTCTCGACTTTGCCCGTTACACCAATATCCTGAAGTCTCGGGGAAATGCCGAACCGATCGAGATTGATGCAACCTCGATCAATGGGAAACCCTTGCCTTGTTTGCAGGCGCATGTCCACGGAACCAGTTACAAGTCCTATCTGGTGGTCCTGCCCGGAACGTTCCTTGCCGACATTTACGGTCTTTACGGCGCACGGTTGCTGGAACAGAATGTCAGGGTGTTTCTGCAGGCGCGGACGAAAGTGAACAGAGGCATTATCGATACTGTCCGGGAATCGCCGGACATGTTTTTCGCCTACAACAACGGACTGACGGCGACAGCGTCCAACATCGACATGGAGCGGCTGCCGGACGGCACGCTTGGTATCCGCTCCTTCACCAATCTCCAGATCGTCAACGGCGGCCAGACAACTGCCTCGGTCCTGTACGCAAAGGATCAGACGAGAGCGGATCTGTCTGACGTTTTCGTCCAGATGAAACTCTCTGTCATTGAGCCCGACAAGGTCGAGGAGGTCATCCCGAAGATATCAAGGTTCGCAAATACGCAAAACCGTATCAGCGAGGCGGACTTCTTTTCGAGTCATCCGTTTCATGTCGAGATGGAAAAAATCTCCAGACGGTTGTCTGCGCCTCCGAAGCCGGGAGCTCTTGCCCCCACGAAGTGGTTTTACGAGAGAGCACGTGGTCAATACAAAGACGCGAGTGCTTACGGTACTGTTGGTGAGAGACGGAGATTCAGTACCGAGTACCCGCGCAATCAGATGGTCAACAAGACGGACCTAGCGAAATACTCAACGACGTTCGAGTGCGTACCACACCTGGTAAGCAGGGGTGCCCAGAAGTGCTTTCTCGAGTTTGCGGAAGACGTCAGCAAGACATGGGACAAAGGCCAGGACCAATTCAACGAGGGTTATTTCCGCATGGCGATGGCGAAGGCGATCGTATTTCGGGAGACGGACCGTCTTGTCGGGCGATCGGAGTGGTACCGAGCGGATCGTGGATACAAGGCCAACATCGTCACCTACGCCATTGCGTGGCTCGTGAACCATCTGAAGGTCGAACGACGTCGTGCGATCGATTTGCAGGCTATCTGGAGCCGCCAGGAGCTGCCCGAAGAACTGAAGGAAGTGTTGGTGGACGTCGCACGGCAGGTTGCCGACGCAATCAGGGACACGCCGGAGAGCGCAAGGAATGTCGGCGAATATGCAAAGCAACAACAGTGCTGGGCGAAGATCTGCAAGATGAAGGTCTTGCTCGGAACTGACCTTGATGCGGCCACAATCGACCTTGAGGAAGTAAGCCGACAGAAGAAGGATCATGTTGCGACGGGGCGCATAGACAGACAAATCGACTTCGAAACAGCTCTTGTGGCCCTGCAGCCGAGGATTGCCGAGATACGCGATTTCGCCAGGTCCAGACGAACATTGTCCCCACGAGCGGGTTCGGCGTTAGACAAGGTGGAGCGTCTGAAGTTTCCCCTGACGAAGGCCGAGACAACTGCCCTCAGACATCTGTTTCAGGTACTCGCGGAGAAAGGCATGGATCTGTCTGTCCAGTAGGGGTCGTTCGGGCCCCGGGGCTACGGAGCGTCTCGGTCCCAAAAAATTGGCTGCGCCGGTGTGGGCACGATCAATCGAAACGGTGTACTGCTTCAAGTAAGCGTTCTGTCTGACTGCCCCGGCGGGATCAGTCGTCGGCTTTCCGATCTTCTGCCGGCGCGGTGTTCCAGGGCAGCAGCTCGTCGATACGGTTGATCTTGTAATCGGGGATGCGGTCGAAGACCTGGGCGAGCCAGGCCTGCGGGTCGACGTCGTTGAGCCTGGCGGTCTCGATCAGCCCAACCCTAAACCGGCACCGCGATGGCCTCCGCTATGGTTAACTGGCCCGCCGCCGCCAGACTCGCGGCGGTCGCTGCGGCGGGCCAGTTAACCATAGCTACCAACGGCCGCCAGAGCTCCTACACCACGTGTGGGGACACAACCGCAGAACGTCTCATAACCTCGGTACTAACTCCAAGCACCGGTCGTAAAACTCTCGAAAACACGGTCCGACATTGGTCCGTTCGATCTCCTCTAGGATGTCTTCCCAAGTCACCACATCGACTGACAAATATTCTAAGCTAGGCATGAAAGTGTTTTCGAACCACTCATCTTTCGAGCCTTCGTACGCAGCCACCCTAATTTTCACCTTCTCACAAATACTTTTCTTGGTTACAAGGGGACTGAAGATTCCCTTTTCTACCTGTATCTTGGGGCCAATTACGCAGAATGCAGCTCGTGATAACGTACTCGGTGCGTGTCCGGCCTGTGCAATAAGATGAACGAGGCAAGCGGTATTCCGCGCTGCTTGATCGTAGCCCGGCGCATTCCTCGTTCGGTCCGAAAGCGGGCTTCCAATTTTCGCCTCTACGACGACGAGTTGCGTCGCGTCTTTTCGTACACGGATTTCCGAACGTTCGCCAGGAGTAACGTCGAAATGGCCAATGACTCCGTCCGCATGAGTATAGCCCTCTGCAAGTTTGTCTCGCCGATACCTTGCCAGAAAGGGAGATGAGAGCAAGCCTTCTGAATACCATCGTGCCTTATCTTCAAAGGCAAGCGGGGAGGAAGAGGGCGGCTGTTCGCTATACCAATGGAGCGCCAGTCGAAGCAGCCACCCCTCGTTGAAAAGCTGGGTAGGCGGCATTACCGAAGCACCGCCCTGGCACAGAGATAGCAAATGGGCGACACGCTCAATCATCCCATTTGTGCCTTCTTGCATCCCGAACACTGATTAACGGGAATTGATGCTTGACAATACAACATTGGAACATGTCTCCGGCGGAACCGCCACATGAGCCGCTCGCTGCTTGCGAGTTGGTCTATCCGCCCTCGCTGGCAGGTCCGCGTCCGGCGACCCTCAAACAAAGATTGTCTCCGCCATCTCCCGGTAGCGGCAGAAGGCGTTGGCCAGCCGCATCTGATGTGGTGTTCGGCACTCCGGCTCGAACAGCGCAGGGTTTGCCACGAGCACGCTGGCACAGCGTGCGCGTGAAGTAGCCACATTGAGGCGGTTGAGGCTGTAAAGAAATTCCATGCCATGCGGCGCGTCCGACGGTGCCGAGGTCGCCATCGAGTAAATCACGAGGGGCGCCTCCTGGCCCTGAAACTTGTCGACGGTGCCAACGCGTGCTCCGGGCAACCTTTCCTGCAGCGCAAAGACCTGCGCGTTATAGGGCGCGATAATCAGTATGTCCTCCAATGCCAAAGGTTGCTCGTCGCCGACCCTATCTGTCCAGGTGGCATCCTCCTCAATCAGCGTTGTGACAAGGTTGAGGACCATGTCCCCCTCTTCAGGCGAGGCACTCTGGTTGCCGTCATGAACTACTGGCAGATAGCGCAGTCCGCTACCCTGAATGGGGCCGCCGCAGACAATGTGCTGGTTTTCGAGGCCTGGTCGGGAATGCAACCGACCCTCATAGAACATTTCACTGGTGAACGCGCATATGTCCGGATGCAATCTCCATGTCTGGTCCAGAAACAGGCCGCGATCGGCCTCGATTGTCTGCCGGCCGCCCAACAGATGATCCAGAGCTGACACGGCTGTGCCGTCGGGATGGCTGCCTTGTATCGGTTGTTCCAGTTGCTGCGGATCACCGATCAGTACGAGCCCGTCCGCAGACGGTGAAACAGCGAGAACATTGGCAAGCGACATCTGCGCAGCCTCATCCACGAACAGCACATCGACCGCGTTCTGCGCATCAGGGCGCGCCCAGAGCCACGCCGTGCCACCCGCGACCTGGCAATCTCCAGCAAGCGCACTGAAGACCTCTTCGTTTCTTGTCGTGAAACGCAGCCGATCCAGATCATCTTCCTTTTCGGCCGGCTTTTGTATCGCGGTTAGATCCGTTCCATGCTCTTCGGCCGCCCGCACCACTTCGTCGAGCAGGTTGCGGATGACCTTGTGGCTGTTCGCCGTGATGCCGACCTTCGCACCCGCCTCGACCAGAGCGCAGATCATTCGCGCGCCCGTATAGGTCTTGCCGGCGCCCGGAGGCCCCTGGATGGGCAACACGCCACCTTCAAGCAGAGGCGCAACCCGCAAGGCCGCCTCGACAGTCGATTCGCCATCACATTGCAGGGGCGCACCACGGATACGCGGCCGCTGTCTCAGCAACAAGTCGCGCGCCACGCTGTCCGCGCCGTCGCCTTCAACATCGTTCTCCGCGACATATTCCCCGATGCCGACCAGAGATTCCGAGAGAACCCGGGTACCCACCACCTCATGGGAAAAGACCGCCGGCGGGTGCCGGTCGACGCTGTCCTTACGCTTCTTGATGTCAATCGTGCGGTCTTCGAACGATATGGTCTCCAGCTTGCCGAACTTCTCTCCGCCTACGCTCATCAACGCCTTGCCGTCGCGCAGATCGGTTTCCTGCGCGAGGAATCGATAGCGATGCACCGGGGCCGTCGCGGTGCCCCCGACCGTATCCACGAACACCAGCTCGGCGACAGCGCTGCGCTCATCGATCAGGTCGTCCGCGGATAGATCGCTTAACCGGAAAAATTCCCACCAAACGGACTTGTCCTCGCGCCGGTGCCAATCCGCAATGTTCGCCAGCAGCCACTGCGCCTGCTGCCCGACCGTCCGGTCCTCGCTGTCCACCGGCACGTCCCGGGTAAGCCGTTCCGTCAGCGCGTTCACGCGCTCTTGCCAAGCGCTGATTGCCTCGCTGGGATCACCCTCCCCGGCCTCGGGCCTATCAATCTGGGCTCCTGCTTCGATCTGCTCGTTCCGCACGCCTTCGAGCCAATCGCGCAGGCCGAGTGTCGACAAGCAGTCATCGCGATTATAGCTCTGGACAGCCGTTCGGCTTTCGTCGGTCAACCCCTCGACATCGGCAAATTCGAGGCAGGCCTGGACCTGCGCCAGCGCGAGGTTGGCCTCCGGCAGTTCGATGGCTCGCTCGAATGCGTGGAACTGCTCGAGTTCCTTGAGCGAGTAACTTTCCACGCCGGCGCGAATGCCGCCGCGCACGACGCCGTGGAGGTCGACCAGCAAACCCGCGCGCAGCATCCGGTCGATCTCTTCCTCTCGCGTGGCGTACCGGCCCATCAGACGCTTGAGCGCGGCCGGCTCATACGGCGCGAAGTGATAGACGTGCATGTCCGGATACTGCTGCCAGCGCGCAATGACGCCGTCGACAAACTCCTCGAAGGCGAGCTTTTCCTCTTCGCGAGTGAGCGCCCACCGAGCCGTGTATTGCGCAGTGCTCTGATCGTCGAACGCAACAAGACCGAACAGATATTCAAGGCCACCTGCGCCAACGTAGGGATCCCCTTCCAGGTCGAAGAAGACGTCCCCGGCTGACGGCTCCGGCAACCGTGCCAGGCCATATCCCGCCATGGGTTCGAGAGGCTCGTAAACGGGCGTCCTGTTTTCGCGCGCGGTGACCTGTAGCCGGGCTTGCTCGCGGATACGCTCGTAGGTCTGGACCGCACCGCGCTCTGGCTTCCACGTCAGAGGCAGCGGTTCGGCGGCGAGCGCCGCCACCGTGGTGATATCGCGCCGTCTCAGTTCCTCAATCTGGAGCCTGGACGTTCCAGCGATCAGGCACAGATGATCGTCGACACGGCGACGGGCATCGCAGTCCTGCTGCCAGCGACAAATTTCACAATGCTGTCGAGGGTCCGGGTAGGTTTGCGTACCCGCATCGTCCGCCACGGCCGCTTCCAGACTTCGTTTCACGAGCCGGTAATAGGCCAGATAGTCGTTCGACCGGAAAACCTGCGGCTCGAAGTCTGACCAAGGCGCCACGACATACATGAACTCTGGAACGAGGCCCTGTGCTTTCGCGAGGAGATCCGTATAGAGGCAGAGCTGCAGGACACTGCCGCCCTTCGTTTCCCTCGCGAGCTTGGTGTCGATCACTTCGTAAGACCAATCTCCGAGATCGCTGGCCGTATCCACTCGTCTCAGGATGTCTGCACGACCGCCCCACCGCCCGTCTAGCACGACGCCCTGGCAGATGATCGCTGCGCCGGAGCCCATAGCGTCCAGGGTCTCCTTGGCATGCTTCTCTTCCAGGCCTACACCCTCGATTCGGACGACGTCGTAGCCCGCTCCTTCAAGATGGTCGAGATAGGCCTGTTCATGCAGGTCGCCCCGCTTTCGGAGAATTTCGAGCAGCGGGTCCCAACTCTTTGGCTTCGCGCGGGCGCCTCTCGCTACTTCTGCGTCCAGCTGGGTGAGATGATTGCAACTCAGATGACCCGCTAGGTCGCTCGCGCTGAAGTGCAGGTTTCCCTTGTTGTTCAACATGCGGCGAATTCTCTTTCATAGGGGCTTGTTGTCATTGAGAACTGCGTTTTCAATCGAATCGAGCTTCAAAGAGTTGCGCCCAACGGGCCTAAGTCAGCAACGGCGGCACGTTAGCTCTCAACCACCAATGTCGACTAGGATTCAGGCACGGGTCCATCAGAATACATCATTTCTCAGTTTCTAATCGCCGACGCGCCGCTTCCTCAACGGGTTGGTCTCCACACGTCGCACAATCCATCTTCACCCACGGTCGATCGACCGTCCGCATGCCGGACTCGCCCTCCCCCCGTTCCGCTAACCATGCATCGCTCCATTGCCCGCCAAGCTCATCGATCCGGTGCTGCGATGTAGCGAACACGCGACTGAACGACCGGGTTGGCGGACTAAGCAAGCAATCCATCGCCACGTCGCTGATCATTGCGGTCACGTAGCTCAGCTCAACTGGTCCATAAGGGTGGTAATGCGCGCCGCAGGCCGGTTCCTCCTGGCTGGCATCCCCACCGCCCAGCCAATCCACGATCTTGAATGACGGCGTTCCCGTCCGGCCGATGTGGCATTGAAAACAACCGCCTTCGCGCACGATGGCTACTGCATGACCCGCACAGGCATGTGCTTCCGTCCAGCAGTACAGGATCGGGCGGGGCCGACCGTGTTCAACATGCCAGCGGTTGAGTGCACTTTCAGCGCCCCAGCTTCCGGTGGCCGCGATGATCAAGTCCGCCGCCCCCAGAAGTTCAGGGTTGCTTTGCAACAGTTTCTCTACAGAGCAAGCTTGGCTCTCGATCTGAAGATGGGGAAAGTCGGCCTGCAGCCGTTCGGCCAAGGACTCCGCCTTGTTCCGACCAACCGCCGAGGCGCCAAGTGGATGGCGACCGACATTTGGCCAACCGAGAACATCATAATCAACCAGCACCAACCTGCCTGCACCCGCCTGCGCAAGCGTGCAGGCAACTGGCCCACCCAGCGATCCGCAGCCGACAATGACCACGGTGGAATCTAGGAGCTTAACGGTTCGAGCATCGCGTCCGCGCCCGTGCACCCAGTTGGCATCTGCACGCTGGACCGAACTTCGGACAACCGGACTCGCCCCAAAGTAGCGATCAACCAGAAGAGACTTTGGTGTGCGCCCCGGTCTGAAGCCCTTTGACAGCGGGTCAGTGGCCGAGTGCGTACGGGAACGCAAGAACCGCGGATTCGGCACCTTGACTGCGATGAGCCCCGGGCCACCGCGGCCAAGCGCACCTAGCATGGCAACAACATGATCGGGCTTCCGGAGGGAAGCCTGGCCGAGCGCCTCAGCTGCATCTTGTCCAGCATCCACCGCCAGTGCATGCAAGTCGGACGCGGTTTCGGGATAGTCAGTCGGCAAGGGCGGCTTGGTCAGCCAAATGAACGCGGCTTCCTCGGCTGTCGCATTGACCTTCTCGCCGAAACGGCGACGCACCCACCAGGCTAATGCACTCGCGTCCTCTCCAACAACCTCGACGCCATTACCCCTCCACACCTGCACAACGCGGGACGGCGGCGCAGGCGTAAGCAGGCTGAAGAGCCGGGTGCCGTCCTGATGCGACTTGTATGCCCAATAGGTCAAAAACTCTTCGCGGAAGTCCCGCTCAACGATAGATCCTTCGAGCAGTTCCTCAACCAACCGGACGGACCGCCCCAAAAGGTCCTCGGCCACGGCATATGGATCGTCGGGATCGCATTCCGCCATGTTGGGCAGCAAGCACAGAATGCCGTCGCTTTCCACATGGGGCCACGTCATGAATGGTGGGTGGTCAACCAGGGCGGTCCGGACCGGGACGGATGGAAAGCCAGTAGTCGCCACCACGTCGATACGCCGCATGACGTCGTCAGAGAAATTTACACCGACCCGCCAGCCAGCGACAAACGAATGGCGCGGATAGCAACTCTCCATCACCCGCGCATCCAGGCGCTCGGGCGCCTGTTTCGTCCGTTCACGTAGCCGCGCCTCAAGTTGGAGCGCAGCCTGCCGCCAGCGGAGCGGAAGCGACTTCCTACGCAGAACGACCGCCACCGGCACTGCTCACGGCGCCAGCCGCGGCCGACGTGGAAGAAAGGAGCGCGGCCGACCCGATGATCGCCGGTGCCGTCACCGAGGCGCGCTGCTCATTCTCGAGCCGCTCGCCGAAGAAGGTCGTGGCGAAGACCTTGTCCCAGCACTTGAGTGCCTGCTCGCGCGTGCAGTCGGCCTTGAACAGCGGCTGAAGTGCATCGATCGCATCGCTCAGCTTGTCGCGGAACGATCGCGCCCGAGCGTCGTCGGCCCCGCTGGTGATGTAGTCACCCGGCGTGACCGGATGCGCAACCTCAAGGTCCCAGACGAGCCGGTCGCGTATCGCGACCATCGTGTCGTACAGAGCGCGATCCTCGCGATCGTCTTGTCGGAAACGCTCCAATACCAACACGGATATGCCGAAACCGCTGAGAATGCCGGCGCGCCAGCTATGACGACTGCGGGCGTACTTCTTCAGATCCCTGTTGAGGCGCCGCACCTGCTGGCCGTCAGCCGATCTTGCGCGCTCGTCCTCGAACCAGTCGGTCACGTCGCGAGCATCGGATCGCTTCCAGCCACTGCTGGCCGCCAGTTCGTAGTAGGTGTCTTCGCCGAAAACGGTCGAATTCACCACCCGCCGGTAGACCGGCAGGTCGACATGGTATCCGGCCTCGTAGTACACTCGCACGCAGTTCGACCGAACCTCCGGCGCCCGCTTGAACCGGCCATCGTCGACAGCATCGCGGACCATTTGGCGGGCCTGAAGCGACGTCATCTCGGCGCCGCGTGGACCGACCAGATCTTCCTTGCGGAAGTAGACCCCATCGTCGATGTCGTAATCGTTGTCCGGGTCGCGAACCATGGTCTTCATGGCGTAACTACCCTGCGCGACGAATTCGATTGGCGCGGGCTTGCCCGTCTTTTCCAGTCCCTTGCGCAGCCGATCCCGGTTGGCGTTGCGCCGATTACGCATGCTGTTCTGCTCGGTCTCGGGCAGGGTAACCTCTTGGTTGTGATACGCGCGGACGTCCTTCGAACAATCGAACATTACCCGTCCCTTCTTGTCGCTGAGGGGACGCGGTCCCAGACCGCGCCCGATGCCGGCATCGCCGGCAGATCGTTCATGAGTTGCCGGATCATCTGGCCGTCCTCGCTGTTGTAGTCATCGCAGACGCTCTTGGTCAGGTCGGCGTCGGTGTGTGCCTGCGCCATCAAGCGATCCATAGCCTCCTGCCGGGTGTCGTCGAGCGCGAGGTACTGCATCATGCTGGCTGGCACGGGCCTGTTGGGGAAACGCACCCGCCGAATGCGACGCCGGCAGTTGCTGATGGCATTGGCCAAGAGCCGCGCCATGTGGTCGAAGGCGAACTCCTGCGCCGAGATACTCAGGGGCGCCACGTCAGCGCCAAGCGACCAGTCCAACATCGACCGATGCGCCGACTCCGCGTCGAGGTGGTCGCCTTCCGGGCGTGGACAGGTTCCAAGCGAAAAGATCTCGATCGGCCGGTCAGGTTCAGCGATCGTCAGAGCGTCGACCAGGCCAACCATGATCGGGTTGTTGGCCCAAAGGCCGCCGTCCGCAAAAACCTGCTGGGGCCCGCCCGGAGCATTGGGGTCATCGATTGCGGCGAGCGAGCGGTAGATCGGCGCGGCGGTGGTCGCCATGCAGACATCGGCCAGACGATAATGGTCGTCACGCACACCGCTGCTCGGGGTCTTCTTGAATACCCAAGCCCGGTGCTCGCTCATCAGGACGGCGGGTATCGAGAGCGAGATCCCGCGCCCGTGGTAAACCTCGACCATGGTTAGGTCGCCCAGCACCTTTTCCAGCGCCTGTCGAAGCGCCTGGTCGCCTGCCCGCACGTGCCGGCTGCCTTGTGCAGCTCTGCAGACCGCGCTCGCTTTCCCGGCGATCCGATGAGGGAATATCTTCGGCCCATGCTCTCGGTAGAGCCCCACGATCTCCGTCATCGGCCTGCCGACGGCGAGGGCACAGCCCACGATCGCGCCGGTGCTGGTTCCCGTGATCAGGTCGAAACCGAGCCCCAGATCAAGCGCCGATTCGCCACGAATCCGGCTAAATTGATCGGTCAGCCGAGCGAGGAAGGCGGCCGTGTAGATGCCGCGCATGCCTCCGCCATCGAGACTGAGCACTCGATACGCTCGCTCAACCTCTTGATCTTTGGGAGCATTTCCCATTCGCATGACCCCACCGCAGCTGAGAGGAGGTTGTCTTGGCCCCTCGGTCCATCCATAATATATAGTGGCCCTTCGACCAGAAGTCTAGAAACTAGTAGTATTTATTATGAATCCATCGGTTTTCTAGGAGGATGGTATGGATAGCGACGGCGAACAGCTGCGCTGGGGGGTCCGCCGACGGTTGGAGTTCATCGACTTCCGCTTGTTTTGGGACGGCCGCTTCAACCGCAAGGACATGGCCGAAACGTTTGGTATCTCGCCGCAGCAGGCCTCAATCGACATCGGGCAGTACGAGAAGATCGCGCCCGACAACCTTATCTACGATCGGGCCGAAAAGGCCTATAGACGTACCGAACATTTCAGGCCGGCCCTCATCGGCAAGACCATCGATCGGTATCTACTGCAGTTAGTTGCCATCGAGAATCAGTGGATGCGCCAGGAAGACACCTGGTTCGGCACTTTCCCGACTGTCGAGGTCGTCACACTAGGTGGTCGGCCGACCGATTCAACAGTGCTACTCCGCGTCCTCCAAGCAATGCGCAATGGGCTTGAGATCGATATCGAGTATGGTTCGCTGACCGGTTCGACTCAGCCATCGCGCACCGTCGCACCACACGCGCTCGCTCATAGCTCCGGACGCTGGTACGCCCGGTCGTGGTCGCGCGATCACAACGATTTCCGGGACTATAATCTCAACCGGATTAGTGAAGTCGTTGCTTCTCGGCCGTCCTCAATCGATCCCGCTTTGGATTTCGAATGGGTCCACGAGATCAATCTCGTAATCGCGCCTAACCCTAGTCTGTCAAACGAAAGACAGGTAGCAATCGCCAATGAGCTGGGAATGACGGATGAACGCCTTATCCGCTCATGCCGACTGAGTCTCAGCTTCTATTTGATGAGCCAGTATAATCTCGACATAGAGCCCGGTGTGTTGCCACCGGAAAAGCAGCAAATCGTGTTGCAGAACCGAGACGAAGTTATCCAGGCGCGGGCAGCGGCTCGACAGATGTCTACCGAGGCACTCTCACGAACTCAGGCCGCAGACGCCATAGAATGATCCGCCTTCTGCACTGCGTCTCGCTTCGATGCCATAGGCATGTCCTATAGTCATGCCAGCAGTCGCGATTCTACTTTTTGGGAGCCTCGCCCGCGCTGATCAGTCCGACGGCTCCGACACCGATCTGTTGGTCGTCACTCTCGATAACGAAACCCGTCATACCTCTATCGGTCATCTTTCCCTCTTTCTCTATCCATGGTCTACCCTTGAGAATAATGCCCGCAATGGTGACCTGTTCGTCTGCCATCTAGTCCGCGAGGCTAGGCCTCTCTTCGATCCGGACGGCTATCTACCAAAACTCAAAGAGGCATTCAGGTTCCGCTCCGACTACATGGTTGAAATTGCCCACGCGACGGACCTCGGCTGGTACCTGACAAGGTTTGGCGATGACCTGAATTCGCACCTGCAGGCAAGAAGAGCACTATGGTGCATCCGGACGATCCTCATCGCTCGTAGCGCAGAGCGTCGCGAGCCGGTATTCGCCCCCCAACTTCTCGCAATGCAAACCCAATCGATCTCCGGACGCGACCTTCTCGCCCGTCGACATAGCCCAAGCGACAGCGCGAAAGTACGTCATTCACTGCGTCTCTTCCTAGAGGAGGAAACGATTTCCGCTCCTTTCAACGAACAAGCGGATCGAGCGGCCTTTATCGAGCGGTTCAGGACGACGTCCAACCAGGTCGCGCTGAAGACGCTCCAACAGGAAGACGACAGTCAAGCTGGGTACCGCTGAAAAGGGTAAACTGCATTAGTCTTGATCGCTCCGGGTCGAAGAGACCAAGACCGGCGTCCCCTAGAACTACCGATCGCGCGCCAACTCGCAGCAATTCTCCAACGCCGGGGAAATTCCGCCAGCTGGGAGGGTTCCATATGGGGAATCCCGGCTGACACTTCTGACGCGAGGAAGGTCCATGTCGAACTTTCCGCGTGCCGCGTCGGTTGCCGTCGCGGCAGGCCTGTTTATGCTTTTGTCGTTCTCCTCTCCGCATGCCCAGCATCGCGGCGCGGGTGTGCACAAGCTCGGCGCTTTGACGGTCGAATCGCCCTGGGCGCGCGCCAGTGCCGGCGCCGCCAAGGCGGGTGCGGCATATTTCCGGATCGTCAACGCCGGCCCGGAAGCCGACCGGCTTCTCGCTGCATCGTCCCCTGTCGCCGGCCGTGTCGAGATGCACACCCACCTGATGGACGATGGGGTGATGCGCATGCGCCGGATCGACGGAGTCTCCGTCCCGGGCAACGAGGCCGCCGTATTTGAGCCGGGCGGTCACCATGTGATGCTGATGGGGCTGGCCGGTCCGTTGAAGCAGGGCGGGACCTTCCCGCTCACACTCACCTTCGAGAAGGCCGGCGAGATTACGGTATCGGTGAAGGTGCGGCCGATCACCGCCCGGGACTCCGGCATGAAGCACCACGATCGCAAGTAAGTCGGACTTCAGTCGGACTCCCGCTTTCGACGGCGCACGACCCCTGCTTCGGCGAGGCGCGACATCTCGGCCTGTTTGAGGTTTAAACGTCTCGGCGTTGACGATCCCCGGTTATTCACTATCCATCGGAGAAATCCAGCTTTCAGCGTGTAACGGTCGTTAATCGTCGAACCGCGTCGGCACTTGTCTGCACAGCCCTGTAGCCCCGGATTTCATCGGCAAACGCGGTCAGACGGCGACGGCTTTCGATCGAGCCGGCTGATCCTGCTCGGCGAGCAGCCGATCGAGGATGCGCCGCGCCTCGAGCTCGCCCGCGTCGGCGTTGATGTCGACGAACGGGCGGCCGCTATCGCGGTCGAAGGCGCGCTGCTGGGCCTCAAGGAACGTCTTGTCATCCATGAACGCCTCGTGGACCTGCTCGAAGAGGAGCCGCATGACTGCCGTCCTGTCGATGTCGAAATTGTGCCCATCTGCCCAGAAATAATGGATCGAGGTTTCGGTCACCGGGCTGAGCGCGTTCAGGCTCTTGGCTCGAAGCCGGGCGTAAGCGCATTTTCTCGAAGCGGCCCGCCGGGCCGAGACTAGGCGGGTCCATCCCGTCCCGATCGATCACCGCGATGAATAACACCGCCCGTCGGTTCAACTGTGCCTCCTGCCGTCGACAGGTCGTTCTCTGCCGACGCTGCGATCGCGGCAATGTCTACTGCTCGAGGGACTGCGGCGAGACGGCGCGCCGACGGTCCCTGCGCCTCGCCGGGCGCCGCTACCAGAACAGCCGCCAGGGCCGTCACAAGCATGCGCAGCGTCAGCGGCGTTATCGCGAACGCCAGCGGCGCCGGGCGCCGGAAAATCACTCTCTTGTGCAGAAAGTGACGCATCACCATTTGACCCGCGCACGTCGCCGCCCTGTTGTGCGGGAGACGCGGGATGGGCGTCATGGAACGGGACCGTCCGGGCCAGAAGAGGGTCGAACCGGGGTCTTCCGCTGCCATCGCTGCGGTCGGCTCTGCGGGCGACCCGCCCACACGCAGGCGCGTCCGGCACGGCGGCGCCGTCCGGAATGAGGGTGACAGTGGCGACCGATGAATAGACGCAATCACCGATCCCGTGCCCTCGCCAAGTCTCCCGAAGCTTGTGCTCCGGCGGCCGCTTCCACGACTCCCGCTTCCCGGCCGCAATCCACACCTGGGAGAAGGAGACATGCCCAAGAAGTCTCTTACCGAGGCGCGGGTCAGGATGCTCAAGCCCCGCAAGTCCGCGCGCGACATTCGCGACGGCAAACTCAGAGGCTTCGGGGTCCGGGTGCTGCCCTCGGGCAGGAAGCGTTTCTTCATCCACTGCCAGTATGCGGGGGAGCGGATCTGGAAGACCATCGGCGGCACGGAAACGATGACCGTCGGCGAGGCGCGCTTCCGCGCGGGCGAGTTGCTTGTCGCGATCCGGCGGGGCGAGGGCCTGCCCGCCGAGCCGGAGGAGACGCTGTTCGAGACGATCGCCGGGATCGTGTTCCGGCGCTACGAGCGGGTTTGGAAAGCCGGAACGCTAGCTGTCAACCGGGGCTACCTGCAAAACCAGCTCTTGCCGTATTTCGCGGGGCGCCAGATCGCCGAGATCGAACGGCAGGATGTCAGAAACTGGTTCGCCTCGCTCGGCGCCACGCCTGTGGCGGCCAACCGTTCGATGCCGGTGCTTTCGATAATCATGCGGGAAGCGGAACAGCTGGGCCTGCGGCCGAGGGACTCCAATCCCTGCCGCGGCATCCGGCGCAACCCCCGGAAGGGGCGCGAGCGCTTCCTCACCGACGAAGAACTCCGCCGCCTGTCGGCAAGTCTCCGCGCCCATGAGGAGCGGCGTCCGCTCCAGGTCGCGGCGGTTCGCCTGCTTCTCCTTACCGGCTGCCGCAAGGGCGAGATCCTGACGCTCCGCTGGTCCGATTACCGCGACGGGCACCTCTTCCTGCGCGACAGCAAGACCGGGCCCAGGACCGTCTGGCTGTCGCAGCCGGCGCGGGACATCTTGGACAGGCTCAAGCGGAGGGGCCGCTGGGTTTTCCGGGCGCCGCGGAAGCGAGGACCGCGCTGCGCCGGTTGGCTTGACGGGTTCTGGCGGGAGGTCCGCGCCGAGGCGGAACTCGCCGACGTGCGTCTTCACGATCTTCGTCATACTCATGCCAGCCTCGCCTTGCGGAAGGGCGAAACCGTCCTCGCCATCGCCCGGCTGCTCGGACATGGCAGTGCGGAGACGACCCTCAAATACGCCCATCCCGCCGATCCGATGGCCCGGCAGGCGATGGAGGCGCTCGGCAGCGTGCTGGAGGGCTGAGCGTTGGCGCGCAAGCGACGCGTGCGGCTCACCGACGCAGGCATTGCGCGCCTGCGGCCCCGGGAGAAGGAATACACGGTCTGGGACAGCCGGGTGGACGGCCTCGGGGTCCGGGTTCGTCCCTCGGGCGGGAAGAGTTACGTGCTGTTCCGGAAGACGGAGAACGTTCTCAGGCGCATCTCGTTCGGCCCGACCATGCTGAAGAGCATCGTGGAGGTTCGCCGGGAATTCGAGAAGCCCGGCGCCAAGGAGAAACCGGTCAGGCAGATCAGGCCGCGGCGCTCCGTGCCGGTTCTGCGGGAATTCGTTGCCGGCCCGTGGACCGAGGCCCATTTCAACCGCTACAAGCCCTCGACGCAAAGGGGCGTGCGGTTCCAGCTCGAGCGCCGCATCCTGCCCGCCTTCGGATCGAAGCGGCTCGACCGGATCTCCCCGGCCGCGGTCAGGCGCTGGTTCGACCGCCACAGCCGGACCGCGCCGGGCAATGCCAATCAGGGGCTCCGCCTTCTTCGCCAGATCATGAATTTCGCGGTCGCCTGCGGACACGTCAAAGCCAATCCGACAAATGGCATTCGGCTCAATCGCGGAAACAAGCTGTCTCGCTTCCTGTCCCGCGAGGAGATCGCCCGCCTCCACGCGGTTCTCGACGAACACGCTCTGAAGGGCACGCGGCGGCAGCAGGTCGACATCATCCGGCTTCTCCTGCTGACCGGGTGCCGCAAGGGGGAGATCGTCAATCTCCGCTGGTCCGAGGTCGATGGCGACATGCTGGTGCTCGGCGACGGCAAGACAGGGCCGAGAAGGGTTCCGCTCAATGCGCCGGCCAGGCGCGTTCTCGAACGACAGCCGAAGGAGGGCAGCGTTTTCGTGTTTCCGTCGCCGCACGATCCCGCGGGGCCGCGCACCGGGGACCTCGCGCTCTGGTACCGCATTCGCCGCGAGGCGGGCATCGAGGACTGCCGCCTGCACGACCTCCGACATACGCTCGCGAGCCAGGCGGTGATGAACGGCGTGCCGGTGCCTGTCGTGTCCCGCCTGCTCGGGCATTCCAGTGTGAGCATGACGTTGCGATACGCTCATCTCGGGGACCGGGAGGTCGAGGCCGCGGCGGAACGGGTCGGGCAGTACATCGGCTCGAAGTTAGGCCTGTAATACCGCCGACCGTTCAACGTACCGGTTGCACCCACCTGACAGGCGCGGGACCGGAGGCCTGACGCGGCCCTTGCGGACGAGCCTTCGCCGGGGCGCCGACGGCCTTATGGCGCGTTCGCGGATCTGGCGCTGCGAGAGGGGGCACTGGTTTCGCCGAGCGCCCCGAGGGTATTGACGCGGCGCCGGTTGCGGTGTCGATTGACGGAACGGATCGGTGCAGGGAACGTTGGCGGGCCGGCAGGCCCCGGGATGACGTCATGACCGAAGCCACCGGCATCTTGCGCGGCATCGTCAGGCGAACCGCGGAATTGAATTGGCAGCCGAGCCCGGTCGCCGGGGTGTGGCGCAAGCGGCTGGAACTGGCCGGCGCGGTCGAGGCGGGGCGGGTGACCTCGGTGGTGCGGTTCGATCCCGGCGCGCGCTTCCCGCACCACGCCCACCCCGACGGCGAGGAGATCCTGGTTCTCGACGGCGTGTTCTCCGACGAAACCGGCGACTATCCGGCCGGCAGCCACCTTCTCAACCCGGACGGCACGAGCCACGCCCCTTGGTCCGGGCCGGGCTGCACCCTGTTCGTCAAGCTGCGGCAGTATCCGGGTGCGGACCGGCCGCGGCTGGCAATCGACACCGCGTCGGCGGTCTGGCGTCCCGGCCCGGTGGAGGGTTCGGAACTGCTGGCGCTCTACCGCGACCCTGCACCCGGCGAGGGGTTTGCCGGGCTGATCCGGATGGCGCCGGATTGCAACTGGGGCCGGAATATCCGCCCGGACGGCGAGGAGGTGTTCGTCGTCGAAGGCGTGCTGGAGGACGAGTATGGCCGGCACGGGGCGGGCAGTTGGCTGCGCCACTGGCCGGGCATCGCGCATCGCTGGCAATCGCCGGAGGGATGCCTTCTATACGTGAAGCTGGGTCATCTTGGCCGATACGACGAAGGATGCCGGGCTCCTGCGCCGAGCGGGAAGACGATCTCGGGACGGGGCCGGGAAGGAACCGGATGAAGGGGCACCGCGGGGATCGGCCTCGACCGGGAAACGATCGCCGCGCGCGCGATCCTGACGCGCCCGTCAACTCCCGGCGAATGCCGTTCGATCCCGGGACGGTCGCGAAATTCGCCGATTGGGGGGTCCGGCCGATGGACGGGCGGGGCAAGGTGATGCCGGCGGTGCTCGCTTGGCTCGGCGGGGACCCGAACAGTGACGACAAGCCGTCATCGCCAAAGTCGAAGCGGTCTTGACGACGGTCCGGCCACACGTCCAGCGCTTCCGCAACTCGGCGCGGATCGAGGGAAGATCCTCATCACGATGGGCTGTTCAAAGGGGTAAGCGTCGTTTGATGAGCGGATCCGCTACCGCAACGGATGGCGATGCTGCAACACGATTCCAAAAAAAATTTCGATGAAGCCGGCCGCGGTTGTCCTCCCACGGGCAACGCGGATTCAGATTTCCATGATGTCAGCGACTGTTCGCCCGACGCGTTCGGCTGCCTGCTCGATGTCGCGGTCCGCGAGATGGGCGTAGCGCAGCGTCATGCGCATGTTGGAATGTCCCAGCATGCGGGAGACCACCGGCACCGGCACGCCGTTCATCACCGCGTGACTCGCATGCGTGTGGCGAAGGTCGTGAAGACGAACGTCCTCGATGTCGGCCTCCCACCGGACCCGGTACCAGAGCCCGAGATCGTCGCTGTGCGGCCGCGACGGGTCGCGCGGCGACGGAAACACGAACGGGCTCTGTCCGCGCGGCTGCCGTTCGAGGATGCGCCGTGCGGGGCTATTGAGAGGAACCCTTCTCGGCCCCGTCTTGCTGTCCGCCAACTCAAGCGCGTCGGCACGGACTTCCGACCAGCGCAGTCCGACGATCTCGCCCTTGCGGCACCCCGTGAGGAGCAACAGGCGGACGATGTCGGCCTGCTTCCGGCTCTCCTCTCCCCGCTCGGCGTGCTCGTCGAGGGCCCCGTGGAGGCGGCCGATCTCGTCGCGCGACAGGAAGCGCGTCAACGCCGTACGCCGGTTTCGCTTCACGCCCCGCGTCGGGTTGGTTTCGATGTGGCCGCAGGCGATCGCGAAATTCATGATCTGCTGGAGAATGTCGAGGGTACGGTTGGCTCCGCCCGGCGCGGTCCGGCTGTACGAATCGAACCACCGTCTCACATGTGCCGGGACGATTCGGTCCAGGGGCTTCGACCCGAAGGCGGGCAGGAGCTGTCTGGTGAGGAAGATCCGGGTGCACTTCCTGGTCGACGGTTTGTAGCGATCGAAATGCGCCTCCTTCCAGGGTCCCTCGACGAAGTCACGGAATAGCGGGACGTTCTCTTCCGGCTTGCCGGGTTGCCCCGGCTCCGGGCATGCCCTTCGCGCATGGCACTCCCGGCGGATCTCGTCGATGCCCTTGGTCGAGACCGCACCGAGAGAGACGCGCCTCGACCCGGTAGGGGGTTGCCGCAACAGGACATAACTCTTCCCGCCGGTCGGTCTCACCCGGACACCCAGGCCGGGGACGGCGCTGTCCCACACCGTGTATTCCCGCTCGCGGGCCCGAAGACGGGCGATGGCGGCGTCGGTGAGCCGCCTGCGTTCCTTCCCGGCCATCGGTCAGTTCCCGAGGATGGCGCCGACCGTCTCCGCGGCCTCCATCGCGGCAACGTCGGCGGGGTGCGTGTATTTGAGGGTGGTCGCCGGATCGGCATGACCGAGCAATTTGCCGATTGCGAGGACGGTCTCGCCTTGCCTGAGTGCGATACTGGCATGCGTATGTCTGAGATCGTGAAGCCGCACATCCTCCAGACCCGCCTCGGCGCGGAGCCGCCACCAGAACCCGTCGAGCCAGGCCGTGCTCACTGGCCGGTTCCCGCTCGACGCCGGAAACACCCAGCGGCGGGTCCGCTCAAGTGAATCGAGTATCTTTCTGGCCGGGTCCGACAGCCATACGGTCCGGGGACCGGTTTTTGAATCGCGCAGGAAGAGATGACCTTCGCGATATTCGGACCAGCGCAAGCCCGAGATCTCGCTCTTGCGGCATCCGGTCAGCAAGAGGAGGCGGATGGCGGCCACCTGCCGAGGATGCGGTGTGGACCAGGCCGTCAATTTCCGGGACAGTCGGCGCAGCTCGTCGTCCGACAGGAAGCGCTCACGCCCCTTGCGGCGGTAACGCCGGATGCCCCGGCAGGGGTTGGAACCCTCCGGCCTGAGTCCCATCGCCTCGGCCTCCTTCATGATGACGGAGAGAACCGGCATCGAACGGTCGGCGGCGACGGGTGTCGCGTGCAATGAGGCGAACCATTTGCCGACGTCCCGCCGGTCGATGTCGGCGACCTGCCGTCCGGCGAAATACGGCAGGATCTGCTTCTTGAGATAGCCCCGGTTGACGACCAGGGTGCGCGGCTTCCAGAGGTGTTCGTATCGTTCGAACACGGTCTCGGCGACGGCCTCGAAGAGGGTCTCGTCGGGCAAGGGAAGTGCGGGTTCGCCCCGCCGGACCGCGGCCAGGGTCCCGGCGGCGCGGGACCGTGCCTCGATCACGCTCACCGCCCCGGCGTCGCCGACGATCTTCCAGACGCGTTCCCCGCGATGCTGGCAGTGGACGAAGAAGCGCTTGCCGCCGGAAGGCAGGACGCGGACGCCGAACCCCCTGAGCTTCGCATCGCGGATGTCGTATTTGGTCTTGCGGGGTTTGAAGGCGGTTACGCGGGCGTCGGTGAGGTTGGTTCTGGGCATGGCGCTCTCCCGGTTGCGGTTGCAACCCAGGGAACTGCAGTTGCAGATTTTGTTCCCCGGTTGCAGAATGCGGGAGAAAAAACGATTTTATATCAAATAGTTAGCACCGCCAGGTGCGAGCGTGGTGTGGTCGGCATACACCGCCCTCACCCCTCCCGCAGCGCCGCGAGGCGCCGCTTGAGCTCCTGCTTGACCACCTTGCCGGTGCCGGTGCGCGGCAGCTCGTCGAAGACATGGACGTGGCTCGGCTTCTTGTAGCTCGCGATGCGCGCGCGGCAGTGCTCGATCAGCGCATCCGCCGTCGCCGCCGCGCCGGGCTCCAGCACCACGCAGGCCGCGACCGCCTCGCCGAACGCGTCGTCCGGCACGCCGACGACCGCGGCGTCGGCCACCGCGGCGTGCTCGATCAGCGCGATCTCCACCTCCTTGGAATAGACGTTGAGCCCGCCGGTGACGATCATGTCCTTGGCGCGGTCGACGAAATGCAGGAACCCGTCGGCGTCGAAATAGCCCACATCCCCGGTGCGGAACCAGTCGCCGTCGAAGGCGGCTTCGGTCGCCGCGGGGTCGCGGAAATATTCGCGCATCACCGCGGCCCGGCCGGGCTCGCCCGAGCGCACCAGCAGCTCGCCCGGCTCGCCCCGGGCCACGTCGTTGCCGTCCGCATCGACCGCGCGGATCTCGACGCCCATGATCGGCCGCCCGGCCGCCCGCGGCCGCGCCTCCTGCTCCCCGGGCCTGAGCCCGGCGACGTTCCCCGCCTCGGTCTGGGCGAGGAAGGTGTAGAGCCCGACATGGGGCAGCGCCGCCCTGAGGCGCTGCTTCAGCGGCACCGGGAAGACCTCGCCGGTGGCGGCGATCAGGCGCAGCGAGGAAGCTGCCCCGGGGCGTTTCTCGAACTCCGGCATCATCATGCGGAACACGGTCGGCACGCCGCCCGCGACGGTCACCCGCTCGCGCTCGATCAGGGTCAGCGCCTCGGCCGCGTCGAAGCGCGGCTGCATGACCAGCCGGCAGCCGACGACCAGCATGTTGGCGAGGCGGCTGATCCCGGTGCGGTGCGCCATCGCCGTGGTCGCCATCACCACGTCGTGCTCGCCGAGCCCCCATTCGACGGCGTTCGTCAGGGCGGCGATGACCATGTTGGCGTTGGTCCCGACCGCGCCCTTGGGCCGCCCGGTGGTGCCCGAGGTATAGACGATCATGCAGTCGTCCTCGGCCGCCGGCGGGCCCGGAAGCGGCTGCGGCGCGCCGGATGCGAGGACCGCCGCATGGCCCTCCTCCCCCGCCTCCGGCGCGGCCGTGACGATCCGCGCCGCGCCGCCCACGCCGTCGAGCGCGGCGGCGACCGGGTCGCGCATGCCCGCGGAGTAGAACACCGCGCGCGGCTCGCAATGCCCGACGATATAGGCGACCTCCTGCGCGGTGAGCCGCGTCGACAGCGGCACGATCAGCGCGCCGAGCTTGAGGATCGCCGCCATCGCCTCGACCAGCTCGAGCGAATTGGGCATGGCGACCGCGACCCGGTCGCCCGGCAGGACGCCGCGCGCGGCCAGCGCATCGGCGAGCCGGTCGCCGTTCGCGTTCAGCTCGGCGAAGGTGAGCCTGCCCGCGCCGCAGACCAGCGCCACCCTGTCGCCGTGGCGCCCGGCGTTCTGCGCGAACAGGGTGGCGAGCTTCATCCCGAATCGGGCTCGAAGGCGAAATAGTCGATGTCGTCGCTCAGGGTCTCGAAGACGACCCGCACCCGCATGCCGATCGCCACGTCGCCGGGCGCGACGCCGACGATGTTGCCGATGATGCGGACCTTCTCGTCGAGCTCGATCAGCCCGACGATATAGGGGGTGCGGTCCTCGAACCCGGCGGTCGGCACGTGGGTCACGGTGTAGGAGTAGACCATCCCCCGGCCCGAGGCCTCGCGCCATTCGAGGTTGCGCCTGCCGGTCGCGGTCGAGATCGCGCGCGGCCAGAACTGGTAGCGCCCGGCATCGGGGTCGTATTGCAAAGCGAGCCTGCCGCGCCTGGCGGCGTCCCAGAAGAACCGCGTGTTCTCGGTCGGGCGCGGCACCGGGCGGGGCTTGGGCGCTGGCTTGTTCATCTCTTGCCTCCTCGCTGCCCTAGTTGACCAGGACCAGGGCGTTGCTGCTGCCCCAGCTGCGGCCATAGGGGATGACGCCGATCCCGGTCACCAGCGCGTTGGCCGGATCGGGGACCTGGCGTTCGCCGGCCTCGCCCATCAGCTGGCGCACCGCCTCGACGAGGTTGACCCCGCCGCCGGCGAGCCCGGGCTGGCCGCAGGCGATCTGCCCGCCGCCGGTGTTGATCGGCAGCGCGCCGGTGGGCGAGATGTCGGTGTCGCGCAGGAACTGCGAGCCCCGCCCGCGCTCGCAGAAGCCGATCTGCTCGAGCTTCAGCATCACCGCGATCAGGAAGTCGTCATAGGGGTGGAACATGGCGATGTCGGCCGGGCTCATGCCGGCCTTGGCGAGCGCCTCGGGGCCGGCCACGGAGAACCCGGTCTCGGTGATGTCGGGGGTCTGCTCGGCGCAGGCGAAGTTGGTGATCTCGGAATAGGCGAAGGGGTAGACCCGGTTCTCGAAGCCGAGCTCGCGGGCGCGGTCGGTCCGCATCATCACCAGCCCGTTGGCGCCGTCGCAGAACATCACCGAATCGAGCAGGCGGAGCGGGGTCGAGACCGCGCGCGAGGTGAGGTAGTCGTCGACGGTGATCGGTTTGCGGAACCGCTCATAGGCGTTCTCGTTGACCACGGCGCCGTTCCTCTGCGCCACGGCGAGCGCGCCGAGCCCGGCGAAGTCGAGCTCGTACTGGGCGCAATAGCGGTTCATCAGCAGGCCGAACGCGCCGGGCGGGCCCTGGATGCCGGTCGGTTCCCAGAACTCGTTGCGGTAGGAGCCGTAGACCGCCGACCACTTGGACGACGGCGCGTCGGCGCCGATCAGCATCACCGTCTCGCAGAGCTCGTTCTGCAGCGCCATCGCGGCCCGCGCGACATTGCCGATCGCCGAGGCGCCACCGATATCGCTGGTCTGCAGCCAGCGCGGGGTGATGCCGAGATAGTCGGTCGCGTAGTTCGACCAGAACGGGTTGGCGCATTCGCTGAGCGGCACGGTGAAGGTGACGCCGTCGATGCCGCCCGGCTTGAGCCCGGTGCCCGCGAACAGCTGCTCGGCGACCTCGGCGGCAAGCTCGTAGGCCGTCCTGCCGGTGCGGCGGTCGATCCGGGTCTCGCCATAGGCGACGATGCAGACATCCTGCGCTGCGAGAAAATTCCTGGCCATCCGGCGGTTCGCCTCCTTCCGTGGGTTTTTCTACGCGGCCTCGCCGCGGTCCTCGTCCTCGCCGCCCATGGCGGCGGCAATGGCGGCGTGCTGGGCTTCGAGCCAGCCGGGATCGGCGCGTCCGGCCCGGGTGACCCGGACCTCGAGGGCGAGCCTGGCCGGGGCGGCGAGGACCAGGATCCGGTCGGCCATCTCCAGCGCGTCGTCGATCCGGTGGGTGATCAGCACGCAGGTCTTGCCGAGCCGGCGGACCAGCTCGGTGAAGTCCGCGCGCAGTGCCTTCGAGGTGACGTGGTCGAGCTGGCTGAAGCTCTCGTCGAGCAGCACCAGCGCCGGGTCGACGCAGAGCGCGCGGGCGAGCGAGACGCGCTGGCGCATGCCGCCGGAAAGCTCGTGCGGGTACTTGCGGACGTTCTCCGCGCCGACGATCTTGACGTTCTCCAGCCATTCGATCGCGCGGCTGCGCTGGGTCTCCCGGTCGAAGCCGAGAATATCGAGCCCGAGCGCCACGTTCTCCCAGGCCGAGCGCCAGGGCAGCAGCCGGTCGTTCTGGAAGCTCACGGAGAGCTTGCCGCGTAGCGCCTTGAACTGCGCGTAGGGGTCGAGCCCCTCGACCCGCACCGTCCCCCCGGTCGGTTCCAGCACCCCCATGATCATGTGGAGCGCCGTCGACTTGCCCGCCCCGGTGCGCCCGAGCAGCGCGACGATCTCGCCCTCCATCACCGCGAAGGAGAGGTCGAGCACCGCGGGATGGGCGCCGAAATAGCGGTCCACGCGATCCAGCTCGATCACCGCCCGGGTCATCGCACCGAGACCTCGGGCCGCCACTTGAGCAGCCGCTTCTCGGCCCAGGCGACGATCGCCTGGACGCCGAGATTGACGATCACCAGGAGGATGGTCCAGCCGATCACCCCCTGCATGTTGAGCTCGTCCTGGGCGAGCCCCATCCGCGCGCCCATGCCGGTGTTGACGCTGACCAGCTCGGCGAAGGCGGTCATCCGCGCGGCGTAGCCGATGATCGACTTCGTCGTCATCAGGATGTAGGGGACGATATGGGGCAGGATCAGCAGGCGGAAGACCTGCCAGCGGCTCGGCCGGAAGGTCTCCACCACCTCGACCAAATCGGTCGACAGCGCCTTGATGCCGTCATAGACGTTGAGCGCGTAGAACGGGATCAGGATCACCGCCAGGATGAAGAACACGCGTTCCTCGGTGCCGCGGAACCAGAAGATCGCGAACAGCATCCAGGACAGCGCCGGCACGCCGGTGAAGATCACCACCAGCGCCTTGATGAAGGGCTCGGCGGGGCGGACGATGCCCATCACCACGCCGATCAGCGAGCCGGCGACCAGCGAGAACGCCACCGCGAACAGCAGCCGCAGGATGGTGGTGACGATGTGGATGTAGTCCTCGACGAGGATGGTCAGGATCTCGTCCCCGGTCAGCACGATCGACGGCATGATGTAGACTGGCGCGACCCAGCTCCACGCCTCCATGCCGAAGGCGATCAGGGCGATGACGACGACGCTGCCTATCAGGTCGCGCTTGAAATAGTTGCGCTCCGCGCCCGCCGGCGCGGGCGGCTCGATCCCGGGCGCGGTCTCCGGATCGATCCGCGTGCTCATCGCCTGGGCCCGCGCCCGACGCGGCCGTGTCGCTGACCCGGGACCACGACGCGGGGACGATCAGGTGGCGAAATAGCTCTCCGGCACCCTGGCGGGCAGGGCGCCCGCCTTGTGCATGATGTCGGCCGCGAACAGGATGTCCTCGCGGTTCTTCTCGACCGACATCGGGCGCATCCGGTACTGCATGCGGCCCGAATCCATCGCCGTCTTGAGCACCTCGGGCTTGATCTTCACCGTCGGGCCGAGCGCCTGGAACTTCTCCGGGTTGCCCATGATCCACTTGAAGCAGTCGTCATAGACCCGGACCGCCCGGGCGATGGTGTCGGGCGGCACGTCGCCAAGCGCCTTGCGGTTGATGGCGATGCAGAAATAGGGCTGATCGCGCCCGGTGTGGCTGCGATAGAAGTCGTTGACGTTGAGGAACACCTTGGAGCCCGGGATCTTGTGCAGCCCGACCGAGAGCGAGTGCTCCCAGACGATCGCGGCATCGGCGCGGTTGGCGGCCACGATGCTGATCGTCGCCGGCGGGTTGGGCGCGTTCTGGATGCGCACGTCCTTGTCGAAATCGACATTGCCGAACACCTTGGCCCAGGTCTTGGCCATCTTGAAGGTGCCGGAGACCTGCATCGCGGCGACCGTCTTGCCCTTCAGCTCCTCGAGCGAGTTGGGCCCGTCCTCGCGCGCGAACATGCCGGCCAGCGTGCCGGTCGAGACGATGCCAACGATCTGCATCGGCGCGCCCTTCATGTGCATCTTGGCGAAGGAATCCCAGGTGCCGACGCCGATCTGGAAATTGCCCTTGAGCATGTCGGCGTAGTAGGTGCCGAGCCGGTTGTAGACCCGGAAGGAATCGAATTTCAGCCCGTGCTTCTCGTCGAACTTGTTGCGGAACAGCACCTGGTTCTGGAGGTTCGACCAGCCCCCCGCGAGGGTCGCCGTCTTGAGCGTCGGCGGCTGGGCGCCGAAGGCGAGGTTGGGCGCCGCGATCAGCCCCGCGCCGAGCGCGAGACCGCCGCCGCCGGCGCTTTCGAGGAAGCGCCTGCGAGAAACCGTCCTGTCCATGTCGATCCTCCCCTGTCCGGCCGGTTCGGCTGCGGGTCCGGCTGTGGCAGTATCTTGGACGAGATGGCGGGTGGCGTCCATAACGGGCGCCCGGCGGGGAAGAACGGACAGCCATGTTTCGCGACGACAGCGCCGACGAGGCCGCGTTCCGCGCCGAGGTGCGCGGCTGGCTGGAGGCCAATCTGCCGGAAGCGCTCCGGGGGCGCACCGACCGGCCGCCCCCGGACGAGATCATGCCGTGGTACCGGGCGCTCGCCGCGCGCGGCTGGATCGCGCCGCACTGGCCCAGGGAGCGCGGCGGCATGGGGGCGAGCCTGGCGCAGCAGATCGTGCTCACCCAGGAGCTCGCCAGGCTGTCGGCGCCGCAGCTCCCGGTGCAGGGGATCAACCATATCGGCCCGATCCTGATGCGCTACGGCACGGACGCGCAGCAGGCCAGGCATTTGCCGCCGATCCTCTCGGGCGACGTAATCTGGGCGCAGGGCTACTCGGAGCCGGGGGCGGGCTCGGACCTCGCCAGCCTTTCCACGAGGGCGGTACTGAAGGACGGCCGCTTCGTCGTCGACGGCGGCAAGATCTGGCAGACCTGGGCGCATCACGCCGACTGGATGTTCACCCTGGTGCGCACCGACCCGGCCGCGAAGGTCAGGCAGGCCGGGATCAGCTTCATCCTCATCGACCTCGCCTCGCCCGGGATCGAGATCCGCCCGATCCGGGCGATCACCGGCGAGGAGGAGTTCTCGCAGGTCTTCCTCGACGGCGTCGAGGTGCCCGGAGAGAACCTGGTCGGCGCGCTGCATGGCGGCTGGAATGTGGCGACCGCGCTGCTCGCCACCGAGCGCCTGTTCACCTCGAACCCGCAATACGCGCTGGAGGCAATGGAGCGGATCAAGGCGGTGGCGGCGCATACCGGGATCGACCGCGACGCCGCGTTCCGCGACCGGCTGGCAGGGCTTTCGATAAGCATCACGGTGCAGGCGGCGATGTTCTGGCAGGCGGTCGACATGGCGGCGAGCGGGATCGAGCTCGGCCCCGAGGGCTCGACGATGAAGCTGGTGGCGACCGGGAATCTGCAACGCGCGACCGACCTGCTGATCGAGGCCGCCGGCCCGTGGGGCGCCGATGCCGGCCCGATCGAGACCGCTGCGGGCCCGGTCGACGCGACCGGCATATTCCTCCAGTCGCGCCGCGCCACGATCTATGGAGGGTCGAGCGAGATCCAGCGCAACGTACTCGCCAAGCGGGTGCTCGGCCTGCCGGGCGGGTGATGCGCCGGGGCGCCGCCCTCCCCCTCGTCATTTCGACGGACCCCGGACTTGATCCGGGGCGGAGCCGTGCGGCAGCACGGCGGGCTCCACGTCGTCATTTCGACCGGAGCCGTGCGGCAGCACGGCGGCCCCCCTCGTCATTTCGACCGGAGCCGTGCGGCAGCACGGCGGCCCCCCTCGTCATTTCGACCGGAGCCGTGCGGCAGCACGGCGGAGTGGAGAAACCTCGTCCCCGTGGGCGCGCGCCCCTTCGTCATTTCGACCGGAGCCGTGCGCAGCACGGCGGAGTGGAGAAACCTCGTCCCCGTGGGCAGGGAGGTTTCTCCACTACGCGCTCCGCGCTCCGGTCGAAATGACGAGGGGGGGGCGCGCGCCTCCGGCGCTCCGGTCGAAATGACGAGGTGGGTGCGGCAGTTGCGGCAGGGAGGTTTCTCCACTGCGCGCCTGCGGCGCTCCGGTCGAAATGACGAGGTCGGGGCGGGCACGGTTCCCTCCCGACCGCTTACGCTCTAGATTGCCGCCAGCGAAGCCGTCCCGGGGAGACGCCATGCCGGTCCAGGTCGACAGGAGCCGTCCGATCGCCGACACCAGGATATTCGGCGCCGAGGAGTCCCGCCGGGGCTACCGGATCAACAAGTTCGCCATGTCGCTCGCGCGGGCGGAGAACCGCGAGGCCTTCGCGGCCGATGAGGAGGGCTACATGGCGCGCTGGGAGCTGAGCGCCGAGGAGCGCGAGGCGGTCCGCGAGCGCGACTGGCGCCGCATCATGGACGAGCTCGGCGGCAACATCTACATGATCATCAAGATCGGCACCGTGACCGGCCACGGGCTCTACCAGATCGGCGCCCACCAGCGCGGCGAGACCTATGAGGAGTTCCTCGCCACGCGCAACGCCTCGGGGGCGCGCTAGCCATGGCGCGCATCGTCGCCGGAATCGGCACCTCGCACGTCCCCTCGATCGGCGTCGCCTACGACCAGGGGCGCACCGGGGAGCCCGCCTGGAAACCTCTCTTCGACGCCTACGAGCCGGTCAAGGCGTGGCTGCGCGACGAGGTCCGGCCCGACATCGCGATCGTGGTCTATAACGACCACGGCTCGTCGTTCTTCTTCGACAAGTACCCGACCTTCGCCCTCGGCGCGGCCGAGCTCTACCCGGTGGGCGACGAGGGCTGGGGGCGGAGGCCGCTGCCCGATTTCCCGGGCGACGCGGCGTTCTCCTGGCATCTCGCGGAATCGCTGGTCTATGACGAGTTCGACATCACGCTGTGCCAGGAGCTCGCCGTCGAGCACGGATTCATGGTGCCGATGCATCTCTGCTTCGACCACGATCCGGGCTGGCCGGTGCGGACGGTGCCGCTCGCGGTCAACGTGATCCAGCACCCGCTGCCGACCGCCGCGCGCTGCTGGAAGCTGGGCCGGGCGATCCGCCGCGCGGCCGAGAGCTTCCCGGACGATCTGCGGGTCGTCGTGCTCGGCACCGGCGGCATGTCGCACCAGCTCAACGGCGCCCGGTTCGGCCATCTCAACCCGGACTGGGACAATGAGTGGCTGGACCGGATCGAGGCCGACCCCGCCGCGCTCGCGGCGCTCACCCACCAGGACATCATGGAGCAGGCCGGCGCCGAGGCGGTCGAGCTGATCATGTGGCTCTCGATGCGGGGCGCGCTGACGGACCGGGTGCGCCGGGCGCATCGCAACTACTACGCGCCGATGACGACCGGGATGGGGCTGATCGCGCTCGAGGACGGCGCCTGAGCCGGGGGCGGCGGGATGGCGCGCAAGACGGTCATCACCGGCGGCAGCGGCCGGCTCGGCGCGAGCGCGGTGGCGGCGATGCTGGGTGCCGGCTACGAGGTGCTGAGCCTCGACCGGGCGCCGCCGCGCGAACGGCTCTGCGAGTCGTGGACCGCCGATTTGACCGGGAGCGGGGATCTGTTCGAGGCGTTCGAGGGCGCCGATTCGGTGATCCACCTCGCCGCCTTCCAGGCGCCGGGCGAGGCCGCCGACTGCGCCGTCTTCGGCAACAACGTGACCTCGTCCTACAACGTGCTCAGGGCCGCCGCGCAGACCGGCGTCCGGCGCGTCGTCATGGCCTCCAGCGTCGCCGCCTACGGCTTCATCTACGCGCCCGAGTTCTGGAACCCGGACATCCTGCCGCTCGACGAGGACCACCCCTGCCGGCCGCTCGATTCCTACGCGCTCTCCAAGGTGTTCGGCGAGCAGCTCGCGGACTCCTTCGCCGCCGCGGGCGGCATGTCGGTCGCGAGTCTCCGCATCGCCGGGGTCAATTTCGACCCGGGCTTCGCCGCCTTCCCCGGGCGCTGGCGCGAGCCGACGCGGCTGCTCGGCGGGTTCTGGAGCTATGTCGACGCGCGCGACGCGGCCGAGGCCTGCCGCCTCGCCGCCGAGGCCGATATCGGCGGACACCGGGTCTACAACATCGCCGCCGCGACCAGCCGCGACCCGACGCCGACCGAGGCGCTGGTGCGCGCGCATTTGCCGGGCACGCGCATCCGGGACGGCATGACCGGGTGCTGGGGCGGGCTCGACGTCGCCCGCGCAAGCGACGAGCTCGGCTTCGCGACCCGGCACCACTGGCAGGACTGCCTGCACCCGGACGGCACGCCGCGCGCAACGAGGGTGGACGCATGAAGTTCGAACGCATCACCAGCCCGGTCTCGCCCGAGCTCGGGCCGCAATCGCTCTCCAACTGCAAGAAGGCGGGCGACCACGTGTTCATCTCCGGGCTGCTGTCGTGGGACGCCAACCGGGACGTGATCGCGCCCGGCGACGCCTATCTCCAGTCGAAGAACATCTTCGGCCAGATGAAGGCGCTGATGGAGGCCGCCGGCGGCAAGATCGACGACGTCGCCAAGATCACCATGTTCACCACCGACATGCGCTACCAGCCGGATATCTGGCGGGCGCGGCGCGAGTTCTTCACCGGCGATTTCCCGTGCTCGACCCTGGTCTGCGTCTCCCATCTGTTCAAGCCGGAGGCGGTGATCGAGATCGAGGCGATCGGGGTGATCGGCGCCGGCGGGGGCTGAGGCGCGACAACAAGGAGTACGGGTCCGTGGACAGTCTGCTGATCGCCGTCGCGGTGGGGCTCGCCGTGTGGCTTCTGATGCGCCGCGCGGTCTACAAGCGGGCGCGCCGCCAGATGGAGATGCGCCGGCAACAGCCCGGGGCGGGGGCGGATTCCGCGCCGCCCGAGGGGCAGAAGTCGATGCCCCGGCTGGGCGTTCCCGGCACCATCACGAGGGCACAGATGGCCGAGCTCCGGGCGCTCGACTTCGAGCCGGCGCGCCAGTGGAGCCGGGAAGAGGCGCAGCTGATCCTCGACACCGTGATCTATTTCCGCGCCGTGATCTTCGACGAGACGGGCGATGAGAACCCGCCGCTCGAGGTGCAGAACCGGCTGCTCGGCTTCGTCCTGACCGACGAGGAGCTGCGCGACGCGGTGCTCGAATGGAGCCTGAACCGCACCCGCGAGGAGGAGGAGTCCGGCCGCCTCGTGCTGCCGCGCGACGACACCTACGACCGTGTCGCGGACGAGGTCGCCGAGCTCTGGGAGGCCGGCACCGGGGACGAATGACCGGCGGGTTGAAGACCGGGGATTTCGACTTCGACCTGCCCGCGGGCGCCATCGCCGACCGCCCGGCCGTGCCGCGCGAGGCGGCGCGGCTGCTCGAGGTGGGCGCGGCGCTGCGCGACCGGGTTGTGGCCGATTTGCCGGCGCTGCTCCGCCCGGGCGACGTGCTGGCGGTCAACGATACCAGGGTCATCCCCGCCCGCATCGTCGGCCGGCGCGGGCGGGCGCGTATCGAGGCGACGCTGCTGCGCCCGCTCGACCGCAGCGCCGGGGGCGAGGTCTGGAGCGCGCTCGCCCGCCCGGCGCGGCGGCTGCGCCCGGGCGACGTGCTGGAGGTGTCGGACGACTTCCGGGCCGAAATCGAGACCCGCGCCGAGGGCGGCGAGATCCGGCTCCGCTTCCCGCCCGGAACCGACGTGCTCGCGGCGCTCGAACGCCACGGCGAGACCCCCCTCCCCCCCTATATCGCGCGGCCGGCAGGGGCGGACCCGCGCGACCGCGAGGACTACCAGACCGTCTATGCCCGGGCCCCGGGCGCGGTGGCGGCGCCGACGGCGGGGCTGCACCTGACGGAGGACCTGCTCGCGCGGATCCGGGATCGCGGGGTGGAGATCGTCGCCGTCACCCTCCATGTCGGCGCCGGCACCTTCCTGCCGGTCAAGGCCGAGCGGGTCGCGGAGCACAGGATGCACGCCGAATGGGGCGAGATATCGCCGGAGGCCGCCGATGCGATCCGCCGGCGCCGCGCGGCGGGCGGGCGCGTGGTGGCGGCGGGGACGACCTCGCTCCGGCTGCTCGAATCGGCGGCCGACGGGGACGGGCGCATCGCGCCGTTCCGCGGCGACACGGCGCTGTTCATCGTCCCGGGCTACCGGTTCAGGATCGTCGATGCGCTGCTCACCAATTTCCACCTGCCGCGCTCGACGCTGTTCATGCTGGTCGCGGCGTTCTCCGGGCTGGAGCGCATGAAGGCGGCCTACGCCCACGCCGCCGCCCGGGGCTACCGGTTCTATTCATACGGCGACGCGACCTTCCTGCACCGGGCGGGGGCGGGCTGATGGGGGTCGCCTTCTCGGTCTCCGCGACCGACGGCGCGGCGCGGACCGGGCTGCTGGAGACCGCGCACGGGTCGGTCCGCACCCCCGCCTTCATGCCGGTCGGCACCGCCGGAACCGTCAAGGGGATGACGCCCGGGGCGGTGGCGGAGGCCGGCGCCGACATGATTCTCGCCAACACCTACCACCTGATGCTGCGCCCGGGCGAAACGACGGTGGAGAAACTCGGCGGGCTGCATCGCTTCATGGGCTGGACCGGGCCGATCCTCACCGATTCGGGCGGCTACCAGGCGATGTCGCTCGCCGGGCGCCGCACCATCGCCGAAGACGGCGTGACCTTCCGCTCGCATATCGACGGCACCCGCCACGCGCTCACGCCCGAGCGCGCGGTCGGCATCCAGCACCGGCTCGGCAGCGACGTGACCATGGTGCTCGACGAATGCACCCCCTTCCCGGCGACGCAGGACCAGGCGGCGGGCTCCATGCGGCTCTCGATGCGCTGGGCGGCGCGGTCGAAGGCGGCGTTCCGCGAGCGTCCCGGGCACGGGCTGTTCGGCATCGTCCAGGGCGGGGTCTATGGCGATCTGCGCCGCGAATCGGCCGAGACGCTCGTCGGCACCGGCTTCGACGGCTACGCGGTCGGCGGGCTCGCCATCGGCGAGGGCCAGGAGACCACCTTGCGCGTGCTCGACGAGACCCTGCCGTCTCTCCCCGCCGATTCCCCGCGCTACCTGATGGGGGCCGGCACGCCGTCCGACATCGTGGGCGCGGTGGCGCGCGGCATCGACATGTTCGACTGCGTGATCCCGACCCGGTCGGGCCGCACCGGGCGCGGCTATACCGGGACGGGGACGATCAACATCCGCAACGCGCGCCACGCCGAAGACCCGTCGCCGATCGACCCCGACTGCCCGTGCCCGGCCTGCGCGGGGTTCAGCCGCGCCTATCTCCACCATCTGTTCCGGGCCAAGGAGATGCTCGGCCCCATCCTGCTGACGACGCACAACGTGCACCACTACCAGCGGCTGATGGCGGGGCTGCGCGCGGCGATCGGAACCGGAACGCTCGCGGACTTCGCGGAGGGATTCGCCGGGCGGGAGGCGGCTTCGTGACCGGGCCCGGCATCCGCGAGCGGATCCGCGCCCGCGCGCTCGCCGAAGGGTTCGACGCGGTCGGGTTCTGCGAAGCCCGGATCGCGGAGGCGGCGAAGCGGGACCTCGCCGCCTTCCTCGCCGCCGGGCATCACGGCGACATGGGCTGGCTCGCCGCCAACAGCGACCGCCGCGGCGACATCGCGGCGCTGTGGCCGGAGGCCGGATCCGCCGTGGTGGTGGCGCAGAATTACGGCCCGGCCGGCGATCCGCTGGCCGCGCTCGACCGGCGCGACCGCGGCGCGGTCTCGGTCTACGCCCAGGGGCGCGACTATCACGACGTGCTGAAGAAGAAGCTCCGCGCCGTCGCGCGCTGGATGCACGAGGCGCTCGACTGCGAGGTCAGGCTGTTCGTCGACACCGCCCCGGTGATGGAGAAGCCGCTCGCCCAAATGAGCGGGATCGGCTGGCAGGGCAAGCACACCAATCTGGTGTCGCGGCAATTCGGCTCGTGGCTCTTCCTCGGCGAGATCCTGACCACGCTCGAACTCACGGCGGACGCGCCGGAGGCCGACCGCTGCGGCTCCTGCCGGCGCTGCCTCGACATCTGCCCGACCGACGCCTTCCCCGCGCCCTACCGGCTGGATGCGACGCGCTGCATCTCCTACCTCACGATCGAGCACAAGGGCCATATCGCCCAGGAATTCCGCGCCGCCATCGGCAACCGGATCTACGGCTGCGACGACTGTCTGGCGGTCTGCCCGTGGAACAAGTTCGCGCGCCGCGCAGGCGAGCCCCGACTGTTCCCGCGGGTGGAGCTCGCCGCACCCCGGCTCGCCGAGCTCGCCGCGCTCGACGACGCGTCCTTCCGCGCCCTGTTCTCGGGCTCGGCGATCAAGCGTCTCGGGCGCGACCGCTTCGTCCGCAACGTGATGATCGCGATCGGCAACAGCGGCGAGCCCGCGCTCGCCGGGACGGCCGGGGCGGCGCTCGGCGACGCCTCCCCGCTGGTCCGCGCGATGGCGGTCTGGGCGCTGTCGCGGCTCGTACCGGGGGAGGCCTTCGCCCGGCTGCGCGCGCGCCATCGCAGCCGCGAGGCGGACGAGGCCGTGCGGGGGGAGTGGGACGCGGGGTAGCGGATTTCCCGGCCGGCGGCGGAGGGGGAGGACCGGCGTGGAGAAACAACGTCATTTCGACCGGAGCGCCGAAGGCGCGTCCCCCATCTCGTCATTTCGACCGGAGCGCGAAGCGCGAAGTGGAGAAACCTCCCTGCCCCACGGGGACGAGGTTTCTCCACTTCGCCGTGCCGCGCACGGCTCCGGTCGAAATGACGAGAGGGGGGGACCGCCGTGCTGACGCACGGCTCCGCCCCGGATCAAGCCCGGGGTCCGTCGAAATGACGAGACGGGGCCGCCGTGCTGCGCACGGCTCCGCCCCGGATCAAGTCCGGGGTCCGTCGAAATGACGAGTGGGGCGGGCGCATCTGACCGCCTTCGCCACGCCGAGCCGGCGCGATGGGGCCGCCGCAGGCCTCCCCTCGTCATTTCGACCGGAGCGAAGCGAAGTGGAGAAACCTCCCTGCCCCCATTGGCACGAGGTTTCTCCACTTCGCCGTGCTGACGCACGGCTCCGGTCGAAATGACGAGAGGGGGGGCCGCCGTGCCGCGCACGGCTCCGCCCCGGATCGGGTCCGGGGCGCCGCGCGGATCGATGGAAACTTCTGAATTCGGACACTAGATTACGGCCCATGACCGACCCGCGCGACACTCTGGACCGGCGGCTCTCGGTGGCGCCGATGATGGACCGGACGGACCGGCACTGCCGCTATTTCCTGCGCCTGCTGGCGCCCCGGACGCTGCTCTATACCGAGATGATCCCGGCCGCTGCGATCATCCGCGGCGACCGCGAGCGCTTTCTCGGCTTCGACCCGGCGGAACGGCCCGTGGCGCTCCAGATCGGCGGCAGCGACCCCGGCGAGCTCGCCCGCTGCGCGGCGCTCGGCGAGGCCTGGGGCTACGACGAGATCAACCTCAATCTGGGCTGCCCGAGCGAGCGGGTGAGCCAGGGCGGGTTCGGCGCGCGGCTGATGGCCGAGCCCGCGCTGGTCGCCGATTGCGTGGCGGCGATGCGCGCGGCGACCGCGCTCCCGGTCACCGTCAAGCTCCGGATCGGCATCGACGACCGCGACGATTACGACCACTTCGCGGGCTTCGTCGACCGGCTGGCCGATGCCGGGGTGGGCGTGTTCGCCGTCCATGCCCGCAAGGCGCTCCTGTCCGGCCTCAGCCCGAAGGAGAACCGCGAGATCCCGCCGCTCCGCTACGGCTTCGTGCACCGGCTGAAGCGCGAGCGCCCGGAGCTGTGCGTCGTGATCAACGGCGGCTTCACGACCGGGGAGGCGGCGCTCGAACAGCTCGGCCCGGTCGACGGGGTGATGCTCGGCCGCGCGGCCTATGACGACCCGTACCTGCTGGCCGGGATCGAGGCCGCGATGCACGGCGCCGCCCCGCCCGACCGCGCGGCGGCGATCGCGGCCTATGCCGACTATGTGGACGGGCGGCTCGCCGACGGCGTGCCGCTGTGGCGCATGACCCGCCACGCGCTCGGGCTCTACCGCGACATGCCGGGGGCGCGCGCGTGGCAGCGGACGCTGAGCGAGGGGGCGCGGCGCCCGGGGGCGACGGCGGCGCTGCTGCGCCAGGCGCTGCGGCTGGTCGAAAGCCCCGGGCGCATCGCCGCCTGACCACGCCGAGCGGAGACCGGGATGGCCGTCACGATCTATCACAACCCGCGCTGCAGCAAGTCGCGCGCGACGCTCAAGCTGCTCGAAGAGCGCGGCATCGCGCCGCGGATCGTCGAATACCTCAAGACCCCGCCGGACGCGGCGACGCTCGACGGGCTGCTGACCGGGCTCGGCATGGAGCCGCGCGCGCTGATGCGCCGCAAGGAAGCGCCCTACCGGGAGAACGGCCTCGACGATTCGGGGTTGAGCCGCGCGGCGCTGATCGCCGCCATGGTCGCCCACCCGATCCTGATCGAACGCCCGATCGTGGTCGCCGGCGACCGGGTCGCGCTCGGCCGCCCACCGGAGGCGGTGCTGGAGATCCTCTGAGGGCCGCCCCCTACCCGCTGCCGATCACCGCGACGCACTCGATCTCGACCAGCAGCCCGTCCTGCAGGAGCTTGGGCGAGGTGACCGCGGTGGAGGCCGGCATGTTGCCGGTGAACGCCTCCGAGCGTCCCCGGGAGTACTCGGCGTAGCGGTCGATGTCGGTCAGGAAGGCCTGGATCTTGACCACGTCGTCCATCGTCGCCCCGGCCTCCTCGAGCACCTGCTTCATGTTGGCGAAGGTCTGGCGCGTCTGGACCAGCATGTCGTCCTCGCCGACGATAGCCCCGTCGGGATCCCAGGCCACGATGCCCGAGACCCAGACCGTGTCGCCGACCTTGATGGCGGAGTGGAAGGGAAATTTCCGCGCCCACGGCCAGTCGACGTTGATCTCTTCGCGCTTCGGCATGGCGTCCTCCTGTCTGCGGTTTCGCTCTATCCGGCCGCAATTTCGGCGGCGATGAATTTGTCGATCAGCGCCCGCGCGGCGAGCGGCCCGGCATCGGCGTTGGTGTCGACGACCGGCCGGTCGTCCCAGTTCGCCTGCTGCAATTCCAGCACCTCCCAGTCCTGCTGGAAGGCTTTTAGCACCTGGCGGAACTGGAGGTCGGTGCGCTCCGGCGTGACCGGCTTGAGGTTGCAGGCGTTGGACCAGAAATAGTGGCAGCTGGTCGCGGTCTCGGGCGTGATGAAGTTGAGATTGCGGAAGGCGAAGCCGCCCTCGGGCTCGGGGTGGTCGATGCTGGCGAACCCGAACGCCTCGCCGCCCGCCGCGCCCGGCGCCGCGCCCACCAGCAGGCGGACGGCGCATGGCGGGCGGAACTCGTTGATCGCCCAGCGGTCGACGGGGAAATCCGCGTCCCAGCCCGCCATCATCCGATAGGTCGGCGGCGCCGGGTGGCCGACCATCCAGCGCGCGACGGTCACCGTCTCGTCGGTCCTGATGGTGCGGATCGCGGCGTTCTCGGCGATCGCCGCGGTGCCGATGGTGGTCGCGTGCACGAAGGCGAGATGCGACTGGTCGAGGAGGTTGTCGACCACCAGCCGGTAATCGGCGTTGATGTGGAAATAGGCGCCCTTGTCGCCCCAGTCCTCGCTCACCCGCCAGGGGAAGGGGATGATGAGGTCCTCGTCCGCCTTCGCCGGGTCGCCGAGCCAGACCCAGATCCAGTTGTAGCGTTGGACAGCGGGATAGGCGCGCACCCGCGCATCGGGCGGCACCAGGGTCTGCCCCGGCACCCGGACGCAGGCGCCGGTCGGGTCGAATTCGAGCCCGTGATAGTGGCAGCGCAGCCGGTCGCCCACCGTCTCGCCCTTCCTGAGCGGCATCCGGCGGTGGCAGCAGCGGTCCTGGAAGGCGACCGGCTCTCCCGCCTCGGTGCGCCAGAACACGATGGGCTCGTCGCAGATCGTCCGCGCGAACGGCGTGCGGCCGATCTCGTCGGGCTGGGCCGCGACGTACCAGCAGTTCTTCAGGAACATGCGGCGGCCCTCCCGGTCAGTGCTCCGTCATCAGCCGGCCGAAGCCCGGCTTGCGATCCTCGATGCCGTTCTGGCGCAGCGCGTACCAGTAGGTCGCGGTCATCACGGCTACGACCGGCTTCCTGAGCCAGCGCTCGGCCTCGTCGGCGACCCGGGCCATCGGCAGGTTTGCGCCGAACTGGACGACGGCGTCGATGTCGGGGCCGTCCACCTTGCGCACCGCCTCGCGGAGGGTGTCCTCGGCGATATGCGCGATGTTGACCGGCGAGTCGCAGGCCAGGCACTCGGTGCGCACGAGGTCGAAGCCGGTCTCCTCGGCGAACGCCTCGAGATGGCCGATGGCCACCGGGTAGTAGGGGCAGACGATGGCGATCCGCCTGATCCCGTCGCCGAAGGCGCGGAGCGCCGCCGGCAGCGCGTCGGCCGCCTGGGTGACGCCGATATCGGTCCCCGCGCGGGTCCTGATGCGCTCCTCGATCCTGCGCGCCGGCTCGAGCCCGCCGCCCCAGATGCTTTCCGCCGAGATGCCGAGGATCAGATGGTCGGGCCGGCAGGTCATCACCCGGTCGATCGAGTCTTCCAGCGCCACGTCGATGCGCCGGATCAGCTCGTCGAAATCCTCGTCCGAGTTGACCGGGTCGTCCGGGATGTGCATGCGCGAGATGTGGTTGGTCACCCCCGTGGGCGCCATCGCGTCGTAATGCGGCTGCACGATGGTGTTGGTGGACGGCGTGACCACCCCGAACTTCATCCGCCAGCCCCAGGCATCGACCATTCCGTTTCTCCTCTATGCGCCGCGCAGCCGGAAGCGCTGGATCTTGCCGGACGCGGTCTTGGGCAGCTCGTCGACGAACGCGATCCAGCGCGGGTACTTGAACGGTGCGAGCCGGTCGCGGACGAAGGCGACGAGCTCGGCCTCCAGCGCGGGACCGCCGCCGCCGGGCTCCTTGAGCGCGACGAACGCCTTGGGCTTGACCAGCCCGTTCTCGTCCTCGGCGCCGACCACCGCGGCCTCCAGCACGCCGGGATGGGCGGCGAGCGCGGACTCGACCTCGAACGGCGCCACCCAGATGCCGCCCACCTTCAGCATGTCGTCGTCGCGCCCGCAGAAATAGTAGTAGCCATCCGCGTCCCGGTAGCAGGTATCGCCGGTGTGGAACCATCCGCCGTCGCGCATGCCGCGCGCGCTGCGTTCGGGCTTGTTCCAGTAACGGGTGGCGATGCTCTCGCCCCTGACGACGAACTCGCCGGGCTCGCCATCGGGCAGGTCCCGGCCGTCCTCGCCGACGATGCGTCCCTCGTAGCCCGGGACGATGGTCCCGAGCGAGCCCGCCCGGACCCCGCCCGGCGGGTTGGCGGTGTAGAAATGGAGCGCCTCGCTGGAGCCGATGGATTCGACGATCTCGACGCCCGAGCGCGCCTTCCACTCCTCGAACACCGAGGCCGGCAGGGGCTCGCCGCCCGACGCCGCCCAGCGGAGGCTGGAGAGGTCGGCCGCGTGCCCCGCCTCCATCGCCGCGAGCTGCATCGCATAGAGCGTCGGCACCCCGAAATAGACGCTGGGGCGGAACCGGGCGATCGCGTCCAGCGTGTTCTCCGCCGTCGGCCGGTCTTCGAGATAGACCGTCGTCGCCCCGGTCCAGCACGGGAAGGACACCGAGTTGCCGAGCCCGTAGGCGAAGAACATCTTGGGCGGCGAGAACAGCACGTCGTCGGCCGCGATCCCGGCCACCGCCTCGGCGTAGAGCACCGAGGTGTAGACCTGGTCCTTGTGCTGGTGGACCGACGCCTTGGGGTCGCCGGTCGAGCCCGACGAGTAGAGCCAGAAGCAGTCGCTCAGGGGCGTCGTCGGCGCGGGCGCGCACCACGGATCGGCGGCGGCGAGCAGCGCCTCGTGCGCGAGCCAGCCCGGCGCGTCCGAATCGACGCAGATTCGGTGGCGCACCGCCGCCCCCGCCTCGGCGAGCGCCGGCTCCACCTCGGCGAACATGTCTGCATGCGCCATCACCGCGCAGGCGCCCGAATCCTTCAGCATGTAGGCGTAGTCCGCCGCCCGCAGGAAGTAGTTGACCGGGATCGCCACCGCGCCGATCCGTGCCGCCCCGAGGAAGCCGTCATGAAACCCCGGCCCGTCCTTGCAGAACAGCATCACCCGGTCGCCCTTCCCGATCCCGAGCGCCCGGAACGCGTTGGCGGCGCGGTTCACCCGCTCGGCGAGGGCGGCGTAGGACCACGAGGCGCCATGCGTCACCAGCGCCGGCCTGTCGCCCCGCCCCGCCTCCAGATGGCGGTCGAGGAAGGCGACCGAAACGTTGAAGGTCTCGGCGAATTCGATGCCGCGCGGCGTGGCGGACTCGTCGACGACGACGCTGTGATCGCGCATGCCCCCTCCCGGCCCGGATCATAGTGAGCCCGGGCGAGAGGCGGCAAGCGGGGGGTAGTCGCGCCGCGCACTCCTTCCGTCATGACCCGCGTCGTCTCCTCAACGTCATTTCGACCGGAGCCGTGCGCAGCACGGCGGAGTAGCCTGCCCTGAGTTTTTCGAAGGGGAGAAATGGCATGGACGCCTCCCCCCCTGATGCTTGAGGTGAAGAGGGTTGAGTGGACCCTCGCGGGCCGACGGCATCAAAGTGCCAAAGGGCGAAGAGCGTGCTCTTCGCGGGCAAACCGGAGGGTCCGAGATGAAGACTAGCAGAACCGTTGTCGGGGTGGATACGGCGAAGCGTGTGTTCCAGCTGCACTGGGTGGATATGGAGACCGGCGAGATCGTGGATCTGAAGCTGACGCGGGCGAAGTTCCTGGAGCACTTCGCCAACCGCGCGCCGTGCGCGGTCGCGATGGAGGCGTGCGGCGGCTCGCAGCACTGGGCGCGCCGGCTTCGGCAGCTCGGCCACGATCCCTGGCTGTTGCCGGCCAAGGCGGTTCGGCCGTTCGTGTCCGGCAACAAGAACGACGCGCACGACGCGCAGGCGATCTGGACCGCGGCGCAGATGCCGGGCATCAGGACGGTTGCCGTGAAGAGCGAGGAGCAGCAGGCGATTCTGGCGCTGCACCGGATGCGCCAGCAGCTTGTGAAGTTCCGCACCGCGCAGATCAACGGGCTGCGCGGCCTGCTGACGGAGTACGGCGAGGTGATGCCGCAGGGTCGTGCCGGTATGCGCCGTGGCATGGCCGGCGCCCTGGAGCGGGTCTCGGAGCGTCTGCCGGCGATGGTGATCGACACGCTTCGCGAACAGTGGGCGCGGGTGGCCCGGCTGGACGAGGAGGTCGGCGAGATCGAGCGGCGGATCGGGGTGT
>Ga0209544_1000701_pt1 | contig 43310 bp, 39 predicted proteins | sample MesohylPK_FD_187297 | JGI IMG/M metagenome (GOLD analysis project Ga0209544, IMG submission 187297) | Host-associated microbial community of the marine sponge Aplysina aerophoba from Gulf of Piran - sponge mesohyl, lysed by proteinase K... | ecosystem: Host-associated > Porifera > Sponge >... | reverse complement strand
CAGGCGGCTATGAACGTCGGGAAGTCGACCTTGAAGACTCCCGCAGTTACGGTGAACGCCTTAAAGGGTATGGGAGTGAAGGCCGCGGCCAGAACGGCTTCAAATACATTTTCTGAGTATTTGTCGCTTACCGTGGCGAACGCCTCTGCGGTTACGATGTGTGAGGTAAAAAAGTCCCCGACAAGCTCCCACACCCAGTATCCTATGAGATACCCGGCTGCCGCTCCCAGTATGGAAAAAACGGAGCAGTAAAGAGCGAAGCGATATGACTTTCTGGGGTTTCCGAGACATAGCGCCATGAGAAGAGGGTCTGGAGGTATGGGAAAAAAAGATGCTTCCGTGAAGGAAACCAGGGAAAGTGCGAAGGGACCATGCTTTCTGTCCGCCCAGCCCAGAACCCATTCGTAAAGGCTTCTAAGCATGGTTCTCTAGTTGTTCCCTGAGCTCTTCTAGGAACCCGTAGTCCGTCATATCAAGCTTTATTGGGGTTATCGAGACGTAGCCTTCAAGAATGGACACTATGTCGGAGTTTTCAATTCTCAGGGAATCAAGCTCGTTTCCGCCTATCCAGTAGTACTTTTTTCCTCGGGGATCGGTTTTTTCCACTATTGGCGCTTGATAGACCCTTTTACCTTGGCGCGTAACCCGTATTCCCTTTACTTCCTCTAGGGGAAGGTTAGGCACGTTCACATTGAGCAGGGTGTTTTCGGGAAGACCGGTTTTAAGAACGAATTCCGCGGCCACCCTTGAATAATGGGCGGCGGTTGGGAACAGAAAGTTTTTTTTCGCCGCGAGCGATACCGCTATTGCGGGGATTTTCATAAGGGTTGCTTCTATCGCGGCGCTCACGGTCCCCGAATACGTTATGTCATCTCCCATGTTTGCGGCCATGTTTATTCCGGAGACTAGCAGGTCGGGCTTCCTGTCGCCCAGAATTCCGTTCACGGCGAGATTCACGCAGTCCGTTGGAGTTCCGTCCACGGAGAATACTCTCTCTGAAATTTCCTCGATTCTAAGAGGTCTCATGAGGTTGAGCGAGTGGCTCGAAGCGCTCTGGTCGCGGTCTGGAGCCACGGTGTAGACCTCCCCCAGATGAGAGAGAGCCTCTCCAAGCGCTTTTAGACCTTCTGAGTTTACCCCGTCATCGTTTGAGAGCAGTATTTTAGGTTTCATGTCTGGGAATGGTCGGGGTGACCGGATTTGAACCGGTGACCCCCGGCTCCCGAAGCCGGTGCGCTACCAAGCTGCGCTACACCCCGAACAAAAAGTTCCGGCTAGATTTTAACCCATCAGGGATTTCTCGCAACAGCCTGAACGGAGGGTTTGACAGTATGCATTATTATTTGTTAGGCTAACCGGACGTTACTAGTAGAGTCCCCCCCTTCAAAAACTTGATTCTGTAATACATAAGCGGGGGACATTAGTCTTCCTTATGCTGGCCGCATTACTCGGCGCGCTGTGGCTGTTCACTGCTGTCCCCGCCCAGGCCCAGACCACGCTCTTGTCCGCCACCCTGAACGTAAAGGAGTTCGAGATCGGCGACGGCAGCAAAGGACACGGTTGCTGGAACGGGCCGGATTTGTCATTCAGCTGCTCCAACACGAAAACGCTGTCGGACGACGACTTCGCATATGGCGGGACCGACTATGCCATCACGGGAATCCTTAGCAAACCCGGCTTAGTGGTCATCCAGTTTGACAAGGCTGTGCCCCAAGGCCTTCGCACCGCGACCCTGAACATAGGCAGTTTTGCGCTTACGCTGTCGAACCCGACAACAGTCTTCTCCGGCGACGGCAGGCTTGTGTCTTGGATGAGTGGATCGTATCCGCAATTGACCTTGGGTTCGGCCATATCGGTGAGCCTTGTGTCCCCATCCACGGTATCCCTCTCGGCCTCCCGCAACCCGGTGACGGAAGATTCTCCGGCCACGGTATCCCTCTCGGCCTCCCCGAACCCGGTGCTGGAGGGTTCGTCGGTAACGGTGACGGCGACGCTGTCGCGGGAGCTGTCGAACAACGTGACGATCCCGCTGACGATTACGGACAACAGGGCGGAGTCGGGCGATCACAGTACGCTGACGAGTATCACCATCGCCGCCAACATGATGACCGGCACGGGCACGATCACTACGAACGAGGACACGGACAATGATCACGAGACCTTCACGGTGGCGCTTGGCTCGCTCCCGTCCTCGGTGACGGCGGGCAGCCCGAGTTCGGTGACGGTGACGATCAGGGACGACGACGGCGGCGGTGGTTCCGGTGGAGAAGGAACCCCTGGCGGACTTCCTGGATCTTCCGGACCTCCTGGAGCTCTTGCACCTCCTGCGGGCAGCAGTGGTTCCGGTGGAGGAGTAGGAGCCTCTGGCGGACCTTCTGGACCTCCTGCGGGTGGCGGTGGCGGTGGCGGCGGAGGTTTGCCTCCATCAGGCAGCAGTGATGAGCCTCCGCCTGAAGATGACGAGATCTCAACGCTCTGTTCGCAGGAAGATAGAGAAACCCTTGGGAATTTCTACGAAACGACGGGGGGAGAACAGTGGGATGAGAATGAGAACTGGAACTCAGAAGAGCCCCTGAATCAGTGGTATGGAGTGGAAACGGATGAAGACGGAAACGTAGTATCCCTGCGTCTTTCGCATAACGCTCTCTCGGGAGATATGCCGGCAAGGGAACTTCTGTGTTTTTCGGAACTGAAGGAGCTTGCCCTGTGGGGAAACGATCTTTCGGGAGAAGTGCCCGAGGAACTCGTACTGGCTGTTGAGAGAGCGGTGCTGAGAGACATAGCGGAAATGCTTAAGATTAACCCCGAGTGGTTTGAGAACTACGGGGACCCTTATGACTTCGAGGACTGGCACGCAGGCGTCACTACGAATGAAGAGGGAAGAGTGACAGAGCTTGATCTCACAGGAGAGGTCCCGGGAACCCTTATTTCTCAACTTCGCAAGCTCAGAGTGATAACGACAACTTCTGAAAACGGGGGCTGCGCATTAAGCCCCAAAGATGATTCTTCCGCGTTCAGCTTGTTTCTCCTGACTCTTCTTGTCTTTGCAGCGCTGGGAAGAAAAAGAGCGCGGTAAAAGCTTTTTGGCTTGCGCGTCAAGCGTTTTCTTATCTTCGGGTTTTTCCAAACTGGGGATAAGTCAGGACAAATGACCTCTTCGCTTGAGTTGCCCCTCGCCGCGAAATCCATTGTTCCTTATCCATCTCTCAAACATGGCTTGAGCCGCGATTTGAATGTGTTCACTCTTTTTTCCCCTTTGCACACCTGATCCTCTCTCCACGGCGTGAGATCGCCTTGGACAAAGAACCTCCGGGCTGAATGAAGGCAGCCAATCCTGGAACGCGGAGAGAACCGCATGGGCAACTGAACTTGCCTTGGAATATGAATTGCGGAATTGATTTGGTCGGGGTGACCGGACTTGAACCGGTGACCCCCGGTCCCCCAGACCGGTGCGCTACCAACTGCGCCACACCCCGTATTGAACAAGAAGCCGGATCAGAGGCGAACAGGACGCGAATGGCCCATTCAGAGATCCTGCCTCAGGGATTTTAACTCATTTAGAATTTCGCGCAACAGCACTTTGTCCGAATAGAGGGGGGATATATTTCCGCTTCCGCTTTTCTCATCCCTGAGTCTTTTCTGAACCCCCGCTATGGTGAATTTCTGATCGTGAAGCAGGTGTTTTATCTTGTGGAAGAGATAAATCGTATCCTTGTCGTAAAGTCTCTGGGACTTCCTCCTGATAGGCTTTACCTCTTTGAACTCGGTTTCCCAGTATCTGAGAACATAGGGTTTTACTCCTATGATCTCGCTTACTTCTCCTATCTTGAAATAAAGCTTGTCCGGCAGAGACAGATCTGAAAGTATTCCAGACATACTTATATTATCATTTCAATAGCGGGAAAAAGTCAAGATATAATTATGTCAATCAGTTATAAGACACCTTTAAAGGATTTTCTATGTATTGGGCAGGGTCCCAGATTTCGCAGGGCGCCGAGGTGTTCTTTTGTGGGATAACCCTTGTGGCGGGAAAAGCCGTATCCGGGATATTCACTTTCAATCTCGGTCATGATGCGGTCTCTTGTCACTTTTGCGACAATTGAAGCGGCCGCTATTGACGCGCACTTTGAGTCACCCTTTATTATCGCTTTTTGCCGGATGGGGAGAGAAGTCTTAGAGTTGCCGTCTATGAGAAGGCAGTCCGGTTTCTTCCCCAGAGCCAGAACGGCTTTTTCCATTGCCAAAAGCGCCGCCTGCAGGATGTTTATGCGGTCAATCTCCCCAGCCCCAACTATCCCGACCGAGTAAGCTAGGGCCTTTTCCCGGATTTGCTCGAAAAGCTCATTGCGCCTTTTTTCGGAAAGCGCTTTTGAATCCCTGAGTCCGTGAATAGGCCGGTTCTCATCAAGTATTACGGCGCCTGCCACGACCGGCCCCGCCAGACATCCTCTCCCGGCTTCGTCGACGCCGGCAAGGGTTCTCCCGGATACTGAGATTCCATCTTCAATGTGTAAAAGGCAGTCAGATCCAGACAATTTCCGTGTTAGGTGAGCCCGTAGCTTTTAAGTTCCCTTTTCAGTCTCTCGAGGTTTTCTCCCGAAAGCTCATAGAGAGGGGCTCTTATCTCGGGGCTTATTTTCCCCATCACTGCAAGAGCGGTCTTTACGGGTATCGGGTTTGATTCCACGAAGAGAGCTCTGCTAAGCGGGAGAAGGCGGTAGTGAAGCTCTTTGGCCTTCTCAAGCTCCCCTCTTGCAAAGGAGTTGTACATTTCCGATACGTCCGCGGGAACTATGTTCGCTGTTACGCTTATAAAACCCTTGCCCCCGACCGTTAAAAGGGGGTAGTTAACCGCGTCGTCCCCCGAAAGAAGGATCAGATCCTCCCCGCAGAGAAAAATGATTCTGCTTGCCTGCTCAAGCGAACCCGAGGCTTCCTTGATGCCGATTATGCTTTCGCAGTCGCAAAAAAGTCTCTCCACGGTTTCCGGTTCTATGTTTACGATCGTGCGCCCGGGCACGTTGTAGAGTATCAGTGGAATAGATGTCTTGTCTGCGATTGTGCGGAAATGCCGATAGACTCCTTCCTGAGATGGCTTGTTGTAGTAAGGAGTGACCACAAGGGCTGCGTCCGCACCGGCCTGCTCCGCGAATCTCGTAAGGCGCAGGGCTTCCTCGGTGCTGTTTGATCCCGTGCCTGCGACCACGGGAATCCTCTGCTTTACCGTCTCCACGGTGAATTTTATTACTTCTTCGTGCTCAGCGTGAGAGAGGGTGGGGGATTCTCCCGTGGTTCCGACCGGAACTATGCCGTGGGTTCCGCTTTCTACGTGGAACTCTATTAACTCTTCTAGCTTTCCGTAGTCAACGGCACCGTCACTAAACGGCGTTACTATCGCTACTATAGAACCGTGTATCAATTTTTTCTCCGTCCCAAGAGGCTGCTATACCCTAACTTTTTTACCACAGGAAGAACAGAAGACGCTCTCAGTGGGAATTCTTGCTCCGCAGTGCATGCAGAAAAAAGTCTCTCCGGCCCCAGCGGAGAGTTTAATGGCTTCAGCCATCGCCTCTTCGAATTTCCCCGAAAGCTCCTCAAACTCTTTTCTGTACTGCTGGTGAAACATTATCACGTCTTCTGCGTCAACTGTTTTTATTTCAAGCTTGAGTCCCTTGCTTCTGGTGGAACCGAACTTGTGATGCGTTATGGTGTCAAGCCCTATGTCCCTGAGAACGTTCGCTTTGGAACTGTTTTTAAGTATAAGAACCCTTTTTTTCGTAAGCATCAGGATGCTTCTGAAAAAAGTGTTTCTGTCTATCCACGCCCTCGGCTTGTAGGTGCAACTGAGGGCCTGAACCGTGAGCAGCGCGGAATCGTCTTCCCCGAGCAGTTCCTTCAGCTCATCGGAGTCGATCTGCGGCGGCGCAAGAAAGAAATCCGAAAGTTTTTTCAAAATACCTGTTTCAGACATGGTTTCTGACCAGAAGCTCCGCTATCTGCACCGCGTTAAGAGCCGCGCCCTTCCTTAACTGGTCTCCGCTCACCCACAGGGAAAGACCGTTCTTGACCGTGTAGTCCTCCCTGATTCTTCCGATAAAGCAGTCGTCCTTCCCGGAACTTTCAACCGGCATCGGGTAGTCGGAATTCTCCGGGTCGTCAACGAGCGAGACCCCAGGGAAATTCCTGATGGCCTCCCTTGCCTCCTCGATTGTCACTTTTCTTTCCGTTTCCAGATTAAGTGAAACCGAGTGGGACCGGAAGACGGGAACCCTCACGGTTGTTGCCGTGAGGACTATGGAATCATCCCCCAGTATCTTGCGCGTTTCGTTGTGAAGCTTCATTTCTTCCTTCGTGTAGCCGCTCTCCGTAAAGGAGTCTATGTGCGGGATCACGTTAAAGGCTATCTGGTGGGGAAACGTGTTTGTTTCCCTCGGGGGCTCTTTGCTCTCGGACCAGCTTCGCACCTGGCTTTCAAGTTCTGCTATTCCACCGGCTCCCGCTCCCGAGACCGCCTGAAAACTCGTCGCTACCACCCTTTTTATTCTTGATACGTCATGAATGGGCTTAAGCGCCATAATGGCTACCGCAGTCGTGCAGTTGGGGTTGGCAACTATTCCTTTTTTTACGTGAAGCGCGGCCGCCTGAGCGTTTATCTCGGGTATTACCAGGGGAATTTCGGGGTCCATCCGAAACGCCGAACTGTTGTCGATAACCACCGCTCCGCTTGCGACGGCGCAGTCCGCGTATTTTCTGCTTCTTTCGGAGCCAGCGGAAAAAAGAGCTATGTCTATGCCACGAAAGGAGTCCTCGCCCAGCACCGAAACGGTTATCTCCCTTCCACAGAAACTGTATTTTCTCCCTTGGGAGCGCTCAGAAGCGAGAAGGCGCAGTTCTCCCACGGGAAAATTCCTTTCCTCTAGTATCTGCATCATCTCCTGTCCCACGGCGCCCGTGGCTCCCGCTATCGCCAAGTTGTATTTTTCTTTTCTTTCCATTTTCCTTTCAGTCCGTCCGGTTGCGGTACTTCGATTCGATCCCGGCCACTTTTCCTATATTTTCCGCCTCCGAGGGGTCAGGTTCGCTCTGGAACCAGGCGTCGAGGATTTCCTTGGCTACGTCGGGGGATATCAGACGCAGGCTCATGGCGAGTATGTTCGCGTCGTTCCACTTGCGCGCGCCCGCGGCCGTCTTTGAGTCCGTACACAGAGCCGCCCTTATCCCGGGAACCTTGTTCGCGGCAATGCTTACCCCGGTTCCCGTCGAGCAGAACAGTATTCCCTGATCGTACTCTTTTTTAGAGACTTTCTCGGCCACCTGCTCTGCAACTTCCGCCCATTCCACGTTTTCATCCGCAAGAGGTCCGAAGAGTTCAACTTCCATGTCTCTTCTGCGAAGCTCCTCTATTACCTCGTCGGTGAGAGCGTTTTTTTCATCACTTCCAACAGCGATCTTCATCTTCGGAATCTCCTTTCTCAGATCGAAAAACATGCCGATTCATTTTCATATAAGTCTATACCATAATATGGCGGCAACACACTTTAAGAAAACGAAAAAACTGTCTTAACATTGAGGCACACTTCTTTCAGGGTTTTGCAACATCAATTACACAGACTGATATCTTGCGTTGCTCATCGGTCGTAAGGCTGTCAATTAGTCGCTCTTTCAACTCCATGGCACTTTGCGGACATGTTCCCGACCCTGGGAGCTGACAAAATTCTTCGCCGAACCAGAATACGAGATAGATACCATAGCCTTCTGTCTCCGGATCGCGGGTATATTTCGCAATCAATTGGTTTCTTATTGCGCTCCACAAATCTTGATGACTGTTTTTTTTTATCTCTATTGGAACATTACACATAGCATTGTATGTGACGCGAATATCTGACCTCTTATCATCTGCGTAACGGCTTTCCGGTTGTGCGTCAATTCTTAATGGGTTGAGTTTTATTTTTAGGTCCGAAAGCAGTGTATCTCGGCAGAGGTCTTCAATACGGGGTTCGGCAGGCTTATTCTTTGTATTCATATCCCAATACTGACGCCAGTCAGATGTGTTACCATCGCGGATGTTTTTAGCGAGATCAGTCAGGATATCCATTGTAAGTGCTGAAAGGTCTGCCGGGTTTGATGGGTTTTTATTGTCGAGAGTTTCAAGCACTTGGTTGATATCACAATGGCGAAAACTGGCCTCACGTCGGACTGCCTTTTGCGTGTACAAAGCATCAATAAGAGATGTTCTCCATGGATGTAAATCGTTATCGGATGATAATTCCTCAAGTGCCTTGGTGGCACTTGGAGATTGATTTGATGCTAACTGTTGAATTAATCCATGGACATACTCAGACGCTTCCCTGACCGGCAAAGCTTTAAGGTGAGAAGGTGAATAGGAGCGGGGTTTGTAAGAAGAGCCGATTAGTCGTATAAAAAATTTCATTGAGGAAACATCAAGGCATTCCATCAGTTTTCTAGGAAAACTTTTAATAAATTCCACCAAGCTTTTAACTCTGCGTTCATTACTAGACAGATATGCTTCCAGTTTTTCGATGAAATCGGTGGAAGAAGTCATAAGCCCAGCTGCGAGCCAGTAAACATGTTGAGCTACATGCATGCTGGAGAAAGAAAGTTTTTTGTTGACCATATCCAGAAACGACTTCTCTTCACAATATAGAAGTGCAGCCTTGAGCAGAAAGCTTAATCCCTGCATTTGTTGTGCTTTACATCGCACAGGAAATCTTTCCAGAAGTTGTAAGGTGGAGAGACTTGCTATTTCTGCGTGATCGTCTCGGAACGCTAAGGCGTATAGGTTTGGAAGGGTCTCTTGGCTTTTATGTATTCTGGAAAGAGCGGAGGAAACTAAAACATCTGAAACCGTATGTGGGTCAGATATGAGCAGTTTCTGATACCAGAAAGGTTGAGAACCAGAGAAGCCTTCCGGCAACGGTGCATTGTAATAAAAGGCAAGGGCTTGGCGTTTCTGTTTTTCTTCGACAGGTATTTCGTCAGGCTCAGGGTTGTCCTTGAATATCTCTTCCATTCCGGCCAAAAAGGGAAGAGCCATATAATGTGTTTCATTGTTCTCTCGCAGTTTTATTATATCGACTTCGCTTGGCACATCGGAGCGAATAACCGACTCCCGAAAAGCCTTGAGAACTGTTTCTACTAGGTATTCATTGCCACCAAGAGAATCGTGCAAGCGGTCTGCGGGGTTATCACTTGGAAAGTTTGCATTCTCCCCGAAATATATTTTGGTCAGATCGTGGAGCAACCGTGGCGGACATCGGTTTTCGCGTAGTTCTTCTTCATATGATTTCACATGGTTAATTCGTTCACGTAACTCCTGCTGTTCTCTTGCTCTTTGTTTCTCAGCAAAATCTTCCTGCTGCTTTGATCTATGCCGGTAACTAGATTGCGATTCTAAGAGTAGTTGTTTAAGGTCGGGGTTATGGGAAAGGGTTTCCTCAATAACTTCTTCAGAAAGTCCCTTATTGAAATTGTTGTTTTCTATAGCGTCAGCAGCTGTGCGCAGGAAAAACTTTTTGAACCTGTCATCATTTGCAGTTGTTACGTGTTTAAGACACCAAAGCCCGAAATCTGGTGGATAAGTGCATCCGAGACCACGGTCACTGAAAAGTCGGCGATCAATTTCGTACGGGTTCATATCATCGCGTTTCATCCATTCTTCAAACACTGTCTTTTGCATTTCTGGATGATTGTTAAACCATGAACGAATTTCCATTTTGCGGCTACCCCAGTCCACAATCTGAGGATCCGATACGATCCAAAGCCAACTTGGAAAACGGTCCAGAGGAACTTGACCCCCGGTTATCGTAAGGAATCGGGCTAACCAAGCCGGAAACACCCAGGAAAAGAAACTGAATCTCCTGTTTTCGGTTCCATATTCAGCGAAAAAACTGTCAAAATTTTCGTAAAGCCCGTCAAGCAATTCGACTAGTTGAGTGGTTGTTGATTTTTCTACAATGTATGTAAGCCAAAAGGCAGTATAACTTCCGTAAAGATTCGGAATTTTTGGCGTTCTGAAATATTTCAAGATATCCGAAGTGGATAACGAACCGAGGTAAAGTTCTTCAAGAACGGCGCCCAGCAACTGATCCTGTGGATCTGATACTGATCCCGTGTTCAAGTCTTCTAACAGGGTTTCCAGTTCATTTATCTTTTGTTCCCTGTTTTTCTGTTGCTGTATATATGCATAAAGAGCATGGCACTTGACTTCATATTTCCAGTTGTCGTCTCTGATAATTTTTATCAGAGCATCCGCGAGTTCTGGAATGGATAATCCGTGTTGAAGAGTTTCTAGCAGAAATATAACAAATGATTGCTGGACATCGTCTCTTGCCGGGTCGGTTAAGGCTTTTTGGAAATCTTCCCGCATATCCGGGGTAGCCAAGCCTTCTAAGTGGGGATCATATACTATTATTTGTTTAGACGAGGGGTCTTTCTTCGCTGTTTCAGCTATGTGTCTCAAAATTTGGCGCTTCTCATCAATGGAGAACCCCCAAACGTCACCGTAGAGAATTGTTCCAAGTGGATCACGCTCAATAATTTCTCTTCTGCTTTGCGAACTGTGTGCCGCAAGCCAGGCGGAAAGACCACGCAACCCAGATACAATTCCACCATCGTATCCCGTCATCAAGGCGAGTACTCGTCTGACAGGAAGTCCCTCTTGTATTAATTTTGCAAGATATTGTCCGCCTAGGAATTCGGCAACCTGTCTGTGAATTGGACTTACATGGGTTTCAACGGGAGATTCAAATAGCTTGGTGCTAAGCACATGGTGAAAAACTTCTGGATCTTCGGTGGGTATTTCTTTCAGATATATGTATTCGAGGCCTGTCTCGTTACGCATGAGACTGTATCCGGCATTACCGGTGAGAAGTTGTATCGCGCAAAGCCTTCCGGCCGCATTAAGTAAACTGGGGATGTCGCTGGAATAACGTTTAGCCAATTCGTGCTTTTGGTTATGTTCTTCAAGTAATTTCCGACAGGTTAGATCGAATGTCTCCATTCGGGTTTCCGGCCAATTTCCGTCAGCAACTGCTGACGCCAGCATCTTGAGATTCTGGGGATTTGTAAGTAAGACGTAAATGTTTTTCTCTCGGGCTGAAGTAATGAACTGTTCTGGGTTTTTGACGTTGTGATTGCAGCGCAGGATCTTAAGGATGTTTTCATCAGACAGTGGGTCAAGACGCAGAACCTTGAGCTTCCGGTCTGGTGATACATCCTTCAAATGGTTTCTGTCGTTAGCTCCAAGCCAGTCGGCCTCACGGCAGGACAGTCGAAACCGTGGACGTCCTAGACTCTGGAGTTTCGCCCAAATTTGGTCAAAAGGAGTAAGAGGGTCAGACCCTCGCGCACGGCTTTCATCAAGACCGTCAATAAACAATATTTTTCCGTTCCATTCAGGTTGATCGGGAGAGTTGATAAATTTACGGGCAGTTATATAAAATCCTTTTTCTTGCTCGGCTTCTTTCTCAAATGCTTTGGTCTTGCCAGCTCCCGGGGGAGCGAGTAGCACGTAGCAGTTGCTGTCCCTGAATTCTTCCAATGGGAGGGAAGGGAGTGTATCGTCAGGACGAGTACTTTCAGGGATCTCGGTACATGTGCGGGGAGCAAAGTAATTCATCAACTTTCAAACCAATCCTTGGCCGGGACCGACAAAAATTCTTCAACCGGGATTCCGTTTTTACCAATCAGTTCGCAGCGCAGGGGCTTGAACCGTTTTTCAAACTCTTCTAGTCCGCTTGTGTTTACCTGCTTCAGACCGCTTTTGACTTCAAAAGCGACAATCTTGGAACCCCGTTCCAGAACGAAATCCACTTCGTAGTTTTTATCCCTCCAGTAATAGAGGCGTATATTGTCCCATATCCTCGTGTTGAACAGATGAGCACCGACTGTGCTTTCGACAAGGCGCCCCCAGAAACTCCGGTCCGCTTTGGCTTCTTCAAAGGTGTATCCGGAAGAGGCGGACATAAGCGCGGTGTTAAGAACGTTAAGTTTGGGGCTTGACGCTTTGCTGCGGGAGATGCCGCTTGAGTACTTCTGAAGGCCGGTGATAAGGCCTGCGTTTGAAAGCAAATCCAGATAGTGGGCCAAGGTTGTCGTGTTGCCGGCGTCTTTTAGCTGCCCCAGCATTTTGTTGTATGAGAGTATCTGGCCCGAATACGAAGCACCCAGTTCAAACAGTCTTTTTAATAAAGCGGGTTTGTCCACGCGTCGCATCGCGAGAATGTCTCGTTCGATGTTGGGCTCAACCAAGGCGCCGGAAATATACCGTTGCCAATCTTCCTGCCTCTGGATTAACGCTGCGCTGCCGGGATAACCTCCGAAATAAATGTAGCTCTGAAGATCAAAATGAAACGCCGAGGACATCTCTGCAAACGACCAGTGAGTGAGATGGATGGGCAGAAAACGCCCGGCCAGGCTTTCGCTTAACCCGGTTTGCATAATCAGGGGAGCGGAACCCAGCAGAACGACATGAAGAGGGCAGTCATCCCACCTGTCGGCGTCCCACAGGCCCTTTACGGTTTCAGACCAGTTGGGGATTTTCTGAATTTCGTCAAACACTAAAATAAACCCGAGCTCCGAACGCCTGGCTTCCCTTCTGGCTTGCTCCCATTTGCGCACAAGCCACCTTGAATCCTTTTCCTCGCTAATTGAGATGCTGGTTTTATCTGGTGCGGTGATTGAACCTTGTTCTGCATCTGACAACGGATAGAAGGCGGTTGACTCAGGCTTGTCTACGGGCAGATATAGACTGCGCAGGTCCACTCGAGCCAATGCTTGGCGAATAAGAGTGGTTTTGCCCGACTGACGAGGCCCGGTAATAATTGTAAGGAGTTTGGGTGCCTCGTTCAGACGTTCGACGAGAGCTGATATTATGGGGCGTTCATATGTTTCCATGGCTTCTTTTACTCTACTGAGAATTTTTACTCAATAGGGTAATTCATATGCAAAGGAAGTCAAGTTACAAATTACGTTCCCATAAATTTCTCGATAATTAACGCAGTCAAGGCAACAGTCTGCGTTTATTAAGAAAGACGGCTTCTTATCCTAACCGGCATCCGGTTTCTGACCTGTATGCACACGTGGTTTCCGTCTACACGGCGTTTGACAAACTTAATACAGAGCTTAACTTTTGATTGTTAATGACTGGTTAGCTCAATTTCAAATACTCGTAAGATGTGATTCCGTGAAACGATCTGTCTTTAGGACAAAATCAGCAACTTAAATATGGAGTGAAAGATATGTTCCAACAGCGAGAGTTAAAAAGTTATGTTTGCCCCGGTGGTCCTTGGCATAGTAAGCTTGCTGGAGGCTGTGTACTCAACCGAGGAAGACGATTACTGCGGTCATGCGGGCACGCCGGTGTTCTTTTTGCCGCTTTTGCCGTTTTCGCGACGCTGACATTGCTTGCCTGCCTGGACGACAGCGACCGCCCGGACAGCATCGCCGACCAGCTCAGAAAGAATGCCGAGGCGTTTGAGTACACGATTGGGAAGACAGGCGGGGTACTGACGGTTGCGACTACCTCCAAGCCGCTTACCCTGAACCTAGCTATCGCGAAGGATACCGGGTCGACGGGCGTCCTGGGGTATCTTTTTGAGGGCCTGACCTAGACCTCGTGGCTCACTGACGAAGTCGAACCGGCGCTTGCCGAGTCCTGGACCCATTCGGATGACGGCCTGACCTGGACCTTCTCCCTGCGCAAGGACGTGACGTGGCACGACGGAACACCCTTTACGGCGCATGACGTGGAGTTCACCTTCAACCGCATCATCTACAACGAAGACATAAACTCCAGTGCCGGGGCAACATTCAACTTCCGGTTTCTGGACGAGGCTACCGGAACTTGGACGGAAGCAAGGATGACCGTTACGGCGCTTGACGACTATACGGTACGGTGCGTTTTACCGGTGTCGTTCGCACCGTTCCTGCGCTCCATGGGTACCGCTATCTATCCCAGGCACATTCTGGAGCCGTATGTGGACGACGGCACTTTCAACGAAGTATGGGACATAGGCACGGACCCGGCCGAAGTTATCGGCACCGGTCCCTTTACCATTGAGCGTTATGTTCCCGACGATCGCTTGGTCCTGAGTCGCAACCCGAACTACTGGCTCAAGGATGAAGCGGGCAACAGTCTGCCGTATCTGGACAAAATCGTTCACATTATCGTCCCGTCCCTAGAGACCGAACTCGCCAGGTTCAAGGAAGGGGACTCAGACATTCATGGCGTGCTGGGCGAGGAATTCGAGGAACTCGAACCGCTGCAGGCGGAGGGGAATTTCACTATCCACAGGAGGGGTCCGGCCTTAGGATCGACATTTCTGACTTTTAATATGAACCTTGGCGAAAACCCGGATACAATGGAACCCTATGTAGCGGCCACCAAGCTTAAGTGGTTCCGGAATACGCAGTTCCGCCGGGCCGTCGCGCACATCGTTGACAAAGAGGCGATCATACGCGACGTGCAGCACGGACTCGGCTACCCGCAGTGGTCCTCCATCAGTCCGGCCGCGGGCGACTTTCACAATCCCGATGTGCGGCGGTATGAATACGACATCGCCGAAGCCAACCGCATTCTCGATAGTCTCGGCTGGGTCGATACCGACGGGGACGGGATTCGCGAAGACGAGGCAGGCAATACGATCGCGTTCTCTCTGGTAACCCAAACCCAGTCCGACGTAAGTGAAAGGGTTGGAGTGATCATCCAACAGGGTCTTGAGGAGATCGGCATCAAGGCGGATTTCAGGCTGGTCGAGTTCGGCGAACTCGTTACCCAGTTGACACGCTCCTATGACTGGGAAGCCATGGTCATTGGCTTAAGCGGGGGGCCAGATCCTCATGGCGGCATTAATGTCTGGCATAGCAGTGAGAATCTGCACCTTTGGTATCCGAATCAGCCGCAGCCGGCAACGGACTGGGAAGCCGAAATAGACAGCCTTTACGTGAGGGCGAGCCAGGAACTGGATCGTAGCGAACGCGTAGCGCTTTACCACCGCGCCCAGGAGATCGCTGCCGAGAACGTGCCGCTCATCTACACAACGCGTTCGGAACGGCTGACCGCAGTCCGAAACGTCTTCGCCAACACGACACCCACGTTGTACGGGCTTTGGGATATTCGCTACCTTTATCGAACTGATCTATAGTAGCGATCCTGAGTCTCGGAACAGTGATGATTCCGGGCGCACGCAGTGCTGGTGGGGACCCGGCTTTTGTCCGGGAGGTTACTACCTACAAGGAGGGTTTCCTGTCCTTGACAGCAACTCCCTAGTATTTATAATGATACGCCTAGCAAGAAGTGAGCTTTTCCGCTCCTTTTTTTTAGATTTTCATCTCTATTAAATCAGTCCAGCATGGAGGTAGTATCAGGTGAAGATAGTGGTTCTTATAACACAGACACAGGACACCGAAGCGAGGATAAAGGTCGATTCCTCCGGCGATTCCATAGACACAGAAGGCATGAAATGGATCATGAATCCATACGATGAATTCGCCGTTGAGGAAGCCATCAGGACCAAGGAAGCATACGGGGGCGAAGTTGTTCTGATCACGGCGGGCCCGCAGCGCGCTTCACAGGCGTTGCTCCAAGGGCTTGCAATGGGCGCCGATTCCGCGGTGCATATTTCGGATGAAGCTATTGGGGAGACCGTGGATTCCCTTGTCATTTCGAAACTACTCGCGTCGGAACTTGGAAATATCGAAGGAGTGGACCTGATTTTCACGGGGATGAAGATCATCGACGAGGAATCCGTGCAGGTGGGCATACAGATAGCCGAGGAACTTGGAATTGCCCATCTTGCGCTTGTAAGCAAGGTGATTGACGTAAAGCCGGAAGAGAAGAAACTGGTCTGCCAGAAAGAAATCGACGGCGGGAGCGTTTCCGTCGAGGTTTCTCTCCCGGCCCTCATAACCTGTCCCGACGCTATGAACGAGCCCCGCTACGCATCTGTTCCCAATATAATGAAGGCGAAGAGAAAACCGATGAAAATGGTTTCCCTCGACGATGTGGATTTCGGTTCTCTCGGTATCAGCAGGGATGCCGTGGGCAAATCCGGGGCGAAGATAAAAACCGTGAGTCTTGAGGTTCCCGAGGTGGAGAGAAAGCTGAGAATCATAAAGGGAAGCGACGAGACCACGGTCAAGGGAGACGAGATTGCCGAGTCCGCAAAAGAACTCGTTAAGCTTTTAAGAGATGACGCGAAGGTCATATGATCCGGGACATCCGGGATTGCTTTATCAGAAAGTATCGCTAGGAGGCTTGAATTAAATGAGTAGTGAAATCTGGGTTGTTGCTGATATAAAGGCTGACGGAGAGATAAGAAAGGTAACGTTTGAAGTTCTTTCCGAAGCCAGAAGAAAACTTGGAGGTCCTGTGTGCGCGGTGCTGCTTGGAAGCGGCGTTTCGGGCAAGGCTTCTGAGCTTGCAGGCTACGGAGCGGAGAAAATCTACGTGGTCGACAACCCCAACCTCAGGGATTTTAATCCCGACGGTTACGTGAAGGCCCTTTGCGAGCTTGTAAAGAAGCACTCTCCGGCGGTTGTGCTCTCAGGCAACACGGCTTTCGCCGAGGATTACATGCCCAGGGTCGCTTCTGGCGTAGGTTCGGGGCTTGCCATGGACTGCGTAGACATAGGCATGACCGACGATGGAAGGCTTAGGATAAAAAGGTATTCACACTCTAGCAGAGCGATATCCACCCAAGAATTCAACGGCGACGGGAGTGCAATGATCGCCACCGTAAGGCCCAATTCCTTTAAGGAGGAAGAGTCGGCCGGCGCGGGGCAGGTAGTTAACGAAGATGCCGGGATTACCGATGCCGACATAAGGATCAAGGTCATTGAAATGAAGACCAAGGAATCCGACCGACCGGAGCTTACCGAGGCCGAGAGGGTGGTTTCCGGCGGCAGAGGTCTTGCAAGCGAGGAGAATTTCAACTACATATACGATCTTGCGGACCTGCTGGGCGCGGCCGCGGGAGCGACAAGAGCCGCGGTCGACGCGGGGTACTGTCCATATGACATGCAGGTCGGCCAGACCGGAAAGGCGGTATCTCCCGTATTGTACGTCGCAGTCGCCATATCCGGTTCGGTACAGCATTTCTCCGGCATGGGTTCATCAAAAGTGATAGTTTCCATAAACAAGGATCCGGAAGCCCCGATTTTCGCGAAATCCGATTATGGAATCTGCGGAGATCTTTTCCAGGTTCTTCCCCCGCTTACAGAGGAACTCAAAAAAGCCTTGTCCGAGTAACGGAACCCGTCACACTATATCCACGACTTCCGTTTTTTCCATGGGTCTACCGAGGAACCTAGACGCGATTGAGGTGAAGGTTTCCGAATCGTCAGTAAGGTAAAAGGACATTTCCCGCGCCTTGCCGTCTTCTCTTAGCAGCCCTTGGGACCTTAGTATGTTTTCGGTCTGCTTTGCGGTTTCTTCAGCAGAGTCGACAAGACTTATCCCCTCTCCCATAACCCCGGCGATCGTGTTTTTAAGAATAGGGTAGTGTGTGCAGCCGAGTATCAGCACGTCTATTCCGGATTCCCTAAGATTTCCAAGATATTTCTCGGCTATAAGGACGGCGGTCTCGTCATTTTCCCATCCTTCTTCCGCAAGCGGAACGAAAAGCGGGCAGGATTTTGAGTGTATCTCGATCGGAGAAGAGCAGATTTCCCGCAGTTTTTTCTCGTAGGAGCCGCTTTTTATAGTCGCCTGGGTTCCTATGACTCCTATTTTTCCGTTGGCGGTGAGCTCCGAGGCTCTTTTTGCTCCCGGTTCCACTACTCCCACAACGGGAATCTCGAGATTCTCTTTCAGCATTTCTATCGCGTAGGCAGACGCGGTGTTACACGCCACGACCAGAAGCTTTATATTTTTTGATAGAAGGAAATTAGTGGTGCTCTCAACGTATTTTCTCACGGTTCTTTGAGATTTCGTTCCATAAGGGACTCTGGCCGTATCGCCAAGATATACGATATTCTCCCCGCAAAGAAGATTCATTATCTCCTTTGAGACCGTAAGTCCTCCTATTCCCGAATCAAAAATTCCTATTGCCCGGTTTTTTCTTTCTTCCATAACTCTGCCGTCGTGTCTGTATGCTTGCTCCGGGGACGGAAAAAGACAGGTTTTAAGGTCCGCCGGAGAAGGCGATCAATCTTTTTTGTTTGATCTTGAGCTTACTTTTTTGTATTCGTTCAGGTAGTCATCGGCAAGACGCTTTGCTCTCTCCACTCTAGCTCTTCTCTTTACCTTCCTTCTTTCCGCTTCTTTCCAGAGGCGGATTTCGTAGGGAGTCTCAGGAGTGAACTCGGGGACCGGGACGGGGTTTCCGGCTTCGTCGACTTTCACGTAGGTGAGAAACGCCGTGCACGCGTGGGATGACTCTCCGGTCTGGGTATCATACGAATCAACCTTGATCGCCAGTTCAAGAGACCTTGTCCCCACATGGGTGATGCCCGCCTTGAATTCAATCAGATTTCCGACATTAAGCGGCGCATAGAAAAAAAGGTCGTCAAGGGACCCCGTAACCAGAACACCTTTTGAAAACCTTTTCGCCAGAATGGCGGCGCTCTCGTCAATGTACTTCATGAGCTTTCCTACGGACATGAATTTCCCGTAGAAGGCGTCTTCCGGGAGTACCATCTTGGTGGTATTGAAAACAAGTCTCGAGCTTTCCGTCTCATCCGCTATGTTGGAGACGTTTCTTTGCCTTTTTTTTATTTCCGGAAGTCTTCGCGTCTTCCTCTCTTCGGCCCTGTCTATGAGTTCCCGTTCAACCGTGCTGGATGCGCTTAGCCTTGCTTCTATCTTTCTCGATTTTACGTTTTTGTCCACGGCGACAAAGGCCATGTAGGAGAGGGTTATAAGCTTTTTTTCATCGGTCTCCCCGTCTTCTGAGTGCACGCGTACCGCAACTTCAATGGACGAATTTCCCGCATACTCAACCCAACTCTCAAGAACCACTATTTCCCCGATCTTTACGGGGTTAAGAAAATCTATGCTGTCTGTGGCTCCTAGGACCGCGGGCCCGTTTGCGAACTTAAAAGACGTGATGCTGCCCGTGAGCATAATCCAGTCCATGAGTATTCCGCCGTGCAGGGTCCCGTGGTTGTTCGAGTGTTCGGGAAGCACGTACTGGACCATTTTGTTGGCAGTTTCGCGTATGGAGATCATGGGTTTTCTGGCCGCGCGTCGCCGCGGCGTGCGCTCCGGGAGGAGTTCAGTCAGCTTCCGCCCGAAGAACTAGCTGTTCATCTTCAAGGGAGAAAATCGCCTTGCCGCCGCCTGAGAGTTCGCCGAAGAGGATTTCCTTTGAAAGCTTTTCCGCCACCTCGGAGTTTATTATTCTCTGCACGGGTCTTGCGCCGAGCTGAGGGTCGTAGCCCTTGCGTGCGAGAAAAAGCCTCGCTTCCGGCGTAAGACTGATCGTCACTTTTTTCGGGACGAGCCTCTGCTGAAGCTCTCCGATCATCTTGTCAACTATTCTCTCCACTATTTTTATATCAAGGGGGTTAAACCTGATGATTTCATTCAGCCTGTTTCTAAATTCCGGAGAGAAGTACCTGTCTATGGCTTCCGGGCTTTTGTCCTCAAACTCTTTTTTCGCGAACCCGACGTTTCTGTTCATGCTTTCCCTAGAGCCGGTGTTCGTCGTCAGAATCAGGATTACCTGGCGGAAATCCACCTTCCTTCCGTTTGAGTCCGTAAGCGTCGCGTGATCCATTACCTGAAGCAGGATGTTGTATATGTCCTCGTGCGCCTTTTCGATTTCATCGAGCAGAAGGACGCAGTGGGGAGACTTGTATATGGCCTCGGTGAGCTGTCCTCCCTGATCGTAGCCGACGTATCCCGGCGGCGAGCCTATGAGACGGGAAACGGTGTGCTTTTCCATGTATTCGCTCATGTCGAAGCGTATGAATTCGACTCCCAGAATCTCTGCGAGTTTTTTCGCGAGCTCCGTTTTACCGACCCCCGTAGGTCCCGAAAACATGAAGGAGCCCACGGGCTTTTCCGGCTCGCTTATGCCGGCGCGCGACATCTGTATGGCGTTCACCAGCTTGTCTATGGCTTTGTCCTGGGCGTAGATGAATTGTTTGAGGTTGTCTCCGAGGTCGTGGAGCAGGTTGCGGTCCTCGACTTTTACCGACTTGGTCGGTATTTTCGCGATCTTCGCCACCAGCTTTTCCATGTCGGACACTTTTACCTGTCTCGTTATCTCGGGATCGGGATTGCGGAGCTTCACGGCGGCCCCGGCCTCGTCCATGATGTCAATTGCCTTGTCCGGAAGCTTTCTGTCCATTATGTACTTGTCTGAGAGCTCTATGCACGCCTTTATCGCTCCCCGGGAGTATTTAACGTTATGGTATTTTTCGTAATGGCGTTTAAGTCCGAACAGGATTTTTCCGCAGTCATCGATTGACGGCTCATCCACGGTTATCCTCTGGAATCTTCTTGAAAGCGCGTGGTCTTTCTCGAAGATGACCCTGTATTCCTTAAGCGTTGTCGTTCCTATGCATTTTATGTCTCCTCCGGCAAGGGCGGGCTTTAGCATGTTAGACGCGTCAAGGCTTCCGCCGGAGACCGCTCCGGCCCCTATGACCGTGTGGATCTCGTCTATGAAAAGCACGTTGTCCGGATCCTTCTTGGTTTCGTCTATGACTGAGTTCAGCCTTTCCTCGAAGTCTCCCCTGTATTTGGTTCCGGCCGTAAGTGTTCCTATGTTGAGAAGATGTATCTTGAGGTTTTTCATCGCTTCGGGAACTTCTCTGGAAACCACGCGGTGAGCCACTCCTTCAACGATCGCCGTTTTTCCCACCCCCGCGTCCCCGACGAGCACGGGATTGTTTTTCTTTCTCTTGCCGAGAATGTGGATTATCCTCTGAACCTCTTTTTCTCTTCCTATGAGGGGGTCAATGCTTCCGTTTCGGGCTTTTTCCATGAGGTCCGTGCAGTAAAGTTCAAGGGGGTTTTTGGTTTCAGTCTTTTTTGGTTCCTTCTGCTGCTCCTTTGCGGTTGCGGGTTTTTCCTGATGTTCCTCGGTCCTCTCGCCTTCTCCATGGGATATATGCTTTATAACGGCAAACCGGGTAAGTCCCTGGCGATTGAGGAAGTACACGGCGTGCGATTCGGGGACCCTGAACATGGCGACCAGTATGTTAGCCCCGGTTATTTCTTTTTTTTCCGCGCTTTCGGCGTGCATTGAAGCTACCCTGAAGATGTACTTGCTTCCTTCGGAGTAGGTCGGTTCGGGAAGATGGGGAGAGTCGGTCGAGGATACGTTTTTAGTGAGGTGCTCCTCAAGGTCGTTCGCGAGAAGCCCGGTGTCGACGTCGCATTCTATCAGTACTTCCACGGCGACTTTGTCCCTCGTAAGTTCAAGGAGTATATGCTCCGGGGTGATAAACTCGTGCTTGCGGTCTTTTGCCTGCTGATAGGCGCGGTAAAGGGTTTTTTCTAGTTCTTCTGATGCTACCATGTCAGTTTCCCGCCTTTTGGACTTCAAGTATGCATTTCAGCGGATGCTCATATTTCTCCGCCAGGTCTTTTACCTGTTTTATCTTCGTGGTAGCTATGTCGTAGGTGTAGCAGTCGACGACGCTTTTTCCCTTGGTGTGAGCTTCGAGCATTATGTTTCTACTGTCGTTTTCATTTTTGAAGAACACCTTCATGAGAACCCAGACTACAAAGTCCCTCGGGGTGTAGTCGTCGTTTAGCAGGACTATCATATACATGTCCGGCCTTTTTACCCGGATATCCTCCCTGACGACCTGCTGAGGATCCTTAGTATGAGTCGGATTCTCTCGCTCAGACATGCGAATATTTTATACGATTTTTTCCGGTTTGCCACCGCGGGCCCGTTTAAGCGGGGAGTGCCTGTTGTACTCTGAGATAAGCGAGCGCATGTAGGGTCTTTCTTCCCGAAGGAAATTGTCTATGGATCTCTGCGCCCCGGGGTTGAAAAACAGGTGGGAACTGTAGACTGGTACCGCTTCAAAACCGCGGAGGAACTTGTGCTCGCCCTGCGCACCGGCCTCGAAGACATTTATTCCGTTGTCTATGGCAAACTCTATCGGCCTGTAGTAACAGCACGCAAAGTGAAGGTACGGCACCTCGACGTTGCATCCCCAGTACCTGCCGTAGAGCTTGTTGCCTTTTCTGAAGTTGATTGTGCCGCCGACCGGACGGCCATCTATCTTCGCGATCACAAGCACGGTCTTTTCCCTGTACGTCTCGAACACCAGGTCGAAAAACTCCCTGTTAAGGTAGGCGTTTCCCCATTTCCTTGAGTTGGTGCTCACGTAGAATTCCCAGATGGAGTCGATGTGCTCGCGGCGTATCTGTTCTTTCTCGAGGACTGAGATCTCAACGCCCAGCTCGCCGAGGCGGCGTCTTTCCTTCTTTATCTGCTTTCTTCTTCCGGAGCGAAGGTCCCCGAGGAAGTCATCGAAACGGAGATAGCCCGAGTTATGCCAGTGGTACTGGTGGGTTAGCCTCGAGAGAAACCCGCAGTCAGAGAGCAGTTCCTGTTCCTCTTCGGTTACAAACAGAAAATGTATTGAAGAGAGGCTCTTAAGAGAACATGTCTCAATCAGTTTCTTTACGAGTTCCTGCGCGCATGTTTTGTAATCGTAGTCTTTGCGAACGATTATTCTCGAGCCGGTTGTCGGGGTAAACGGCACTCCCGCGACCGCCTTGGGATAATATCTCAGTCCTGCGTCCTGATAGGCCCGTGCCCACTGCCAATCGAATATGTACTCACCGTAAGAATCGGTTTTCAGATAGAACGTAACCGCCCCGACGAGCTTTTTCCCCTCGCGCAGCAGAAGATGACGCGGCTCCCATCCGGTGCCGGGACCCACGCATCCGGATTTCTCTAGAGCGAAAAGAAAATCAAACTCGAAAAAGGGGTTGTTATCGGGCTGGATGGAGTCGTATTCTTTTTTTTCGACCTCAGTTATGGAATGGCAAATCTGGAATGCAACCTGTTTTCTGGATAGCTTTTTTCGTGCTTTCATGCTTTGCAACCGGCAAGTGAAACCTCAGTCTGCTTCTAAACTGTGGTCTCCGGTTAGAAAACTACCTCATGGACTTGTTGTTGTCATACCGTGTGATTGTCTGTGATCGGGAACATGGAGATTTAACTGTACTACCTGATTTCAGCCGTTATGAGCTATAATGATAGCCTGTATGAGAGGGGGACATAATGAAAATAGCTATTAGTGAAGCGAAAGCGAAATTGTCTGCACTGGTAAATGCGGCCTTGGCGGGTGAACAGGTAATCCTTACGAAGCACGGCAGGCCCGTGGCTGAAATAAAAACCCTTGCTGCCAAAAAGAGCCCTGCCGAAAAACTGTCCGCGATCGGAAGGATAGTGGTAGAAGCCAGAAGCAAGCGTCTAAGCGGTGTTTCTGCGGCAAAAGCTGATAATTTTTTATACGACGACGATACCGGATTGCCTTCATGATCTCTGCTGATATATCTGCAATTATGTCCCTGTACATGTTCTGAGCTATGTTTTTTCCATGCTTGCAACCGGTGAACAAGGCCGATGTCGCTGAAAAATAGCATCAGTTTCTTTTATTTCTGTTGAAATGATCAGTCTTTCCTGCATATCTCATTCCTTCGCTGGCAAGGAACTTTTCCGAAACCTCGAGTGGAGTATAAAAAAGGGAAGAAAATACGGTCTTGTAGGTCCGAACGGCTCGGGTAAAACCACGCTGCTTGAGATCATAATGGGACTTATGGAATCGGAGAAGGGGCAGGCTTCCGTTCCCTCTGCGCTGACCGTGGGCTATCTGCCGCAGATAATGGATCTGGGCACGGGCGATCTTACGGTGCTCTCGGCGGCCCGCGCAGGCGATCGTGGCGAAGGTGGGGACGGTTCCGAAAAACCCGTCCACGAAGCCGAAAAAATCCTGTTTGGACTGGGTTTTACGGGAGAGCAGCTCTCACAGAAGGTTTCTTCTCTTTCGGGCGGCTGGAAGATGCGGGTTGAGCTTGCTAGGATACTTCTTCTGGAACCCCGGGTTCTTCTTCTCGATGAGCCGACCAACCATCTTGACATAAAAAGCATAGAGTGGCTCGAAGGGTACCTTGGAAACTACCGCGGAACCGTGGTCCTGGTATCTCACGACAAATACCTCCTTGACCGCATGGTTGACACGATAGCGGAGCTTGAAGGCGGGTTGATAAGGGAGTTTCGGGGCGATTATTCCTCTTACCTTGAGAGAAAAGAGCAGATTGCCGCGGTCGCCGAGGCGACTGCTAAAAACCAGGAGAGAAAACTCCGGGCGCAGCGCCGTTTCATAGAGCGGTTCAGGTACAAGGCCTCTAAGGCAAGACAGGTGCAGAGCAGGATAAAAATGCTTGAGAAAATGGAGCCCGAAGCCCCGTCTCCTGAGACCCGCAGAACCCTTGAGTTTGATTTTCCCGCCCCCGAGCGCGCGGGACGCGTGGTTTACGAGATAAGCGATTTCTCAAAGGAGTATGAAACTCCCGGCGGTACAAGGAATGTAGTTTTTCGAAACAGCCCCGCTCTTCGCGTGGAAAGGGGAGACAGGATAGCCGTTACCGGGAAAAACGGCGAAGGGAAAACCACTCTCTGCAAGATGGTTGCCGGTGAGGAGGGTTTCTCCGGCCAAAGCCGCCTCGGCCACAACGTAACCCTAGGCTACTACGCGCAGAACCAGGATGAGATGCTTAATCCCCAGAACACGGTTTACGAAGAGTTCATTGGGGCTTATCCTCTTTTCTCCCAGACCGAGGCAAGAACGCTTCTGGGCTCGTTTCTTTTCGGCGCTTCCGATATAACCAAGAAAGTATCAGTCCTCTCAGGTGGAGAGAAAAGCCGCCTCTCGCTTCTCAAGATTCTGGTTTCCCGCTCTAACTTTCTGGTTCTCGACGAGCCCACAAACCACCTTGACATGGCTTCGAGAGAGGTGCTTCGCCGTGCCCTCGAGGAGTACCTCGGCACCTTTCTGCTGATAAGCCACGACAGGTATTTCATTGACAGCCTCGTGAACAGGATATGGTCCGTGGAAGGGGGAGGGGTCGAGACCTTTATAGGCAATTACTCGGAGTTTCTCGAGAAAAAAGCCCGCGACTCCGATGATAAACAGATGCCCGCCGAGATGCAAAACGAGGAACCCAGGAAAAAAACTGTAAAAGCCCTTGAGGCGGAACGGCGTAACAGGCTTTACAGGGAGCTTCGCGAAAAGGGCATAGAGAACATGGAGAACTGGACGCTTCTTTCGAAAAAACAGATGGAAAATGCCCTTTTGGATCTTGAGAGCAGAATATCAGAATCCGAGACTGAAAAAGAGGAGATAGAAAGGTTTCTTGCGAACCCCGAAACTTCCCCTCAAGGCACTGACTGGGAAGAAAAAACAAGGCACCTCGGTGAACTTGAGGCGAAGCTCTCCGCTCTTTACGGCAGGTGGGATGAGGTGAGCGAGCATGTGCGCAAGAATTTCAGTTGAGAATAGTCCAGTTTCAGTCCTACGGGTTTTTCTTTATAATGATGAAACCCGCGATTTTCTGATTTAAGGGAACCTTGGATGAACGCAGCCGTAATAGCGATAGTCGTAATAGCTCTTTACCTGATCGGGTACAGGTATTACTCGAAGTTCATTTCCGAGAAAGTTTACGGAGTAAGAGACGGGGAGCCTACCCCTGCCCACCAGTTGCGAGACGGCGTGGACTACGTGCCCGCCGGCAGGCACATCCTCTTCGGCCATCATTTCGCATCCATAGCGGGTGCCGCGCCGATAATAGGGCCGGCCATAGCCGTGTTCTGGGGCTGGGTTCCGGCGATTATCTGGGTCGTGTTCGGAACGATTTTCATCGGGGCCGTTCATGATTTCGGCGCTCTGGTTATCTCTGCGAGAAACAGAGGAAGATCCGTCGGGGATCTTGCCGGAATATTCATAAGCCCGCGGGGAAGAACCCTTTTTCTTCTCATGGTCTGCTTTCTCGTCTTTTTCGTGATAGCCGTTTTCGCCTACGCAATCGCAGTTCTTTTCGTAAATTTTCCCGCGAGCGTTCTTCCCGTGAACTTCCAGATACTGGTGGCACTTGTTATCGGGTTTCTTTTCTACAGGAAGAAGGTTCCCATTCTCTGGCCATCAATAATCGCGCTTGCGCTTCTTTACTTCATGATCTGGGCGGGAACCAAATTCCCCCTGACAATTCCCGAGGTAATGGGAAGCCAGGTGGTGACGTGGGTAATCATTCTCATGGTCTACTCCTTCGTGGCCTCGGTCCTTCCCGTGTGGGTGCTTCTACAGCCCAGGGACTACATAAACGGAATCCATCTCTTCGTAGGTCTCGCGATACTTATAACGGGGATAATGGTGGCGCATCCCGAGATGCAGGCCCCGGCCTTTAACTTTGCCGCCGACGGACTCCCCGTGCTTCCGTTTCTTTTCATAACCGTTGCGTGCGGGGCGGTAAGCGGATTCCACGGTCTTGTCGCGAGCGGAACCACCTCAAAGCAGCTTGACAGAATGTCGCACTCAAGATTCGTGGGGTACGGGGGCATGCTGGGGGAGGGCACGCTTGCCATGATAGCGACTCTCGCGGTCGCGGCGGGAATAGAGCGTAGTGAATGGCTTAAGCACTATCATTCGTGGGAATCGGCATCAAGCGGCGGCATAGCGAATTTCGTCATGGGAACTTCGAGCTTTCTTACCTCAATCCATATCCCCGAGGTGCTGGGAACCACCCTTATAAGCGTGATAGTGATAAGTTTCGCGGCGACTTCCCTTGATACAGGGGCCAGGATACAGAGGATCGTTATAGGGGAACTCGGAGAGGCCTACGGAGTAAAGGCTCTTAAAAACAGGTATATCGGGGCGTTTTTCGCCATCGTGCCTCCGCTTGCTCTCGCGCTTTTCGCGCAGGTCCCTGGCAAGGGACCAGGCTCGGGAGGGTTTCTGCTCTGGCCTCTTTTCGGCGCTACAAACCAGCTGATAGCCGGAATCACGCTGCTTCTGATTACCCTTTACCTAAGAAGATCGAAAAAACCGTTTATCTATACGCTAGTGCCTATGGTTTTTCTGGTGGCCATGACTACCGCCTCCATATTTTTCAACCTTAAGTATTTTCTGCATAACACGCTTCTTTTCAGCCTCTCGGCGATAATGCTCGTTCTTGCCGTCTGGCTGATTCTTGAGGCCGTAGCCGTATCGAGAAAAACCTCCGGCGACAGCTGAGACTCTGTGTTACATCTCCTTTCTGTCCCGAAGCGCCTTGCCGAGCGTGAGTTCGTCTATGAACTCTATGTCTCCGCCGACGGGTATTCCGTAGGCTATTCTCGAGGTTTTGATCCCGAGGGGCTTTATGGTTCTTGAGAGGTAAACCGCGGTGGCTTCGCCTTCGACGTTCGTTCCGGTCGCGACTATTATTTCCCTTATATCCTCGCGTCCCGCCCTTGCTAAGAGTTCCTTTATACGAAGGTCTTCCGGGCCCACGCCTTCAAGGGGGGAGATTACCCCGTGGAGGACGTGGTATTTCCCCCGAAACTCCCCGCTTCTCTCTATAGCCAGCAGGTCAAGAGGTTCTTCAACGACGCAGAGGATCTGCGGATCTCTTGAGGGGTCCGAGCAGATCGCGCACGGGTCCTTTTCCGTGAAGTTAAAGCACGTGCTGCAGGTGCTGACGTCGGATTTGGTTCTGATTATTGCGTTTGAGAGACTGCGCGCGTAGCCTTCCGATGATCGAAATATGTGAAATGCAAGGCGTGTTGCGTTTTTCTCCCCGATTCCCGGAAGCTTGGAAAGTTCTTCTATTAGTCTTGAGATCGGCTCGGGAAGGCCGGTTCTTTGCATCTCAGATAAGCCCCGGCGGAAGTCCCATGCCGGCGGTGAAGCGGGAGACTTCGTCTTTCATAAGCTCTTGTCCCTTGTAAAGGGCTTCGTTTACGGCGGCGGTTACCAGGTCCTGGAGCATCTCAATGTCGGTTTCGCTTATTATTTCGGGCTCTATGGCTATTGATACTACCTCCCCCTTTGCTTTTGCGGTAACCGTGACCATTCCACCCCCGGAAGAAGCTTCCACGATTTTTTCCCCGGCCTCGTTCTGAAGGCGCTCCATCTGCTCCTTCATCTTCCCCATCTGCTTCATGATGTTTTTCATGTTTCCGCCTAATTTCATTTTTTCACCCCTGGCTTAAATTTTTTCTTTTTATCACGCTGGCGTCAAACTGCCGGATGGCGTAGTTAACTATCTCGTCTTCCGCGGGATCAGGCTTTCTCGAGGTTCTGCCGGTCCCGTTAATTCCCTCGTCGTTTATGGTATCGATATCGAGCCTTACTCTCTCAACGCCGAGCATTTCCCTTAGTATCTCCCTTAACTTGCTTGATTTCTTAAGCTCTTTTTCATGATTTATGCCGTTTTTAAGAAATTTTACGCTCACCCGGTTCCCGCTTACTTCAAGGAGGTGGGCTTGGGCAAGCTTTCTTGCTAAAAACTTGTCTTTGACCTGCACAAAATCGACGACCTCCTGCTTGGCGGGACCGCCGTCCGAGGTTTGCTCCCCGCCCGCAGACGCAGGTGTTTCCTTTGCCGGTTTTTCGTTTTTGCCCGCGTCCTTTTCAACGTGCTTACTTTCTTTCTCCGCGGGTTTGTCTTCCCGTTTCTCGGGACCGCGCGCCGCGGTTTTCCTCTGCCCTCCCGGGGAGCCCGGTGTTTTCTCCGTGCCGGGACCCTGCGGCGAGAGTTTCTCAAGCCTTTTCAGAATGTCGTCTATTTTTTCGACTTTTCCGACGGTGCTCATTTTTACAAGCGCAAGCTCAAGCACGATCTCCGGGTAAAAGGAACTGCGTATTCTCTCTCCTCCGTCGATAATTACGTTAAAAAGGAGCTCCACGGTCTCCGTGGATTCGTTTTTCACCAGTTCTGAAAGCTCGTCTTTTTCATCCGGGGAGAGGTCAGAAACAAAATCCTTGCCGCATATCTTAAGGTAGAGCAGGTTCCTGAACATGTAGATGATGTCCTGGGCCATTCTCCTCGGGCTTATCCCCTTCGACGCGGCGTTTCGCACAAGTTCCACGCATTTTGCCGGTTCCTTGGCGAAAACGGCTCTTAGGATGCTTCTAAGCGACTCGTTATCCGGTATGCCTAGCAGGTTTATCACGTCCTTGTGGATTATTCTGTCTTCAAAGGACACTGTCAGCTGGTCAAGCAGGCTCAGCGAATCCCTCATGCTTCCCTCAGATTCCCTTGCGATCAGGTAGAGGGTTTCCGTATCGATCTTTATCTTCTCCGCCTTTGTTATCTTTTCGAGAGATTCCTTTATTTTCTCGACGGGTATTTTTTTGAAGTCGTATCTCTGGCAGCGGGACATGATGGTCGGGGGAACCTTGTGGGCCTCCGTGGTTGCCAGTATGAAAATCGCGTGCTCCGGGGGCTCTTCCATTATTTTAAGAAGAGCGTTGAAGGCCGACTGGGAGAGCATGTGCACTTCGTCGATTATGTAGACTTTTTTTCTCGCGGAAGCCGGGGAGTATTTAACGCTCTCTATGATTTCGCGAACGTCGGCTACGCCCGTGTGCGACGCGGCATCGATTTCCTGCACGTCAAGCGATTTCCCCTCCGATATCCCCTCGCAGCTTGAGCACTGGTCGGTTGAGCAGGGGTATTTCCCCTCGTCTTTTTTCTCGCAGTTTATGGCCTTGGCGACGATTCTCGCCGTGGATGTCTTGCCCGTCCCTCTCGGGCCGGCGAAAAGCAGCGCGTGCGCTATCTTCCCTGACTCGATTGAGTTTCTGAGGGTGACGGCGGGGAATTCCTGACCTATCAGGTCTTCGAAAGTCTGGGGACGCCACTTGCGGGCGAGTACTCTATAAGCCATATTTTTTAAAAGGGAATTATGTATTTTAGTTGACACATCCATACACCGTTCTTGGCCGAACAGGCCCTACATCAGCCTGCTTCTCTCTCATCCTTCCGGCCATGCGGGTTACATTCCCGCCCGCAATCGTGAGTCCACGATGAAGGATATTTATCGCAGCGTTTACGTCCCTGTCCGCTTCATAACCACATGAACATCTGTGAACACGCACAGACAGAGACTTCTTTACCGTTGCTCCGCAGTTCGAGCATTCCTGCGAGGTTCCCCCGGGGTCCACTTCCACCATCTTGCCGCCAGCACTTTCAGCCTTCTCGTCAAGCAGGGTAATGAACTTGCCCCAAGTCTGCTCCTGTATGCTCTTTGCCAGGTTTGTGTTGCGAAGCATATTCTTTGTCTTTAGTTTCTCTACCGCTATGAAGTCGTACATCCTCGCTATCTCCGCGGTCAACCTGTGGAGATAGTCTCTTTCCTTGTCCGTAAGCCTCTGCCATTCCTTTGCAAGCAGGGATACGGCTTTACGCCTGTTGTTGCTTCCCTTCACCTTGCGGGACACGGACCTCTGCAAGCGTATGATCTTCTTTCTGTCTATCTCCCGCTTCTCCACGGTCTCCCCGTCGCTAAGCGTCAGACGATTCGATATGCCCATGTCTATCCCTACGGGGTTGCTGAGTGGTTTTGCCTCGGGAGTCGGCAATTCATACGATAACGCTACTTCCGTCCGCACAGGCTTTCTCGTAATTCTGATCGCCTTGAGCATGGAGTCCGACGGCAGTTCCCGGGAAGGCTTCACTTCAATGCGGGGAAGCCCCTTTACTTTGAGAACTAACTTGTTTCCCTCACGCTTGAGCATTCGCCAGCACTGGTCGTTTATCTCTATGGTTCGCCAGCGTCTCCGGTTCTTGAAACGGGGGAATCCGGCTTTCTCTTTTGCTTTCACCCGGCGGAAAAACGACTTGTACGCCTTGTCAAGCCTCGATAGCACGCCTCGGAACACGATACTGGATACAGCCTCAAACTCCGGCAACTCCGCTCTTACCTGCACAAGTTCCTTGTACTGGTCATAGAGACTGCGGCTTTCGCCTGTCTTTCTGTAGCAGTCAATGCGGGATTCCAGTCCTGCATTGTACAACTCGGCGCTCATCCCAAATATCTGAGACAGCGTCTCATGCCCCGACTTGGACAACTTCACTCTGCACTTGTAAGTCCTTATCATTACTATATTATACTCGATTTATCAGCCGTTTAAATTGCCTGTCAACTTAAATACATAATTCCCTTTTAAAACCAGCGACCAGGTATCCGTAACGCACGGAGGTTATTGCTACCGTTGCTCCCTTCCGGGCCTGGCGGGGTTCGCAAGCCCCAGTCGTACGGGCCCGGCCACTGGATTTGTTCTCCAAACAGATGAACCGTCGCAACTCGGTAGCTAATCACTCTACACAAAAACGGGTTTTTTAGAAATGCGCGCTCGTGAATTTCGTTTTATATCAGGGGGGAAATGGTGCGATGTGCCAGTTGGCGGGATTTTCCCCGCAGCGCTTTTTCATCTAGTTTTTTTATTTCCCTGCAAGGCTTCACTTGCATTAAACGAAAGATAAATAAGATTTTAATAAATTATCTGTACTTAAAATCATGGGATATGCTATAAGTAAAAATCAGAATTGGTTGGAGGTAAAAGCACATGCATGTAAAAAAGATCGACGATATAGAAAGCGAGGTCTTGGAGTCGGCCAACGGCGTTTCAAGACAGATGCTGATAGGACCCGAGGAGGGCCCGAATTTCTCTATGAGAAAACTTGTCATTGAACCCGGGGGCGGTATTCCCGCTCATACAAGTGGCGCCGAGCATGAGCAGTATGTTCTTGGCGGCACGGCCAGGGTTGGAATCGGGGATCAGGTTTACGAGATCGCAAAGGGCGACGTGGTTTTCATCCCCGCCGGAGAGCCGCACTGGTATGAAGCTTACGGAGAAGAGCCTTTTGAGCTTCTGTCGGTTTTGCCGAATAAAGACAACGAGATGATTTTCGCAGAATAGCCGCGCCGAAAATCGGCAAGTGGTATTGTAAACTTGTCCAGGCGGCTACCACTGCCACTGAATATTTGTGAAATGATCAGTCTTTTCTGTGTTATAATATAAATATGTACGTAAAAAAGGTTAAAGAAGTCGAAAGCACGATTATCGGAGCAGGGCAGGGTACTTCTAGGCAGGTTCTTATCAGCCCGGAGGAAGGTCCGAACTTCGCGATGAGAAAATTTGTTATGCAGCCTGGAGGCGATATCCCGGCTCATACCAATGCCGTTGAGCATGAGCAGTATGTGCTTGGTGGCAGGGCAAAAATTGGAATCGGAGACGATGTGTATAACGTCGAGAAGGATGACGTAGTTTTTATTCCTGCCGGCGTGCCACACTGGTATGAAGTTGATGGTGACGAGCCTTTTGAGTTTCTGTGTCTCGTGCCGAATCTTGAAGACAAGATAGAGCTTATTAAGTAATTGTGCTTGGTGCTAGGTAAACTTGGCGGAGAGAGTGGGATTCGAACCCACGAGGGAGCGTAAACCCCCTACACGCTTTCCAGGCGTGCACCTTCGGCCACTCGGTCATCTCTCCGTGTATTCTCTTCTGACTATGCTACAAGACTGTTGTTTTTTCGGGAGTCTTATAAACAATTTCCCGCAGTTTGTGAAAAACCCTCTCTAGTTTAACAAGAGAATCGGGTTTATTAAAATACAGAAATGCCGAAAAAATGGAAGCTAAAAAAAAGCACTCCGCTTAACGATTACAGAATCTTTTCGACCAAGAGGAAAAAAGCCGTTTCCCCCAAAGACGGCGCCGTCCACGATTTCTACGTAATGGACGCTCCTGACTGGGTTAACATTATCCCTGTTACGCCCTCCGGTGAAATTGTTCTTATAAAGCAGTTTCGCCACGGCACCGCAGAGATCACGCTTGAGATTCCGGGCGGAATGATCGACCCGGGAGAAAGCCCTGCTGAGTGCGCGCGCAGAGAGCTCCTTGAGGAAACGGGGTTTACCTCCACTCGGTGGGAGCAGATAGGGTGCGTACGGCCGAACCCGGCCTTCATGTCAAACTCCTGCTATACCTTCCTGGCATCTGGGTGCGAGCGGACATCTGAACCGTCTTTTGACACTACAGAAGATATAGAAACCCTGCTTGTCGCTCCGCGGGAAATAAAACGATACATAAGGGAAGGCACCATAGATCACTGCATAGTGATAGCGGCTTTCGGGTTTTACTTTCTCGGGGAGTGAACCTGTTGATTTCTCCGGGTTTAGCGAGAATAATAGTCCCCTATCTTAAGGGCGGGTGGCGGAATAGGTAGACGCGACGGCCTCAAAAGCCGTTGGGCTTTGGCCCGTGAGGGTTCGATTCCCTCTCCGCCCAGAAAAAAAACTTCCGCTTTCCTTTCCCTAAAATCCCGGATCCTCAGTACCTGGCCATTTCCGAGTCGTACTTCTCGGCCCACTCGTCTATGCCGCCCTTGAGGTTCTTAACTCTGCTGAAGCCCTGCTCGGCAAGGAAAGTCGCAGCCTTCATGCTTCTCCCACCGTGGTGGCAGTGAACGACTATATCGTCCTTCGGATCAAGTTCGTCCGTTCTGTCCTTGAGTTCACCGAGGGGAATAAGTCTCGAGCCCTCGATGCTGCATATCTCGTACTCATGGGGTTCTCTCACGTCGATCAGAACGAAGTCGGCCTCGTTTTCCTTAATAGTGCTGAACTCCTCAACGGTTATCTCCTCGACCTTGGGTTTTTCCTCTTCAATCTCTTCGCCTCGGCCGATGCCGCAGAACTCCTGGTAATCTATGAGTTCGGTCACGGTTGCGTTCTCGCCGCAGACGGGGCAATTGGGGTCTTTCCTCAGCTTGAGGATCCTAGGCTCCATGTTTAGAACGTCAATGAAGAGAAGTCTCCCTATAAGCGGCGTTCCCTTGCCGATTATAATCTTTACGACCTCGGATGCCTGCATGGTTCCCACAACTCCGGGCAGTATTCCCAACACTCCTCCTTCGGCGCAGCTCGGCACTAGTCCCGGGGGAGGGGGTTCCGGATAGAGACACCTGTAGCAGGGGCCTCTTTTCGCGTCGAACACGCTTACCTGACCCTCAAACCTGAAGATGCTCCCGTAGACGTTCGGAATTCCTAGGAAAACACAGGCGTCGTTTGTAAGATACCTCGTGGCGAAATTGTCCGTTCCGTCAACGACCACGTCATAGTCTTTCATGATCTCCATGGCGTTGTCCGAGCTAAGCATTTCGTTATAGGTAACGATATTGGTATCGGAGTTAAGCTCTAGGAGGCGGTCCCTTGCGGATTCCACCTTGGGAGTGCCAACGGTCTTCTCGCTGTGGATAACCTGCCTTTGCAGGTTGCTGAAATCTACAACGTCGAAGTCCAGTATTCCCAGGGTGCCTACCCCCGCGGCCGCGAGGTAGAGAGCAAGCGGAGACCCAAGCCCTCCGGCGCCGATACACAGGACCCTTGAGTTCTTGAGTTTTTTCTGTCCCTCAATGCCGACTTCGGGCATTATAAGGTGCCTGCTGTATCTAGTTATCTCCTGGTTGCTTAAGTCCATTTTGAATACCTTCCTTGCGATCTAAAATATTCAGACAGTAAAGTTATTACATGATCTGCATATTTTCAAACCGCAAACGCAACTTTCCCGTCAGTTAAGAAGCGGGAATTTCCCTGGAATTGGAATAACCGAATTCTTAGTTTCCTGGGAATTAATTCTTTACTACTACGTTGGTTGCGGTGGGGCCTTTCTTACCTTGAACTATCTCAAAGCTTACTTCGTCACCCTCATTGAGAGTTTTGTAGCCATCGCCCTCAATAGCGGAGTAATGAACAAAAACATCATCCTGCACTTCGTTGGATGTTATAAATCCATAGCCTTTGGAGCTATTAAACCATTTTACAGTTCCCTGCATTGTAATACCTACCTCTAAATTAATGTTTGCGGGATTATCCCACACCTATATCACTTTGTCAAACTGTGCTTCCTCCGTCTCCAGAAAAAATTCCGGATGCGGAGGAAAACATACAGTAGTTCTCAAAGCGTTTCGCGGTATACCTGCGTGCGTATCAAATCCGCACAGAGCGGATTCTTAAGCAGGCACAACGTTGGTTGCGGTGGGTCCTTTTTTACCTTGAGTGATCTCAAAGCTTACTTCGTCACCCTCATTGAGAGTTTTGTAGCCATCGCCCTCAATAGCGGAGTAATGAACAAAAACATCATCCTGTACTTCGTTGGATGTTATAAATCCATAGCCTTTGGAGCTATTAAACCATTTTACAGTTCCCTGCATTATAATACCTACCTCTTAGAAATTTAATATCCGCAGGATTATCCCGGACCTATATTGTTTTGTCAAACAAAATTTTTCCTTCTCCAGAAAAAATTCTGGGTTAGAGGGAAACTATATAGTGGTTCTCAGAATTTTTCGCAGTATAATTACGGGCATCTCAAATCCGCGCAAAGCGGATTCTTAAGTAGGTATAAAATCATATGGAAGATAGAAAAAGAAAGAGAATCTATATTTTCTGCATAGTGCTGTTTCTGCTCGGAGGTGGACTTTTCTTTTATAACGTGGTGAAAAGCTTCACCGGCCTTGGCTCAACGCTTAGCGAATACACTTTTCCGGGAAGCCACTCAGTCCGGCTTGAGAAAAAGGGGCTTTATTCGATTTACCACCAGTATGAAAGCGCTTTTGACGAAGCAAAGACAAGCGGGGACTCCGTCGGGGAGGGCTCGATAGTCGTTTACCTGAGAAAAGCTTCCGACGCGGAAAACGTGGAACTCAAGGTGCCCGATTCTCAGAAAAGATACAGTTACATGGGAAAGAGGGGAGTGAAGATATTTGAGTTTGAAAACCCCGGGCCGACAGCTTACTTGATCGAATCTTTCTCAAGTGCCACTTCGCAACTCTCCCAGTACACCTTGGTTCTTGAGCGCGGGTTCGAGATAACAAGGCTTAAAGGAATACTTATCTCCCAGGCGTTTTTGCTTGTCCCGACCCTTTTCGCGATAATACTTTTCATGCGCACCTACATAAGGAGCTGACCGCGACGCATGTTCAAAAATGTAGAACCTAAAGTTCTTGCTTTCGACATAGAGTGGGTTCCAGACCCCGAGTCGGGAAAGGCCGCGTACGGACTTCCTGGAGATATGCCCGACCGCGAGGTGATCGAATTCATGTGGGAGCAGGGCGGGGCGACCGAAGAAGAGCCAATGCCGTTTCTCAAGACGGTTCTCTCAAAAATAGTTTCCATCTCGATGGTCTTTCGCGAATCGGAAAGAGACGGAACGGCTTCAAGACTCAAGCTTCACTCGATTCCGTCGATTCCGACTTCTGAAGAGGATTGCTCGGAGAGAAGAATCATAGAAGATTTCTTCAGGATTCTCGACAAGCACAACCCGCAGCTTGTGGGATATAACTCTTCGGGTTCCGACATACCGATTCTGGCCCAGAGAATGATCAAGCACGGCCTCCAGGGCGGTTTTTTCACCCAGAGACCCAACAGGCCTTGGGAAGGAGCCGATTTTTTCGCCCGCGGAAGCGACTGGAACGTCGATTTGATGCGCTGCGTGAGCGCATGGGGGAAAGGCACCCCGTCTCTTCACGAAATATCGGTTGTAAGCGGAATCCCGGGGAAAATGGATGGTGTTGACGGAAAGCAGGTCGCCCCAATGTGGCTTGAAGGAAAACTTGACGATATAGTCGCCTATAACGAGTGTGACGCTCTTACGACCTATCTTCTGTGGCTCAGGATGGCCCACTCGATCGGACACTTCGATTCAAATCAGTACGCGGAGGAACAGCGCCTGCTTCGCGACATGATAAAGCAAGAGTCTGAGAGCCCTCAAAGGCGCCGGCATCTTCTGAGTTATCTCTCAAAGTGGGAGAGCCTGAGCGGGGTAGGGGCGGATGAGTAAGCGGTCCCACAGCCACGGCGTCGCCGTCCTTTCCTTCTACAAGTTCGTTGATCTTGACGGCCTTTTAGAAATAAAGGACTCCCTGCTTTCTCTCTGCGGGAAAAACGGCATAAACGGCACCTTCATTCTCGCTTCTGAGGGAATAAACGCCACCGTGGCGGGCCCCCGGGAGGGCATAGACGGGCTTATTGCCTATCTTGAGAGCGACACGAGGTTCTCGGGTGCTCAGTACAAGCTCAGTTACAACGAGAAAAGTCCTTTTCACAGGCTCAAGGTCAAATTCAAGAAGGAAATGGTCCCCATGGGCGTAAGCGGCATAAGGCCGCAGCGCCTCTCCGGAGAGCGCGTCCCGCCCGAGCAGTGGAACGAGCTTATAAGCCGCCCCGACGTGCTCCTTGTAGACACGAGAAACGATTACGAGAACCGCGTCGGGACCTTCAGGGGCGCGGTGAATCCCGAGACGGAGCACTTCAGGGAGTTTCCCGAATACGTGAGGGAAAACCTCGACCCCGCAGAGCACAAGGAAGTTGCGATGTTCTGCACGGGTGGGATAAGGTGCGAGAAAGCGACCTCTTATCTTCTTGAGATGGGATTTAAGCGGGTGTATCAGCTCGAAGGGGGAGTGCTTTCCTACCTTGAGCAGGTTCCACGCGAGCGGAGCCTCTGGGAAGGGGAGTGTTTCGTGTTTGACGACCGCACCTCGGTCGGCCACGATCTTTCCAGGGGAACCTGGAGTACGTGCAGGAACTGCAGGGAGCCCGTATCTGTGCAGGACAGGCAGTCAGAGGGGTTCCGGGATGGAATATCCTGTCCCCGCTGCCACGCGAAGCTTACTCCCGAGAGGACTTCGTCGCTTGAGGAAAGACAGAAGCAGATGAGGCTTGCCAGGGAGAGAAACCGCAAACATCTTGGGGCCGTAATAAGAAGAGGGAGTGCGAAACGGGCGCAGGGTTAATCCCGGGCGTCGAGCTCGTCCTTTAAGATCTTGTAGTCTATGCTGTCGACAAGAGCCTTCCAGCTTGCTTCCACTATGTTGTCGGAAACCCCCACCGTGCTCCACCTCTTTTCCCCGTCTCCCGATTCCACAAGCACTCTTACCACGGAATCAGTGCCGCCCGACCTTGACACTACTCTTACTCTGTAGTCGAGCAGCCGCAGGGTCTTGAGCCCGGGGAAGAATTTCTCAAGCGATTTCCTGAGTGCCCCGTCTATCGCGTTTACGGGACCGTTTCCCCTTGCCACGGTATATTCCGTGACGCCGTTTACCTGAACCTCCGCGGTGGCCTCTGAGAGCGGCTCCTCGTCTCCTTCCCGCTTTTCGACCAGGGTCCGGGTGCTCTTGAGATAGAACCGTTTTTTGTAAGTACCCAGGGTTTTTCTCACCAGCAGTTCAAAGGACGCGTCCGCCCCCTCGAATTCGTAACCCTGGTTCTCCAGAACCTTTAGCTCGTTCAGCACCTTGAGGATTCTTTCGTCCTTGGGGTCTATGTCCACTCCCAGTTCCTGGGCCTTGTAGGCTATGTTGGCCCGGCCGGAGAGGTCAGAGACCAGCACCCGCCTCCTGTTGCCGACGCTCCGGGGCTCTACGTGCTCGTATGTATCTGAATTTTTCATGACGGCGCTTACGTGAATCCCTCCCTTGTGGGCGAAGGCGCTTTCGCCGACAAAGGCCTGCTTCTTGAGAGGTGGAAGATTTGTGAGTTCATGAATAAAATGGGACACGGAATAGAGTTTTTTCAGGTTCTCCACAGAAAGGGAATCCATCCCGAGCTTTAAGGCGATATTCGGTATTATGGCGCAGAGATTGGCGTTTCCACACCGCTCCCCGTAGCCGTTCATGGTTCCCTGGACCTGGGACGCTCCCCCCCTTACCGCATAAAGCGTGTTGGCGACCCCGACTTCGCTGTCGTTATGGGTATGTATTCCTAGGCTCGGGTTATCGAACATGCCGTTAACTTCCCTTATGGCGCCCTCGACGTCCCACGGCATGGAGCCGCCGTTTGTGTCGCATAGAACGACCGTGTCGACTCCTGCCCCGTAGGCGGTTTCAAGAACCTTCGCTGAGTACTCGGAGTTTCTCTTCCAGCCGTCAAAGAAATGCTCGGCGTCGAAAAACACCTTGTCCACGTGGCGCTTGAGGTACTCGATCGAGTCGTGTACCAGCTCGAGGTTCTCTTCAAGTTCTATTTTGAGAGCTTCTGTGACCTGGAAGTCCCAGCTTTTCCCGACAATCGTCACAACCGGGGTTTCTGCCTCCAAAAGCGCCTGTATGCTTGCGTCTTCCTCGCAGCTTTTCCTGGCGCGTCTTGTGCTTCCGAAAGCCGCAACGCTCGCGTTTTTAAGCCCAAGTTTCTTCGCTTCCTCAAAATACCCCTTGTCTCTCTCGTTAGAACCGGGCCATCCGCCCTCGATGTAATGCACCCCGAGGTCATCCAGTCTTTGCGTTATCCGGATCTTGTCGTGTATGGAAAAGGATATGTTTTCCCCCTGGGTTCCATCGCGCAGGGTCACGTCGTATATTTCAACGGTTCTCGAATTACTCATCGGTTTTTCCAAGATTAAAAGCGTCGTGAAGAGTCCTTACGGCGGTTTCCGTATCTTTTTCCTCAAGAACGCAGGAGATTTTTATTTCCGAAGTGCTTATCATCATAATGTTAATTTCCTCGTTCGCAAGCGCCCTGAACATGCGCGAAGCCACTCCGGAGTGGGTCTTCATCCCCACTCCCACCAGGGAGATCTTGGAGATAAGGTTGTCGGAGAGCACCTGCTTTGCTCCTAGCTCCCGGGCCATCTTCTCCGAGAGTTCTATTGATTTTTTGAAATCCGACTTGGGCACGGTGAACGTAAGGTCGGTAAACCCTTCCGTGCTCACGTTCTGAACGATCATGTCGACCACTACGTTCTCGTCCGCCAGAGACGAGAAAAGCTTGGCCGCTATGCCGGGCTGGTCGGGCACCTGGGTCACGGTGATTTTCGCCTGGTCCCTGTCGTAGGAGACTCCCGATACCACAACTTCTTCCATGGATTTCATAACTTTTTCCTCATCAAGGACCCACGTTCCCTCGTCCTCGGGCCTCGGAGTTGACTTAACATGTATAGGCACTTTAAATTTTTTTGCAAATTCCACCGCGCGGGCCTGAAGCACCTTTGAGCCCAAAGACGCCATCTCAAGCATCTCGTCGTAGGAGATCTGGCTGAGTTTTCTTGCGTCGGGACAGACTCCGGGATCCGTGGTGTATACCCCGTCCACGTCATCCTTGTAGAGTTCACACGCGTCGGCTCCCATCACGGCCGCGAGCGCCACCGCGGTCAGGTCGGAGCCTCCCCGCCCGAGCGTGGTGAGGTTGCCGTCCTCGTCAACTCCCTGGAATCCCGCTATGACGACCGCCTTTTTCTCCCCGAGGGCCACACGGACGTTCCTGTCGTCAATCGACTTTATCTTCGCCTTGGAGTAAATGTTGTCGGTGGTGATCCTTATCTGGTGTCCCTGGAAAGATATCGCATCCTCCCCGAGCGATTTTATCGTCATCGCCACAAGGCCGGAAGATACCTGTTCCCCGCTTGAGGTTATCACGTCAAACTCCCTTTCATCGGGGGGATCCATCACCTCTTTTGCGAGGCCGACCAGCCTGTCGGTTTCGCCCGCCATGGCGGAAACCACCGCTATCACGTCGTTTTTCTTCTTTTTCGTTGCTATTATATGTTCGGCTACGCGCCTTATTTTTTCGATGCTAGCAACGCTTGTTCCGCCGTATTTCTGAACGACAAGAGCCATTTTCCCTTACCTGCAACCTTTATTGTTCTCGATTCCTCATCCCCTTGGGGCGGGAATTGGATATCAATTATAACAGCGTTTCCCGGTAATACATCCTGTACCTTATCCGCCCATTCCACGATGGAGATACCGTCTCCGTAGAAGAATTCCTCATAGCCCGTATCCTCGAACTCGGCTCCGCCCGACAGCCTGTAGACGTCGAAATGGAAAAGAGGCACGCTGCCTTCATAGCAGTTCATTATGACGAACGTGGGGCTGTTGGGTTCCTCCTCTATTCCCAGGCCGCGGGCAAGACCCTTTGCGAAGACCGTTTTTCCCGCGCCGAGATCTCCCGTGAGTCCCACGACGGAGCCCCGGGGTATGAGTTTCCCCATTATCTCGCCGCAAAGCATAGTCTGCTCGGGTTTGCTTACTTCTAGGAGGAATGCGGGTTCCATGGGAACTATCTTACCGTGGCGAAATGTCTTTCCTCCGTCGATGAGATGACGGAGTTTCTAGAAGCGGGGATTTTACGCGATATTTCAGAGGCGGTAAAGCCCGCGGTGCCCGTTTCCTCCAAAAGAAGGTCGGCCGCGTGGCCGTGGAGAAAAACGCCGAGCAGGCAGGACTGAAGAGGGTCGTATCCCTGGGCCGCGAGTCCCCCGATTATTCCCGTAAGCACGTCTCCGGTCCCGGCCGTGGCCATGGCGGAATTTCCGGTCGGATTTATGAACACTTCCCCGTCGGGGGTGGAGACTACCGTTCTCGCTCCCTTAAGGACGACGTAGCAGCCGTATTTTTCGGAAAACCGGGTCGAGATCCCGACGCGGTCATCCTGCACCTGTTTTGTTCTTACGCCGCAGAGCCTTGCCATTTCCCCCGGGTGCGGAGTTATTACCGCGGGGACTTTTGTTTTCTTGAGCACTCCGGGGTCCTTTGAAATTATGTTAAGGGCGTCGGCATCAAGCGTGACCGGCACTTCGCACAGGGTTATCACTTTTTCAAGGAACTTCCCCGTGCTTTTGGAGGTCGATATCCCGGGACCGATGGCAAGCGCCGTTTTTTTCCCCTCAAGTTCCCTGAGCACCTCTTCGTGCGCGTCGGGATGCAAGGTTCCGTCCTTTGAATCCTTGAGAGAAACGGACATTACCTCCGTTGTCTTTTCCTCGACAGCCGAGGATATGCTTCTTGGAACCCCCAGGGTTACGAGTCCGCTTCCGGCGCGAAGTGCTGCCTCGGCAGAGAGGACCGCGGCCCCGCTTTTTCCCGGAGAACCGGCGAGCACGAGAAGATGTCCGTAGGTTCCCTTGTGTGAATCGGCGGCCCTTTTTTTTATGAGTCCCCGGCATTTTTGAAACGTGAGAAGTTCAAAGGGGAGATTCTCCCAGAGTGGCCTGGGGATTGTTATGTCCGTTACGCAGAGCTTTCCCGCGTAATCCACTCCGGGGTGAATGCACATTCCAAGCTTCGCCGGGGCAAAGGTGACGGTAACATCGGCCTGCACCGCCGCCCCGAGAGGCCGCCCCGTATCGGCGTCAAGTCCCGAGGGTATGTCCACGGAAACGCGTCGGGCGCTCTGGCGGTTTATGAATTTTATAAGTTTCTCGTAAAACCCTTCCACATCCCTGTCGAGTCCGGTGCCGAAGATGGCGTCGACTATGACTTCCGTGTCTTTTATCCTGGGAAGCTTTCCGCCAAGCTCCCTTACGTCGGCTCCTATCTCGAGAAGCGAGTCGAGGTTCGTTTTCGCGTCTCCCCTGTAGCGTTCCTTTTTTTCTGCGATGTGGACGCTTATCTCCTTTCCCGAGGAAATAAGGTGGCGCGCGATTACGAAACCGTCCCCGGCGTTGTTTCCGGCGCCGCAGATAACCGCCATTTTCTTTGCGGAGGGACACTCGGCGAGGATGACCGATGCCACGGCTCTTCCGGCGTTCTCCATCAGCACGACGCCCGGAACTCCGAATTCCTCAATCGTCCTTCGGTCTATTTCCCTTGAGATCTGCTTGGTTGAGAGTTTCATGGTTCTCTGGGGCTGGTTCCCCGGATTTGCCTATTTCCCCATACCGCCCGCTCCGGTGGGTCTTGTATCTCCGAGGTTTTCTATATTCGCGCTGATGAATTCCTCGGCGTGATCAAAGCAGAAATAGTAGGAAAGAAGGGTGCTGCCGCTTCGGTTGACCGTGATCAGCTGGTAGTGGCGGCTGCAGATATCTATTCCGCACCTGACGCACTCCTTGATCTGGTTCCTTTCTCCCGAAAGTTCGCATCGCTCTCCTCCGGGACTTACGTGATCACACTGGTATATTTCAACTTCTATTGTTTTTACCGACAAGTGCTTTACCTCCCCTTGGTTTCTTCATTAATTATACAGTTTTGCGTCGGAGTTTGGTAAATCACGCGTATGATTTATAATAGACGGGAAGGATAGAGTTAATGATACATCCAAGACAGGCCCTAAACGGCACATTAAAATATTTCTACATCAGGGCCACCGGAAGGCCGAAACTCCTTAATCTTGAGATAACAAAGCTTTGCAACGCCCGCTGCGATTTCTGCGACTACTGGCAGACAAAACACGAAGAGCGCCTTTCCGACTACACTCCGGTAATAAAGAAAATAAACCCTCTTGTCACGGTCATTACAGGAGGGGAGCCTATGATCAGAAAGGATCTTCCCGATATCGTGAGGCAGGTAAAGGGATGCTCCATATTCATTTTCACTTCCATGGTCACCA
>Ga0209544_1000699_pt1 | contig 43364 bp, 41 predicted proteins | sample MesohylPK_FD_187297 | JGI IMG/M metagenome (GOLD analysis project Ga0209544, IMG submission 187297) | Host-associated microbial community of the marine sponge Aplysina aerophoba from Gulf of Piran - sponge mesohyl, lysed by proteinase K... | ecosystem: Host-associated > Porifera > Sponge >... | reverse complement strand
GCGGGAGCTTCTGAACCGGATGGATGTCGTGCCGCCCTCGCTGGCGCTGGCACAGGCGGCGGAAGAGTCGGGGTGGGGTACCTCCCGCTTCGCGCGGCAGGGCAACGCTCTCTTCGGTCAATACACGTACAACGCCAAGTCTGGCATGCTGCCCGCGCAGCGCGATGCGGACGGGCGACATCGCGTGCGCAGCCACGACAATCTGCTCGCGGCGGTGCGCGCCTACGTCCATAACCTCAACAGCCATTGGGCCTATGAGGACTTCCGCAGCCGTCGGGCTCAGCTGAGACGCAGCGGTGGCGAACTCGACGGCCACGCTCTGGCCGGAGAACTGCGCAGCTACTCAGAGCGACGCGGGGCCTACGTACAGACCATCCGCCGGATCATCCGCCAGAACCGGCTCGGCGACTTCGACCGGGCGTGGCTGAACAACCGCCAGTGGACAGCGGTGATCAACCCACCGAACGGGCGACCGCCCATCTGATCGGCGCAGCCCGCGCGTCAGGGCGCAACGAACTGCAGGCCGAACCAGTGCCAGCGCCCGCCTCCGGCGGGAGCGGTACAGTTGAGCCGGGCCCGGCCAGGCGGGAACGCCCGGTCAAAGGTCACCTCCACGCGGCCCCCCTCCTGGTGGTCGAGGCTCGCGCCAACGCCGCCCGACGCAAAGCAGGCGATACTGTTGCGGTTCGCCAGCGGCGGCTCGATCGTGAAGCCGATGGCAGGCGGATTCTCCGTCAGGACTTGATCCGTCGGCGTCACGGCGCGGGCGCCGAGCGGCAGGGTGTCCGCGATCAGCTTGAAGCGATCGATGTCGCCGTAATTCTGGTTCAGGGCAAAGCGCGGGAGGTTGAGCGTGTCCGAATGCGCCCCGACGACGCCCGAGTGCTGGCCGAAGGCCGCAGCGAAACCGAGCTCAGTGACGAGCGTGCGTAGAGCACCGTTCCATTCGCCGTAGGGGTAGGCGAAGAGCGCGGCGTCCATGCCGAGCTCCTCCTGGATCCGCCGGCGCGCCCTCTCGAGGTCTTCTCTGTTTGCTGCGCCGTCGTTCTGCCACATGCGCCCGTGCGCGGCGCCGTGATTGCCGATGGTGACCCCTGCCGCGACCAGCTGGCGGAGCTCGTCCCAGCTCATGATGCCCGCGTGGCCCTGGTCGACCGGATCGGTGGAGACGAACACGGTGAAGGGGAAACCGGCTTCCTCCAGACGAGGCCACGCCTCCACGAAGGTCGAGCGCGTCGCATCGTCGACGGTGATGCCGATGGCGCGATCCGGGAGCGGCCGGCCGGCGTCGAGTGCGGCGAGGATTTCAGGAACCGGCAGCACGGTGTAGCCGCCGCCCGAGAGGTGCTCGATGTGCGCCTCGAACTGGTCGAGCGTCACGCTCGTCGACGGGTACGCGTCCTCGCCGAAGCGGTGGTACTGCAGGATCACCGCGGAGTCGGCGGCGATGGCGGCGGCGTTGCCGGAGGCGATCGTAGCGGCCATGGCGAAGGCGATGCCCGCGGTACGGGCTGAGCGCACAAGCCAGTCTGGGGTCATGGGTCCATCAATCCGGTGCCTGCGGCGGAGTCCCAGAGCAGGGGATACCGGCGCGGTGTGAACATCTGGTAGTGCCACCATTCGTTGAGATAATGGTCCCAACCGGCCGACGCCATCAGGCCGAGCAGCAACATCCGGTTGCGCTGGGCGGTCGGTGTCGGCGCGCTGCTGCCGTGAAATGCGCGTGGCGTCAGGTCGTCGAAACCGGTGCCCATGTCGAGCGGCACGCCGGTCTCCCGATCCACGAGGCTGAGATCGACCGCGACCCCCCGAGAGTGCGGCGAGCCGCGCCGCGGGTCCGCGAGGAAGGTCGGGTCCGGACATTGCCGCCAGAGCTCCCATTGCGCCTCCACCGGCCGATAGCCGTCGAAGATGATCAGCTTCAGGCCCTGGGTGTCGGCAAGGTCGATGGCACGGCTGAGCAGCGACGCAGCGTCGCGGTGCAGGTAGCACGCCGCCCTCCGGTAAATCGGGCGGCCGGTGACGTTGTCGTCGGTGGCGTAGGCGAGCGCCAGCGATACGTCGAAGCGGGGCGGTGCGATCTCGACCAGATCGGTCATGGGCCCGGAAATGTCGCGGCGAAGGGCAAGTGCGACAACATAGCACCGGCATGCCCCGGGTTGCATGGTTGCGGGCACAGCCGGGCGGGTGCTAGAGCCGCCGCGAGCAAAAGGATGGCATCGATCGGCTGATGGCCTCGGACGGGTTGACGCTACTCGGGTTCGACACGGCGACGCCGGCCTGCTCGGCTGCGCTCTGGGCGCGGGGAGAGGTGGCGGCCTGCCGGCGCATCGAGACAGGCGGCCGGCACGCCGAGGCGCTCGTGCCCATGTTGCGCGAGGTGGCGGCCGAGGGGGGCATTGCCCTCGCCGCGGTGGACCGCTTCGCCGTCACAGTCGGCCCCGGCTCGTTCACCGGAATTCGCATCGGCCTGGCGACGGCGCGCGGACTCGCGCTCGCGCTGAAGCGGCCCTTGATCGGGCTCTCCACGCTGGAAGTTCTGGCCGCCGGCGTTCCTGCAGCCGAGCGCGATGGGGCGGTTCTCGCGGCGCTCGACGCCGGGCGGGAGCGTCTCTACGTCCAGCTCTTCGACCGCTCGCTGAGCGCGTTGCTTGAACCGCAGGCCGTCGGTGCGGAGGCACTGCCCGATCTCGTGGCGGAGGCGAAGGCCGGCGGCCCGCTCATCGTGGCGGGCACGGGGCAGGCGGTTGCGCTCGCGGCACTGACGCCAGCGGTCGATGCGCGCCCGGCGTCCTGCTCGCCCACGCCCGATGCCCGCGTGCTCGTGCGCCGTGCCGCCGCCCGCGCCGAAACCGGAGGCGATGAAGACACTGCCGTGCGGCCGCTCTATCTGCGGGAGGCGGGAGCGCGGCCACGGGCGAGGCCCGCCGCGGAAAAAGCGTCGCATGCGTGAGCGGCCCGGCGTTGCGGCGGCACCGATCAAGGCAATTGGTTCGGGCGATCTGCCGGCAGTTGCCGCTCTCCATGCTCGCTGCTTCGACGAGCCGTGGCAGCCGGAGCTGATCGAGCGCATCGCCCGGGCGCCGGGCGGCTTCGGCTTCCTCTGGCGGAAGGGGGGTGAGCCGCTGGGCTTCGTCCTGGGCCGCAGCAATGACGCCCGCGCCGAGGTGCTGTCGCTCGGTGTGGCTCCGTCGGCCCGCCAGTGCGGCGTTGCCCGCGCCCTGATGAAGGCCGCGATCGACGGGGTGAGCCGGCGCGGCCTCCGCACGCTCTATCTTGAGGTCGCCGAGGACAACGATGCCGCGCTGCGTCTCTACCGGGCCCTGGGCTTTGTCCCGGTCGGACGCCGGCCCGGCTATTACTCGAGGCCTGAAGCCGAAGCCGTGGACGCGCTCACGCTCCGTCGGGCGATCCTGCCCGCTGCGCTCGGGGAGGTCCGAGCGCTCAGGCGGGCCTTGGCGCCCAGAAGCGTTTCTTGATCGGCGGAGAGAGCTTGCCGCTGATTGCGCGGGAGACCCCGTCGGCGATCGCGACCTGGCAGGCCTCGGCCATGTCCTTGCGGGAGCGGAACTGCTCGATGGTCATCGGTTGATGGAATTGAATGGCGATGGTGGCGTTGCCGAGGCCCGCGACATTCCAGAGGTGACTGGCGAGCTCCATATCGCCGTACCACGCGTAGAAGGGCCTGTAGGGTCGTCCCATGGGAATCCCGTTCAGCCGCGTGTAGGCGATTGAGACCGGCTGGACCAATAGCGGCTTGCCCCTGACCGGCTTCTCGGCGATGCCGAAGAAGGCGCTCTTGAAGGGGAGCACCCTGTTGCCGTCGTTGCTGGTGCCTTCCGGAAACAGGATCAGGTTGTCGCCGGACTCGAGCCGGGCGGCCATGTTGTCGCGGTGATGGGCGGTTCGTGACGCGCGGCGCTCGACGAAGACGGTCCGCTGCAGGACGGCGAGAAAGCCGAACAAGGGCCAGCTGCGCACTTCCGCCTTGGCGACGAAGCTTCCCGGCACCACGGCGCCAAGGGCGCTAATGTCGAGGTAGGACGTGTGATTGCAGACGAAGAGGGTGGGCACGGTCCGCGACACCGTGCCGTACCGCTCGATCCTGAATCCGAAGATCCGGCACACGCCCTGGTGCCAGACCATGGGCAGACGCTTCGAGAGCGGCGCCCGGATTGCCATGAGCACCAGTTGAAGCGGGATAAGGCAGACGGTCCAGCCGAAGAAGCGGAGGAGTACCGCGAAGGCGATCATGTGAGCTTGTCCCTGTAGCGCTGGGTCACGAGGTCGGTCTTGACGACGATGCTGACATCGACGCTGCCCCATTGCCGGTCGATCACCCCGCCATCGCCGACAAAGCCGTTGAGCCTGAGATAGCCCTTGATCAGCGGCGGCACGGCCCTGAGCGCGGCCCGCCTGTCCAGCTCCTCCTTGGGGATCAGGTCCATGCTCACGTAGTGCTCGTCCCTCGCGCGCGGACGGAGCGCCGGCGGCGCGAGATGGTTGTGATAGAGGTAGGAGAGTGGCTGCGCATGTTCCTGAGGGTCCGTGCCGGGAAAGCTGGCGCAGCCGAACATGATCGGCACGTCGTAGTGCAGCACGTAGGCCGCGTTGCCCCGCCAGAGCAGGGTCATGGTGGTGCCGTTGCGGTACGCGGAATCGACGCAGGAGCGGCCGAGCTCAAGGATCTCGCCGGGTTGGGCCACGATCGTATCGATGTCGTACTCCCAGGACGAATAGAAACCGCCGTGGGCATCCGCCACCGAGCGCCGGAGCAGCCGATAGGTGCCCACCACCTTGTCCCCGGCGCTGCGCTCGTGGTCGATCACCATGAGATGGTCGCTATAGGCGTCGAAGCGGTCGAAGTCGCGCTCGCGCGCCGCCATCTCGCTGCTCGGATCGGCCGCCATCTCCTCGTAGAACACGCGGTAGCGCAACGCCTGAACGGCGTCCACGTCTGCCGGTGAGCTCGCCAGGCGGACCTCAAGGTTCCCCGCGACGATCCCGGCCATGAAATCATCGTCGGTCATGGGCTCCTGCTCGCGCTAGTCCTCGGGCGTGTCCAGCGGGACAGCGTAAAGCTCCAGCCGGTGATCCACGAGCTTGTAGCCGAGCGCCTTGGCGACAGCGGCCTGGAGTGCCTCGATCTCTTCGTTCTGGAACTCCACCACCTTGCCCGACGTGAGGTCGATCAGGTGGTCGTGGTGCTCGTCGGGGTGTTCCTCGTAGCGCGCCCGCCCGTCGCGGAAATCGTGGCGCTCCAGCAGGCCACATTCCTCGAAGAGCCGCACCGTGCGATAGACCGTCGCCAGGCTGATGCGGGGGTCGATGGTCGTCGCACGCCGATAGAGCCCCTCCACGTCGGGATGGTCCTTCGCGTCCGAGAGGACGCGTGCGATCACGCGCCGCTGCTCGGTCATCTTCAGACCAATTTCGGCGCATCGCTTTTCAAGGGTCGATGCCGGCACGGGGGCCTGCTTCTCCGCGGCCGTGTGACTCGCGGCATTATAGGTCAGCATGGCGCCCAAAGCGACCGCCGCCGCCCAAATGCCGGCCCGCGCGGTGGCAATCGCGGGCCGATTGCCCTAGGTTTCCTCCACCGGAACGTCAAGCGCCCGGCGGCACGGGTCCATGACCAGTCAAAAGCCCAGTACAGACCTTTCGAAGCAGCAGATCCTCGAGTCCATCGGCCGGATCGTCGCAGAGGGCGAGGGCCGTGCGCCGAGCCCGGACGATGACGCTTCACCGGAAGCCGCGCCCAAGCCGGCGGCGGCCGCGGGCGAGGACGAGGACGAGGACGACATCCTCGATCTGGTCGATATGGTGGACGAGAGGGGCAACGTGATCCATCTGGACCGGGCGCGCGAGGGCGCTCCGCCGGCCTCGACCCCGCCGGGGGCCGTAGTGGGCGGCCCGGCCAGCAGCGAGCAGGTGCTGGAGACGCTTCGGCCGATGCTCCAGACGTGGATCGACACCCACATGCCGCCGATGGTCGAGCGCATGGTCAAGCGCGAGCTCGAACGCGCGTCGGACCGGTCCGAACCCGAGTGAGACGCCTCCGAAGGGTGCCTTTCCGCCTGCTGCCGCACTAGCCCCATCTCCCTGAAACGGTTACGAGACGACGATGCTGGAGAAGACCTATCGGCCTGCCGATTTCGAGGGCCGTCTATACGACCTCTGGGAGAAGAGCGGCGGCTTTGCCGGGCGCCCCGACGGGGCTGAGCCCTGGTGCGTCATGATGCCGCCGCCGAACGTCACCGGCAGCCTGCACATGGGCCACGCCCTCAACAACACGCTGCAGGACGTGCTCACGCGCTACCGCCGCAAGACCGGCCGCAACGCGCTCTGGCAGCCCGGCATGGACCACGCGGGCATCGCGACGCAGATGGTTGTCGAGCGCCAGCTGGCCGGGGAGGGCACCGACCGGCGCACCCTCGGCCGCGAGGCCTTCATCGACCGGGTCTGGTCCTGGAAGGCGGAGTCCGGTGGCGCCATCGGCCGCCAGCTTCGCCGCCTCGGCTCCTCGCCCGACTGGTCGCGCGAGCGCTTCACCATGGACGAGGGCCTGAGCCGGGCCGTGATCGAGGTCTTCGTCACCCTCTATCAGCAGGGGCTGATCTACCGCGACAAGCGCCTGGTCAACTGGGACCCCGTGCTGGGCACCGCGATCTCCGACCTGGAGGTCGAGCAGCGCGAGATGCGGGACGGCAGGCTCTGGCACATCCGCTATCCGCTGGAGGGGCGGCCCGGCGAGCACATCGTCGTCGCCACCACCCGGCCCGAGACCATGCTGGGCGATACCGCCGTCGCCGTGCACCCGGAGGACGCGCGCTATCGGGGGCTCATCGGCAGTCACGCCATACTGCCGCTGGTCGGCCGCCGCATGCCGATCGTCGCCGATGAGTATGCCGATCCCGAGCAGGGCTCGGGCGCGGTGAAGATCACGCCGGCCCACGACTTCAACGACTTCGAGGTGGGCCGCCGACACGACCTCGACGTCGTCAACGTGTTTGACGCCGAGGCCCGGATCAACGAGAACGCGCCGGAGGCATACCGAGGGCTCGACCGGATGGAGGCGCGCGAGCGCGTGCTCGCCGACCTCGAAGCGCAAAGCCTGATCGAGGCGATCGAGGCGCACGTCCACACCGTGCCCCACGGCGACCGCTCGGGCGCGGTGATCGAGCCGTGGCTCACGGACCAGTGGTACGTCGATGCCAAGACGCTGGCCAAGCCCGCGATCGAGGCGGTGGAGGACGGCCGCATCCGCTTCGTGCCGGAGCGCTGGACCAGCACCTATTTCGAGTGGATGCGCAACATCCAGCCCTGGTGCATCTCGCGCCAGCTCTGGTGGGGCCATCGCATCCCGGCGTGGTACGGCCCCGACGGCCATGTCTTCGTCGCGACCTCCGAGGCCGAGGCGGAGGAGCAGGCGGCGCAGCACTATGGGGGGCCTGAGCCCCTGAGCCGCGACGAAGACGTGCTGGATACCTGGTTCAGCTCGGGCCTCTGGCCCTTCTCGACCCTCGGCTGGCCCGAGCGTACCGACGCGCTCGCGACCTACTACCCCAACAGCGATCTGATCACGGGCTTCGACATCATCTTCTTCTGGGTCGCTCGCATGGTGATGCTCGGCATGCACTTCATGGGCGATATCCCCTTCCGCACGGTCTACATCCACGCGCTGGTGCGCGATGAGAAGGGGCAGAAGATGTCGAAGAGCAAGGGCAACGTAATCGACCCGCTCGCGCTCATCGACAAGTACGGCGCCGATGCGCTGCGCTTCACGCTGGCGGCGATGGAGGCGCAGGGCCGCGACATCAAGCTCGCCGAGAGTCGGGTCGCCGGCTACCGCAACTTCGCCACCAAGCTCTGGAACGCCGCGCGCTTCTGCGAGGCCAACGGATGCGCGCCGGTCCCCGGCTTCGATCCCGCTCAAGCGGAGGGCCAGATCAACCGCTGGATCGTGGGCGAGGCCGCCCGTGCGTCCCGCGATGTGACCGCGGCCCTCGACGCCTACCGCTTCGATGCGGCGGCCGGCGCGGTCTATCACTTCACCTGGGATGTCTTCTGCGACTGGTACCTGGAGTTCTCGAAGACCACGCTCGCCGGCCCCGACGGGCCGGCGAAGGACGAGACCCGCGCGACCTGCGCCTGGGTGCTGGATACCATTCTGGGCCTGCTCCACCCCTTCATGCCCTTCGTCACCGAGGAACTCTGGGGCCGGATCGACGAGGGGCGGGAGGGCACCCTGATCGCGGCGCCCTGGCCCGGGTTCGACGAAGGCATCGGCGATGCCGACGCCGCGCGCGAGATGGACTGGGTGGTGCGGCTGGTCACCGCCGTCCGCGCCGTCAGGGCCGAGATGAACGTGCCGGCCGGCGCCCGCATTTCGCTGGGCTTGCGCGGGTGCGCCGCGGAGACGGCGGCGCGGCTCGATCGCCACCGCGAGGTCATCGCCCGCCTCGCGCGGCTCAGCGAGGCCGAAGCGCAGGACGGCGATGTGCCACCCGGCTCGGTGCAGATGATGCTGGACGAGGCGACCATCGTACTGCCGCTGGCGGGCGTGATCGAGTTCGACAAGGAGCGCGCGAGGCTCGACCGCGAGCTCGGCAAGATTGGGAAGGAGCGCGCCAAGCTGGAGAGCAAGCTCGAGAACGAGCAGTTTCTGGCGCGCGCGCCCGCGCACGTGGTCGAAGAGCAGCGCGGACGCCTCGACGAGGCCTGCACGGCGGAGGCCCGGCTCAAGGCCGCGCTTGAGCGCATCGCGGCGTCGTGACGGCGCCGTAGCTGCACGCGCGGCTTGACCGCAGCCCACGGGGGCGAGTAAGCCCTGCCCCGGCGGGCCGGGCCTGACGGGGCCGGTTCTAGCGGAATTTGGCGCACCGCCGCGGGACCGTGGGCGGTGCGAGGGGGAAAGGCGCCATGAGCACGAAATTCGACAAGTCCAAGCTGCCGAGCAGGCACATCACCGAAGGGGCGAAGAGCGCGGCGCACCGCTCGTTCTTCTACGCCATGGGCGTCTCCCGCCAGGCGATGAGCCGGCCCATCGTTGGCGTGGCCACCACCTGGAACGAGACCGCGCCCTGCAACATCACGCTGCGCCGCCAGGCGCTGGCGGCGAAGACCGGCGTGGACGAGGCGGGCGGAACGCCGCGCGAATTCACCACGATCACGGTGACCGACGGCATCGCCATGGGCCACCAGGGCATGAAGTCCTCCCTGGTCTCCCGCGACGTGATCGCCGATTCCGTGGAGCTCACCATGCGCGGGCATTCCTACGATGCGCTGGTGGGGATCGCCGGCTGCGACAAGTCGCTGCCCGGCATGATGATGGCGCTGGTCAGGCTCAACGTGCCGGGCGTCTTCCTCTATGGCGGCTCCATCCTGCCGGGACGCTTTCGGGGCAAGGACGTCACGGTCATGGATGTCTACGAGTATTACGGCAAGCTCAACGAGGGCGATGTCACGGAGGAGGATCTGGCCGAACTCGAGGCGGTGGCGTGTCCCTCCGGCGGCTCCTGCGGCGGGCAGTTCACCGCCAACACCATGGCCTGCGTCTCCGAGGCGATCGGGCTGGCGCTGCCGCATTCGGCGGGCGCTCCCGCTGTCTACGAATCCCGCGACGAGTTCGCCGTGGCCTCCGGTAACTGCGTCATGGACCTGCTGGAGAGCAACATCCGCCCGCGCGATATCGTGACCCGCAAGGCGATGGAGAACGCGGCGACGGTGGTAGCGGCCACCGGCGGCTCGACCAACGCAGGCCTGCACCTGCCGGCCATCGCGAACGAGGCGGGGATCGACTTCGATCTCGCGGCGGTGGCGGAGGTCTTCAAGCGCACGCCCTACATCGCCGACCTCAAGCCCGGCGGCCGTTATGTGGCGAAAGACCTGTTCGAGGTCGGCGGCGTGCCCGTCGTGCTCAAGGCGCTGCTCGAAGGCGGCTATCTGCACGGCGACTGCCTGACCGTGACTGGCAAGACGCTTGCCGAGAATCTCGCGGACGTGAGCTTCCCCACCGAGCAGGACGTGGTGGTGCCGACCTCTGCGCCGCTCTCGCCCACCGGCGGCGTGGTCGGGCTCAGCGGCAACCTCGCGCCGGAAGGGGCGATCGTGAAGGTCGCCGGCCTCACGCGGCTCCGCCACGTCGGCCCTGCGCGCTGCTTCGATACCGAAGAGGAGGCGATGAAGGCCATCGTCAGCCGCGACTACAAGTCCGGCGACGTGATCGTGATCCGCTACGAGGGGCCGAAGGGCGGCCCCGGCATGCGCGAGATGCTGGCCGTCACCTCGCAGATCTACGGCCAGGGCAAGGGCGAGGAGGTAGCGCTCATCACCGACGGCCGCTTCTCCGGCGCGACGCGGGGCTTCTGCATCGGCCACGTGGGGCCGGAGGCCGCAGTCGGCGGTCCCATCGCCCTGCTGCGCGACGGCGATCAGGTGACCATCGACGCAACCAGCGGCGAGCTCAGCGTGGCGCTCTCCGATGCGGAGCTCGCGGAGCGCCGCAAGTCCTGGACGGAGCGCTCGCACGACTATCAGGCGGGCGTGCTCTGGAAGTACGCGGCGACCGTGGGCCCCGCCTACCAGGGCGCGGTAACGCATCCCGGCGGCGCGGCGGAAACCCATTGCTTCGCCGACATTTGAGCGCGCGCACGAGCAATCGCGAGCCGCAGTCGTAAGCCATGAGCAAGGAGAGCGGCGACAAGGGCCGCTACCGGGACGAGACGCTGCTCTCGGTGCTCGGCCGCGACCCGGCGGCGAACCACGGCGTGGTCAACCCGCCCGTCTATCACGCGTCGACGATCCTGCACGAGACCGCGGCGGCGCTGAAGGAAGCGACCTTCGGCCCGCGCGAGTACGGCAAGACCTATTACGGCCGCTACGGCACGCCGACGACCTTCCCGCTGCAGGATTCCATCGCCGCGTTGGAGCAGGGCCACCGGACCTATCTGTTCGGCTCCGGCAAGGCTGCGATCGTGGCGGCGCTGCTCGCCTTCGTGAAGAGCGGCGACCACGTGCTGATGACCGACAGCGCCTACGGGCCCACGCGCAGCCTCGCGAACGGTCTGCTCAAGCGCATGGGGGTCGAGACCACCTTCTACGATCCCTGCATCGGCGCCGGCCTCGCGGACCTGATGCAGGGCAACACCAGCGTGGTCGTGGGCGAGTCGCCCGGCTCGCTCACCTTCGAGATCCAGGATTTCCCGGCGCTCGCGGCTGTTGCCCATGAGCGGGGCGCGGTGCTGATCGTGGACAACACCTGGGCATCGCCGCTCTTTTGTCAGCCTCTCGCCCTGGGCGCGGACGTCTCGATCCAAGCCTGCACCAAGTACATCGTGGGCCATTCGGACGCGATGCTGGGTTCGGTCACCACCACCGAGGCCCAGGTCGAGCCGGTGCGCCGCATCTTCGAGGAGCTTGGCGCGGCGCCGGGGCCGGACGACTGCTATCTGGGCCTGCGCGGCCTGCGCACGCTCTCGGTCCGCCTGCACCGGCATCAGGAGACGGGTCTCGCACTCGCCCGCTGGTTCCAGGCGCGCCCCGAGGTCCGGCGGGTGCTCCATCCGGCGCTGGAGGACGACCCCGGTCATGCGCTCTGGAAGCGCGACTTCTCCGGCGCCTCCAGCCTCTTCGGCGTGGTGCTGGAGCCGGTGCCCGAGCCTGCGGTCGATGCCTTCCTCGACTCGCTTGGGCTCTTCGGGCTCGGTTATTCCTGGGGCGGCTACGAGAGCCTGGCGCTCCCCACCTATCCCTGGAAGCTCAGGGACGCGACCCGGTGGGATCTGGCTTATCCGCTGCTCCGCATCTATGCCGGCCTCGAAGACCCGGACGACTTAATCGCCGACCTGGAGCGGGGCTTCGAGCAGATGGCCGCGGTTCGCGACGCCGATTGAGGCATCTGCGCTTGGCGCTCGGCCCGGCGCTTCCTAGATTAGACACGGGTCATCAGGGGTTCCCATGTACAACTGGCAATTCGACGATATGGCGCCCGGCATGCGCTTCGAATCGCTGGGTAAGACCCTGAGCGAGGCGGAGATCATCGATTTCGCCTTCCAATACGACCCGCAGCCCTTCCATATCGACAAGACCTACGCCGAGGCCGGGCCCTATGGCGGAATCATCGCGAGCGGCGCCCAGACCATCGCCGTGGCGCTCCGCATGATGGTTCAGGCGCGGGTGTTCGCGCCCGAGATCGCGCTCGGCTCACCCGGGGTCGAGGAGCTGCGCTGGCTCCAGCCGGTCCGCCCCGGCGATACCATCCGTTCCACCGGCGAGATCCTCGAGGTGCGGGCGTCGCAATCCAAGCCCGAGCGCGGCATCGTGCGCTACCGGATGGATGTGCTGAACCAGCGCGACGAGGTGGTGATGACCATGACCAGCACCACGATTGTGCAGCGCGCGCCGACGGCGGCGGGCGCCGCGTAGCTCTTGGTCGCGGCGATGCAGCGGTGGGCGGGCGAGCGCGCCATTCCCCTGCTCGTCGCGGCGGCGAGCGCCGCGCTGCTGCTCGGCGCGTACCTTTCGCAACACGTGGGCGGGCTGCATCCTTGCCCGCTCTGCCTGATCCAGCGCTATCCCCACTTCGCCGTCTTCGGGCTGGGCCTCGTCGCCGCCCTCGTCGCGGGCGGGTGGGTGCGGATCGGACTGCTTGCGCTCTGCGGCCTCGCGCTTCTGGTGAGCGCCGGCTACGGGGTCTACCATGCGGGGGTCGAGCAGGGCTGGTTCGCGAGCGCGTGCGCCGCGCCGATGAGCGGCGGCACGATCGAGGAGATCAGGGCCCAGGTCATGGACGCGCCGCTCACCCGCTGCGACGAGGTGCCGTGGTCGCTGATCGGCGTCTCGCTCGCAGGCTGGAACGCCATCGCCTCGGTCATCATGGCGGGGGTGGCGGCCTTCGGCGCGGTCCGGCTGTGGAGGGCGGACACATGAACGAGGACGAGGGGCGCGAAAAGGCCCGGCCCGCCGTCACGGGCGAGGACCGGCTGCCCGGCGACCCGACGCGGGAGGAGACGATTGCCCGCATGATCCGGGTGGACCACGCCGGCGAGTACGGCGCCAGGCGGATCTACGACGGCCAGCTTGCGGTGCTGGGCAAGAGCGGCGCCGCGCCTGCGATCCGCGAGATGGCCGAGGCCGAGCAGGCGCATCTGGATACCTTCGACGCCCTGCTGGTGGAGCGCCGGGTGCGGCCGACCGTGCTCTCCCCGGTATGGCATGTCGCGGGCTTTGCGCTCGGCGCGGCGAGCGCGCTGCTCGGCGAACGGGCGGCGATGGCTTGCACGGTCGCGGTCGAGGAGGTGATCGAGGAGCACTACGCGGACCAGGTCGGCCGCCTCGGCGAGGACGAGGCCGCGTTGCGCCAGACGCTCGAGGAATTCGGCGCCGACGAGGCCCATCACCGCCAGACCGGCCTCGCCCACGGGGCCGAGCAGGCGCCGGGCTACGAGGCGCTCTCCGTCGCGGTCAAGCGCGGCACCCGGCTCGCGATCTGGCTCTCGGAACGGATTTAGGCCGGAAGGCGGGTTAGCGGCCGGTGAACTTGGGCGCCCGCTTCTCCATGAACGCGGTACGGCCCTCGGTGTAGTCCGCGCTGGTGAAGCAGGCCGTCACCAGTTCCTCGCAGAGCATCGAGTCCACGCCTTCGGCGCCGCCCCGCGCAAGTTCGGCGATCATGCGCTTGCTCGCCCGCATGGAGAGCGGCGCGTTGGCCGCGATGCCGGCGCAGTAGCGCTCGATGGTCTCGTCCAGCGAATCGTCGGGGACGGCCTGGTTGACCAGGCCGATGCGCTCGGCCTCCGCAGCGGAGAAGCGCCGCGCGGTGATCAGGATCTCCTTGGCGAAGGCGGGGCCCACGAGATCGGTCAGCAGCTGGAGCGAGCCGATGCGGTAGCCGACGCCGAGCCGCGCGGCGGGGATCGCGAAGGTGGCGCCGGCGCCGGCGATCCGCAGGTCGCAGGCGATGGCGAGGCCGAGGCCGCCCCCCATGCAATAGCCCTGGATCATGGCGATGGTCGGCCGGTCCGCGTTGCGAAGCCGATGGGTCGCGCCTTCGGCGAGCTCGTCGTAGGCCGCGACCGCCGCCTCGCTCGCGCGCTCGGTGGCGAACTCCGAAATGTCCGCACCCGAGACGAAGGCCTTCTTGCCCGCCCCCTTGAGCACGATCACGCGAATCGCGGGGTCTGCCTCCAGCCGGTCCAGCGCCTCGGGCAGCGCGCGCCACATGGCGACCGAGAGCGCGTTGTGCTTCGCCGGGTTGTTGAAGGTGATCCAGCCGACGGCGCCGTCAGTATCGACAAGGAGTTGATCTGTCATCGGATGTTCCTGAAAGGCATGCAGGGGAGAGGCGCGGCGCCGGGGTCACACCACACCCCGGCCCCGCAGGTCCGCGATTTCCGCCGCGTCGTAGCCGAGCGCCCCCAGAATTTCGTCGGTGTGGGCGCCGAGCTCTGGCGTCGCACCGTGCACGTTGAAGGGCGTCCGGCTGAGCCGGGCCGCTTGGGAGACGATGCGCGTTTCCCCGAGGATCGGGTGTTCGACCGGGTGCGCCATGCCGAGGTGCTGCACCTGCGGGTCGGCGAACATCTCGTCGATGGCATAGATCGGCCCGCAGGGCACGCCGGCCTGGTTGAATGCTTCCACCCAATCCGTGCTCGGCCTGGTGCGCGTGCGCTCGTTGATGAGGGCGTTGAGCGCGGCTCGATTCTTGGAGCGGCCGTCGCCGGTGGCGAAGCGCGGGTCGGTAATCAGCTCCGGCATGCCCAGTGCCTCGCACAGGCGCTCGTAGATGGCGCCGCCGGAGGTCGCGATGTTGATGTGGCCGTCGGCGGTCTCGAACACACCCGTGGGGATGCTGGTCGGGTGGTCGTTGCCGGCCTGGCCCGGGGCCTCGCCCTCGAAGAGGTAGCGCGCGGCCTGGAAGTCGAGCTGGGCGATCATCGCCTGCAGCAGGGAGGACTGCACCCACTGCCCCTTGCCCGAGTGCTCGCGCTCCAGCAGCGCGACGAGGATGCCGATGGCCGTATAGAGCCCGGCGCTGAGATCAGCGACCGGTATGCCGACGCGCATCGGCCCGCGGCCGGGCTCGCCCGTGATCGACATGAGCCCGCCCATGCCCTGGGCGATCTGGTCGAAGCCCGGCCGCTTCGCGTAAGGGCCGTCCTGACCGAAGCCCGAAAGGCTGGCATAGACCAGGCGGGGGTTGAGGGCACTGAGGGTCTCGTAGTCGATGCCGAGCCGGTGCTTCACGTCGGGGCGGTAGTTCTCCACCACCACGTCGGCGCTCTCCGCCAGTCGCTTGAAGATGGCGACGCCGTCCGGCTCCTTCAGGTTGAGGGTGAGGCTCCGCTTGTTGCGGTGCAGGTTCTGGAAGTCCGGGCCGTGCCGGGCCTTGATCGGGTCGCTCGCCGTCCCTGGCGTCCCCGGCGCCTCGACCTTGATGACGTCGGCGCCCCAGTCCGCAAGCTGGCGCGCCGCGGTCGGCCCCGCCCGGTAGCGGGTGAGGTCGAGCACGGTGAAGCGCGCGAGCGCGCCGTCTGCTGGGGGCTGTGTCATCGGAGACCCTTCAACCGCCGCTATTGTAGAACGCGCTCACTCTTCGGAGAAATCGCGGATCGCGCTGTCGAAGCGCCCGTAGCTCGCGTAGTCCACGATGTCATAGAGGTGCGCCCGGGTCATCATGCGTGGCAGGAGGCCCGGCTGATCGTCGCCCTCGTCGAGGTCCCGGAGCCCGTCCTCCACGGCCTTCATGGCGAGCCGGAAGGTCGTGACCGGGTAGATCACCAGGTTGTAGCCGAGGCCCGCCAGCGCCTTGCGCGAGAGCAGGGGCGACTTGCCGAACTCGGTCATGTTGGCCATAAGCGGCGCGTCGATGGCAGCGCGGAAGGCCTCGAACTCGCGCTCGTCCTGCAGCGCCTCGGGGAAGATCATGGCCGCGCCCGCATCGACGTAGGCCTTGGCCCGGTCGATCGCCTTGTCCAGCCCCTCGGGCCCGCGCGCGTCGGTGCGGGCGATGAGCAGGAAGTCCGCGTCAGTCTGGGCCTCGGCCGCGGCACGCACGCGACGCACCATCTCCGCCGCCGGCACCAGGGTCTTGCGCTCGAGATGGCCGCAGCGCTTCGGGCTCTCCTGGTCTTCGAGGTGGCAGCCGGCGAGCCCGGCTTCCTCCAGCAGCGCCACGGTGCGGGCGGCGTTGAGCGGGGCGCCGAAGCCGGTATCGACGTCCACGATGACTGGCAGCGTGCAGGCCCGCACGATCGCCTGCGCCCGGGCCACGACCTCGCTCTGAGTCACCAGCCCGATGTCCGGCAGGCCGAGATCGGCAGCCAGCGCCGCGCCGGAGACATAGGCCCCGTCGAAACCCTGGCGCTCGATCAGCTTCGCCACGATCGGCGCGAATGCGCCGGGGAAGCGCAGCAGCACGCCGCTGGCCAGCGCCGCCCGCAGGGCCCGGCGGCGCTCATGCGGGGGCACGGTCCCGGCCCCGATCACGCCTCGCCTCCCAGCGTCACACGGGCTTCCGGCGCCGGGGTGCGGCGGCGCATGCGATGGTATATGGTGCGCCCGGCTGCCCGGGGACGGGCGGGCCAAGGGTTCGTGCGCACATCGCCGCGGGGCAAGGGAGGAGATCGATGAAGCTGGGCCTGTTCATGATGCCGATCCACAATCACACGAGGGACTATCACACCACCCTCATGGAGGATATCGAGGCGGTCGTCCATGCCGATAGCCTCGGCTTTTCGGAGGCCTGGGTCGGCGAGCACTACAGCTCCAAGTCGGAGCAGATCACCTCGCCGCTGATCTTCCTCGCGCACGTGTTGCCGCACACCAAGCACATCGTCGCCGGCACGGGCGTGATTTGCCTGCCACAGTATCACCCGGCGGTGACGGCCGGGCAGATCGCCATGTTCGATCACCTGGCGAAGGGGCGCTACATCGCGGGCCTCGGCCCCGGCGGGCTGCCGCCCGACTTCGAGGTCTTCGGCGTGATGGACGCGGACCGCAATTCGATGATGATCGAGGCGATCGATATCATGATCGATATCTGGACCTCGGATCCGCCCTACGAGTACAACGGCGAGCACTGGCAGATCTCCCTCAAGGACTGGATCCACGAGGATATCGGGCTGGGCTACATGGCCAAGCCCTATCAGAAGCCTTATCCGCCGATCGCCATCTCGGCGATGAGCCCCTTCTCGGGCTCGATCAAGTTCGCGGGCTCGCGCGGCTATATCCCGATCTCGGCCAACTTCATCGGCACCTGGTCGGCCAAGTCCCACTGGCAGGTCTATGCCGATGCAGCGGCCAAGGCGGGCCATTCGACCGACCCCGAGATCTGGCGCGTCGCGCGCAACGTGCACGTGGACGAGACCGACGAGGCGGCAGAGGCCTTCGTCAAGAAGGCCGAGGACAGCACCGACTGGTACTTCAGCTACCTCTTCAGGATCTTCGAGCGCGCCGAGATGAAGGGGCCCTTCGTCGTCAACCAGGGCGACGACCCGACCGAGCTCACGCACGAGGCGATCCGCGACAGCTACACCATCTACGGCAGCCCGGAGACGGTGGCCGAGAAGATCCTGGCGTTGCGCGACGAGATCGGCCACTTCGGCACGCTGATGCTGACCGCGCAGGACTGGACCGACAAGGAGCGGATGAAGCGCTCAATGTCGCTGCTGGCCGAAGAGGTCATGCCCAAGGTCAACACTGCCATCGGCGCGCGGGCCGCGGCGGAGTAGGGCCGCCACGCGCGCAGGGGAGGGCGGGCGACGACCGACTACGCCCTCATCACCGGCGGCGCGCGCGGGATCGGCCGGGCGACGGCGGCGAGGCTCCGCGCCGAGGGCTGCCGGGTCGTGGTCTTCGACGTGCTCGAGCCGGAAGACCCGGTGGACGAGTTCGTGGCCGTGGACCTCACCGATACTGCGGCCACGGCGCGCGCGCTGGAGCAGGCGCTCGCCGGGCGGGCCATCACGCGGCTCGTCAACAACGTGGGCGCCGTGCGCCCGGCCCTGCTGGAGGATGCGGCGCTCGACGACTTCGACTACCTGATGGCGCTCAACGTGCGCTCGGCCATCCAGTGCACCAAGGCGCTGGCGCCTGAAATGCGGGCCGCAGGCTTCGGGCGCATCGTCAACGTCTCCAGCCGCTCGGTGCGCGGCAAGGAGCTTCGCACCAACTACGCCGCGACCAAGGCGGCGCTGATCGGGCTCACGCGGACCTGGGCGCTGGAGCTCGGCGGCGACGGCATCACGGTCAACTGCATCTGCCCCGGCCCGACGGCCACCGAGCTCTACGTCGAGGCCAACCCGCCTGACTCGCCCCGCACCAGGGCGGCGCTTGCCGCGATCCCGGCCGGCCGCATCGGCACGCCCGAGGACATGGCCCACACCATCGCCTTCTTCCTCGACGAGCGCAGCTCATTTGTGACCGGGCAGGCGATCATGGTCTGCGGCGGCTCCAGCCTCGGCGCCCGCGAGAGCTACGCGCCGTCCTGAAAATCCAGCCGCGTCACACCGGGCGGATGAAGGTGCCGGTGCCGGGGGCGCCGATGACCGCGCCGGCGGCGTAGACCGGCGTGCCCCTGACGTAGGTGCTCGTCACCCGCGCGCCGAAGGTCATGCCGTCGTAGGGGCTCCACTTGACCTGAGACGCCATGCCGGCGCCATCGAAGGTCCAGGGGGCGGGGGCGACGATGGCGAAATCAGCGTCGGCGCCGGGGGTGAGCGCGCCCTTGCGCGGATAGAGGCCGAAGTGCCGCGCCGGCCGCTCGGATAGCAGCGCCGCCACCCGGCTCGGCGCAAGCCCCCGCTCGGTCACCATGCCGGTGTAGAGCGCGGCGAAGAGCGTCTCCAGCCCCGGCACGCCCGAGCCGTTCTCCGAGAACTCGGGGCTCGACTTGCGCGAGAGCGGCCAGGCCACGTGATCCGACGAGACGAAGTCCACCTCGTCGGCCACGACCTTCTCCCACAGCGCCTCGCGCTCGTGGGCCGGGCGAATGGGCGGGTTCTGCTTGAGCCTGGCGCCCATGGTCAGCACTTGCCCCTCCTCGAACACCAGGTACTGCACGCAGGTCTCGGCGGTGGCCCTGACGCCTTCCTCGCGGTAGCGCTTCGCCTGCTCGATGCCGCGCGCGAGCGAGCTGTGCACGATGTGGCAGCGGACGCCCGTCACCCGCGCGATCTCGAAGACCGCCGCATTGGCCACCACCTCGGCGACCGCCGGGCGGCCCGCTCCGTGGCTTTCCGGCGTGTTGCGCCGCTCGTCGAGGAAGCGCTGGGTGAGGCGGCGGACGATCGCGGCGTCCTCGTTGTGGAACGCGACGGAGAGCCCGGTGTCGCGGATCGCAGGGAAAAGCTCGTAGAGCTCGCCCATGTCGTAGCCGGGGAAGCGCACGGGGTGATACTCGTAGGTGGACACCTTGAAGGCGCAGACCCCGGCGTCGGCGAGCGCCGCGATGCCCTCGGTGCCCGCACCCTTCTTCGGCGCGCCGTAGAGCGCGACGTCGACGCGGGCGATCCGCTCCAGCGTCTCGACCTTGGCCTGCAGCAGCTCGACCGAGTTGACCGGCAGCGGGTCGTCGAAGGGCATGTCGACGATGGTGGTGACGCCGCCGGCCGCCGCCGCGACCGAAGCGTCGCCCAGCCCCGCGATCCCCTCGCAGCTCCCTGCATGGACCTGGCCGTCGATGACGCCGGGGAAGATCAGCCGGCCCGAGGCATCGACGGTCTCCGCCGCCTCCGGCGCGTCGCCCGCGCCGAGCGCGCCGATGATCCCGTCGCGGACCGCGAGAAAGCCGCCCGCGAGCACCCGGTCGGGCAGCACGAGATCGCCGCGGACCACGAGGTCGTACATGCGCCTTATCCCTGGCTCTCCGGCACGTCGTAATAGTCGCCGGCGTCCTCGGTGTAGATGTGGCGCTCGATGGCGAGCCCGGTCGCGCCGTCCAGCGTGCCCGCGGTGATCGAGACGCGATCCTCGCCTGCCGGCTCCCAGAACAGGTTGCCGCCGCATCGGCTGCAGAACCCGCGCCGCGCAATCTCCGAGGAGTGAAACCAGACCAGGGTCTCGTCATATTCGAGGGCGAAGCGGGCCAGCGGCACCGAGGTCATGGCGGCAAAGTGGCCGGAGGTCTTGCGGCACTGCGTGCAGTGGCAGGCGATCACCGGGCGCAGCGGGCCGGTCGCCCGATACCTGACGCCGCCGCAGAGGCAGCCGCCGGTGTGAATGTCGGTCATCCCTCGCTCCTCGTGCGGGCCGTCAAGCGGCGAGCCGTGCGATCGCGGCCGCGAGCACCGCGGCGCCAGCGCCGAAGTCCTCGAGCGCCATGGACTCGTCCGGGTTGTGGCTGCCGTGGGCGTTGCGCACCAGCACCATCGCGGCCGGAATGCCTGCGCGCTGGAAGACAGCGGCATCGTGGCCCACGGTGGCGAAGCGCCGCGTCGGTATTTCCAGCAATGCCGCCGACTCTTCGAGCACGGCGCGGAGCGACTCATCCAGCGGCGCCGGCGGGGCGCCGACGCACTCCCCGAGGTCGAAGGCAACCCGCCGGCGCGCGGCGATCTCGGCGGCGCGGGCCTCGACTTCGGCCCGGCAGGCATCGAGAAAGGCCTGGCTCGTGCCGCCGAAGTTGAGGGTGAAATCGCAGCGGCCGGGCACCTTCGTCATGGCGTGGTGGGCGCCATCGGTGAAGAACTTGCCCACGGTGAACACGGTGTCGGGCTCGCCGCTCTCCTCCCGCGCGATCCAGAACGCCTCCAGCCTCTGCACCAGTTCGGCCGCGGCCAGCACGGTGTCCTGCCGGTGGTCGCGGGGCGTGGCGCCGGAATGGTCGTAGCGGCCGAGGCAACGTGCACCCGGCCAGCGCACATTGCCGCGAATGACGGTGGGAACTGCCACCTGCGCGCCCTCCGCCACCAGCACCGGCCCCTGCTCAATGTGGAGCTCCAGGAAGGCGCAGGCGTTGGCGAGCGAGAGGCGGGGTGCGGCCTCGCGGCGGAGCGCGTCGGCATCGAGATCCAGAGCCGCCATGTGCTCCGCGAGCGTGCGCCCGGTATCGGAACGCCGCAGCGAATCAAGGTGATTGTGGGAGAGCGAGCCGAGGGCGAGGCGGGCCCCAATGAAGGGGATGCCGAACCACACGCTCTCCTCCGCGCGCGTGGCGAGGGCGGTCACGTCGCGGGCAGGCTGCCAGCCGATATCGCGGAACGCGGCGAGTGCCACGAGGCCGGCGACCGCGCCGGCGAGCCCGTCGTAGTGCCCGCCGGTCGGCACGGAATCGGTGTGCGAGCCGGTGAGGACGGCAGGCGCGTTCCGGTCGCGGCCCGGCAGCGTGCAGTAGAAGTTGCCCGCGTGGTCGTAAGCCGCCTCCAGCCCGAGCGCAGCCGCGGCGTCCGCGATGCGGTCGCTGGCGAATTGGTCTTCGGCGCTCCAGGCCGGGCGGGTCACACCGGCTTCCGCCACACTGGCCGCGCGAATCTCGTCGAAGAGCGAGTCTGCCAGCGGCAACCGCGCGTTCACGGCGGCGCGCAACGCCCGCGCGTCGACAACTGCGCGCAACGCCTCCGCGTTCACGGCGCGAAGACCTCCAGGATCTCGTCGTAGTTGCGGCTGAGCGGGATCAGGATGAGCTGATCGAGCCCGGTGTCGAGCCAGCGCTGGGCGCTCGCCACGCATTCGTCCGGGGTGCCGTAGGCGATCAGCTCGCCCACCAGCGCATCGTCCACCAGCGCCATGGCGTCCTCGATGCCGCCGGGCCGGGGCGGCCAGCCGCCCATGACGCGGGAAATCTCGGCGACGCGATCCTCCGGAATCTCCCAGGCCTTGGCGAAATGGGGCTGCTGGCCCAGGTACTGGGTCACGACGCGCTTGGCATCGTAGAGCGCTTTCTCACGGTCCGCGTCCATCGAGATGTTGACGAGCTGAAGCTTCTCCACGTCGGCGAGCGTGCGGCCGGCGCGGGCAGCACCCGCGGCGATACGCTCAAGCGAGCGGCGCGTGTAGGCGGGCGAGAGGATGCCGTTGATCAGCGCCCCGTCGGCGATCTCGCCGGAGAGCTCCATCATGCGGGGGCCGGTGGGGCCGATGAAGATCCTGACGGCGGGCGGGGTGCGCGGATCACCGTGGCCGAGGTCGAGGGTGAGGTCGCGCACCGTGACCAGCTCGCCCTCGTGGGTCACGCCGTCTTCGAGCGCGAGCAGCCGGCGCAGGACGCCCACGTATTCGCGCATTTGGGTGAGCGGCTTGCGGCGATCGATGCCCTGCTTCCAGGCGAGCGGGTCCCAGTAGGCACCGAGGCCGAGGTTCATCCGCCCCGGCGCGAGGTTGTCGAGGGTGGCGAAGGTCATCGCCATCAGCGCCGGGCCGCGGGTCCAGCTGTTGACGATGCAGCTGCCGAGGCGCACCCGCTCGGTGGTGGCGGCCATGCCGCCCAGCACCGAGATGGCGTCGCGGGCAAGCCTGGTCTCGGTGACCCAGAGCGAATCGTAGCCGAGCGCCTCGGCCTTGGCGGCGAGCCGCAGCTGCTCGCGCACCCCTGGCCGGTCGAGGAAACCGAAGCCGACCTTGCTCATGCGCCCCTCATCGGTGGCTCATCGCGGCCTGCCTGCCGCGCCTCTCAACTGCGTGCCTGGACCATGGTGCAGGCGATCAACTCCTCCCCGAGCGCCTTGCATGCCTCGAGCCGGTGCAGTCCTTCCACGAGCACGTAGCGCGAGCCGTCCTGCCGCACCAGGATCGGCACCTTCAGTCCGTCTTCGAGAATGCTCTCGGCGAGCGCGTCGACCGTCTCCTGCTTGAGCGTCCGGCGGCGCTTGGCCGGTACGTAGATGTCGGCGACCGCGAGGTCCTTGTTTTCCAGTAGCGGCGTCGTGTCCTCCCTGCTCCGGTGGCCCTGTCCCTGCGCGCGATCGAGCGTCCCGCCGCGCGCCGGATCGACTCTCGCAAAGCCGCCCAGCGCGCGCAATGTCGGCACACTGATTGGCTTGTCAGGACGGATCTGCGCCGACAATGTGCGCCTGAGGCCGGGGGAGCGCGGGGCTGCGTCCTCCTTCGCATCGGGAGATCGGGTGCGCCATGACGTCAGGCACGATCGAGATACGGGCCGCGGTCTGCCGCGCCTTCGGCGAGTCTCTTTCCATCGAGACGCTGCGGCTCTCGCCGCCCGAGGGCAGCGAGATTCGGGTCAGGGTGCGCGCGAGCTCGATCTGCCACTCGGACATCACCTACATGGACGGCGGCTGGGGAGGGGGAGACGCGCTGCCGGCCGTGTTCGGACACGAGCTGGCGGGCATCGTCACCGGCCTCGGCCCCTCGGTGCCGGCGGGCGACATCTGCACGGGCGACCGCGTGCTCGTCTCGCTGCTGCGCTCGTGCGGGCGCTGCGAGCGCTGCGAGGCCGGAAGCCCGACCCAGTGCGTGACCACGTTCGGCATCGATTCCGCTCCGCGTCTGAGTGATGAGCGGGGCCGGGCGGTGCGGGCCGGGCTCCGCGTCGGCGGCTTCGCCGAGAGCGTGGTGCTCGATGTCTCGCAAGTCGTGAAGCTGCCGGCGCACGTCGCAGACGATGTCGCCTGCTTGCTCTCCTGCGGGGTCATGACCGGCTTCGGCGCGGCCATCAACACCGCGAGGGTGCAGGTGGGCGATGCGGTCGCAGTGATCGGTTGCGGCGGGGTCGGTCTTAACTGCGTTCAGGGCGCGGCGCTCGCTGGCGCCCTGCCGCTCGTGGCCCTCGACGTGGCCGACGACAAGCTAGCGCGGGCGCGGGCATTCGGGGCGACGGACGCGATCAACGCCACGGAAGAAGACGCCACCGAACGGACGCGCGCGCTCACCGACGGGCGCGGCTTCGACGTGGTGATGACGGCGGTGGGCAACGCCCGGGCCATCGAGCAAGCGCTGCCGCTGCTCGCGCCTAGCGGAGCGTTGGTGGTGGTGGGCATGCCGCCTTACGACCAGCGGGTCAGCCTGAACGCGACCGACCTCGCGCACTTCGGGCAGCGGATTCTCGGCTGCAAGATGGGCGACGCCAGGCTCCGCGTCGACGTGCCGAAGTTGTTCCGGCTCTACCGCAGCGGCCGGCTCAGGCTGGACGAGCTGGTCGCCTCGCGCAGGCCGCTGGACGAGATCAACGAGGCGATCGCGCTTGCGCGGCGCTCTCGTGATCTGCGTCATGTCATCGTCTTCCCGGAATAAGCAGGTGTGGACCGGCCCATGAAGATTCAGAAGATCGAGACATTCTGCACCCGCGAAGTCGGTCTCACGCGCGTCACCAGCGACGATGGCGCAGAAGGCTGGGGGCAGGTCTCCACCTACCATGCCGACATTTCCGCGACCGTGCTTCACCGGCAGATCGCGCCCTGGGCGCTCGGCCAGGACATCTCGTCGCTCGGCGAGCTGGGGGACCTGCTCGATCTGATCTGCGAGCGGGAGCACAAGTTCCCGGGCTCGCACCTGTGCCGGGCGCTGGGCGGGCTCGACACCGCGATCTGGGACCTCCACGGCAAGCTCGAGGGCAAGAGCGTCTGCGCGCTCCTGGGCGGTACCCCGCGCCCGCTTCGAGTCTACGCCTCCAGCATGCAGCGGGACATCACGCCGGAAGCGGAGGCGGAACGCTTCCTTAGGCTGCACGAGCGTCACGGCTACGACGCTTTCAAGTTCCGGGTGGGCGCGGAATGCGGCCGCGGGCGGGACCAGTGGCCCGGCCGCTCCGAAGCGATCGTGCGGGAGGTCCGCCGTGCGCTCGGCAACGATGTCGCGCTGCTGGTCGACGCGAACAGCTGCTACACGCCGGAGCAGGCGATCGCGCTCGGCCGCGTTCTGGAAGAGAACGGGGTCTGCCACTTCGAGGAGCCCTGCCCCTACTGGAAGCCGGACTGGACGCGGGAGGTCAAGAACGCGCTCGATCTGGACGTGACCGGCGGCGAGCAGGACAACAACCTTACCCTCTGGCAGTTCCTGATCGACAGCCGGACCATGGACGTGGCCCAGCCCGACGTCTGCTACGTGGGCGGCGTCGAGCGCTTCCTCCGCGTCGCGCGCATGGCCGAAGCCGCCGGCATGCCGGTCACGCCGCACGCCGCGAATATGTCTCTGGTCACGATTTTCACCCTGCACCTCATGGGCGCGCTGGAGAATGCGGGGCCCTACGTCGAGTTCTCCATTGAGGAGGCCGACTTCTATCCCTGGCAATACGGCATCTATGACGAGATTCCGGCCGCAAAGGACGGCAAGGTCGAGATTCCGGGCGGCCCCGGCTGGGGGATTAGGGTCCGCCCGGAATGGCTGGAGAGCGCTGCCTACACGGTCAGCGAACTCTAAGTTCTAAACTTCCACCGCCGGGCCGATTGCTTCGCGCACCATCTCGTGGAAGTGAAGGAGGCCGTTCTCGTGACGCGGGCTGAGCGGCCCGCGCTCGTACATGCCGGCGTTCAAATTCTGTTGGACCACCTCCACGATCCCGATGTCCTCCCTGGCGAGCTGGGTGCCGTAGTCCGCTGCCGCCTCCAGCTCCACCTGGCCTGCTCCTTCCGGTGTCCAGAATTGATAGACTAGGCGGGTCTGCGCGTGGCCGACCGGCTCCATCCGCACGAAGGAGACCCCGTCCGGGTACGAGTTGAAGGTGAAGTTGGGAAAGCGCCACCCGTAGCTTCCCGGATGGTTCGAGCGATTCCTTTGCGGCCCGTCATGGAGGCTGCCGCCCTCGAAGTTGATGACCCGGTAGCGCGTCCAGTCCAGGTCGCGGTGCAGCGAGGGGTGCAGGGGCGGGATGTGATAGCCCTCCTGATAGTTGTCGACGTAGGTCTTCCAGTTGCACTCCACCATGAATGAATTTTCGCGCCCGAAGTTGACCCGTGCCGGTGCGGTCCGCTCGAAGGCCTCCTCGACCGGGCCGAGCCACTCGATGAGCGGCGCCGCCTCGGGGTCCAGGCAGACGAAGAGGAGGCCCCGCCAGACCGCGACGGAAACGGGAAACAGCGAGAGCTCGCTCTTCGGGAAATCCGGCGCCTCGCCGAAGAGCGGCACGTGGTCGAGCGCGCCGTCAGAGCGGTAGCGCCAGCCGTGATAGGGGCATTCGATAGTGTTGCAATGCCCGCTCGGCTCCGTGAGCAGCTTGGAGGCCCGGTGCCGGCACACGTTGTGGAAGGCATGGAGCGTGCCGTCCTCGGCGCGGCGCACGAAAAGCGGGAAGCCGGCAGGAAGGGCGGTCATGTACTGGCCTGGCTCGGCGACCTCCGCCTCGCGCCCGATCCAGAGCCACTCGCGCGAGAAGATGTGCCGCCGTTCCGCCTCGTAGATCTCGGGATCCGCGTACCATCGGGCCGGCAGAGTCCACACCGTCGACGACTCCATGCGGGCGTCGGTCAACGCAGCCGTTACTTCGGTCAAGTTCACAGCGCGATTCATGGCGAGATCTCCTTCCGCATGTCCGACCACTCCGACCGAACGAATCAAATCAGGAGTGAGCGGTCGGTATGCCCCGCTTCGAGGCCTTGTCGCCACCCGTTTCTTGCTTCGCGCGCGCGGCCAGCGTCCAATCCAGCCAGCCGATCTTCATTTCCGGCACCGACGAGAGCAGCAGGTCCGTGTAATCGTGGTGAGGCGGAGTCAGCACGTCGTTCCTCGGGCCTTGCTCGACGATGCGTCCCTGGAACATGACGACGATCTCGTCGGAGATCGCCCGCACGGTCGCGAAATCGTGCGTGATGAACATGTAGGAGACGCCGAGCTCGTCCTGAAGGCGCTGCAATAGCTGCAGGACTCGCTCAGCCACCAGCTGGTCGAGCGCCGACGTTACCTCGTCGCAGATGATCAGGTCCGGCTGCGCGGCGAGCGCGCGGGCGATGCACACCCGCTGCTTTTGGCCGCCCGAGAGCTCGGCCGGGTAGCGATCGATGAACTCCTCGGGCTCGAGCTCGACCATGTTCAGAAGCTCGCGCACCCGGTCTTCGCGTCTCCGGCCGTGCAACCCGGAATAGAACGTGAGCGGGCGGCCGATGATATCGCGCGTGCGCTGGCGCGGGTTCAGGGCCGTGTCCGGCATCTGATGGATCATCTGCAGGCGGCGGAGCTGCTCGCGCGGCCGCCGGGCGAGCGCCGGCGCCAGCACGTCGCCGTCGAACACGAGTCGGCCTTCCTCCGGCGGCAGCAGCCCGGTGACGACGCGCGCAAGCGTGCTCTTCCCGCTGCCCGATTCGCCCACGATCGCGACCGTGCGCTGCCGACCGATGTCAAGATCGACGCCCTCCAGCACGCGCGCGGAGCGCCGGTAGCGCGCGGCGATGCCTTCGATGCGCAGGAGCGGCTCCTCCTGCGACGGCTCCGCGACGGGCTTGCGGTAGGTGCGCACCGCGAGCAGCCGCTGCGTGTACTCCTGCTCCGGGCGATTGACGATGCTGTCAGCGGTTCCCTCTTCCACCAGGTTGCCGTGGCGCAGCACCATGATGCGGTCCGCCATCTGGGCGACGACGGCGAGATCGTGGCTGATATAGATGGCCGCCGTATCCAACTGCCTGATGACGTCCTTGACCGCTGCCAGCACCTCGATCTGGGTGGTCACGTCGAGCGCCGTCGTCGGCTCGTCGAATACGATGAGGTCGGGCCGGCACGCCATGGCCATGGCGACCATGGCGCGCTGAAGCTGGCCGCCGGAGACCTGGTGCGGATAGCGGTAGCCGATCTTCTCCGGCTCCGGGAGTTGCAGCCGGCCGTAAAGGTCCTTGGCGTCAGCCTCCGCCGCGGCGCGGGACTTGACCCTGTGCCGCACCGGGGCCTCGGTAAACTGGTCGATGAGCCGGTGCGCCGGATTGAACGCGGCTGCCGCGCTCTGGGCGACGTAGGCGATCCGCGCGCCCCGCAGGGCCCGATTGTGATCCCGCGGGGCGCTGCGCAGCTCCACACCATCAAACACGATATCCCCGCCGGTGAGCCGGCAGCCTGGCCGGGCGAAGCCCATGGCCGCGAGCCCGATGGTGGACTTGCCGGCCCCGGACTCGCCAATCAGCCCCAGCACTTCGCCGCGGTGAAGCACCACGTCGACGCCGTGCACGATCTCGTGCCATTCCTCGTCGGCCTGCCCCTCGATGCGGAGCCCCGTCATCGTGAGCAGGGGCGCGCGCGCACCGCTCTCGCTCCCCGCGCTAGCCATCCTTCAGCCCCGACGACTTGTGCAGGAGCCAGTCGACGATGAAGTTCACGCCGATGGTGAGCAGCGCGATGGAGGCCGCCGGCAGGATCGGCGTGAAATCACCGAACGTGATCAGCGTCGCGTTGTCGCGCACCATGCTGCCCCAGTCAGCCGTGGGCGGCTGAATGCCGAGGCCGAGGAAGCTGAGCGCGCTCAGCAGCAGGAAGACGAAGCAGAAGCGCAATCCGAACTCGGCCACCAGCGGCGGCAGCGCATTGGGCAGCACCTCGCTCCGCATGATCCACCACAGCCCCTCGCCCCGCAGCCGCGCGACCTCGACGTAGTCCATGACCACGATGTTCATGGCGACCGCCCGCGCCAGCCGATAGACGCGCGTGGAATCGAGCACGGCGATGACGACGACCAGGACCGGGATCGACGTGCCGGCGATGGTGAGGATCAACAGCGCGAAGATGAGCTGCGGGATCGCCATCAGGATGTCGTTCACGCGGCTGATCCCCTGCTCGGTCCAGCCCCCCACCACGGCAGCCAGGAAGCCCGCTATGCAGCCGATGAGGAAGGCCAGCAGGGTCGTCAGGAAGGCGATTCCGATGGTGTTGCGGGCGCCGTAGATGAGGCGGGTCAGCATGTCGCGACCCAGATTGTCGGTGCCCAGCAGAAACTCGGCGCCCCAGGGCTCGTACTCGAAGCCCACGATCTCGGATTCGCCGTAAGGGGTCAGCAGGGGGCCGAAGATCGCGACGAACACGTAGAAGCCGACGACGAGCAGCCCGAAGCGGGCGCTCCACGGCGACTTCCGGAGATGTTTGAGGGTCTCCCGCATCGTGGCGCCTCGCCGCTCTTCCTAGCGCGGATGCAGGAGCCGCGGGTTCGTCATGATCGACAGCACGTCCGCGGTCAGGTTGAGCAGGATATAGGCGGCAGCGAAGAGCAGCCCCGTGGCCTGCACGACCGGCAGGTCGCGCGCGCGCACGGCGTCGATGAGGAGCTGCCCCAGCCCCGGATAGACGAAGACCACCTCGACGATGACCACGCCCACCACCAGGTACGCGAGATTGATCACGACGACGTTGATGATCGGTGCAAGCGCATTGGGGAGCGCGTGCTTGACGATGATGCGCCCGCGCGAGAGGCCCTTGAGGGTCGCCATCTCGATGTAGGGGCTGGCCAGCAGGTTGATGATCGCGGCCCGCGTCATCCGCATCATGTGCGCGACGACCACCAGCGTCAGCGTCAGCGCCGGGAGCACGGTGCGGTAGACCCGCTCCCATAACCCCAGCTCCTGGCCGATGTTGGAGATGCTCGGGAACCACCCGAGATGGACCGCCATGACCAGGATCAGGATGTAGGCGACGAAAAACTCGGGAAAGGAGATCGAGGACAGCGTGAAGACGTTGACCGCGCGGTCGTAGAGCGTGTTGCGGTAGAGCGCAGCCAATATCCCCAAGCCGAGCGCGAGCGGTATCGAGATGATCGCGGCGATGAAGGCGAGGAAGAGCGTGTTCTCGAGCCGCACGCCGATGAGCTCGGCAATCTCGCGCTTGTTGGCAAGGGATTTACCGAGATCGCCCTGCAGGATGCCGCCGAGCCAGTCGATATAGCGCTCGTGCGGCGGCAGGTTCAGCCCGAGCTCTCTGCGAAACGCGGCGACCGTTTCCTCGGTCGCTCCCTGGCCCAGGAGCGCCTGGGCGATGTCTCCCGGCAGTAGCTCGACGCCGAGGAATATGATCAGCGAGACGGCGAAAAGGGTGAGGAGGCCCAGCGCAAAGCGCTGGGCCACCATGATGACGATTTGGATCATGCCGCCGTGGGGCGGCTGGCTAACCTAGGCGAACCACCAGCGCTCGGCGCACTTGAAGCCGTCCATCGACCAGTTCGCCGCCATCTGCCCGTGCCCGACCTTGTCGGAGAGGCCCATGACGTAGTTGGCGAACATGGGGATAAGGACGCCGCCGTCGTTACTGACGATCGACTGCATCTCCTCGTACATGCTCCGCCGCGTCGCCTCGTCCAGCTCGGACCTGGCTGCGACCAGCAACTGGTTGAACTTGTCGTGCTTCCAGAAACTGTCGTTCCACGCCGCGTCCGCCGCATAGGCGACCGAGAACATCCAGTCCTCGGTCGGGCGCCCGCCCCAGTAGACGGCGCAGTAGGGCTTCACCATCCAGACGTTGGACCAGTAGCCGTCATCTGGCTCGCGGACCACGTTGATGTTGATGCCGGCCGCGGCCGCATGCTCCTTGTAGAGCACCGCCGCGTCGACCGCGCCCGCAAACGCCGCGTCCGCAGCGCTGAGGTCGATCGAAAGGCCCTCCATACCCGCCTGCTTGAGGTGGTGCTTCGCCTTGTCCGGATCGTAGGCCCGCTGCTCCAGTCCGCCGGCGTGATAGCGGTTGGACGAGCTGATCGGATGGTCGTTGCCGAGGGTGCCGTGACCGCGCAGGATCGTCCTGACGATGGCTTCGCGGTCGATCGCGTGTTTCAGCGCGAGCCGGACGTCGACGTTGTCGAAGGGCGGCGTGTCGCAGCGCATCGTGAAGGTGAAGTGCTGCGTGCCGCTGGTCTCGACCAGCCTCACTCCCTCCTGGCGCTCCAGCAGGTGCGCGGTCTTTAGATCGACCCGGTCCATGGCGTCGATCTCGCCGGTGGTCAGCGCGTTGGTGCGCGCCGCCACGTCCGCGATGGTGATGATCTCCACTTCGTCGAAGTGCCCGAACCCTTCCTTGAAGAAGTTGGGGTTGCGCTTCAGCAAGGAGCGCACGCCGGGCTCGAAGCTCTCGAGCACGTAGGCGCCGGTGCCGGTACCGGACTGCCAATCCACTCCGTGCTCGGACACCGGCATGATCGGAATGTGGTAGTCGCTCAGGATGAAGGGGAAGTCCGCGTTGCCTTCGCTCAGCGTGAAGACCACCGCGTTCGCGCCGTCCGCCTTCATCTCGACGATGGATTTGAGCAACTCCTTGGCGGGCGACTTCGACGTGTCGCCGCGATGGTGGCTGATGGACGCCATGACGTCGTTCGCGTCCATCGTCTTGCCGTTATGGAACTCGACGCCCTGGCGCAGGTTGAATTGCCACGTCGTGGCGTCGGCGGTGTCGTAGCTCTCTGCCAACTCTGGAATCAGACTGCCGTCCTGGGCCACCTCGGTCAGGTTGTTCCGCGCGCTGGCGTTCACCGTCTGCATGTAGAGGTCGAGGAAGGTCGCCGGATCAAGCGAATCCGAGGTCGCCCCGTGCCCAAGCCCAACTCGGAAGCGGCCTCCCGTCTTCGGTTCCGCGGCAAAGGCCTTGTTGGCCCAGGTCGTGGCGAGCGCCGTTGTCGCGCCGAGCGCGAGTGCCCGCTGCATGAAGCCGCGGCGGGTCATGCCGCTCTTCATGGCCAAATTCTTCAATTGTTGCTCGATCGTCATGGCTGAACTCCCTGTTTTCGCGTCGATGTCGACGCAAGTTGTTCCCGGCTTATCGGTCACCCAGCTGGCCTGACCGGGGATGTTATTCAGGTTGGGAGTATGGCGCCCAAGACCCTGACCAGCCCCTCAGGGTGCACCGATTTAACTATACATTAGTTGATACCCAGGCATGCCTCCAGCCGAATCGCGTTGTCAGCGGCAGCACGACGAAATGCGTGGCCGTGGCAAGCCGTGGACGGGTGCCGGCCGGCGCGGCATGATGGGCAGGCAGGGACTGAGGGGGCGTCTGCGCCCCGGGGGAGGCGAGGATGACTGCAACCCTAATTCGGAATGGGCGGATCGTAACCGCAGTGGATGACTACAGGGCCGATCTCCTGATGGAAGACGGCCGCGTCCGCATGATCGGCACGGACTTGCCCGTCGGCGACGGGATTCCCGAGCACGACGCCGAGGGCTTGCTCGTGCTGCCCGGCGGCGTCGACGTGCACACGCACCTCGACTGGGATTTCGGGCCGGCGCGCACGGCGGACACCTTCTACACCGGCTCCCAGGCCGCGGCCTTCGGCGGCACCACCACGGTCGTGGACTTCGCCGCCCAGGTGAAGGGGACGAGCCCGCTCGACGGTCTCGCCGACTGGCACGAGCGCGCCTCGGTCGCCGCCGTCGACATGGGCGCCCACATGATCATCACCGAGGTGAACGACCAGACCCTGGTCGACATGAAGAGCCTGATCCACGACGAAGGCGTCAGCACCTTCAAGCTCTTCACCGCCTACCCCGACGTGCTGATGATCGACGACGGCCAGATTTTCAAGACGATGCGCCAGGTCGGCGCCCACGGTGGAATGGTGCAGATCCATGCCGAGAACGGCCACGTCATCGACGTGCTCGTGCAGGAGGCGCTGGACGCCGGCAACACAAGCCCCAAGTGGCACATGCTGACCCGCCCGACCCTCATGGAGGGGGAGGCCACCCACCGGGTCATCCGCATTGCGGAGCTCGCCGAGGCGCCGGTCTATATCGTGCACCTCTCGGCGGGCGAGGCGCTCGACGCCGTGACGGAGGCGCGCGATCGCGGTCTCCCCGTCCATGCCGAAACCTGTCCGCACTACCTCTTCCTCACCGACGAGGAGTACGACCGGCCGGGTTTCGAGGCTGCCAAGTTCGTGATGACGCCGCCGCTCCGGGGCGCCGCACACCAGCACGCGCTCTGGCGCGGACTCAAGACCGACGACCTCCAGGTCATCGCCACCGACCATTGCCCCTTCTGCTTCAGCGAGAACGTGCTGGGCCTGCGCCTCTCGAAGGAGCTGGGCCGCGACGACTTCAGCAAGATCCCCAACGGCGCACCCGGTCTCGAGACCCGCATGCCGCTCGTCTACGACGGCGGCGTGCGCCGCAACGGCATGTCGCTCAACCGCTATGTCGAGCTGACGGCGACGGCGCCGGCGAAGCTCTTCGGCCTCTTCCCGCGCAAGGGCACGATTGCCGTCGGCTCCGACGCCGACATCGTGCTCTTCGACCCGGACGAGACCTGGACCGTCCGCGCCGCCGAGCATCACAGCCGGGTCGAATACTCGCTCTTCGAGGGACGCGAGATTACCGGCCGGGTGAGCAAGGTGTTCCTGCGCGGCGAGCTGATCGTAGATGGCCGCGAATGGCTCGGCCGCGAGGGCGGCGGCCAGTTCCTCAAGCGCGGCCAGGCGGGGAAGGCGAAGTAGGGGCCGGAGCGAGCCCGTCGCCAACGGGTTCGCGACAGGCCGCGACCGCGGCCCGCTGCTCCTGCGGCGCCCTCGCGGAGGCGCCGGCCACCGGCCGGCTGCCGTGAGCGACAAAGAGAGCGCGTTTCCGTGTTCGACGGAAACGCGCTACGGCACCAGCACCATCTTGCCGAAGACCTCGCGGTCTGCGGTGCGCCTCGCCGCCGTCTGGATCTCGGCGAGGGGGTAGACGGTATCGATCACCGGCGCGAGCCGGCCTTCCGCCATCAGCGCGAAGACGTGCGCAAGCTCGCGCCGGCCGGCGAAGTGGCTGCCGTGGATCGTCATGTGCTTGCGGAAGAGTTCGATCACGTTGAGCGGCACTTCCTCGCCGGCGTGCGCCCCGCAGGTGACGAGACGCCCGTTGAAGCAGACCGCGTCGATACTCTGGCGCAGCACGTCGCCGCCCACGCTCTCGATCACGAGATCGACGCCGCGGCCCTGGGTGAGCCTGAGCGCCTCGTCCCGGATGCTCTGGTGCGTGTAGTCGATGGTCTCAGCGGCTCCGAGCTCACGCGCCTTCTCCAGCTTGGCAGCGGAGCCAGCACTCGCGATCACCCGCGCGCCGTGCAGGAGCGCGACCTGGATCGCCGACGAGCCGACCACGCTGCCGGCGGCGTTGACCAGCACGGTCTGCCCCGCCTGCACGCGGCCGAGCGCGACCGTCATGTGCCAGGCGGTGCCGAGCCCGATCATGCCGGCGGCGGCGGTCTCGAAGGGCAGAGCGTCCGGCAGCGGGATCACCGAGAGCGCGTGGGAGACGCAGTACTCTGCGTGCGTCCCCCACTGGCCCGCGCCGATGCGGCCGTGGGTGAAGTCGACGCCGTCGAGGCCGCTCAGCCAGGGCTCGGACAAGGGATCGCCCTGGGCGAAATCGATGGCGACCCGGGTGCCGGGCGCAGGGCCCTCCACGCCGGGGCCGAGCGCCGCAACCTCGCCCACTCCTTCGCAGCCGGGCACGTGCGGCAGGGACACCGGAATGCCCGAGACACCCTCGCGCACGTCATGGTCGAGGTGATTGATCCCGCTCGCCCGTATGCGCACCAGGACCTCGCCCGGCCCCGGCTCGGGCGTCTCGATCTCCTCGTAGAGCAGGGTCTCCACGCCGCCGTGGGCGCGGATGACGACCGCCTTCACGGCCGGCGACTACTCGGCCGCTTCGGCCGCGACAGCGCCCGAGAGCGCGGCGATGGCCTCGGCGCTCGTAATGATGTCGGCGTACTTCTGGCCCATGTCGAAGAGGTTCGCGTCGTGGGGCCCGAGCGCGCGGTCGCCGACGCAATCGCTGATCACCACCGGGCGGAAACCGTGGCACATGGCGTCCAGCACGCTTGCGCGCACACAGCCTGAGGTGGTGCAGCCCGCGACCATCACCGTGTCGACCCGCATCCTGGCGAAGGCCGGCGCGAGGTCGGTGCCGAAGAAGGCCGACGGCACCCGCTTGCGCACGACGATCTCGCCTGCCTGCGGTGCCAGCTCGTCGACGATCTGGCTATCCGGCGCATCCTCGGTCAGTCCCGTGAGCGAGGGCACCTTCATGCACATGATGTTCGCGTCCGCCGCGTCGTCCGCGAAGATGACGCGGGTGTGGGCGACCGGCACGCCGCGCTCGCGGCAGAAGGCGAGCAGCCCCACGGTCGCGTCGATCGCCTCCTGGATGTTGCCGCCGCCGAACTTCGCCGGGTCGGTGAAGCCGTTGACGAAGTCGACGATCAGCAGCGCCGCCTTCTCGCCGAAGCCGAGCCGGTTCCCAAAATTCTGGGTCTTGTAGATGTCGATGTCCGAAGCCATGCCGCACCCCGCCTTCTATGACCCCTGGAGAACAGACGGAACCCCGTCATGTGTCAAGCGGCGTCTGAGGCCGAGCTCAGATCGCAGCACTGCCGTCGCTCTCGACCGTGACGGCTGCCAGCTTGCCGTTCCCCAGATGGAACTCGGCCCGCCCGCTGGTCTCCCGCGCATGCCCCTCGGTGTCTTCCAGTTTGAGGTTGAAGCGGCAGGCGGAGCGCTGCCCGGCCTCGTCCACCTCATGATCCAGCAATTCGTGCCGGATCGAGGGATAGTCCACCAGCATTTGCGCGAGATACTGCTTGATCTCGCCGTCCCGGCCGCGGTGGCTCCGGCCGTCCACCGAGAGCACCGCGTCGTGGGCGAAGCAGTCGAGCACCGTGCCGAGGTGCCGGAAGTCGATATTGCTGTAGTAGCTGTGCTCGACCAGATTGATGATCTGGGCGCGCCTGAGCATCACCACCGGCGCCTCCTCTCACCTGAGGGTTGTCATCGTAGCGGGCGAGGGCCGGCCCGCCAAAAGGCGGCATCGCCGTGACCACTCTCTGGCCAAATCGGGGCTGAGGCCATAGTCTGATTCGAAAGGAGACGGCGCCATGCATGCATTCAACTACCGTCGTGCGACATCTGTGGAAGACGCGGTCGCTGCCTTCAAGGGCGCGGACGACGGCGCCTATCTCTCGGGCGGCCACACGCTGCTGCCGACGATGAAGCAGCGCCTGGCGGCGCCCTCCGATCTGATCGACCTCGCGGGGCTGGCGGAGCTGATCGGCATCTCCGTGGACGGCGAGGGGGTGGAGGTTGGCGCGCTGACGCCCCATGCCGCCGTCGCGGCCTCCGCCGAGGTGCAGGGCGCGATCCCGGCGCTGGCCGTGCTCGCCGGCAAGATCGGCGACCCGCAGGTGCGCAACAAGGGCACCATCGGCGGGTCTATCGCCAACAACGACCCGGCGGCGGACTATCCGGCCGCCCTGGTCGGGCTCGGCGCCACCGTCGTCACCGACCGGCGCACCATAGCGGCGGACGACTTCTTCACCGGCCTCTTCGAGACCGCGCTGGAGGAGGGCGAGATCGTCACCGCCGTGCGCTTTCCCCGACCCCGGAAGGCCGGTTATGCGAAGTTCCCCAACCCCGCGTCGCGCTACGCCATCGTCGGCGTGATGGCGGCGGAGACCGCGTCGGGCGTGCGTATCGCGGTGACCGGCGCGGGCCCCTGCGTGTTCCGCGCGTCCGCCATGGAGGCCGCGCTGAGCGGTGGACTGGATGCCAACGCGACGCTGCCGGCGCTCTCCCCCGAGGGGCTCAATTCCGACATCCACGCGAGCGCCGATTACCGCGCCCACCTGGTGGGCGTCATGGCCCAGCGTGCGATGCCGGCGGCCCGGTAAGGCGACGCACCACGTCACGACAAGTTGAAGCATTGCGATTGGCGCGGGGCGCCGGCAGGTCCGACATTCCACCCGTCACTGGACGGAGGATGCCCCGATGCGATCCCTTGCACTCTCAGCATTAACGCTTCCCGCACTCGCGCTCGCCGGAGCGCTCGCGCTCCAACCTGTTGCGGCGCGCGAGGCGCCGTCGGGCTGGCTCTTCGAGTGGGGGGAGACGGATTTCTCCCAATCGTCGATCTCGTTCGACGAGATCATGTCCGGCGGGCCGCCCAAGGACGGCATCCCTGCGATCGACGACCCGGTCTTCGTGGCCGCTGCCGACGTCGAGGACCTGGCCGGCACCGAGCCCGTGATCAGCTTCGTCGTCGGCGACGACGAGCGGGCCTATCCGCTGCAAGTCCTCATCTGGCACGAGATCGTCAACGACACGGTGGGCGGTGTCCCGATCTCGGTCACCTTCTGCCCGCTCTGCAATTCGGCCGTGGTGTACGACCGCCGCGTGGGCGATGCGGTGCTGGACTTCGGCACCACCGGCAAGCTGCGCAATTCCGACCTCGTGATGTACGACCGCCAGACCGAGAGCTGGTGGCAGCAGTTCACCGGCGAGGGGATCGTCGGCGTCTATACCGGCGCGGCGCTCAAGCGGCTGCCGGCGCGGGTCGAATCTTTCGCCCGCTTCAAGGAGCGCGTGGGAAGCGACGGCAAGGTCCTGGTGCCGAGCCGCGCAGGCGCCCGCTCCTACGGCATGAATCCCTACGCCAGCTACGATTCCTCTTCGCGCCCCTTCCTCTACAACGGCGACCTGCCGGAGGGGATCGAGCCGCTCGCGCGTGTGGTGGTGGTGGAGGACGAGGCCTGGAGCCTCCAGCTCATCCGCGATGCCGGCCGCTACGAGCGGGACGACCTGGTCATCACCTGGGAGTCCGGCCAGAACTCCGCGCTCGACAGCCGCAGGATCGCGGAGGGCAGGGACGTTGGCAACGTGGTCGTGCAGCGCCCGGGCGGCGATGGCGGGCTCGAGGATGTGCCCTACGACATCGCCTTCGCCTTCGCCTTCCACGCCTTCCACCCGGAGGCCCCGATCCACACCGCGACCGAGTAAGCAGCGCCGCTGACATTGTCGGCCGGGGCGGCGGTACCCGACCGCCCCGGCCTTAGTCCGCATTTCTCACCGGGATCATGGTTGGCTCCCGCCTTCGCGCACGCACCGGTCGACCACGCGCGCAGTAAAATTCAAAAAATTTGGGCGGGATTCCCCGGGATTAACCGGGACAAGTAGGATGTCGCCCGCGCCTGAGTCGCGCGCAGGCGCGCGGAACAGGGTGACGCAGACGACGAGCCCATCTCCTCCCGTCCTCCTCCCCGGCGCCTGAGCGATACGCGATGAGCGGCGGAGATGGCCGCGGCAAGATGGCGGTGTTTTCCCTCTCCCAAGGCCCGATGATGGCGCGGGCGGTGCTCGCCCTGCACCGCACCATGGTGCGGGCTGTCACGCCGACAGGCACGCGAGATCGCAGAACGGCCGGCTGCCGTGAGCGACAGGACGCTCTAGCGATTTCCGCCGAAGCCTGCGCTCAGGTCGTCGCGTTCGAGCACGCCGCCCATGCCCTCGTGGGCCGGGCCGAAGAATGCGCCTGTCACGGTGCCGTCGTCGCCCCCGGTCTGCACGAAGGTGTTGCCGCGCACCTCGATAGTGTAGCTGAGGCCGCCGTCGTTCCAGGCGGTGCCGGTGCCCAGGTCGCCCGGCGCCATATCGGCCACCCATTGCTCCAGCGCCGTAAAGTCCGCCCTGCCGGCCAGCGTCGTCAGATCGACCGAGAGGGCGGCGGCGCCGGCGACGGCCTCGGCGTCCGGCGTGAGGCCCAGCAGGCGGCCGGACCAGCTGACGCTGCCGGAGAGCTCGGCGTTGTCCGCGAGCGCGGTGTGTGGCGATGGCCCGGAGGCCCAGGGCTGCGCCAGCCCGTTCCTCAACGCGGTGCCGAACGCGATCTCGCCGTCCCCAATGCCAACCGCGCCGCGCACGTGGAGGGAGGAGTCGGACCAATCTCCCAAGTCGTCCGCGAGGTCGCCCGGTAGGGTTTCCGGCTGCAGGCGGCCATACGCCGCGAGGAGGGCCTCGCGGTCAAGCGGGTGAAGAATGTGTTCCGACAGCTCCTCGCTGCCGCCCCCCACCATGATCGTTTCCGGGAAGCGTTTCGGGTCGACATGGTTTCGGCCGAGCAGGTGAATGATCTCGTGCGCGATGACGCCGAGCCGCTCGAGGCCCTCGGTCCGGGAGTGATCCACGAAGACCCGCCCCGCGGCGATTTCGAACCTGAGGGGCACCGCCGGATCCCCTGTCGGCACTGCCGAATAGACCGGTTCCGCCAGCCCGATGTCCTCGCCGTCCGGTGGCACGGCATCCGTCAGCCAGTTCTCTTGCGGTGCGAAGGTGATAAGGATTTCGCCGTCCACCGGTTCGAGCGCGACGGCGGGCGCGGGGTCTGGGCTGAACCCGAGCTGCCAGTCCCGGGGCAGGGCCGCATTGATCGCCTGCACCGCCCGAACCGTCTCGTCGACCAGCGCTGGCGGCGTGCCATCGGCCACGTAAATGGTCGGCGGGTCGGAGCGGAAGCGCAGGAGCGGAACCTCGAGAATCATATCGGCGGGCATGGGGTCTTCTTCTTCCCCGCTCTGAGGCGGGCGAGAGTCCGCCTCCAGGTAGGCGATCAGTTCGGTAGCGCCCACGCCATCCTGCAGCGAGCCGTGGGAGACCCTGGCGTCGCCGTGAAGGGCGGCCTCCGTCAGCGCGTCGGCCGGCGGTGCAACGTCGGCGCCCACATGGACCCTGTCCCCGAGCGCCACGACGGGCGCCTGACCCGCCTGAAGCGGGGTTTGCAGCGGCAGGTCGGGAGTATCCTGAACGGACGGCCCGTCCCTTTGGTGGAAGCATGCGGCGAGCGCGAGCGCGGCACTCAAGCCGAGGCAGGTCAGCGGAATTCTCATGGTGCGTTACCGTTGTGAAGCCGGGCAGGAATCGGCGGGACCTTCCAACAGGCGACTCGAAACGCCGGATACTCTTCTACCTCACCCGGCTACACCTCAGAGATCAATATCGATGCCCACCGGGCAGTGGTCGGAGCCCATCTGCTCGGGCCAGATGAAGGCGCCCTCCACCCGCTTCATCGCGGCCGGCGAGGCGAGCACGTAGTCGATCCGCCAGCCGACGTTGCGCTCGCGTGCGCCGCCCCGTTGCGACCACCACGAGTAGTGGTCCGGCTCGTCCGGATGGAGCGCGCGGAAGGAGTCCACCCAGCCGGCCTCCAGCCAGCAGTCGATCTCGGCCCGCTCCTCGGGCAGGAAGCCGCTGGTCTTGACGTTGGCCTTGGGCCGGGCGAGGTCGATCTCCCGGTGCGCGGTGTTGTAATCGCCGATCACCAGCACCGGGCAGCGCCGGCGCATGCGCTGCACCCGCTCGAAGACCGCGCGGTAGAAATCGAGCTTGTAGGGGACCCGGCTGTTGTCGCGGTTTTTGCCGCTCCCATTGGGGAAGTAGGCGTTGACCACGGCGAAGCGCCCCCGCTCGCTGCGGAAGTGGGCGGCGATGTAGCGGCCCTCCGCATCGAAGCGAGCCTCGCCGAGGGAAGTCTCCAAGCGCTCCGGTGCAAGCCGTGCGTAGAGGGCGATGCCGCTGTATCCCCGCCGCTCGACAGCCGAAAAGGTCGTGTGCCAGCCGGCCGGTTCACGCGCCTCGGCGGGAATGTCTTCGGGCTGCGCGCGAACCTCCTGCACGCCGAGGATGTCGGCATCCGTGTGCGCCATGAAATCCGCGAACCCCTTCTTCACGCAGGCCCTGATCCCGTTGACGTTCCAACTCACCACGCGCATCGGCTGCTCTCCTGCCGGCTTTACGACTGCATGCCTACTCTGCGATAGGGTGGGCCGGCCGGCGCCAGGAGGCAACGGTACCGGCAGCCAAGAGGGGGACACATGGCAAAACGTCCGTTGCGATCGCACCAATGGTTCGGCAAGGCCGACAAGGACGGCTTCCTGCACCGAAGCTGGATGAAGAACCAGGGTCTGCCCTCCGACCTCTTCGACGGCCGCCCGGTGATCGGCATCTGCAACACCTGGTCGGAGCTCACGCCCTGCAACGCGCACTTCCGCCAGCTCGCCGAGAAGGTGAAGCGCGGCGTCTACGAGGGCGGCGGCATGCCGGTGGAGTTCCCGGTCATGTCGCTCGGCGAGAGCAATCTCAGGCCGACGGCGATGCTCTTCCGCAACCTCGTCAGCATGGACGTGGAGGAATCCATCCGCGCCAACCCCATCGACGGCGTGGTGCTGCTCACCGGCTGCGACAAGACGACCCCGGCGCTCCTCATGGGGGCCGCGAGCTGCGACCTGCCCACCATCGTGCTCTCGGGCGGGCCGATGCTCACCGGGCGCTTTCGCGGGCAGGCATTGGGCTCCGGCACCGACGTGTTCAGGTTCTCGGAGGAGCTTCGCGCAGGCGAGATGTCGCCGGCGGATTTCGCGGACGCCGAATCCGGCATGTCGCGCAGCCCCGGCCACTGCATGACCATGGGCACGGCATCCACCATGGCGAGCATGGCGGAGGCGCTCGGCATTGCGATGGCGGGCAACGCCGCAATCCCGGCGGTGGATTCCCGCCGCAGCGCGCTCGCGCAGCTTGCAGGCCGCCGGGCGGTCGAGCTCGTCCGCGAGGACATCCGGATTACGCAGATTCTCACCCGGCGGGCGTTCGAGAACGCCATCCGCGTCAACGGCGCCATCGGCGGCTCGACCAACGCCGTGGTCCACCTCCTGGCCATTGCCGGTCGGCTCGGGATCCCGCTCGGCCTCGACGACTGGGACACGCTCGGCCGCAACGTGCCCACCATCGTCAACCTCATGCCCTCGGGCCAATACCTGATGGAGGACTTCTATTATGCCGGCGGCCTGCCGGCGGTGATCCGCCGCCTCGGCGATCTGATCCACGGGGACGCGCCGACGGTGAACGGCCGCACCATCGGCGAGAACTGCGCCGACGCCCCGTGCCACAACGAGGACGTAATTCTGCCGCTCGACCGCCCGCTCGCAGCCCAGGGCGGCATCACCGTGCTGCGCGGCAACCTCGCGCCGAGCGGCGCCGTGCTCAAGCCGTCCGCCGCGACGCCCGCCCTCATGCAGCACCGCGGCCGCGCCGTCGTCTTCGAGACCATCGAGGACTACAAGGCGCGCATCGACCGCGACGACCTCGATGTCGACGAGAGCTGCGTGCTGGTCCTCAAGAACTGCGGGCCACGCGGTTACCCCGGCATGGCCGAGGTCGGCAACATGGGCCTGCCCCGGAAGCTGCTCCAGCGGGGCGTGCGCGACATGGTGCGGGTCTCCGACGCGCGCATGAGCGGCACCGCCTACGGCACCGTCGTCCTCCACACCGCGCCCGAGGCCGCGGCCGGCGGCCCGCTCGCCCTGGTGCGCGACGGCGACACCATCGAGCTCGATGTCGCCGGGCGCAGGCTCCACCTGGATGTCGCGGAGGACGAGCTCGCGCGCCGCCGCGAGGCTTGGCAGCCGCCGGAGCCGCCCATGCTCTCCGGCTATCAGCGCCTCTACTTCGATCACGTGCTGCAGGCCGACCAGGGCGTGGATCTCGACTTCCTCGTGGGCCAGCGCGGCGCCGCCGTCCCCCGCGAGTCCCACTGACGAGCCAGCGCGGTTCCGGGCAGGGAGAGCGCAGACGGTCACGCGGCGGATGACGCCGCCAGCACCATTCCGTCGCCGGTGGCCCTGGGTCACGGCCGACCTGCAGACCCTACGCAACGTCCTGCCCGGGCGGCTGGCGGGCGTTCCAGCGGACTCCGGCCAGCGCATTGAGATTCCCTTGAGTGACGGGAGCGGCGACCGCCTCGTCGCGCGCTATCATCCCGGGCGCGCACCGGCGCCGGCCGTGATCTTGGTGCCGGGGCTCACGGGCTGCGACGCAAGCCGGCACGTGCTGCAGGCGGCAGATGCGTGGGTGGCAGAGGGCGCGCCGGTGGTCCGCCTCAACCTCCGGGGCTCGCCGCCGGGCCGCTCGGTCGCCAAGGGCCACTACCACATGGACCGGGTGCAGGACCTCGCCGATGCCTGCCTCGCGGTGGCCGACCTCGACCCCGCTATCCGGCGCCAGGGCATCGTGATCGTGGGCTTCTCGCTCGGCGGCGCCCTCGCTCTCCGCCTTGCCCAGGCGCCATCGCGTCCCGAAATCGTCAAGGCGGTGGTCACGGTGTCCGCACCACTCGACCTCCCCGCAACCGCCGAGCGGATTGCCCGCCCCCGCAACCGCCTCTACGAGCGTTGGCTGCTCGGGCGTCTTCGACAAGAGACGGCGCCGCTCTGGCGCAATGGGCCGGCAGCCGTTCGCGCGGCGGTTCAGGGCGCACGTCACATTCGGGACTTCGACGATGCGCTCACCGCGAAGGAGGCCGGGTTCCGCGATGCGGCGGACTACTACGCCTCATGCTCGCCCATTCGCTGCATGGAGAGGCTCGCAGTTCCGACTCTGATCATTCACGCCGACGACGATCCCTGGGTGTCGCCGCCATCGGTCGTCGAACGCGGCCCCCTTCGCGTCGCCGTCACCCGCGGCGGCGGCCACGTCGGCTTTCACGGGAGAGGAAGCCGAATTCCGTGGTACGTGGGTGCTGCGGCGCGCTTCGTACAATCGTGCCAAGGATAGCGCTGTCCCGCCCGCAGGCCGGCTGTCGTGGGCGATGTTTGGCTGGAGCGTTTCCATGTGAAACGGAAGCGCCCTAGCTGTGATCTCTCAATAGGTTGTCCATCCGGGACCGAATCTCGGAAGCTGATGGGTGATGAACTCCTGTCAACGGACCGAGAAGAGAGCCCCGGATGAA
>Ga0209544_1000689_pt1 | contig 43665 bp, 32 predicted proteins | sample MesohylPK_FD_187297 | JGI IMG/M metagenome (GOLD analysis project Ga0209544, IMG submission 187297) | Host-associated microbial community of the marine sponge Aplysina aerophoba from Gulf of Piran - sponge mesohyl, lysed by proteinase K... | ecosystem: Host-associated > Porifera > Sponge >... | reverse complement strand
ATCAACGGGGGGCGCCTTGGAGACGGACGCGGAGGACTCTCCAGATCCCGACAAGGAAGAGACACACATGCACATTCGCCTCTTCCGACTGTATGTGCTGAAGGTCGGGGCAACCATAGCACGTCATAGCCGCTATGTAACCTTTTATATCGCCCAGTCAGCAGCGCAGGCCTGGAAACGTTTCTGGGAACATTTTCAGCAGTTGCGATGGCGTACCGTGCCGGAATACTGAAGCTGAGCTTTTCCGCTACACGCGGAATTAATGCCTGCTTCGGGCCGGACTCCTGAAGCAGATACCCTCCTCGGAGGCGATTCTTGGGACGAGGGCAGCGCGAAACGTAACCCGCTGTAGGACTGGACTGCACATGAGGGATGGGTAACCTGGAATCTACCTCAACCAACCCGGAAAATATGCGAAAATCATCTCGCTTGTAGCCCCAATCGGGAAGGCGAACTCGCAGATTCCGGCTCACACCGGAAATCCTGACTCCGCACAACCAAAGACGCACATTGTAGCCTTGGGGAAACTTATAATGAATAATATGGGGTAGAGCTGCCTGACGTAAGGTGATCCCCCCATAACGAGGGTTCTCTACTGGTTTATCCAGCAACTCGTAGGCACGGTGCTTCTGGGCACGGTCGGGATTAGTGTGTTTCTCGTGGAAAGTTACAGTTTGTAGTATAATTCCCTAAAATTTGGGTCAAAACGCATGAATTTGGGTCGAAATCGGCCCCTTTAGACGGACAAATGGGGAAAATGAGCACCGAAATCAGTAACTCGTCAAACGGAGTGGCGAAGATGGGTTTGGCCGAGATTTTTGGGTTCAGGTCTGCCCAGCGAACACACCTTGGGCACGTTTCATTACGACGCTGCTGCACGACCTCCACTCACAAACTATCTTCCCCGTGAAATTACATCAAGCATTGCAAGCCCTAAGGCAGACTGTTCGCGTATCAACTACCGCATCCAGCAATCTTCTTGCCCAGCCCTCGTAGACTCGTATCAAGCCAAGTAACCAGATCACTGATTCTCGCTCTCAAACCTGATTCCTCTGGAATAGCCCTCTGGGACAACATACCGGGTATGATATTCCTGCCAGTCTGAAGAATGACGCTTATATACCGGATCTGCCTGCAATCTCCCCGGTGGTTCATCGTACGTAGGATCCCCATGCGAGGGCAGAGGCCGTAGAGTCGTAGAGAAGGTGGTATTATAATCGCCATCCTTGACCCAACCGTCACCAATAAGGACGAAATCCCTCTGCCAGCCTACTTCAACCGGGCTTACCTCTGTGAAGCGCAGTTGCATTTCGTCTCCCGCATTCATGATCACGTAGCGATCATCCACTTCTTCCAAGAGCGGCAATACATCACCGAATCGGGTATGATATCCGATCAGATCACGCCATATCTGCGCAGTGCCACCAAGTGTACCGTACTCGGGTAACTCAGGAGAAGAGCGATCTGCTTCGCTAACCGCCGAGAAACCACGATATCTGAGGTCCGCCTCCGCGGGCAGGAGATGCGTTACCCGCCCGTCGGAATCACTCAATTTCGCTGCCGTGTACAATACATCCCAGTAAATCTCCATATTAGTATGCAAGCGTAACCGCCGAATATCAAGCTCCCTCGCTGCCGGGACAAGATCTATCAGTACAGTTTTTGACTTCCCACTTGGAAATCCAAGGTTGGCATGAATAGTTTTCCAGGATCCGTCAGGTAACTGTGCTTCTACCCGCAGTCCGCTCGGAGCTGCATGCTGCCCTTGGCTGATAGCTACATTAATTGAGCTGTCGGTAGGTCGAATCCATCCTCTTGCAATCAACCAGGCATCCTGAGGGATTTCGTCACTTATTTCTACCTCCAGAAAATGATGCCGTGTTATACCCTGGTAGTCACCTCTTCCAAAGAAGTCTGCATACTTCTCATCCTGAACAGCAACCAGCTCCAGCACATCCTCTCCACGGTCATCCCACGCGCCGATGACCGGCATCAGCTCACCGGTCATGTGTACTTTCAATTCTGGTGGAGGGAAAGCAAATCGCTCATCAACAAAAACTTCAGTTCCTATGGGATGATCGACAATCATAAGCGATACATGATCAAAAAAATGAGTTTCCCATAATTCGGCTGTGATCCGGACATCGTAATACCCCTCCCTCGGTTGAAGTTGATCTCCCCTGATCTTGACCCAATCTTCGGTAGTCATAACTCCGGCCGTCTCCTGGGCGTTGATTCTAAGTCCCAGAGGTGAGCGCCAGATAAAATCAGTGACAAAAGTCACCTCTTCTCCATCCCACGTAAAGAGCCACGGACAGGATCCTTTCAACCGTTGTGTGGCACTCACAATTTCATCTGAAAGCAGATCAAACTCGGCCTGAACTGACCCATTGGGCCAAGTGATTCGTGCAACATCCGCAAGCGACTGCGTTCCGAGGCCAAAGTGCACAATGGGTTGCGTGATGGGCTGCTTCTGGTACAGTAATCCGGCACGAATCTCCACCTCTCCACCGATCCCAAACGAGTTGATGCGCTGATCTCCTACCGCTTGTGCAGCACGAGGTTGGATCTGCTTCCAGTGGTACCCTTTGGTGGTCAGGATCCCAAATCGCGTCGGTTGACGGTCGGCATCCAGACCAATCAAGTCCAGACGACCTGCAAAGCGTGTAGCACTAAGTGCATAGGCTTCCAGATCTACAGGAACTCCGTGCGAATAGAATGCATAGTCCTGATCCTGTAGCAAAATATGGGACTGCCCCGCCTCAGTTATGACTAGATCCACACCACCGTTATTGTCCAAATCTCCTGTCAAAAGCTGGGCGTCAGATGTCTGCAGGTTTACCTGCGCCAATGCTTCTACCGTTTCCTGATATCCCAGAGTGATTCGTAGTATCTGTCCGGTATCTATAAGCACCAGAAGCTCAATCTTACCGTCACTGTTGCTGTCAGAGACTGTAATATCCAGGGGCGTGATATCCCCTACCGATATTGGCATGGAGGTGAATCGGCCCTGTCTTTCATTTTGCAATACCACCAAACTCCCTTCGGCATCCACAAATCCAGCATCTGGATCGCCGTCCTGATCAAAGTCTGCCCAGGCAAACGCCTTAACACCAGAAACACCGGAGAACCAGTCGGCACGCTCGAATGTGCCGTCCCCATTGTTGCGTAGCGCTAAGAGCTCATTCTGGCCGGTGTTCAGGAGCAAGTCAATGTCACCTTCCAAGTCAACGTCTGCAGCCCAAATACCCGTGTACGCTGCATCGATAATTGCTGCATCCAAACCCAGAGTGGCGGTCACATCCGCAAACTGCTCAAGCGAATCCTGGCGTAATAAACGCATCCCCTCAGCTCCTGCCAGAACAATGTCCGTGCGGAAATCAAAATCAAAATCTATCCCAATACCTGCATCATGCCCACTAACGCCCGGCGCCTCCCATGCTTCTTCACGAAGCGTTTTGACGGAGTCCAACCCCGCATAGAAAATGGCTGGCAGTGCGGCATTACCTAATGCAATTGCCGCAATCCATTCCTGAGGTCCTTCTGTCGGTATGAGGGATTGATCAACAATAAATTGCAGAGAATCGTCCAGTGACGCAGGTGTAGAAACGGGGCTTGCCAAACGGATAAAGCGCGTAATTGGGTCGCCTACACGTTCAATGGGTACACGCACAGACGCCAGATCCTGACGATACTGCGGCTCGCTGAGGAGTATATTGCGCAGAAATGCCAATTGCGTAGCAACATCACCGGCCTCAACGGCAGCCTCGCGCAGGGCCTGAATCTGTTCATTTACGTCCGGTCCCCAGTGATGACTGGCCAACTCGTTTAGCAGCTCCATATCCAGTGTTCCAAGAGACACAGACTGTTCCAGGCGCTTGAGTAGAACCGAGGTATTTTCTGGGACGGCGCTATCGAGTTGTTCCATCAATACCGCAACCTCATCCGAACTGCCAGGTAGCAGATGAACGAGATCAAAAAGTGCATGAGCATTCAGGGAATCACTTGCCACTGCTTTTCGGAGGTGGCTTACCTGTGCTGCTTCATCACCCAGCATCCGTGCGTGAGCAGCTGCCAGGAGTAAGACCCCACTGTTTGTTGAATCCAGATTCAAGGCCCGGTTTAAGTGCTCCTTTGCCACTTCCAGTTCATTGCGGCGCATTGCCATAAGGGCTAGGTTTGCCCACGCGGCAGGTTCCATAGGGGCAAGCTCCGTGACCAGTGTTAGCTTAGCGTTGGCACGCAGGTCTTCGCCCACTTCCATAGCGGATACACCCGCATAAAAAGCGCTTACCGTATTATCGTAGATTTCGGGTCCTGGTTGCGGATTACCAGTTCCCCCACATCCGAGCGCCACAACGAACAAAATCGTTAAAAAAAATGCACCACCTGCACGCATCATGAATATCTGTGGAAATTTTTCAATCCTAAAGCCCCTGTTTACGCAAACGTAAAGACTATTGTTTGAACAGAGCGCAGAAACCTGCGTACTGCGCTCATTGTCACGAACCCTGCTGCACACATGATCTTCCCTCGACGTCATTTACTACTTGTGCTATCCTTCGTGCTTGCACCATGTGCAGGCGCACAGTATGCTCAAATATCGGGGCAATACCAAGCTGCTGTTGACTCGGCCAAAAAAATGATCTTCCAAGCATGGCAGGAGCACAAGTTTCCAGGAATGGCCGTAGCCGCAGCAGTTGAAGGTCAACTGATCTGGTCGGAAGCAGTTGGCTTCGCTGATCTGGAACAACGCGCACCAATGTGGCCGCATAGCCGCTTTAGGATCGCAAGTATATCGAAACCGATAACGGCAGCAGCGGCCGCTAAGCTCCATAGTCAGGGGCGACTGGATGTAGATGCAAGTGTACAGCAATATGTGCCGGATTTTCCTCAAAAACGCTGGCCCGTCACTACACGCCAACTTGGTGCACATCTCGGAGGCATTCGTAGCTATCGACCAGGTGAAATGCTATCCGCCATACCTTATGCTACAGTCAGTGATGGCTTGGACATATTTGCGACGGATTCTCTCATGCACGAGCCCGGTACGCGGTTTCTATACTCCAGCTACGGCTGGAATCTGATCAGTGCAGTGGTTGAGGGGGCTGCCGGAGAGCCTTTTCTAGATCACATGCGACAGGAAGTTTTTCTCCCCCTCGGAATGCTGAACACGGTTGCGGATCACCCAGATAAGCTGATTGCTCACCGGGTACGCTTCTACATCCGTAACGAGGAAGGCTTACTGCTCAATGCACCATTTGTAGATAACAGCTACAAATGGGCCGGAGGCGGATTTTTATCCACCCCGATTGACGTGGTTCGATTTGGAATAGCCCATTTAGACTCGACTTTTCTCGACGATGCAGCCAAGGAATTACTGTTTACGGAACAGCTAACCAATACGGACGAACCTACCGGATACGCCTTCGGCTGGAACGTAGAGACCCGCGCAGATAACCTTCGCTACCTCAGTCACAGCGGAGGAGCTATCGGAGGCACTTCACGCCTCGTTATCCAGCCAGATACCGGCGTGGTGGTTGCCGCTATGATCAATGTGAGTAATGCCAACCTGGAAATAGTTCAAGAGTTGGTCTCCCTTTTCGTTAACCATGTTCAGCGATAAAACACATTCTGGAGCAACATCGCCGCATACTCCCATCAATCTTCCAAGAGATTCTTTCGCAACCTGAAGCTTTAGCCTTTCGTAGATGTTATGTTTGCATATTCCGACTTCCACATAACAAGCCTTAGCTTTGTCCATGAAAAAACAATTGCCAATTCTCTTAACCTTGCTACTGTGTGTATCAAGCACTTGGGCACAGGAAAATAACACCATGCAAATTCCAGAAATTGCGTACGAGAAATTTCAGCTGAACAACGGCCTGACGGTCATCGTCCACGAAGACGATAAAGCTCCTCTGGTAGCCGTGAACCTATGGTACCACGTAGGATCAAAAAATGAGCCGGAGGGACGCAGTGGCTTCGCCCATCTTTTTGAGCATCTTATGTTCAACGGCTCGGAGAATTTTAACGACGACTACTTCCAGGTACTGGAGCGCATCGGTGCAACGAATCTTAATGGCACGACCAACAAGGATCGTACGAATTATTTCCAGACCGTGCCCAAGAATGCCGTGGATTTAGTGCTGTGGATGGAATCTGACCGAATGGGCCATCTTCTTGGGGCTATCGATCAGGCAAAGCTTGACGAGCAACGCGGCGTCGTACAGAACGAAAAGCGTCAGGGCGAAAACGCACCGTATGGACAGGTTTTTAACCACATTACAAACGCAACCTACCCCAAAGGACATCCTTACGCCCACACAGTCATCGGCTCAATGGAAGATCTCAACGCCGCTGAACTGGAAGATGTACAGGAATGGTTCAAGGCTTATTACGGCCCAAACAATGCTGTCATCTCAATCGCGGGGGACATCACAGTGAGTGAGGCCCGTGCCTTGACTGAGAAATACTTTGGAGACATCCCACCTGGTCCACCAGTATCTCATTTCGATGCCTGGGTCGCCAAACGTACGGGGGAGCAGCGCGAAATCATGCAGGATCGCGTACCGCAGTCGCGTATCTACAAAGTCTGGAACATACCAGAGCGCTACTCCAATGATTTCCACCTTTTGGATCTGGCGTCCAGCGTGCTTTCCAGCGGCAAAAATTCAAGGTTCTACAAGCGACTGGTTTACACAGATCAGATTGCCACAAACGCCAATGCATATGTTTCTGCAGGCAGCATAGGAAGCCAGTTCATCATTCAGGCAACAGCTCGCCCGGGCGTTGCGCTTGCAGATGTAGAAGCAGCACTGAATGAAGAGTTGGCTATGCTCCTCTCCGAAGGACCGACACCAGAAGAGCTTCGCCGGATAATCACACAGGAAAAAGCAGGCTTCATTTATGGTATGGAGCGCATCGGAGGGTTTGGTGGTAAATCGGATATTCTGGCATCCTCTGAAATCTATGGCGGCAGCCCTGACGCTTATCTGAAGTCCTTCCGTGATAAAGATGCTGCAACTCCTGAGAGTGTGCGTCAAGCCGCAGAGGAATGGCTCTCGGACGGTGTGTACATCATGGAAGTACACCCCTTCCCTGAACTGTCAGCGACAGTCGAGCCGGCTGACCGCTCAACCCTGCCCGAAACCGGTGACGAGCCTGAGGTGAAATTCCCTGAGTTCCGTCGGGCAAAACTCAGTAATGGATTAGAAGTCATCCTCGCGAAACGCAGTGCAGTGCCCGCACTCGACTTAACATTAGTGTTGGACGCTGGTTATGCTTCTGATCAGGGCATCGCCCCAGGCACGGCAAGTATGGTCATGTCCATGTTAGATGAAGGCACAACTAGCCTAACTGCTCTGGAAATCAATGACCGCCTTGCGAACCTTGGTGCAAGTCTCGGAACCGGCGCCGGTCTGGATGGCTCTACTGTGAGCCTGACAGCGCTGACGGCGAATCTGGAAGCAAGCTTGGATCTCTTTGCAGACGTTATTCTGAATCCGTCATTTGCTGAATCGGAGTTTACCCGCTTAAAGCAGGAACGCCTGGCAGGAATCCAGAGGGAAAAAGCGAATCCGATCCAGATGGCACTGCGTGTGATGCCGACACTCTACTACGGCACAGATCACGCTTACAGTAATCCTTTGACCGGCAGCGGTTCGGAGGCCTCGGTTACCAATATGACACGCCAGAATCTCCTGGATTATCATGATACCTGGTTCAAACCCAACAACGCAACGCTGATTGCAGTCGGGGACATAGACCTAGACACACTTGTCCCTCTTCTGGAAGCCCGCTTGGGAGGCTGGGAATCGGCAGATGTACCATCAAAGAATATCGCTTCAGTGACATCCGAGGGCGGTTCGCGCGTATACCTGATGGATCGACCTCAGGCGCAACAGTCCATCATTCTAGCCGGCCATCTGGCCCCCCCACGCAATACGCCAAACAACATCGGTATAGAGACCATGAACACGGTCCTGGGCGGTGCTTTTGTTTCGCGGATCAATATGAATCTGCGCGAGGACAAAGGATGGTCGTATGGCGCAAGCTCTTTGCTGCTTACCGCACGCGGACAGCGTCCATTCTTGGTTTACGCACCCGTGCAAACGGATAAGACCATGGAGTCCATGATGGAAATCAAAGGCGAACTTGAGGGCATTCTGGGGGATAATCCTGCAACCGAAGACGAGGTGCTCAAGGCACAAGAGAGCCAGACACTTGCTCTACCAGGGTTGTGGGAAACAAATGGATCTGTCGCCGCCAGCATACAACAGCTTGTACAATACGACTTGCCGGAAGACTACTACGAGACCTATCCTGACCAGGTGCGTGCTCTGAATGTCGATACGATTGCCGAGGCCGCTGAGGAGGTACTCCGGCCGAATGATCTTATCTGGTTGATCGTAGGCGACTTGAGTGTTATTGAGGCCGATATCCAGGCTTTGGGCTACGGAACCGTAGTGCGACTTGATACCGACGGCAACATCATTGAAAATTGATCCGCGCATGTAGTCGAGGGCTGACAGCCGTCGATTACGAGTTTCGTGCCCGACCGCCAGTGTACTGCTATTTCGATGCGGGCTGGTCGTTGGGCGCGGCTGCTTTAGGACCTCAGCGTCCAGGTACAGACTTCGCGGAGGTAATCAGTGCTTGCCCGAAAATTAAATATTGATCGGATTAGCGTGATTTTGTAGGGTTCTTTGGTGACTTGGATATTGAGATCCAAATTGATCTGAATACACAGCCCTTGATTGCATTTGGCCAATGGCACCGAATGAGGAAGATAGGGCTGGCGTTGTTGAGACCGCGAGGGAGAGCTGAATGGATATGATGAGCTGCGCCCAGGGTCTCTCAGGTCGTACCAATCTTCTTCGGCACATTAAGCCGGTTTCTCGCTGCCGTTATCGGATCAGCAGCATGCGTCCGGTCAGGACATGGTGCTCGCCCGGCGCCTCAAGCAGTACCCGAAAGAAGTACACACCCGACGACAACCCCTGTGCGCGAATGGGAATCATCTGCCGGCCCGGATTCAGTTCCAGCACTGGCGTATCCATAACCCGTCGCCCGGTTACGTCCAGCACCTCGACACGGGATCGGGTTGGTTCCGGGAGCTCAATAATGATCGATGTGCCTGATCGGAATGGATTGGGGTAATTGCCCCGCAGGGCGAATTTGGTAATAGGAACGGGTTCAGACGATTCGATCGCGAGGCTGGTGCAGTTTGGGCCAATGACATCTGCAATGCCGACCAGCCACTGCTGAAAAGCGTCATCCCGCGGTGCGCACACGGTTTGACCCGACCCGCCGAAGAACCAGAACGTGGTCAGCTCACCCAGGGCAGTCAGGGTCGAAGGAACAGTTCCCGTCAACTGATTCTCGTGGAGCGACAGGTGCTGCAATCTTGTCAGGTTGCCCAGTTCCTGAGGGATGGTACCCGTCAGTCCGTTTTGCCCCAACCGCAGGGTCTCCAGAATACTCAATTGACCCAGCTGAGGCGGAATTGAGCCGACAAGCGCGTTCTGCTCAAGATTCAGCGACATCAGGCGCGCCAGATTTGCCAGCTCCACCGGGATTTCGCCGTCGAGACTGTTGTCACCCACACTCAGCACTTCCAGTTGACTCAGACTTCCAAGGCAGGCCGGAATCTGACCGGTCAGCTGATTTCTGCGCACACTGACCTCAGCCAGTCGGTCAAGCGAGCACAGAGCTTCGGGGATCGTGCCGGTCAGGTTGTTCTCATACAGGTATAATTCCATAAGCCCGCCCAATGAGCCCAACGTCTCAGGAATCACTCCTTCCAGACGATTCTGACTCAGACTCAATACCGTCAGGTGCGTCAGATTGCCGAGCTCGACCGGGATGGTTCCGGACAAGTCATTGTCGTACAGGAACAGTCTAGTGAGTGCCGTAAGACCTCCAAGCTCCGGCGGAATGGATCCGGTGAGCAGGTTTTGGCTCGCGCTCAGTTCGATGAGCACACCCAGATTGGCAATCTCAGCCGGGATCTCACCCGTGAGCCGATTATCGAACAGGTACAGACGCAGAAGTTTGTCCAAGTTTCCCAACTCAGCCGGAATGGGACCGCCCAGAGAATTTTCTTCCAAACGCAGCAACTCAAGCTCTGCGAGATCGCCAAGCTCCGGCGGAATGGATCCGGTCAGGAAGTTGTTGGACAGGTTCAATGCGGCCAGTTTGGTCAACCGGCTTAATTCCGGTGGAATCGCCCCCTCCAGGGCATTGTTGTTCAGCAGAAGCTCCGTGAGCCGGGCTGCATTGCCGAGGGACGAAGGTATTGCGCCGCTCAGATTATTCCAGCTCAGGCTGAGCTTGGAGAGGGCCGGCAAGACACCTAGTTCTGGCGGAATCGCCCCTGTGAGGTTGTTGCGATAGGCGACCAGTTCCGTAAGTGCCGTCAGATTGCCCAGAGAAGCCGGCAGCGATCCCTCAAGCCGGTTTTGCTGAAGACTAACCGCCGTAAGCTCCGCAAGGCTTCCGATCTCATCAGGTATGGGTCCAGACAAGTCGTTGTGATTCAATCGCAATTCGGTCAGCTCCATGAGGTCGCCTATTTCGGCTGGTATCTCGCCGGAGAGCTGGTTGCGGCTCAGCCGCAGTGTCGTCAATTCAGCCAGGTTGCCGATTTCCGGTGGAATGGCGCCCGTCAGTGCATTCGAGTACAGACTCAACTGCTGCAGCGCCGTAAGCTTGCCGACCTCTGGCGGAATCGAACCGATGAGCTGGTTGTCCGGGAGGCTCAATTGCGTCACGCGTCCCCCGGAAACTGTAACACCGTACCAGCCCGTGATATCGCTTTCAGCAATCGGGAATGCCAGCGGGTCAGCGGACCACCCGGTATTGGCGGTCCAGTCGTCACCGCCGGAGGCATTGTACAGGGCGACAAGGGCTCCCCAGTCTGCATAAAGCAGGCTGGCAGGATCCAGGCCGGACAGATCGCAATTCGGTCCCATAACATCTGGAACCTGTGCCAACCATTCCTGAAAGGCGTCATCCAAAGGAGCACATACCTGCTGCCCGCTACTGCCGTGGAACCAGAGGGTGCTCAGGGCCTGCAAGGAGGTCAGACTCGCAGGCAGCGTCCCGGTCAACTGATTCTCATGAATCGAGAGTATCTCCAGGGCCAAAAGATCGCCCAGTTCAGGCGGTACAGCTCCGGTCAGCCTGTTGCGGCCTAGTCGCAACGCGGAGAGGCGTGCAAGATTACCTAGCTGCGGGGGAATTGAGCCCGTCAGATTGTTCTGCTGCAGTCGCAGCGAAGTCAGCAGCATGAGGTCACCCAGCCGGGAGGGAATATTGCCCTCCAGTTCGTTGTCACCCAGATTGAGGATAGTCAGCAAGGTCAGTGAACCCAGACAGGTCGGAATCTGACCGGTCAATCCGTTATCACGCAGATTCAGCTCCGTGAGCTGAGTCAATGAACACAGAATGAAGGGAACAGAACCGGACAACTGATTCCGACTAACATTGAGCTCCGTGAGAGCGGGCAGGTTGCCAATCTCACTTGGGATACCTCCAGACAATTGGTTGTGGTTCAAACTCAATTCGGTCAGGAGCGACAGACTGCCAATGGCGGCTGGAATGGACCCTTCAAGCTGGTTGCGGCTGAGCCTTAGCCCATTCAGGTTGGAAAGGTCGCCAATTTCCGAGGGGATCGGACCTGTGAGCGCATTGGTGAAAAGGCTAAGCTCTCGCAGCTCCATCATCAATCCGATTTCGGCCGGAATGGGACCCGTAAGGTTGTTGTTGGATAGTTTGAAGATGGTCACGGCCGTGAGATTGGAGATTTCCTCCGGGAGCGAACCACTGAGGTTATTTCCGTCCAGACTAATCTGAGTAACTCTGCCATTGAATGTTCTGACCCCGAACCAGTCCTCCAAATCGCTTTCTTCAATCGGGAATGACAAACTGGCTGTGGACCAACCGGTGTTGTTGTTCCAGTTGTCCCCGTCCAGCGCCCGGTACAGCTCGACCAGGGCCTCCCAATCCGCATAGAGAAGTTGGTCAGGCGTCTGGGCCTTGAGCGGGACAGAAACGAGAAAAGCCAGGAGGGGGAGAGCAAGTCTTTTCATCGTACCTTGTAAGTAAATTCTGACTAATAATGTTAGGGGCTTCGTTTGAAAAAGAAAGTTTCACACACCCCCCTCCCATGCTACAAAATATATGAAATTTTGCAGGCGCACACTGCAAAAACCGCTGATCATGTAGATTTTATATATCTATAAACTCTACTAGCTTACGGCATTTATGAAACCTTCCTTGCACAAGGAGATGCTCATAATTCCTCTAAATACCGTAAATCATGCATGTGTATGCACATCATTATATACCATTTAAAAGACTATCCTAGCATTTCAGAGTTTTATCAGGGTATCATGAGGCTGATTCTTATCTTATTTGCAGCGACATTGTTCAGCGTGACCGGATGCGACTCTGGAGAGTATGGGGAAGAAGAGTACGTAGGAGACTTTTCAGCCGTCCCGGAAGTGGTATTGGACGCTGCGCGTGACGCTGTGCCCGGCCTCGTGATTACACGCGTCGAACGCGAAGAAACCCGCCGTGGGATAATCTACGAGGTATATGGAAGGGCAAATGGCAGGCACTACGAAATCGAAATCGGATCCGATGGCACCGTATTTGAAATTGAAATAGAAGACGATTAAAACAGCCCGCCTTCGCGTGCTTCCTACCGGCAACTGTGCCTCCTGATTTTCGTCGCCTCAGGCCTCCTGAATCCGAACAGGCCTCGCTCTCCCTCTTTTTCCTCCGCCTCCTGCGCCGGGGCCTCGTCCTCTGCCGGCGACGTTCCTCGAGACTGCCCTCAGCTGCCGGCCAGCCATCGTGGCCAGAAGGTTCCACGCGTGTGCCGCACGCTTCACGGCCGTCGACTAGACGCAGCCGGTCGTCCCAAGCAACTGCCGGAATTCTCCGAAAGGGCGCCTCGAATGCGCCTTTCTAAACTTCTTTAAGAGTGTCTGCCATAAAACACCTATTTCGATGCGGGCTGGTCGTTGGGCGCGGCTGCTCTAGGACCTCGGCGTCCAGATACAGACCTCACGGAGGTAAATACTGATTGCCCTTACACCTACCGGACTCCATACCCACCGGACGGCGACAGTTCGGATCTACTTGTCTTTTCCGGAATCATTGGCCACGCTGCCTAACATGGCAGCAATGTCAATGCCGGTTGAAGCTTTCAGACTTTCCAGCAGTGCCGGGGTAGATCCAGCGATCTGGTTGAAGACCGATGGTACGCCTTTTCCACTGCCACTGTCAACAACAGTAAGCTTATCGATGGAGAGATTGTCAACTGTCTGAACTACCTGTTTGAGTATGTCTGGCAACATCTGAATCAGGAACAATCGCTCGGCATTCGGTCCCGCTTCCTGCCAGAGCTCGAGTTTTTGGCGCAGAACCTCTACTTCTGCATTTCCATCCTCAAATATTCTGGCTGCGTTGCCTTTTGCAATCTCTTCCTTAGCCTGACGCTCGGCTTCAGCAGCGACAATAACCTTTGCACGCTGCGTTTTTTCTGCCAGTTTAATTTTTTCTAAAGCAAGTTCCTGACGAGCTTGGGCTTTCGCTAATTCACCGGCAACGTCGATCCGGGCTTCTTCGGCGGCGCTCTTGGCAGATAACTGCGCCTTCAGTATGCGAAGATCATTTTCCGCCTGCTCAATCTTCCTATCTGCCTTGGTTTCTGCCAGTCTTGCCTGTTCGCGTTTTTCCGCCTCGGCAACGCGTGCTGCGGCAATAATATGCGCTGACTGCTGTCGTCCAATTGCATCCAGGTAACCCGCATCATCTTCCACGCTCTGAATCTTCATCGTATCCAACTGCAACCCGAGAGCGCTCAAATCATTGTCCGCCTCCGCCAACAATTCCTTTGCAAATTTTAAACGATCTTCATTGACCTCCTCTGGTGTAAGTGTTGCCAACACACCACGCAGGTTACCCTCCAGTGTTTCTTTTGCAATGGTTTGGACTTCAAAGGAGTCCTTGCCCAAGAGTCGTTCTACTGCATTAGAGAGTTCGGCTTCGTTTGAGGCGACCTTAACATTGGCGATAGCCCGCACAGTCAACGGAATACCTCCTTTCGAGTACGCGTTCTGGACCGTCAAGTCCAGCGGGATTGTATTTAGACGAATTCGTTCAACCTGCTCGAGTATCGGAATGCGAAAACCACGTCCGCCCTTGACGAATCTGTACCCTACTTTGCTTCCATCAGCCAAACGTCGTCTGCGCCCGCTAAAGATGAGCACCTCATTGGGTTGGCAGATCTTGAGATTCGCGCGCACAATACCTAACACTACAAACAATGCGGCGACAATTGAGCCACCTACGATGACAGCAAATCCAATGGGTTCCATTTTGACGGGTTTATAGGAAGGGAATGAGGATATTTGGTCGCGGGCCCCTCCACAATACACAGGAAAAGCCGTCGGGCTTACACTTGAACTCCGGCTAGGTTTCTCTCCACAGAGCTCCAGGGTGGACAGACCCACAACATATATCTGTCAGGACTTGCAGCGCGCAGGCGCCATCCCTGTATCTCAATCGCGCCAATCACGTCGTTTTTACAACTTCAGCAACTGCTCCCTCCATGCGGACGACGACGACCTCTTCACCTTCGGTGAACACATCCTCCACTCCCTCAAATCCGCGCGCCTGAAACTGCATACGCTGTCCCTTCGTGACCAAAACTATTTTTCCTTTATCCGAATGGCTAAATGGAATGATCACCTCAGCAGTACGCCCCTTGAGATCCGAAGCGGTGACCTCACTGGAAATATGTGCATATCCGACTCGTTTTATTATATAATTGCCACCTATCCCAACGGTCAGACCGACCCCCAGGGAAGCAATTAACCGGGTGATCCCTGCAACATCTGCCAACGGCAGCAAAACTCCGCACAGACCGAAAAAAGCTGCAAACAGAAACACTGTACGCAGCGAAAACAGATCCACCCACCCTGATCCAGCGCCCAGGTCTGCCTCTGTATCTAAGTCCAGCTCCGCATCCATGTCTGCATCCATATCTGCATCCCCGCCGCTAAGCAGGGACAGCAGCACAAAGACTCCACCAACAATGAGATTGATCCAATACAGGGCATCCATGTGCACATCCGGCAGTATACGGGTTTATACCCGCAAGCCCGCATTGGGTTGAATGGATCCCGTGCATATCCTGGTCACCTGTCATAGACAGGTGACCAGGATTACCAGACTAACGCACGGGTGTCACGGCGGCCACATCCTCTTCCCGTGTACGGACGCGGATCACCCGTTCGACAGGTAGTACGAATATTTTACCATCACCAACATTGCCTGTAGCTGCACTACGGCAGATCGCATCAACCGCTACGTCAACAAAAGCGTCAGATACACCTATGTCAATCATTATCTTGTCGTGCATTTCCATTTTCACAGTTGTGCCCCGATAGGTTTCCACAACTTCGACTTCACCTCCATGTCCGCGCACACGCGAAACCGTAAGTCCGGTGATGTCTGCTGCATACAGAGCGCGAAGTACATCCGGCAGTGTAGATGGCCGGATTATTGCTTTTACAAGTTTCATTATTGGTTGTCTCCGTTAGTTAAACCATTGACGCGTTCCGGCGCCTCCGATTCGTTAAGTAATACTGCTCCCTCACCAGTTGCATAGGCCTCTTCTCCATGAGCCACAATGTCCATACCCAAGCCTTCATCTGAAGAATCAGCGCGAAGCTTCGTCAGAAGTCCAATCAGCTTCAGGATCAAGTAGGTCAGAACTCCACTGTAAACTGCGACTGCAGAAATAGACAACGCCTGAATACCCAATTGAGTAAGGCCTCCGCCAAATAATAGGCCGTCCCCTCCCCCGGAGTTGATCGCAGTCGTTGCCAGTACACCTGTGAGGAGTGCACCCATAATTCCACCCACACCGTGAGCAGCAAATACATCCAGGGAATCATCAAGACTGGTTCTTGCACGCCACCTAATGAGATAGTAACTCGGTATTACACCAACCGCTCCCAGTGCCAACGCTCCCCCCGGACTGACAAAACCCGCGGCAGGTGTAATCGCAACGAGTCCCACAACGATCGCTGTTGCAATACCCACCGCCGTGATTTTACCTGTGATGAATCGATCCAGCAGCGTCCAGACGAATATTCCTGCGGCTGGTGCAAGTAGCGTGTTCACCAGTGCCAGTGCCGCAATACCGTCGGCAGCAAGCGCACTTCCACCATTAAACCCAAACCATCCGAACCAGAGCATACCTGCACCCAATAGCACAAAAGGTACGTTGTGAGGCAGGAGTGCTTCACGTCCATAATCTTTTCGCGGCCCCAGCACCCTTGCTGCCACCAAGGCTGCGATCCCCGCATTAACGTGTACAACAGCGCCACCTGCAAAATCGAGCGCACCCATCTCGCCAAGCCAACCTCCACCCCACACCCAGTGACACACCGGCGCGTATACTACAAGTCCCCAGAAGCCGATAAAGATTACGTAGGGGACAAATTTCATCCGCTCTACTACTGCACCAGATATCAGCGCAGCGGTAATGATGGCAAACGTCCCCTGAAAGCCCATAAAGAGCAAGTCCGGGATCGTACCGTTCGGCTCAAGCCCGACATTGGCTAGAAAAGCCATTGAGAAATCGCCGAGCCAGTCTCCCCCCGCTCCAAAGGCAAGGGAGTACCCTGCGACGGCCCACAGCGTACCGGAAATACCCAACGCTACAAAACTCATCATCATAGTGTTGAGTGCATTTTTTGAGCGCACCAATCCTCCATAGAAAAAGGCCAGCGCGGGTGTCATCAAGAGCACCAGCGCAGTGGATACGAGTAACCACGACGTATCGGCGCCGCTGATGGTATCGGCTTCCTGGGCAAGAACTGAAGGTACTAGCAGGCCCAGAGCTGCCAGTACACAGATTTTCTTCTTCGTCATCGTATTTTTCTGAAATTATTAAGGTTAAAGCGTGGTAAAACCGCTTTATTTTAGGAAAAATAACTTTAAAAACCAAATTTTTTGAGTTTTGAAAGCGTTTCCAGGGAAAAATTTTTTGAAATTCTTGAAAAATCTGATCTTTTTAGATGCAATTCATGCGTCCTGATGTATAATTCCGACAATACGTAACTCCCCCCGTCATGCAGAATGACACGATTAGGTTAGGTTAGCGTCGTACAAATCGGAAGAGTCGCCTCCGTCAATCGGAGTTCATGATGAAGAGGGGCGCGTCATGGAGATCTTTGAAGTTGGGGCGAAGTCGTTCAGCATTGTAGAACTTTTCTACATCCACCACTTTGTGAGGCCCGCCGATTGCCTCCATTGAGATACTTCCGTACACACCGTTACGGATATTGACTAGGCGTCCTGATGTGCCTGACAGAATTAAATCCAGGGCCAGATTTCCATAAGCCATCGGCACAACGCAATCCAGCGCATCCGGAGCTCCACAGCGAACCAGATAGCCTAGCCGCTGATTGACGACGTTGATCCGCCTGCCGTTATTGTACTTGGGCGAGCGATGTTTCAATTCCTCGCCAACCCGGCGCCCTATACCTCCCAGTTTAGCATGCCCGTACTGATCCCTCTCAGAGCCTAGGAAGGACATGACGTCATCCCCTTTAATCTTTGCACCCTCAGAGATGAGCACAACAGAATAGCGGCTGGGGTTTCTGTTGCGATCATACACCATGAGTTCGGTTAGCTGATCTATATCAAAATCCAACTCGGGAATGACACAGCGATCCGCGGCTCCTGCCATCGCGGGGAGTAGCGCTGAGTACCCCGCATAGCGCCCAAACACTTCAATGACCAGAAAGCGCTCATGCGAGCCTGCCGAAGTACGCAGCGTATTAGCCAGCTCAATCGTCCGGGTTACGCAGGTGCCGAATCCAATACAGTAATCCGTACCCGGGACATCATTGTCCATGGTCTTGGGAATCGCCACAACTTTAACCCCCTCCTTGTGCAGACGATAACCATAACTGAGCGTGTCATCCCCCCCGATTGGCACTAGGTAGTCAATACCCAGATATTCAATGTTTGCAAGAACTGCCGGGGTAACGTCATTGATGGGGTCAGTAAAACGATCCCTCAAGTGCTCCGGTAAATTGCTTTGCGGTAAATGACTTGGCCGCGTACGGGAACTGTGAAGAAATGTGCCGCCTGTGCGCGCCGCCACATTGACCGTAGACTCGTCAAGCTCAATCACATTGTTTGAATTGTCAGACTCACTGTCTTGGACAAGCTCGACCAGCCCAGCCCAGCCCCGCTTGATTCCAAGCACTCTGTAACCTTCCCGTAGTGCACGCAAAGTGACCGCCCGAATCGCAGGATTCAGCCCCGGCACATCGCCCCCCCCTGTAAGAATTCCAATTGTGCCTCTATACGACATAAGAATCAGTAGTTAATGAAAAGTTGGATGGGAAATTACGACAGAGTAACACACCGGTTGCATGTTTGGCATTGTTTACAAAATGTTACCCTTATTATGGATACAATTTTGTAACACCGACCGATCAAGGAATAACATCCCCGCTAAAAACGTCATATAGGCACAATTTGCTCATAACACCCCAAATGCGTAACACACTTTTTTGTACGCTGCTCCTGTTCGGGTTCCTAGCAGCTCACGGCAGCCTCGCCCAACAGAACCCACGTGGCCAGTTTGGTGCCTCTCAGGAGGTGCTGGAAGCCGCAAATGATTCACTGATTGTAAAGCTTAACCTTGCCAGCGAACTGGTTCCAGCGGTTCGTGCCATTCTCGCTGCACGCACCGAGTCGCTGATGGCGTTGCGCCCCAAACCAGGCAGAGGACGAGAACAGTTTCGCGCTCTTCGTGCCAAACGGGAAGAAGTCGATAAGGAAACAGAAGTAGCACTCTCAGCACTGCTTTCGGAAGAGCAAATGACTACTTACCGAAAAGTTATGCAGGAACAATCCAGGCCCCAACGGCCACAAAGGCCAAGACGCGGCAACAGACAGCGCGGATTTTAACGAACAGCTGCGCTCGCACCAAATACATTGTTATGCTTACTTTAGGAAATTACAATGCAAACTGTAACAGTTTGCGTAATGTGGTAACTCTCAGGAACCTTCTGGAACCAAAAGATAAACGGTCACACTGGGCCAGAGCAGTTACCGACCCCTGTAGCCCGTGAAATAGATATGAGAGTAGCTATATGAGTCACTACACTTTTGTATATGATCCACTACTTTATCCCTGCAGCAATCAAATTGCTGTGATTGGTTCTGATGCAGCTTGTGCAGCCACAACAGCAACACTGAGGCCGTGGAAAAGTGACGCTCACTCCATCGGATGACACGCTAATTAACCGTGCGCGAAAAGGTGATCAGAATGCGTTTCGCGAACTACTTGAACGCCATCAGCAAATGGTGGCCCGTACAGTTGCCGGCATGCTCGGCGCCAGCGCAGATGTTGATGATTTGGTACAGGAAGTGTTTATCCGGTTTTACAAAACACTGGATCGGTTTCGGGGAGATGCAGCATGTAGTACCTACCTCACGCGGATCGCAATCAATGCGTCACTTGATGCCCTGCGTCGGCGTAAGCGTATGCGTTCAAGGTTCATCAGCAGGGACGACGAAACTGTTATTTTGCCAGAGCCGGGATTTCACGATACCGAAACGGACCGATTTGACCGGACAGAACTAATAAACTTGGCCATGAATAAACTTAAGCCCCATCATCGTGCAGTTGTTGTACTTCGATTAGTCGACGGATACTCGACTGCCGAAGCTGCCCGAATACTGGGAATTCCACAGGGTACCGTACTGTCCCGACTTAGTCGGGCAACCGCCCGCCTGCGTGGTATTCTGGGGCCCATACTTGCAGAAGAGGACTAAAATGAATCAACTACCCTCCTCCACATCGAAGGATAACAATCAGCACCTGCACTCCCTGCTTCGTGAGACTGCAGAGATAAACGCCGTATCCGGTATGCAACCCTTTCTAGCTGATCGGATCATGCGCCGGATCCAGACTCTAAATCAACCGGAGGAGCAACTTTGGCAGACGCTGTGGCTCGCTTTCAGGCCCGTAGCTCTCGCAAGCGCGCTCCTGATTTTGGGCTTTGTGTCGTACAATGCCTCCGTCAGTCGGAATTATGAAGTCGAGCCAACACCAACAGAAGTTGTCTTCGGCCTGCAACCCTTAACTCTCACTACGGCTTACTCTGCGAACCTGGATGAATTTTTATTAACTACTCCATGAGTACTCGAGTTAAATCATTTGTGATCCTGGGATGCACATTAATCGCCGGGATCTTGGTCGGCATCCTTGGCACCAGCGCCTGGCAACACCGCCGTAACGTTGCCATTGCTGAAATCAGAATCCAGGGTGGGCTCATGCGGCAGATTGAGCAGGTAATTGAGATTGAAAGCGAAGAACAGCGAGAAGAACTAATTACCGTTATTCGTCGCGCTGAGCAAGTTTTTATGGAGCAGCGCCGACGTGTGGCCGACAGTTTTGCCGTGCACAATCAGGCTTTGGTCGCGGATCTGCAGCGAATACTCAACCCCGAGCAGTGGGAGCGCGTAGAAGCGAGATTGACAAGAAGACGCTCCAAACATTCCGATCGAAACGCACGCACCCGTCGTCACTCCCGTGACAGAGATTCACCTGTCCAGACTTCACCTAAAGAGTGAACAAACCTATTTAAATGAGACGATTTATAGTTATAGCCGCCGTTGTAATCACCGGTGGTTCCTTGTGGTATTTCAGTCGCGGTACCGCTGAACCTGTCAGCCCCTACCGTTTCGTCACGCTGGAACAAGGCGATATTGAGTCTGTCGTCGCAAGCACAGGGACGCTGGATGCCGTAACGACTGTTCAGGTCGGCACACAGGTATCAGGGATCATTGCCAGTATTTACGTGGACTTCAATGATCGCGTACGAGAGGGGCAAATCATTGCCCGTATTGACACCACACTTCTGTGGAGCGCCGTGCGGGATGCCGAGTCCAACCTTGAACGTAATCAGGCACAGCTCAGGCAAGCAGAACGAGAGCTTGAACGGCTGGAACCCCTCTACGCCCAGCAATTTGTCACTGAGGTTGATTACGCTCAGGCAAAATACAATCTGGATATAGCCAAAGCAACAACGCGGAGCGCAGAGATCAGTCTGGATCGCGCGCGCCAAAACCTGAATTATGCTACAATTGTAGCCCCTATCTCTGGAACAGTCATTGAACGAAATGTTGATGTAGGTCAAACTGTTGCAGCCAGCTTCTCCGCACCACAACTATTCCTGATTGCGGACGATCTTTCCCGTATGGAAATTCTCGCGTCTGTGGATGAGAGCGATATCGGGCAAATCCGAGAAGGACAGGTTGCCCGGTTTACCGTACAGGCGTATCTGGACGAAACCTTCACTGGTACAGTGCGCCAGGTGCGCTTGCAGTCTACGGTTGAAGAAAACGTGGTCAACTATACCGTGGTCGTTGATGTGGAGAATCCCGACGGCCTTCTCCTGCCTGGCATGACAGCCGTTGTAGATTTTTTGATTGAAACGGCAGCGGACGTACTCAAAGTGCCCAATGCTGCACTCCGTTTCCGGGCAACTACTCGAATGTTTGAAACAATCCGCGCCCGCAGGGAAGCGGACGCTTCGTCAGAGAGGCCCGGCAGAACCACTGAAGGCGTACAACAAAGTGCCGGCTCTGGGAGAGCCGGTACATGGAGTGGCGGTGGCAACAGCGGCCCGGGAGCAGGCGGAGGAGGATTTGGAGATACTAATTTCACTATGCTTTGGTACCTGGACGAAAACGGAGAGTTGATGATGGCCCCTGCCCGAACCGGAATCACCGACGGTCAAATGACAGAAGTTATTGCTCAACTTCAGCCCGGCATAGAAATTATAGCAGGGGTAACACAGCAGGCGGAGGATGATTCAAATAATCCGTTCCAGAATCAGCAGCGACGCTGGCGTCCAGGGGGTTTTTAGAAACATGGAACGTGAAACCGTGATGCGTACAAAGTGGATCACCAAAGTGTACGCAATGGGTAAGACCGATGTACGTGCACTGCGAGGTATTGATCTTACCGTGGAGCGAGGCAAGATGATCACCATCGTCGGCGCTTCCGGCTCAGGGAAATCAACCCTGATGAATATTATCGGTTGTCTGGACTATCCAACCTCCAGTACGTACTTCCTTGACGCCGTGCATGTAGAGGGACTGTCGCGCAATCGATTGGATGATGAGCCCCTCGGCAACCTGGACACAAAAACCTCTGTCGAGGTACTTTCCCTGTTTCAAGAGCTTTACGATCAGGGAATGACAATCCCGATGATTACACACGAAGCTGACGTGGCTGACTGTACAGAGCGCATCACTGAGTTGCGCGATGGTAAAATCATACTTGACAAACATATTAAAAACCGTCGTTCGGCAAAACCCGAACTTTATGCAGAGCTCCAGATATCCGCCTGATTAAGTGCCTTATTCATGAAAGCTTCCACACTAGTTATGGTTGCCTCCCAGAGCATCCTAGAGAACAAGATGCGCTCGCTTCTTACCATGCTGGGAATCATGATTGGTGTAGGGGCAGTTATTGTCATGGTTGCCATTGGGCAAGGGGCACGGTCCCAGATACAGGATCAGATCAACACTTTGGGAACCAACATGATTGTGGTGACCCCCGGAGCCAGCAGCCAAGGAGGGGTGAGTCGGGGAGCACAAAGCTACAACCGCCTCACAATTAAGGATGCGGAAAAGATTAAGCGGGAGAGCCTGATCATATCCGCAGTCTCTCCCGTCGTGTTTACTCGAACACAGGTCATTGGGGGGCAAGGCAACTGGCGCACAACCATCAACGGTGTTTCAACAGATTACCAGATTATTCGTAACTGGAAACTCAAATACGGCAGATTCTTCGATCAGAGCGAATTGCGCCAGATGCGGCGCACCGTAGTGTTGGGACACACCGTAGCAGAAAACCTGTTTCCTGGCGAAGATCCGGTTGGGGTAACCGTCCAGATACGCAACGTGCCAGTACAGGTTGTTGGCGTCCTCGAAGCCAAGGGACAAACCGCCAGTGGTACAGACCAGGATGACGTGATTTTGGCACCCTACACGACGGTCCAAACCCGTCTCAGCGGGTGGAGTCGCATATTTCAGATCCTGGCAAGTACTCCTTCGTCGAAGGATATCCCAGCAGCACAGGAGGAAATTCGGGCTATTATGCGTGAATCACATGGCTTGGCACGCTTCGCCGAAGATGACTTCACAGTCCGAAACCAGAATGACCTTGCGGAAGCCGCACAAGGCACCACGGAGGTTATGACATTGTTGCTCGCCGCCATTGCTTCGATTTCACTCCTAGTCGGGGGCATTGGAATCATGAATATTATGCTCGTGTCCGTTACCGAGCGCACCCGGGAAATCGGAATTCGCATGGCCATCGGTGCACGTGGAAGGGACGTACTGACGCAATTTCTTGTCGAAAGTATCGTGATGAGTGTTATAGGAGGTGCGATCGGAGTCGGAATTGGGTTTGCCAGTTCAAGCATACTGAGTCAGATTACCGGCTGGAGTACCGTCACCTCCCCAACTACGGTCATGACTGCGCTGGTTTTTTCCGCGGGTATCGGCATCTTCTTTGGTTTCTATCCTGCACGAAAAGCTGCAGCACTGAATCCCATTGAAGCCCTGCGCCACGAATGATATGGGGATGATATACGAAAGCACCCAAATTATCTTGAACTGAGACATGCCCGTAGAGGCTAAGACCGACATAAAAGGTTCACGCAAAAGAGCCTACGTAACTGTGCGTTACCGTTTACGTGGAAAGCGCGCAGTTTACCAGTTCCTGAACGAACTAGCAGGTGCTAACAGGTATCTATGGAATTCTACACTTGGCAACACCAGTAAGGACTACGAAGAAACGGGCAAGACCAAGACTTCTTACCATGATCTGTGCAAGTGGTACAAGTATCATAAACACACCGAAGCACAATGGTTATCTAAATATCCAGTAGCACTTACACGCACCGGATTGAAAAATTTGTCCAATGCGTTCAAGCAGTTTTTCAACGGAACACAGAATTACCCTAATTTCGAAAGCAAAAAGAAGGCAAAGAAGAGTTTTGCCTTTGATGTGTCTGACGCAAGCCTGTTCAAAGAGAATGGATACGTTCGATTAAAACGTGGACTGTATGCAAAACTCATGCAGTATCATCGCATCAACGAGTACTCAAACCCTATTCCCAAGTCTGCACGAATATTTGAAGAGCATGGCAACCGGTATATTACGGTTCAATATGAAGTTGATGCGATAGAGCGTGAAACTGATGAACGTGGCATCGGGGTAGATAGGAATGTTGGGCAGGTTGCTGATAACAATGGAACTATCAACCGTCTAACCAAGGTTGAGAAGCACAATGCAAGAATCAAGTTCCTAAAACGGAGATTGGCTAGACAAACGAAAGGAAGTAATAGGTGGAAAAAAACCAAGAAGACGATAGCCCGCCATGAACGAGATATCGCCCACATCCAAAAGAACGATTTGAGACATATCGCCCGTTGATTACATCTAGTTCCACCCTTGTATTTCTGGAAGACCTGAAAACCAAAGGGATGACACGGAGTGCAAAAGGAACAATCAAGCAACCCGGCAAGAATGTGGAGGCTAAATCTGGCTTGAATAGAGAGATCCTGAAAACAGGCTGGGGACAGATGGAACGGTTTTTAAGTGAGCGTGGCTATGTCCATAAAGTGAATCCCGCCTACACATCTCAGACATGTAGTCAGTGTGGGTATAAGGACAAGCAGAATCGAAAGACGCAATCTGAATTTATCTGCTTGGAATGTGGGTTCAAGTTGAATGCAGACACGAATGCTGCAGTGAACATCTGGGCGTTTGGGATGACGTCCATCATCGGACGTGGAGTCTATGTAAGACCTGTTCGCAAGCAACAGACGCTGAAACGTCAAAATGAACACAGTACCCTTGGGTACTGTCGCATATAATTCCCAATGATATACCGTTTCACCCACGCTGTACTCGTGCTTGCGTTGATTGGCACTGGTGCTGAATTAGGGTTGCTTGGTCACTATGAAGATCCCTGGCAGTGGACACCGATCGTGGTCTTAAGTCTTTGCCTCTCGCTAACTCTGATCCATTTCTTTGCACCTGGCCCGCTCACACGGAAGCTGTTGAGGATTAGCATGCTCTTGTGCATTGTCACTGGAGTGATAGGACTATATCTACATTTGAAAGGAAATTTTGAATTTGAGCTCGAAATGTATAAAAACTTATCTAATTTTTCCTTATTATGGAGAACCATGAGGGGGGCACTGCCCGCCTTGGCGCCTGGTTCGATGATTTACATCGGTCTTTTAGGCTTGATAACAGCACTTATTCAACCACCGGTTTCAAAATGAAATTCTTTCACATTGCCCTTTTCGCTCTTGCGTTGTTGATTGCCGCCTGCGGTGGTAGCGCTGACGACGCCTCAACCGACGATGCAGCTGCTCCTGGCGACGCTATGGAGGAAGACGCTGCTATGGATGACACTGATGCCATGATGGAGGATGATGCCATGGACAGTGATTCCACTGACGCTATGCACGATATGGACGATATGGACGACGATATGTCGGATGAAGGTGAAGAAGAGGCAGAAGATCATGGTGAAGAGGGCGACGAGGAAGACCATGCATCCGCCAAGTTGCTTGATGTAACGGCTGCCTTCGGGCAGATCACTGCTTCTTAATGAAGCTCCCACATATTGCACTTTTCGCTCTTGCGTTGCTGGTTGCTGCCTGTGGCAGCGAGGACTCGTATGAGTCCGCGGCTGAGAACGATGTTGCTCTCGTGGATACTGCTGCGGAAACCTCTTTCGTTGCTACCACGCAGGTAAGTGGGTTGCTTGATGCCAACACCGTCTCCGAGCAGACACTGCAGGAAGCGGTTGGAGATGTTGTCGCCCCCCATATAGTTGCTCATCGCCCATTCGCCTCGCTGGGGGAATTGTACACCACACTCGCTGCCGAGATTGGCGAAGAATCTGCCGAGGAAACGTTGAAAACGGTTTTCATTCCTGTTGATCTCAATTCCGCTTCCGACGAGGACATCCTTGCGATTCCAGGTGTCGGGAGGAGAATGCTGCGTGAGTTTAGGGAGTATCGTCCCTACGAAAGCATGGCCCAGTTTGAGCGCGAAATCGGCAAGTATGTCGATGACGAAGAACTCGCCAAGCTTGTGAGCTACGTTACTCTCTAAGTGCACAGATACTGCTCACAAACCGTGCTCCCTTCAGCTTCTCCTTCACACCGTAGTATCCACGCTGCACCGCTTCAAGGTAGCACGGATATCCTGTATGCTGTGTTCTCGAAATAAATGGGATGTATGCGGCTTGTTGTTATGCGATTGATTGCAGCGCGATCTTCACCTTCTGTATGCCGTCTGTAATCTGAGGTGTTCCGAATCTACCAAACCCTTACTCTGACCAGGTACTGTCCCACCTATGGAGGATTCTGAGCCGCTGGCCGTACCCGAGCGACAGACAGTTAGCAGCGGAACTGCTTGGGAAGCAAAATATGGGTACACGCGCGCTGTGCGTGTCGGCCGGCATGTGCATGTGTCGGGCACTACGGCAACTGACTCACGCGGGGAGATTGTGGGCGAAGGTGATGCCCATGAACAGGCCCAGCATATCTTCACTATAATCACCGAGGCCCTTCAGAAACTGGGGAGCTCTCTTACAGATGTCGTACGTACACGCACGTATGTTGTAGATATTCTCGCCAATGGCGATAAGGTCGGCAAAGCCCATGGTGAGGTCTTCAAAGATATCCGACCCGCTGCCACAATGGTAGAAGTTTCCGGGCTGATTGCGCCTGGGCTGCTCGTCGAAATAGAAGTAGACGCTACCCTGCCATAGCCATTGCTTCCTCGAAGCGCACACTCACCAGGCTGGAAACTCCTTCTTCCTGCATCGTAACGCCATACAGTCGATCAGCCATTTCCATTGTTCGCTTGTTGTGTGTAACCAGAACAAACTGTGTATCCGAAGAAAAGCGACGGATGAGACGCATAAAATGCTCTACGTTAGCGTCGTCCAAAGGAGCATCTACTTCATCAAGAAAACAGAACGGGCTTGGTTTGACCATATAAATCGCGAACAGCAACGCAATTGCCGTAAGCGTTTTTTCTCCGCTTGACAGCTGTGCTATACTGACAGGACGTTTCCCGCTTGGTCTGGCCGTAACAGCGATTGGCGATTCAAGCACATCGTCCGGCACGGTCAGGTCAAGTTCGCATTTGGCTTTTTCGCCAAAAAGCTCACAGAAAAGCTCTCGGAAGTTCTCGCGTATTAACACAAAAGTGTCAATGAACTGCTTCGACGCAGTACGATTTATTTCTCTGATCGTGCGAATCAGCGTGTTTTGAGCTTCCTCGAGATCTGCACATTGTGCCACCATAAACTCAAGCCGCTCATTCTCTCTCTCATACTCTTCAAGGGCGAGTGCATTGACATTGCCCATCGACTGCAGTCTGCGCTCTTTTTCCTGGATTTGTTCTCTGAGTTCAACCTCGTTAATCTCGGTCTTTTCAGAAGTTTTAGTAAGCTCGGTACTGTATTCTTCACTTGCACGGTGCACCATATCCTCTAAACGTGCCTCTAGCGCACTGCGTTTTACGCGAATATCTGCCTCTTCCTGCTTTGCCTCCTGGAGGGCTCTACGCCCCTTGCGTACACGATCATTCCCCTCTTCCAGTTCAACACGAGACTCGTGTTCACGTGTTTTGTCTTGTGCACTCAGCTTATCCAGATCTTTGCGGCGAGCACATTCTTTGTCGCGCTTGCGTGTCAGTTCACTCACTTGTGCACTGACCTTCTGCTGCGCCTGTATCAATCCGGCATGCTCTCCACCTTGCTGCGCTACCCGTTTATCCAGGCGCACCTGATGTTGCTCTAAACGCTTTAGATCACCTTCCAAACGGTCACACTCGGACGCTGTTTTAACAGCAGCAGCCTGCGCCCTGATGTGAGCATTCTGCGCCTTCTCTAACTGCGCCATGGAGGTTTGAATCTTGTCGTCCACCAATTTGAGGTGCTTTTGGATCTCAGACAATTTTTTATCCGAATCTTGCAGTCCATCACCATAGGACTGCACCTGCGATTCCAAATCCAAAATTTCCTGCGCAACCTGTAACTGCCGATGCCTGAGCTCCCCAAGTCGATTCGAGGCGATCTCACGGATTTGCGCACAATTCTGGGCTGTGCGACTCGCCTCCGCATACTTTGCTTCCGCCATACGCGCCCGATCTGTAACTTCTTTCAATTTTAGTTGGCGCTGAGCTGTACGGATCTTCGTGAGTCGAAACTTTGCCTGTTCAACCTGATCCTCAAGCTTTCTGCACGCATTCATGGCCTCCTGAAGATTGCCGCGTTGGACCAAATATGAATAAACCCCACCCTCTTCATCCCCTCCTGCATACAGCATCCCCCTGGCATCTACCCACTCCCCTTGCAAGGTTACGTACCGATAATTCGCTCCCTCTTCATTTTTAAGCAGTAGCCGGGCCTCCTCGAGGGATTCGACCAAAAGCACATCCCGTAGCAAAAGATTGACGATCGGCTCGCAAGCCTCCTCGCGCAGTCTAACGAGCGTCCGCAGGGCATTGGACGGATTTTCTTTGACCAAGGGAGTATGCGGGACATCTTCCAGTACAATGAAATAAGCACGTCCCATATCCTTCAGGCGCAGCCGATCGGCTGCCGCCTTAGCGGCCGATTCCGTTTTTGCAACCATACAGGTTCCGTAAGCCCCAAGCGCACCTGCCAAGGCAGCCCGATATTTCGGCTCACATGTGATCAAATCCCCGAGCGTAGTAACCTCAATGTTCTCTGTCTGGGTTGAGAGATACCGAACCGCATCCGGGAAGAACTCATAGGTATCAACGAGATCGCGCAGAATCTTCACTTCTCCGAGCTTTGCAGCTACACTCTTTTCAGCCAGTCGCACCGCATCTTCTGCATGAGTGATCCTTCTTGCCAGCGCTTCATTCGCAGTTTCGGCTGCGGTTCGCTCAGATCTTGCAGCATCAAGTTGCCGTTTTGCTTCGTCCAGGGCATTGTTGGCAGCTTCGACAGCCTTTGCTGCCCCCGCATCCGTTTCACCCCCGGACTCCTGCTCTACCCTCAGCCTGCTTTCCTCTCTCCTCAAATGGATAATCCGGCCTTGCAACTGGTCAACCCGACGCTGAATACCTGCCCTTTGCTGCCTGAAGTCATTTTCTTGTTCCAGGAAAGACTTTCTTTCGCGCTCCAGTACCTCCAAATTTTTGCGTGCAGCGTCCCTTGCATACATAGCTTCATCCAAGGCTTGCGAGGCCTTGGCGGCCTGTGGTATTGCAGCGGACAGAGCTATACTTACAGACTCCCGATCATCGGACAACTCCGCGGATTCCGAAGCCACGGTCTCACCCTCCACAAGCAACCTATCCAGATCGCGCGCAATCATCTCCAGGTTCGCCTGCCCTAATCGAATCTCTCCCTCCAGTGCCATGACACGCTGTTCATGTCTAACAAATTCCTGACGGTTATCCGCGGCCGACTGCTGCTCGGATACAAACTTGGCTCTGAGGGCTTCAAGTTGCGCATCACAGGCATGTACCTTAGCCGTCAGATCTGTACACAGGTCCGCTATCCTGGCTTCGTCATCTGCGAGGAACTCCTCTTCGAGAGCCAAATGATTATATTCAGACTGAAGGAGCGTTAGCTGGGCACTGCGCAGCTCAGACTTGTAACGTAGGTAACGTGCGGCAGTACTGGCCTGCCGTTTGAGGCTGCGTACGCGTGTGGAGATTTCATCTGTCAGATCCCGAACACGCGCAAGATCAGATTGCATATTATCGAGCTTGCGCAACGCATCCGCCCGACGTTTCTTGTACCGCGTGATACCCGAGGCTTCCTCAAACAACCGACGACGATCCTGTGTACTCTCGGAGAGAATCTCCTCGATCATTTTCAGTTCAATGACCGAGTAGGCTCCTGCACCCATGCCAGTATCTGTAAACAGGTCAGTAATATCCCGGAGTCTGCAGGGCACGCCGTTGAGTAAATATTCTGCCTCCCCGGAACGATACAGACGACGTCCCAGCATCACCTCAGAATACTCCAGGGGCAATATCCCCCGGGTATTCATAATAGTCAACTGAACTTCAGCTAATCCCACCGCACGACGCCGTGACGTTCCGTTGAAGATGACACTGTCCATTCTGTCGGATCGCAACACACGCGCCCGCTGCTCTCCAATCACCCAACGTAGTGCATCAACAATGTTGGACTTTCCACAACCATTGGGACCAACAATAGCGGTGATCCCCGGATCAAAACACATCTCCGTGGTCGAGGCGAAACTCTTAAAACCTTGAATAAGAAGTCTGCCTAAGTACATGAGCGATCGTTCCCTAACCTAATAACCGGTATTCCAAACATGACCGACTGTTGGAATATGCGCTAATATAGTGCATAATCGCCTTATTATGGAGAACTTGACCGTAAATGCCGTTATTCCAACCCCTATGCAGCAACCATCGGCTCGGTTTCAAGTGTTAATCCACTGCCATCCGGAACTGCACCCACGATAACCGTCTGACCACCGGAAATCCAACCCGAGAGGATTTCTTCTGCAAGCCTATTAATTATCTCTCGCTGAAGTATACGCTTAACCGGACGCGCGCCAAATGCCGGATCATAACCCTTCTCCGCCAGATAATCCCTAGCCTCCTCCGTCAACGTGAGTGATACTTCATGGCTCTCCAGTGCTAACCGCTGAATACGCGCAAACTGGATCGTCACAATCTGACGAATCGCATCTTTGTCCAGTGAATTGAATAATACAATATCGTCAATGCGATTCAGGAATTCCGGGCGCACGCTCACCTTCAGGAGCTCCATGATTTCACGTTGGAGTGTCTGACGATCCGGTGTCACTTCCGACTCTACCCGCTGACGAATCAGATCACTTCCAAGATTGCTGGTCATGATCACAATTGTATTCTTGAAATCCGTTGTTCGCCCCTTGTTGTCCGTCAGACAACCCTCATCTAGCACTTGGAGGAGGATGTTAAATACCTCGGGATGTGCTTTTTCGATTTCATCCAGCAACACCACTGCATAGGGTCTCCGCCGAACCCTCTCCGTCAGCTGTCCGCCTTCCTCATAACCTACATACCCTGGAGGCGCACCGATCAACCTGCTCACAGTATGGCGTTCCTGATATTCACTCATATCGATACGTACCAGGGCCTGCTCATTATTAAAGAGAAATTCGGCTAGAGCTTTGGCCAGTTCAGTCTTGCCCACACCAGTAGATCCCAGGAAGATGAAGGATCCGATTGGGCGCCCCTGCTCCTGTAAACCTGCCCGTCCACGGCGCACGGCATGTGCAATGGCCTCAATTGCCTCATCCTGGCCAACCACGCGACGCCTAAGTTCATCCTCTGCACGGAGCAGCTTGATCCGCTCGCTCTCCAGCATCCGGGCAACGGGGATACCGGTCCATTTCGAGACAATCTCTGCAATATCTTCGGCATCCACCTCCTCTTTCAGGAGCGCACCACCAATCTGTACCTCTGCGAGCCTGGCCTGGACATCCTGTACTAGGCGTTCGAGCTCAGGAATAGTACCGTGACGAATTTTGGCAACTTCTTCATAACGGCCTGCACGTACGAGCGCTTCATCTTTGATTCGCAGCTCTTCTATCTGCTCTTTCGCCTTACGAATCTCCGCAATGAGACGTTTTTCTTCATCCCAGCGCGCACGCAGACCGCTGCGCTCTTCTGTCAGATTAGCCAACTGTTCTTCAAGCGTTGCAAGTTTCTCCTCGTCTTGTTCACGCTTAAGGGCCTCGCGTTCGATTTCCAGCTGCCTGATCTGCCGCTCCAGTGTATCCAGTTCCTCTGGGAGTGAATCAATCTCGGTCCGTAGACGAGCCATAGCCTCATCAACCAGATCAATCGCCTTGTCCGGTAAGTGCCGATCCCCAATGTATCGATTGCTCAATTGGGCGGCAGCAACGATTGCAGCATCGGTAATGCGCACTCCGTGGTGCACTTCGTAGCGTTCACGAATACCCCGAAGAATTGAAATTGCATCATCCAGATCAGGCTCGCTCACCAAGACCGTCTGAAATCTTCGCTCCAGTGCTTTGTCTTTCTCGAAATACTTTCGATACTCATCCAGCGTTGTTGCACCAATAGCACGGAGATCGCCCCTTGCCAGGGCTGGCTTGAGAATATTGGCGGCATCCATTGCACCTTCAGCAGCGCCGGCTCCCACCAGAGTATGGATCTCGTCGATGAAGAGTAGAATTTCGCCATTGGCATCGGTAACCTCCTTAACCACGGCTTTCAGTCGATCCTCGAATTCTCCCCGATATTTGGCACCTGCAATCAAAGCTCCCATATCAAGCGCATGCAGCCGTCTGGACTTTAGACCTTCGGGTACATCCCCCTGCACAATCCGAATTGCGATACCCTCGGCGATCGCAGTCTTACCAACACCTGCCTCTCCGATAAGTACCGGATTGTTTTTAGTCCGTCGTGAAAGAATCTGCAACACACGCCGAATCTCTTCATCACGCCCTATTACAGGATCAATCTTTCCTGTGGAGGCCAATTCGTTGAGGTTACGGGTAAAGCGCTCCAGTGCCCGGTAGCGATCTTCGGCGTGCTGGTCGGTGACGCGCCGGTTGCCTCGAACGTCCTTGAGTATCCTCAGTATTGCCTTCTTGGTCACACCGCGACGTGCCAATGCCTGACTTACAGGCCCACTGATCGCTGCTAAGGCAATGAGCAAGTGCTCACTGCTCACAAACTCATCCTTTAGTGCCTGAGACTCCTCAAGTGCTTTGTCAAATGTGCGCTTGGATTCACTAGTCAGATAGCCACCTTCAACCGATGATCCTGTGACTACGGGCAATTTTTCAAGTAATTGATCCACTTCGATTTGCAGGCCCTGCAAATCTGCACCGAGTCGCTGCATTATGGTGACGCCAATGCTGTTGGGATCCAACAGAAACGCCTTCAGCAGATGTGCTGGATCCAGTCCCTGGTGGTTCTTCTCTGCGGCGATTTTCAGCGCCTTCTGGACAATTTCCTGTGCTTTAACGGTGTAGTTGTTTAGGTTCATTGTGTTTGATCTGCCTTTTTGTCAATGTTTGTGTTTGGAGATATAATGAACCAAAAGTATTCCACTCCACAGAATCGTGACAAATTGTCACATGCTTTCTTGATAAATTGCAGAGATGCACCAGATTATAGGTCAACTAGGCGAATGTAGTCCTCGAAACACTCACGCCGTCCATTTTTACCGCATTATGGCGAACCAAGATCGTGAAATTGCCCCATGGCCTACCCCGGCGTTGGATTTTAAGATTAATGGGATGTCTCATGGCCTCTCGGGAAAGACATAGGGAGCTGAAAAAGTTTCGTATGCGGTGAAACTGACGAAGTGGAGTCATGGAGTTTGATTACACAGATCTGGTTAACCAGAACGAGTTTTATCCAGACCATTACTGGTATGCTCTCCTGCCCGAACATAGACAACAGCACAATCTGGCGTACGCTATGTGATCACCCTCTAGGTGGGCTGGTTCAAAACCGATCCCGGCCAATCTCAACCAGTTTCGCGAAGGGAATTACCCGTTTAAATAAAACTTTGTTGCCGATTACGCATAAAATGCGACGGATGAAGCAAGTGTAATCCTGCGCAAAGCCGGGACGTTCGTACAGAGACGGAATAACGCTGTTACAATTACAGGACTTGTTTCCTGATGAAGCATCAGCACAGGTAGCGAACCTATGCTTCTTTGCAGTTGTTATATTTAGCGAGCAACCCGACGTGAATGCTCGAACTTTTGTGGATCTAGATATATAGATAACTGTAGTAGGTCTTCCTGATACTGTCACACATTTCCAATGTTACGAACCAATCAAAGCATTTCAGGAGACAGAGGGAGACGAGGCGGGTTATGTCATGCCAGTGCTGTTGTAAATTATTTCATTGATTGCTCGAAGAGAGAAAAAATTTTCCTGAGCAATTTGTCTATGCAGAAGCTGGTCTATTTTGCGTATGGCTGGACAATGGTTGCCAAAGAAAAAAAATTATTTTATGATCGTATTGAGGCTTGGCAGTATGGTCCTGTTATTCCGTCTTTGTACGACCAACTAAAGAAATTTGGTCGAAAACGAATAACCCATAGAATCCTTGAATTCAATCACGAAAAAAACAAATTTTTTAGCTGGTCTTTAATCAAAGACTCGGAAGTCGAAAAAATAGTGAAAAAGGTTTGGGATTATTACAAACAATTTTCTCCGGCAGAAATGGTGAACCTAACCCATGCCCTTGATACTCCTTGGTATAAGACGGTACGAGATAATGGGTTTTATGCTGTAATATCAGACGAATTGATTTTAAAACATTTTTCAGAGAAAGAAAAACGAATTAATATGTAGGAAATGAGTGATGATAAAGAAATAGGCGAAGCTATTGCTAAAAGTCTTAATGAAACTACGCGGGACGAGGAACAACATGAGATAGTCCAAAATTGGGCTGACACTATCTACGATGCAACTAAAAAATTGCTTACAGTTTCTCTTGGCCTTGCATTCTTAGTTGAAGTTGTATCAGGTGGTGGTTTAATTGAATTGATTAAGAGTCTTTACAGAATTTCCTTAGAATACGGGAGAATGGAGTATCTGGCTCCCACAATAGCAATATTGATTGTTGGTAGAATTCTTTATTCAGAATTTCGTCAGCGCAAACGCAGCGATCAAGACTGAAACTTAATCAGTCACAACCCAGAATATTGAACTAACGGCAGAGGAAAGCATGATGAAAACTGCACTCAACTCAGAACAACCCAAAGAACAAGAGCGACAACGACTTTTGGAGAAACGATCCAATACACCGGCGATCAATCCGTTCTATCGTGGCAAGCCCCCCCAAAGAAGTGGCTAGGGTTCTTTTTCAGGCAAAGCCGACCAAACGGAGATCTAAGTAATCAGCAACAAAGTTTCACTTAAACGGGTAATTCCCATACGTTGAATTCCGTGCTCCCTTTTGATAGATGAAACCGCGAAGACGGCTACCATGAAGCATAAGCGCTCCTGAACGAGCCAAAGCAGATGGCGAGCTGTGACTGCAGTCCAAGTTCGATAGATCGAGAAGCTCCGAAACAAAGACTGGTTTGCACTTGACGAACTTAGCCCGAAAGTTGATCACGCCCAGTGACAAACAAAATGGAGACTCCGACAAATAACCTAGATGTCTTCGCCATCCGATTCCCTCACCGACGTATCAACCCCCGGTGGTTTCGCCAATTTCTCCATCCCCTCGTTCAATCTCTCTAGGTTATTTAGGATTTTCGTCAAGGTTTCTGACGCTTGCGGGAGCCACTGGAAAAGCAAGCCACCTGCCATAATTAGCACTCCATAAAACAGGATGGGAACCAGAGCAATAAGCATCCCCCAACCTCCACCCCCTATAACTATGCGAAAGAGCACGAACACAAAAGAAACTGTCACGACTACGCACCCCACAAAATAGAACACCTTGCCAATCCTACTCAACGTTTTAAGCTTACCAGATTCCATGGAAGACCAAAAAATAATAAGTAGGATCGCACATCCTAATTCTTAAAAGGAGACGTGATCGGAAAGAGGCCTCTACTCACAGACCCGAAAACAGATCTATCGAACAAGTGCACCCTCAAGGGCTGATAATACAAAACTACCCTTCCACAGCAACATTCCTGCCTGGGACTACTCTCCCGCCATACACCGAAACGGTTCCGCCCAATCAAATTCCTGCATAACCGCCCGTAGCTCGGATGGGTGAATCATGCCTAAACCGCCCAACCGTCGCGATAATCACGTGTCATGAGTTCGTGAGGGATATTTTCACTGGTCACCTTCATATTCTCAGCATCCCAACTAATATGCTCACCGGTGCGTAAAGCAATCGTGGCTAAACAGGTTGCCTCGGCCAAGTCTGCGATGTTAATGAAGCTACCTCGGCTCTGTTTACCTTCGCGGATTGCATCCACATACTCGTCAACCGAATCCTTCACTTCCTCTGCCGGTCGAGCAGCAGGCATAGATCCCTGCAGAGCGGTCATCCGACTCTGAGGCAACAGCCGAAAATCGGTCGCAAGAAAATTATTCCCTATGATCGTTCCGTACTCTCCAACATACAGCACTCCCTCACGTGGGAGACGCTCTCCCGGTGCCAGTAACCCCTTCGGTACACGCGGCTTCATGCCACCATCATACCAGAATATGTCCAAATCCTTATGCTCAAAATGCACTGTACTTGCTGACGGGAATGCCACTTCTGAGCGACGCCACTGGCTTTGATTCCCTACAATAACTGCCCCCGTAGCGGCATTTGCCTGAACACTGACCACGGGACCAGGATTCAGCATTCGGTACGTCCTCCATAGACTGTACTGCCCCATATCTCCCAGGCAACCGCTGCCAAACTCAAACCACCCCCGAAACAGTGCGTGTGTATAATCAATGTGGTACGGTCTATCCGGTACACAACCCAGCCACAGACTCCAGTCCAGACCTTCGGGGATTGGCATTGCTTCCTTGGGATTTTCCATCCAACCTTGGGGCCAGACTGGACGATTCGACCAGTTATGTACCTCCTTCACTTTGCCGATGATACCCTGATCAAGCCATTCCCACAACTGATACAGACCCGGGTCGTTATTCCAAGCCATTAAATGCGTAGTAACACCGGTCTCCTTGGCCGTTCGAACCGTATGATGCACCTCATGCAGCGTATTGGCCAGAACTTTGTGGGAAATCACCGCTTTACCTGCCTTCATACCTGCAATGTTTACCACGCCATGAAGGTGCTCCGGTGTCATATCGATCACAGCATCAATGCCCTCTGACTCAGCCAGCATCTCCCTGTAATCCGCGTAGAGCTTCAGACCGCTCCAGTCACCCTGCCCACGCTCATTCGCATAGTAGCCTTCTATCAATTCCTTACCCGCCATGAGGCCAGCCCGAATACCTGTCTCAGATCCCCAGCCAGGCTTATTCAGAAATCTCCGAACTGCATTACGCAAACCATGCGGGCTCCAGTCACGATAATCCTCCGAATCCGTATTGGGATCGCACACCGTAACCAGACTCAGGTCTTCTCTTGGCAGCCAGTCGCCCATTAGCTGGCGTAAAGCCTGCGTACCGGAGCCAATGAGCGCGACATTTATTCTGTCACTGGGTGCAACACGACCCGGTCCTCCGAGGACCCGCCGAGGAAGAATAGCAGCCGCAGCAGCAGCTCCACTAGTGGTGGCGATAAATTCACGCCTATTGAGTTCTCTTTTTCCTGCCATGGTTAGACGATGGTTAGCACTTTACTAAGTTAGCACAATCAAACGAAATTAGTAATTCCATAGAACTATTATGCTATCCAGACTTTATTTGAAAATCAATGCTCGCATCGACAGCATCCCAAACATGTGCAGTACACTGCACGAGTGGCCCGACTGCTACGATGGAGTGCGGATATATCATCTCTCCACAATTGAACTCAGACTCGACAGTATGTGAAAAGAGTCACGACTACTCCCTTCACGAACAGTATTTGAGCCAAAAAAACAATGTGCCATGCTGAAGATCACATGGAATCAGCCGTGTAAACACACCATGTTTTCGTCCTGAAAGGGTATACAGACACAGCTATTGCTCGCCGGCAGCTGGAGGCATTGATTGGACGCGCCCCCCGTCAGGCATCACCAGACGGGTCGTATCAAAAGGTGCAGAAAAAGAGTGCTCGCTGGATTCTGCACTATAATACTGGTTCCCCTTTGCACCCTCGGAAAATCCGTAGCCTTCAAACCGAGTCGGGGTAGTCAAGCCATCAACTGTTACGTAATCTTTGTAGTACAGCAGAGTTTCCCGCATATTCTCATCAATGGTTGGGCGCCCCCGACCAAAGGTTGAACGGTACCGGAGAGCACTCACCATATACGTCTCTGGATGAATGTACAGTGTGTAGTGATCACCATACGCATCACCTATACCATCCTCGAAAGTTACTCGCACCATCTGGTGCTCTATACTATCCAGAAGCGCCGGAGCAAGTGCCTCGTAATGAAGCCCCGGATCCGCCAGGACAAATGGGATGGACTGAAAATAGTAACCCGTCGTCGTCATAAATCTCGGGTTCGCCATACCCATCAGAGAATCTGGGTAAATCCAGGCATCTGAACCATCCCAAGCCATTTGAGCACCGTCTTGTACTGCTTCCCCTGCAAGGGCTAAAATATCGTGGTATACCTGCCGAGTGCGATTGTGGGCTACCAATCTGGTCCGCGTCCCTCCTACGAAACCCCAGATATAGGCGCTCGTCTCCGCATTATGCCAAGCATCCAATCCCCCGTGTGCTTCAATTGCACGCAGTACCATTCGCCCCCCTTCCGTAGCCGAGAGACGTGCCTCTGCCTCAGCGGTGAGCCTATTGGATTCAGATTCGTTATTGCCGGACTCCGGCTCCATATTGCTGCAGCCAAACAAGCAAAAGACAGCGAACAATGCAGTGATCAGTATGCGCATCAATTTGAGGAGTTATCTGGTTGGATATACTGCTATGATACGTTACCAAATCTTTTTTATCCGATGATCAATCCACACATAGCGGCCATTCAGCTCTGCTCAGGCCAGAACATTCATACCAATCTGGCACAGGCGAAGCTGTTGATCGAAGATGCCGTGCAGCTTGGCGCACAACTCGTGGCTCTTCCTGAGAACTTTTCATACTTGGATCGGGAGGGAAATAAGATCCATGCCGTCGAAAATCTCGAGGATGGACCCGCAGTACAATTGCTACGGGAGCTGGCCCGCTCAAACTCCATCTACATCGTTGGGGGTACTGTCCCGCTTGCAGCCGATGATAGGGTTACAAACACGTGTCTGGTATTTGGGCCTGAGGGCCAAATGATCGCACGCTATGATAAAATTCATCTGTTCGACATCCAGCTAGACGACGCTCATTCATTTGTAGAATCCCGTTACATCGCAGCGGGGAAAGAGCCCGTAACCTTTGAAGCATTCGGAGCTACCATGGGGCTCAGCATCTGTTATGATCTGCGCTTTCCAGAACTGTATCGGGTACTGGTGAAACGCAGTGCACGGGTACTCTTTGTACCCTCGGCCTTTACATGGCGGACCGGAGCATATCACTGGCTGACACTGCTGCGGGCCCGTGCAATTGAGAATCTTGCCTACGTGATCGCTCCTGCCCAGTTTGGTCATCACAATGCCGAGCGTGAAAGCTTTGGGCACTCCGTGATCATCGATCCCTGGGGACAGATTCTCGCGCAAGCTCCAGACCGAGCGTGTGTGATCAGCAGTGAATTGAACTTCACATACCAGGATCAATTGCGTGAACGCCTGCCCTGCCTCAATCACCGACGCCTCCCATAGCTGCAGAATTACTCCACGCTACAACCTGGAACGAGGTGATGAGATCGCTCTATCAAGCATCTGACAGCGTCCGTCAAAACTGGACAAGGGAACCCGAATCATACTCATATTCGGAGCTTACCGGTATTTACACTTGCGGGTAAAGTATATTGCCAGACGAATCAGCCTAGTCCCAGACCGGCAGATCATACATCTGCGTTAAATTATGCTCACAACAAAGCAAGACCTATCTTTAACGAGGACTTATGCAAACCAAATCGAAAAATGACCTACGCCCTTCGTATACTCACCGCCCTTGTACTGCTAATCGCGTTACCTGCTTCCGCGCAGGATAACCCGATAGGCGAGACCGATTTTTCGGCTCTGAAGTTACGCAACGTGGGGCCCGCCTTTACTTCTGGGCGCATTGCTGACATTGCAATGCACCCCGCCGACGATAACATATGGTATGTCGCTGTAGGAAGTGGAGGCGTATGGAAGACCATCAACGCCGGCACGACTTGGGAATCACTGTTTGACGGCCAGGCATCCTACTCAATTGGAGCGCTAACGCTCGCCCCCCGTAATCCCCATACGGTTTGGGTCGGCACTGGCGAGAATGTGGGCGGACGCCATGTAGCTTATGGTGACGGCATTTACCGCAGCGATGACGGGGGGAAAACATGGAAAAACATGGGACTCAAGGAGTCCGAGCACATCTCCCGCATCATTGTTCACCCCGACAATAGCGATGTCATCTGGGTAGCCGCACAGGGCCCCCTGTGGAACAGCGGCGGCGAGCGTGGACTCTACATAAGTGTTGACGGCGGAGAATCATGGGAACGAACATTGGGGGATGATGAATGGGTGGGAGTAACTGATGTGGTGATTGATCCACGCGATCCCGCCGTACTCTATGCGGCTACATGGCAGCGACATCGAAATGTAGCTGCGTACATGGGAGGCGGCCCCGGTAGTGGATTGCACAAAAGCACTGACGGAGGACTTACCTGGACAGCTCTGACGCGCGGGATACCCAAATCAAATCTGGGCAAAATTGGACTCGCGATCTCGCCACAGAACCCAGATATCATTTATGCGGCAATTGAGCTTGATCTGACAACGGGCGGAATCTTTATGTCGGACGATCGTGGAGCATCCTGGAAAAAAATGTCGGATACAGTAAGCGGCGCAACCGGTCCCCACTACTATCAAGAACTATATGCCTCACCGCACAGAGAAGGGACCATATATCTCATGGACGTGCGCACACAGGTGTCCCATGATCATGGGAGTACATTTTATCGCATGAGCGAAAGCGACAAGCATTCAGATAACCATGCAATTGCGTTCCGTATGGATGATCCGAACTATATCCTCATGGGCACGGACGGCGGACTTTTTGAAACGTTCGACGGAACAGAATCCTGGCGCTTTATCAGCAACCTGCCGATCACCCAGTACTACAAGGTTGCAGTTGATGACTCAGAACCATTCTATCGCATATTTGGCGGTACACAAGACAATGGTTCACACGGTGGTCCATCCCGCACAGATAATCGTCATGGTATACGCAATGCCGACTGGTTCAAGACACTCGGTGCAGACGGACACCAACCTGCCACCGAACCTGGAAATCCGGATATCATCTACGCTGAAGCACAGCAGGGGCGTATAAGCCGTGTGGATCTCGTTACGGGAGAACAAACTTTGATCCAACCCCAGGCTGGCCCCGGTGAAAAACATGAACGCTACAACTGGGATGCACCCATTGTTGTGAGTCCCCACTCCCCAACCACGCTCTATTTTGCATCTTACCGCGTCTGGAAATCGACAAACCGGGGCGACAGCTGGACCGCAATCTCTGGTGACTTGACTCGTGACCAAGAGCGTATTGCTCTGCCCATCATGGGACGTGTACAGAGCTACGATAATCCATGGGACTTCAACGCCATGTCGATCTACAACACGATTACGTCCCTCGCAGAGTCTCCACTTCAAGCCGGTCTCCTGTATGCAGGAACCGATGATGGCCTGATCCAGGTCACTGAGGATGATGGTGAAACATGGCGAACAATAGAAGTCGGAAGTACTAATGGTATTCCGTCAACCGCGTTTGTTAATAACCTTTACGCCGACCTGCATAATGTCGACGTTGTCTATGCGGCACTGGACAACCATAAGTTCGGGGATTTATCTCCTTATTTGATCAAGAGCAGTGACCGCGGGCATTCCTGGACTTCGATCACTGGCAATCTCCCTGACCGAACACTTATTTGGCGTATCGTACAGGACCACGTTAACCCCGACCTGCTCTTCACCGCCACTGAATTTGGGATATACTTTACTGTGGATGGTGGAACGGAGTGGATAAAAGTTGCATCTGACGCGACGATCTCATTCCGTGATATTACGATCCAACGACGGGAGAACGATGTTGTAGCGGCCTCCTTCGGCCGTGGATTCTTTGTGCTTGATGACTACACCCCGCTTCGTGACGTCAGTGCAGAATTGCTTGCCGGTGATGCACATCTGTTTACACCGCGTACTGCCAAGCTATATGTGGAGCGCGATGTTGCAGGAGGATCACAGGGTACAGACTACTTTGCCGCTCCCAATCCACCCTTTGGAGCAACATTCACCTATTACCTCCGCGAAAGTTCGACAACGCTGAAACAAGCCCGCAAAGAAAGCGAGAAAGAGGCCGGTGAAAATGATATCCCCTTCCCGGGATGGGATGCACTTGAAGCCGAACGTAACGAAGTTACCGACAAGGTATACGTGATTGTTCGTGATGAATCTGGACAGGTTGCCGGGCGAGTTGCTGGAAGTACTTCAAAGGGCATGCACCGGGTCACTTGGAATCTGAGATACCCTTCCCCCGCTGTAATTACGCCTGGTTCCTCCGGTGGAGGATTTGGCCAAGGCGGCTATCTCGCTACACCCGGCAGCTACACTGCCACGCTGGTACGTGTCAGTGATGGCGTGGAATCTGTCTTGTCCGACCCCGTTACATTCCAGGTCGAATTGCTGCGCACGCCTGCACTTGCCGGTAGTACCCCCAGTGAAATCGCTGAATACAGAACCCAGGCCGCTTCGCTCATGCAGCGTGCAAGCCTCCTGTCAGGATCACTTACAGATCACATCGAACTGGTGGACGCCATGCAAACTGCACACCTGCGTGCCCCAAATCCTTCAGCCGATTTGACCACAGAGTTGCATGCCGCACGTACGACACTCCTAGACATCCGACGAAGTTTGAGCGGTTACGGTGCAAAAGGTGCAGCAGGTGAGCGTAATGCACCTACTGTGATGTCGAGACTGTCTGTTGGACAGAGCGGCCTCCGTACGACATATGGACCGACTGAACTGCACGAACAATCACTAGAGACTGGTCGCACACAGCTCGAAGAACTGGAATCTGCACTGGCCTCCTTCGAGCAGGACATGATCCCAGCACTCACCAGTGCGCTCGAAGCAACTGGGGCACCGCCGATCAGGGAATAACTGCATTTGCCAACAAGAGCTTGTTCAAGATCAAATTCTCAGTATAGTAAACCCTCTTACCCATTTTGTTACAATAGCCTAACTCCCCGATAATTCAGCCCAGCCCGCACGGAGTGCGATTGAGCAGGTTGCGTGGCCTAGAAGGTATACCCCACCTGCGAGGGGCAGCCATGGCCTCACGCATGAACAGTCGGGCAGGCTTGGGTATATCCCCACCTGCGTGGGGCAGCCTAGCGCGTTGGCAGATAAAGGTTAGCGTAGTCGGGTATATCCCCACCTGCGTGGGGCAGCCATTGACGCCCCTTAGAAAGTACGTGCGGCATAAGGTATATCCCCACCTGCGTGGGGCAGCCAGTTATGGCGACGCTAACCCCGCCTTCGCGTCGGGTATATCCCCACCTGCGTGGGGCAGCCAAAAATACGCCAGAAACTTCACTACTTAGTGTCTGCCAGAAAACACCTATTTCGGCTGAGTTAAGGGCGTCATGGCCCTGGTTTGCGTACGTCTGAGGTATCAATTCGAGGGGGTGGTGGCTTGGTCACGTCGTATTTGGGTTAGCGTCTCTGCTAAAAGTCGGATTTACGCCGGTTTCCGCAAATTTTTCGGGATCTGATCTGCCCAGCGGACAGACCTCGGGCCAGTTCTGTTGTTCTGCACGCCTTGTTTGATCGTATCCGTA
>Ga0209544_1000687_pt1 | contig 43833 bp, 39 predicted proteins | sample MesohylPK_FD_187297 | JGI IMG/M metagenome (GOLD analysis project Ga0209544, IMG submission 187297) | Host-associated microbial community of the marine sponge Aplysina aerophoba from Gulf of Piran - sponge mesohyl, lysed by proteinase K... | ecosystem: Host-associated > Porifera > Sponge >... | reverse complement strand
GGCCGTGCAGGACTTCTGCCTGCCGCAGCAGGCTCACAATCTCCTCCGGCTTGTAACGTTTCCTGGCCATCCTCGGTCCTCCTCTTTCCATAACCTAAGGGTGGACCAATTCAATGGGGGAGGATCACCCTGTGCGATGGTGGTCTCGAGGTTTTGCAGATGCATCTGCAGGTTGCCGTTTTCCTGCGTGAAGAGCAGTTGGCAATCGACGGCATAATCCTCGCACGCGTCGTCCATGCCCCTCTTGATCGTTTGCCAGAACGTGTTGTCGATGCCGGTCTGCGTCAGGATCGTGAAACGGTAGTCCTGTGCTTGCGCAGCCCCCGCAGTGAGCATCGTCGCCACCGCCGCGGCGCCGACAACAGCAGTTATTCTCGAAAGCATTGATGGTTCTCCCTTGTGTGGGTCAGGTGTAAGGCTCCATGCTCTGCAGAAGCGCAATGCATGCAGCCAATGGGTAACGGTCGCTCTCAAAAGAACTGAAAACCTCCCTTGTGTTGTTCACGTGTCAAGTTCCATGCTCTGCAAGACCTCAAAGCATGCAGCCAATGGATGATAGTCCGCCTTGGCCGCCGGGCTCTTTTCGTTGCTGTATTTCTGGCCGTCACGATTCAGAATGCGGTACCAAGCGCCGTACTCGTGATCCACAAAGTGCTTGTCGGCATAGCCCCAGACACGGTCGTACCAGTCCCAGTACTTGCCGAGACCGGTTGCGTTGGCCAGAAGAGCTGCCGCCGCAAATGTTTCGGAAAAGACCCAATAGTACTGGTCGGTATCGAGAATCGTACCATCGGGCGCAAATGTGTAGTTGATTGCCCCGCTTTCCGGCGCATACGCTCGCTCCATCGCAGCGTCAAAGAGCATCCTGGCTTTCGGAACCAGCCAGTCGGAGGGGCGGTGCCGATTGAGAATCAAGAGCAGCTTCGACCACTCGGTAAAATGGCCGGGAAGATAGCCGTAGGGCCGGAAGAGATTCTTCGGATCGTTCTTGTTGTAGTTCCAGTCGTGCGTCCAGTCGGTCTTGTAGTGTTCCCAGACGAGACCGTCGGCCCGCGCCGCCAGATCCCGGCAAATGCGCTGCGCCAGCAACGCCGCGCGATCGAGATAGCGTGGCTCTCCGCTTGCCTCCCACGCGGACAGCATCGCCTCGCACATGTGCATGTTGGCGTTCTGGCCGCGGTAGGCATCGACCTTGGTCCAGTCCCCCGCCGCGATCTCGTCCACGTAAAGGGATGCGTCCGGGTCCCAGAAGCGCGCCTCGAGCAGGTCCCAGATGTCATCCATCAGGGCGCCGGCACCCTCAGCGCCCGCCTTGCGGGCTCCGGCGGCGGCGAGCAGCACGAATGCATGTCCGTAGCAATGGTATGTGCCGTCCACGACCTCCTGCCCGGAAAGCACCCAGGCATAGCCGCCGTCTTCGCGTTTGTGATGCTCGCGCAAGAACCGGACACCGTGAGCGGCCGCCGTACGATACTCGTCGGCACCCAGGACAAGATGCGCAAGCCCGTAGTTGTAGGTGAAGCGGCAGGTCCCGACGAGGTGCTTGGTCATCCGGTCGAAAACGGTTCCGTCGTCGAGCATCTGATTGATGAAACCGCCGTACTCGCCGTCGATGCACCGGGGATGATAGAAGCCGATGATGTCGGCGATATGCCGCTTGAGAAAGGCGGCGCTACGGAAATCCGATCGGTCAGACACTCCATCTACTCCGGAAGAATAACCCCGAGTTTCGACAGAAGACCGCCATCGACCTTGATGTCCGCGCCCGTCATGAATGGGCAGAGGTCGCTGGCAAGGAATGTCGCAACCGCCGCCACCTCCTCGATGGACCCGACCCGGCCGACGGGATGCCCCTTGCCCCAGTCGGCGATCGTGGCTTCGACCGTGTTTTCGCCCTTCCAGAGGTCCGCCGCCCAACGCAGCATCGGCGTATCGATCGCCGCCGGGCAGATCGCGTTCACGCGAATTCCGGCGTCGGCGTGATCGAGAGCCATGGCGCGGGTCAGAGCAAGAATCGCGCCCTTCGACGCCGTATAGGCCGCAACATTGGACTGAGACGCGAATGCCTGCACCGAGGCGAGGTTGATGACAGATCCGCCGCCGGCCTCCTCGATGTGGGGGATGGCATAGCGGGACGCCCAGTAGATTCCCTTGAGGTTGACCGCCATCACTTCGTCCCACGTCTCTTCGGGGGTGTCGGTGACGGTGCCGTAGCGCTGTATTCCGGCGCAATTCACCAGAACATTCAGGCCGCCGAACTGGCCAACCGTCTGCGCAACGGCGTCTTTGACATTGTCGCCGCGCGAAACGTCGGCCTCGATGGCCAACAGATCGTTGCCGGCGTCGAACTCGGCCTGCGCCTGCGCAAGGGACTCCGGCTCGTTCGAACATATCGCCACCCTCGCGTTGCAAGCGAGGAACGCCCGAGCGATCCCGAAGCCCATGCCCTTCGATCCGCCGGTTACGAAGGCGCTCTTTCCGGAAAGATCAATCTGCGCAGGACTTGCCATCACACCGCCTCGTTTTCCGCTTCAGCCGGGTCCTCGATATACTCCGGATAAGTGGCCATCACTTCCTCGATCTGCCCCATCGCGCGCCGAAGGTGCTGCTCCATCACACTGCAGGCGCGGGCCGTGTCATGGCTTTCATGCTCCCCCTTTCATCTGACGAGCGCTGCATCATCGAACGGTTGGTGCGAGAGCGCAAAGTGTTGGCGGCGGCGGAGTCACGAGGTGGCTCCGCTCATTCCGATCTCCCGGCGGCCGAGTTGAGGCGTGACCTTGTCGTGTTTCGATCCCGGACGAGTAGCCCGGCCATCCGGCCTTCGCCCGCGCGGATCCGAACGCGCGGCTCTCCCGCACCCGGCCGCTCGCAAGGGTGCCCCGCCTTGTGCCCGACGCAGCGGTCTAATCATTCCAATCCACCTGTCCGGCCTCAGGGCTCCACGCCAAAACCGGTGGCAACGGCGACCGGGCGGTCCTCCTCGAGCGATGCGAACAGCGCGTCGAGAACCCGCACTGCGGCAAGCGCTTCGCGATAGTCCTGAACGAAGGGTGCAGAGGTCTGGATGGCCTCGGTGAAGTGCATGAGTTCGTCACGCAGATCGCCCGTTATCCGGCCGTTGATCTCTGGCCAGAGGTGCGTGTCGGCGGCCGTCGAGCCTTCCGCCGTGATGACCTGGAAACCCTGGTCACGCACGTCCAGCAGGGCAGCGCTCCTGGTGCCGATCACCTCGAACGCGGCGTGGTAGCCCGCCGGCAGGCCCTCCGGCCATGCCCAGCTGTAGTCGAGGGTCCCGATAGCGCCGTTGGCGAAATTGACGACCGCATAGAGCGCGTCCTCGTTGCCGTTGGAGAGCTTGCTGACCGTCTGGGCGTATACCCGGATGATGGGAGACCGGGAGACCCACTGCATCGCGTCGATGTCGTGGACACCGAGTTGGCACAGAATCGAGGAGTCCGCGCCGATTCTTTCGGCCAAGGTGCGGATGGTATTGCGCTTGGCACGAAGATGGATCGGCTCGCCGAGGCGGTCGGGATGCGCTGCGGCCTGGAGCTGGACGTAGCGCGGGTCGAAGCGAAGCACGTGGGCGACCATCAGCCGGACCCCCGTCTCCTCGACCGCACGGGCGATCGCCTCGGCCCCCTTGGCGTCGTGCGCCATGGGCTTCTCCAGCAGGATGTGCTTGCCGGCACGGGCGGCTGCGGTCGCCGACTCCACGTGGAGCCGGTCGGGGCTCGCGATGCTGACCGCGTCGATGTCGTCCCGTTCCAGCAGGGAGGCCGGCTCGCGGTAATAGTCCGCCCCCAGATCGTCGGCCAGTCCCTTGCCGGCCTCGGCGTCCGGATCCGCCACCGCAACGAGCCGCGTGTTCGGTAGCTGGCTCCACACCCTGGCATGGAGGCTTCCCATGAAGCCGACCCCAATCACACCCATGCGCAGCCGCTCACTCGTCATGTCGATTGCTCCTTCTCGCGTTCAGGATGGGGAAGGGCCTGCCCCCTTCGGGGCAATTGCCAATGCGCAGGTGCCGCGGCCGCACGCCAGAGGTCAGGGGTTCGGCGGCGCCCGGGGCGGGCGTCGGTTCCGGGGCGAAGTCTTTGGAGATGAAGCACGAGCGGTCTTCCCGCGAGGCTAAGAGCGTGCCAGCGGGAGTGCAAGGCGGCCGAAAACCCGGATGTCGGCGATCCTGACCGCTCCGGAAGCCCCCTCCGTCGCTGAGGCAATTGCGGTTCAATCAGCCATCAGTGAGCGAAGACTCGCACTCCCGGCGGCCTTGTCTCGGTCAACGACGTCGTTTCTCCGATCCTGTGGAACTCAGTTCATCAAACATCTGGACTCTCCAAACATCATATGTTTGAGTGAAGGCCCATGAACGAGTTCCTGTTCTACGACCTCAAGGAAAAGCCGGCGCTGACCCGGAGCTTGGCCACGCAGATCGTGCAGGAGCTGGGACGGCGCATCGTCGCCGGCGCCTATGGCCAGGGAGACCTGCTGGAGGACGAGGGGACGCTCGCCGGGCGTTATCAGGTGAGCCGCTCGGTGATCCGCGATGCGGTGAAGATCCTCGTCGGCAAGGGCTTGCTGGAGGTCAGGCGCGGCATCGGCACGCGCGTCCGGCCCCGATCCGCCTGGGGGCTGCTGGATGACGATGTCCTGGCCTGGCATCAGTCCGCCCCTGTGAACCCTGCGTTCCTGCGTCAGTTGTCGGACCTACGCCTGGTGATCGAGCCGAAGGCCGCGCGCTGGGCGGCGGAGCGCGGCACCGCCGAGGGCCACGCGCTGATCGCCGAGGCCCAGACCCGCATGGAGCAGGAGAAGGGCTCGATCGACGACTTCATCGTCGCCGACGCGCTCTTCCACCGCGCGGTGCTGCGCGCCGCCGACAACGAGTTCCTGCTGGCAATGGAGAGCGCCGTATTCTCGGCACTTCTGATCTCGATCCGCCTTACCAACCGTGACCCGCGCGAGAACGAGGAGTCGATCCCCTTCCACAGCGCGGTCGCGGACGCGATCCTGGCCAGGGACGCGGCGGAGGCCGAGGCCCGGATGGAACGACTGCTGGGCGATGCCCGGCTTCGCCTCGGCGAGGAAAGCGCGCCTGCCGACGGCAAGCGATCGCCATGAACGCCGCAGCGCACACCTCTTTACCGCCCGCCGCTGGCGCGGTGGGCGCAGAATTCTCCCAACCCGGACCCTTCGCAAACCGATCTGGGGCGGAGTGAGGGCTGCCGATCGGCGGCCCATCCTGAAGGCGTGGCCTCGCTGGGAGGCCGCGCTTGCACGCATGCATCGCCCTGACGGGCTGCACCAGAGGAGAATGGAGCAATGATGACGAAAGTGACCAAGCTTTTCTCGGGCCTCGCGGCGGGCGCGGCCACGCTGGCGCTCGCCGCCGGATTTTCGCCCTCGGCGTCGGCCGAGGAATGGGTGGCGCTGCTGCTGCCCGAGAACGTGAACCCGCGCTGGGAAAGCCAGGACGCGAGGTTCTTCATCGAATCGATGGCCGAGATTGCGCCCGACGTGACGGTCGAGGTCTTCAACGCCAACAACGACACCGCCGCCCAGCAGCGGCAGGCCGAGCAGGCGCTCACCCGTGGCGCTGCAGTCCTGGTGGTCATCCCCATCGACGGTGAGAGCTCGGCGGTCATCGCCGACAGCGCCGCCGAAGCCGGCGTGCCGACCATCGCCTACGACCGGATGATCAACTCCGAGAACACCTCGTTCTGGGTGCAGGCCGATCTCGAGGGAATGGGCTACGACCAGGCCATGCACGTCATCGAGAACACCAACGACGGCGACACCCTGGTGATGCTCAAGGGCTCGCCCACCGACCCCAACGCCGCAGTAATCTTCAACGGCCAGATGCGCGCGCTGCAGTCGCTCTACGATTCAGGCGCCCGCATCCTCGGCTACGAGAACTGGACTCAAGGGTGGGATCCGGCCATCGCCAGGCGCTCGATGGATCAGGCACTGACCCAGCTCGACAACAACGTGCAGGGCGTCGTCTCGTCCAACGACGGCAACGCGTCCGCTGCCATCGCCTCGCTCGCCGAGCAGGGCATGGCCGGCACGATTCCGGTCTCCGGACTTGACTGCACGGTGCAGGCGCTGCAACTGATTCTGCTGGGCGAGCAGACGCAGTCCGGCTGGCGCCCGCTTGCGGACATGGCCCACGCCACCGCCCAGGTGACGGCGCGGCTGATCAAGGGCGAGGACTTCAAGGACTTGGCTCCCAACACGGTGAAGAACGGGGTTGGCGCGGACGTGAACTTCGTTGCGGTCGCGTCCTATTCCGCAGTCGGCGAAGAAGGCGTCGCCTATGTGATCGAGAACGACACCTCGATCACCAAGGAGATGGTCTGCCAGGGGCCGGCAGCGGAAACCGCGTTCTGCTCCGGCTAGGGGTGTAATGCCCTCGGGCAACATTGAGGAGGCGGGGCGTTCCGATGCCCCGCCTCACCTGCTTGTAACCGGTGTGAGCAAGCGCTTCGGCGGTGTCGAGGCCTTGTGCGACGTCACGTTCGGTGTCCGCCGCGGCGAAGTCATGGCGCTGGTGGGCGACAACGGCGCCGGCAAGTCCACGCTGATGAAGATCATCGCCGGGGCGCTGCGAGCCGATACGGGCAGCTTTGCGATCGACTCCGAGCCAGCCCACATCGCGAGCCCGCACGATGCCTCCGATCTCGGCATCCGTATCGTCTATCAGGACCTCGCGCTCTGCGAGAACCTGGATGTCGCGGCGAACCTCGCGCTCGGTGCCGAGCCGGTCAAGCGGGGCTGGGGCTTCCTGCCGCACTTCCTGCGCCCGCTCGACGATCTGGCGATGGAGGAAACGGCGCGGGACGCCATCGACCGGCTGCAGGTGCGTACCCTGCATTCGGTCCGGGCGCGCGTCGGCAACCTCTCCGGCGGGCAGCGTCAGGCGATCGCCATCGCCCGTGCGGTGGGTGCCGACTCCACGGTCGTGCTGCTGGACGAACCCACGGCCGCGCTCGGCATCGTCCAGACCCGCCAGGTGCTGGACGTGGTCAAACGCCTGCGCGACACCGACCACGCGGTGGTCTACATCTCCCACAATCTGCGCGACGTGTTCGAGGTCTCTGACCGGATCACGGTGCTGCGCCAGGGGCGCAACGTGGCGGTCTACGAGACGGCCCAGATCACCCCCGACGTGATCGTCGCCGCCGTGACCCGCGGCCTTGAAGAGGCCGCCGCCGATGCCGCCTGAGGACCGGCCATCCGTCGCCGGCTTCCTCGGTTCCGTCGCCCTGCGCTTCCGGCTGCTGCGGGAGACCCGGTTCGGCTCGTTCGGGCCGGTGCTTCTTGCGCTGGCGGTGATCTGGCTCTGGTTCGGCATCACCGAGCCGGCCTTCCTGAGTCCGCGCAATATCTACTTCCTCTTCATGCAATCCGCCGTGGTCGGCACGCTGGCAGTCGGGCTGACGGTGGTCCTGCTGCTGGGCGAGATCGACCTCTCCGCCGCCGCCATGGCCGGCGTCTGCGCCGCCCTGCTGGCTGTGCTGCTGCTCGGCGGCACGCCCGCCCCCCTGGCCATTCTCGCCGCCATCGCCCTCGGGGTGACGATGGGGCTGGCGCAGGGCCTGATGGTGGTCTTCTTCGGTATCCCCTCATTCGTGGTCACGCTGGCCGGACTGCTGGGATTCCAGGGGCTCATGTTGAAGATCCTCGGCATTCAGGGCGCCATCAATATGCGCGATCCTGCCGTGCGCGCGCTGACGACCGTCGCGTTCCCGCCGGCCTGGGGCTGGGGGCTCGGCATCGCCTGCGCTCTCGCATTCGCGGCGTTCGCCCTGCACGACCAGATGCGCCGCCGCGCCCGCAACCTGGAGTCCGACAGCGTCGCCGCGCTCAGCGGACGCATCGCCTTCATCGCGATCCTGGTATTGGCCGCGGTCGGCACGCTCAACAACTATCGCGGCGTGCCGTTGTTGGTCGTCGTTCTGGTGGCGCTCACGGCGATTCTCGGATGGATCACGACGTCCACGCCCTTCGGCCGCTCGCTCTTCGCGGTCGGCGGCAATGCCGAGACCGCGCGGCGCGCCGGCATGAGCGTACGCACGGTCCGCGTTGCCGCCTTCGGCATCGTCGGTCTGATGGCGGCGATCGGCGGCATCGTCGGCGCCTCGCGTTATGCCTCGGTGTCGTTCAACGCCTTCGCGGGCGGGCCCCTGCTGCTGGAGGCCATCGGGGCTGCGGTGATCGGCGGCACGTCGCTCTTCGGCGGGCGCGGCTCCGTCTGGAACGCGATCCTGGGGGCGCTGGTGATCGGCTCGCTCGGCAATGGGCTCGACCTCTCGGGCGCGTCGGCCGCCGACAAGCTGATGTTCTCGGGTGCGATCCTGCTGCTGGCGGCGGCCATGGACGCGGTCTCCCGCCAGGGGGCAAACTTCTCACGCGGAGGAGACGCCGCGTGAGTGGCCCGCCCCCCTGGAGCGAGGCCGAAGGCCGTCTGCTGCGCGCCCTGCTCGACGACATCGTCCCGGCAAGCGCCGACGGGCGGGTGCCGGCGGCGGGTGCGCTCGGCGTTGCCGATTACTTGGCCCGCAAGGCGGCAGACGACCCGGCGCTCGCGGCCCTCTTCCGCGAGGGTCTCGCGAACGCCGCGCGGCTGGCCGAAGCGCGTGGTGCGGCATTTGAGGCCCTGGACGCCGCCGGACGCATCGGCGTGGTCGCGGCGCTGGAGCGGGAGGCGCCCGACGCGTTCACCGCTCTGCTGCGGCACACCTACATGGGCTACTACAGCCGTGCGGACGTGCGCCCGCACTTCGGTCTCTCCGACCGCCCGACTCAGCCGGAGGGCTACGAGCTGCCTGAAGATGATCCCGATGAATTGGCGGACATGCTGGCCCCCGTACGTGCACGGGGCCGCTGCTATCGCCCTTCCTGAGCGCGGAGAGATTTGAGTATGAGCGATGATCCGGTCGATGTGCTGATCGTGGGCGCGGGCGCCTCGGGCGCGGCCTTCGCCTGGTCGCTGCTGGGCTCGCGCATGCGCATCCTCTGCCTCGAACAGGGGCCGCTCATCACCGATGCAGCGTTTCCCAGCCGAAACCCGGACTACGAGCTCAGCCGCTACGCTGAGTTCAGCTGCGATCCGAATGTGCGGCGGCTGCCGCAGGACTATCCGATCAATTCGGAGGAGTCTCCGATCACGCCGGTCAACTTCTGCGCGGTGGGCGGGTCCACGATCAACTTCCTTGCTCACTGGCCGCGCATGCATCCCTCGGATTTCCGCACCCGCACGCTGGACGGCGTGGCCGACGATTGGCCGGTGGATTACGCGAGGCTCGCGCCCTACTACGCGCAGAACGACCGCAATATGGGGGCCTCCGGACTCGCCGGGAATCCCGCCTATCCGCCCTATGAGCCGCCGCTTCCGCCGCTCCCTCTCGGCAAGCTCGGCCGGACGCTGGCACGGGGCTTCAACCGCCTGGGCTGGCACTGGTGGCCGTCGGATGCGGCAATTCTGAGCCGCGACTACGATGGCCGCGCCAAATGCGTCAACGCGGGCACCTGCGATCTGGGCTGCGCGACCGGCGCCAAGGCCAGCGTGAGTACGACCTACTGGCCGGTCCTGTTGCGCGCGGGCGTGGAACTGCGGCCCAACTGCCGTGTGCGCGAGATCATCCTGGACGAGAAGGGCATGGCGAGTGGCGTGCTCTATCACGATCCGGAAGGCCGGCTGCAGCGCCAGAGGGCGGAGCTCGTCGTCCTCGCCTGCAACGGCATCGGCACGCCCCGGCTGATGCTGAACTCGAAATCCCAGCAATTCCCCGAGGGTATCGGCAATCGCAGCGGCCTCGTGGGCAGGAACCTGATGTTCCACCCGCTCACCGCCGTCAGCGGGGTCTTTGACGAGCCCATGGAGGGCTTCAAGGGGCCAATGGCGTGCAGCATCCTCAGCCAGGAGTTCTACGAGACAGACCCGTCACGTGACTTCGTGCGCGGCTACGGGCTGCACGCCAGCCGCTGGATCACACCCATGACGTGGGCGCTCGGCGGGTTCAGCATCGACGACCCCATCCCCTGGGGCAGCGAGCACCGGCGCCTGATGGACGAGGTCTATCCCTATTCGGCGGGACTCACCATTGTCACCGAAGACCTGCCCCGCGAGACCAATACGGTCACCCTCGATACCGAGCTCACTGACGGTGACGGCATCCCGGCGCCCAAGATCACGTACAGGGTGGACGACAACACCAGAAAGATGATCGCCCACGGCGAGGCGCGTGCGACGGAGGCGCTCCTGGCCGCAGGCGCGAAGCAGGTGAGGGGCGCCGGTGGCGAGGTCTGGTGGCGCGCCGGATGGCATCAGATGGGCACGGCCCGCATGGGCGACGACCCCGAACGCTCCGTGGTCAACGGCTGGGGGCGTTGTCACGACGTGCGCAACCTCTTCATCGTGGACGGCAGCGTTTTCGTTACCGCCGGCGCGGTGAACCCAACCTGCACCATTCAGGCGCTTGCGCTCTATATCGGCGACAGCATTCTGAAGAACATCGGCAATCTTTTCGATTAGTGGACGCGACATGACCAGCCAACCGAAAGCAGCCGCGACCGAGGCCAGCCCTGAGCCGGCAGGGCGTTCCCGCATGACGATCACCGGGATCGCGAGTCACGTGCTGCAGTACGACATGCCGGAGGAGCTGGGCTACTCCCAGCAGTTCTATGGCAAGCGCACGGCACACATCGTCGAGGTCGAGACCGACGCGGGCATCACCGGCTGGGGCGAGTGTTTCGGGCCGGGAAGCGTGGCGCTGGCCAACCGGACCATCGTGGAGCAGGTGATTCAGCCGATGGTGCTGGGCATGGACCCGCTGGACCGCGATCCGATCTGGCACAGGGTCTACAACCTGTTGCGCGATCACGGCCAGAAGGGGATGCCGCTCCAGGCGCTCTCCGGCGTCGACATCGCGCTCTGGGACATCGCCGGCAAGGTCGCCGGACTGCCGATTCACAAGCTGATCGGCGGCGCCCATCGCGGCTCGGTGCCGGTCTACGGCTACGGCATGATGCTCAGGCGCGAGGACCCGGCATCGCTGGCGGCTCGATTCGTCGACGAGGCGGCCGCGATCAAGGCGAACGGTTTCATCGCCACCAAGATGAAGGTCGGGCTCGGGCCCAGGCACGATGTGGTGCTTGCCGAGGCGGTCCGCCGCGCGGTGGGCGACGACTTCGACTTCATGGTGGATGCCAACCACTGCTACACGGCCGCCGACGCCTTTCACGTCGGGCGCGCGCTGGATGAGCTGGGCGCTTACTGGTTCGAGGAGCCGGTGGCGCCGGAAGACCTGGACGGGTACGCCGCCTTGCGCGCCGGTCTCAAGGTCAACATCGCCGGCGGCGAGGCCGAGTTCAGCCGCTGGGGCTGGCGGTCGCTGCTGGAGAGCCGTGGGCTCGACATCGCCCAGCCGGAGGTCTGCTCCCTCGGCGGCATCAGCGAGTACCTGCGGGTGCTCGCGCTCTGCCACGCGCACTTCACGCCGGTGATGAATCATGTCTGGGGCTCGGCCATTGCCGTCGCCGCCAACCTGCAGCTTCTGGCGGCGATGCCGCCGCTGCCGGGCGGGCTCTTTCCGCGCGAGCCGATGCTGGAGTTCGACACGACGGAGAACAGGTTCCGCGACGACTTGCTGACGGAGCCGCTGGACATTCAGGGTCAGGTCGCCCGCAGCGGTGGCTGCGCCTCGATCCCCGATGGGCCGGGCCTCGGCGTCGAGCCCGACCGCACTTTCCTGAGACACTACACGGTGTAGAGGCCGCTCTTCCGCCCCCACTGCCGAAGAGCGCTGCGCGGACCATGACCTCGGTGAGACATGCGGGTTAGAGTGCGCCCATGGTCCATTCGGTTGACGCAGTGGAAAGCGCGGAAGGGGTACATCCGGCGCCCGTGGCCTGCGGCGGCGCGTTCGAGATCGTCTCGGCGTTCGAGCCGGCGGGCGACCAGCCCGAGGCGATCGCGCAGCTGATCGAGGGCGTGCGCGCGGGCGAGCGCGACCAGGTGCTGCTGGGCGTCACCGGGTCCGGCAAGACCTTTACCATGACCCATGTGATCAAGGCGCTCGGCCGGCCCACGCTGATTCTCGCGCCTAACAAGACCCTCGCCGCCCAGCTCTACGGCGAGATGAAGGAGTTCCTGCCGAACAACTCCGTCGAGTATTTCGTCTCCTACTACGACTACTATCAGCCGGAGGCGTACGTCCCGCGCTCGGACACCTATATCGAGAAGGACGCCTCGATCAACGAGCACATCGACCGCATGCGCCACAGCGCCACGCGCGCGCTGCTGGAGCGCGAGGACGTGGTGATCGTGGCCTCGGTCTCGTGCATCTACGGCATCGGCGCGGTCGAGACCTATTCGTCGATGGCGGTCTCGCTCGCGCTGGAGGGGCGGGTCGACCAGCGCGCGCTGATCCGCAAGCTGATCGACCTGCAGTACCGCCGCACCAACCAGTCGCTCGAGCGCGGCAGCTTCCGTGTGCGCGGCGACGTGATCGAGCTGTTCCCGGCGCATTCCGAGGATCGCGCCTGGCGCATCTCGCTCTTCGGCGACGAGATCGAGGAGATCATCGAGTTCGACCCGCTCACCGGCACCAAGACCGACAAGCTCGTGCGCGTCCGCATCTACCCCAACAGCCACTACGTCACGCCGCGCCCCACCGTGCGCCAGGCGATCAAGCAGATCAGGGTCGAGCTCGCCCAGCGGCTGGAAGAGTTCAACGCGCAGGGCCAGCTGCTGGAGGCCCAGCGGCTGGAGCAGCGCGCCCTCTTCGACGTGGAGATGATGGAAGCGACCGGCAGCTGCGCCGGCATCGAGAACTACTCGCGCTACCTGACCGGGCGCAACCCCGGCGAGCCGCCGCCGACGCTCTTCGAGTATCTGCCGGAGAACGCGCTGCTGATCGTGGATGAGTCCCACGTCACCGTGCCGCAGTTGGGCGGCATGTTCCGGGGCGACTTCAAGCGCAAGTCGACGCTCGCCGAGTTCGGCTTCCGCCTGCCTTCGTGCGTCGACAACCGGCCGCTCAAGTTCGAGGAGTGGGACGCCATGCGGCCGGAGACCGTCTTCGTCTCCGCAACTCCGGGGCCGTGGGAGCTGGAGCGCACCGGCGGGGTCTTCGTCGAGCAGGTCATCCGCCCGACCGGGTTGATCGACCCGGTCTGCGTGGTCCGCCCGGTCGAGCAGCAGGTCGACGACCTGATCGCGGAGTGCAAGGACTGCGCCGCCAGGGGGCTCAGGGTGCTGGTCACGACCCTCACCAAGCGCATGGCCGAGGACCTGACCGAGTACCTCCACGAGGCCGGCGTGCGCGTGCGCTACCTGCATTCCGACATCGACACGATCGAGCGCATCGAGATCATCCGCGACCTGCGCCTCGGCGCCTTCGACGTACTGGTGGGCATCAACCTGCTGCGCGAGGGGTTGGACATTCCGGAATGCGGGCTGGTGGCGATCCTGGACGCCGACAAGGAGGGTTTTCTGCGCTCCCAGACCTCGCTGGTCCAGACCATCGGCCGGGCCGCGCGCAACGTCGACGGCCGCGTGGTTCTCTACGCCGACCACATGACCGACTCGCTCAGCAACGCGCTGGCGGAGACCGAGCGCCGGCGCACGCGCCAGCAGGCTTACAACGCCGCCAACGGCATCACGCCGGAAAGCGTGCGCAAGTCGATCAACGACATTCTGGAGAGCGTCTACGGCGGCGACCACGTCACCGTCGAGACCGGCGACGAGGCGACGCCCCACCTGATCGGCCACAACCTGGAGGCCCACCTCAAGGACCTGGAAGCGCGCATGAAGGCGGCGGCGGGGGAGCTGGAGTTCGAGGAGGCGGCGCGGCTCCGCGACGAAATCCGCCGGCTCAACGACCAGGACCTGGGGCTCAAGGGCGCCCGGAGCAGCGGCGGCAGCGGGGGAAGCCACGGGCGGAGCAGCAAGGGCGCGCCCGGCACCTCGGCCCGCAAGCGCGGCAAGAAGAAGGCGCCGCGCCGCCGCAGCGCGTTCGGCTGAGGCGAGACGCAACGCCCGGCCCATGGTCGCACTCTCGGTCCTCGATCTTTCGCCGATCCCCGAAGGCGCGGACGCGGCGCAGGCCTTCCGCAACACTGTGGAGCTCGCACGCCACGTCGAGCGCCTGGGCTTCCGCCGCTACTGGCTGGCCGAGCACCACAACATGGCCGGCATCGGCAGCGCCGCGACGGCGGTGCTGATCGGTCACGTCGCGGGCGCCACCAAGACCATCCGCGTCGGCGCCGGCGGCATCATGCTGCCAAACCACGCGCCGCTGGTGATCGCCGAGCAGTTCGGCACCCTGGAATCGCTCTATCCGGGGCGGATCGATCTCGGCATCGGGCGCGCACCGGGGACCGACCAGATGACCTCGCACGCGCTCAGGCGGACCCTCACCGGCGACGTCAACGACTTCCCGCGCGACGTGGTGGAGCTGCAGAGCTACTTTCAGCCGTCAGAGCCGGGGCGGCGGGTGCGTGCGGTGCCCGGCACGGGCCTCAATGTGCCGCTCTGGATTCTCGGCTCGAGCCTCTTCGGCGCGCAATTGGCTGCCGCGTTGGGGCTGCCCTACGCCTTCGCGTCGCACTTCGCGCCCGCTGCGCTGATGCAGGCGATTCAGGTCTATTGCGAGCAGTTCCGCCCCTCGGAGCAAAGCGCCACGCCTTACGTGATGGCGGGCTTCAACGTCTTCGCCGCCGATAGCGAGGACGAAGCAGCTTACGTGCGCAGCTCGGCGCAGCAATCGGTGCTGAACCTGCAACGGAATTCTCCCGGCCCGCTGCCCCGCCCCGTGCGCGGCTTCGAGGCCATGCTCGACCCGCAGGAACAGGCCATCCTCGCGCGCTGGTTCACCTGCGCGGCGTCGGGCACGCCGGAGACGGTGACGCGGGGCCTCGCGGCCTTCGCCGAGCAGACCGGCGTCGACGAGATCATGGTGACGTCGAACATCCACGACCACGCCGCCCGGCTGCGCTCCTACGAAATCACGGCCGAAGCCGGCGCCGCCCTGGCTCGCCAGACGACGGCACGGGAGGCGGGCTGACGGGCGGCCGCTGACCGAGCCCTTACCGGGTCAGTACCGTCAGGCGTCAGTCATTCGGGTGCGGACCCGGCGTCATCGCTCCTCAACGCCGACACGGCATCGGATAGGTGATCGTTCCCGGCGCGTACTCTCTGCTCTCGTCGAAGCATGTGACGCGAAGGGGACCGTCGGCCCACAGGCGGTGAGGATTCATCGATCTATTCCAATCCTCCAGGAAGTAGGCGTCGCCCCAGGCGGACTTCTTGTTCAATCGCCTCTCGCTCCCGAGCAGCAAACGCAGGTGTCGTACGCCCGCTGGGCAGCCGAACGCAGGACGATTGTCGCCCAGGCGCGCAATGACCTCGCCTCGCGACACGGTCTGCTCCTTCTCGACAAGAACGTCGCCGACACGGCCATACAGCGCGATCAAATTTCTGCCAGACTTGGTCGTGCCATGATCGATCGCGACCGTCGGTCCCTTGCACTTCTCGGCACGAATCTCGATGACCCGACCATCGGCGATGGCGATGATCGGCTGACCGGCAGGACCCGAGATGTCGATGCCCTGATTCCTGCCGGAGCGACGCTTCCCGTCCAGACCGATCCGGCTATGAAAGTCGGAAATGATCCGTTTGCCTGAAGCAATTCCGGGCGCATAGCTCAATTCCCACTTGGGGCCGGTATCGATCGGCGCGCAAGCGGCCAGCGCCGCCACCGCGCAGGCGGCGACCGCGACCATTGCCACGGCGTGGAGCGGTATTCCTCGGATGCTCATTTCCTGACCTCCCAGCAGCCCTCCGTTGGATCTCTCGAAACGATCGCAACGCGAGAAGGGTATGCTGACGGGCGGCCGCTGACCAAACCCCCGGCGGTGTCAGGCGATCAGGCGCCCAGGGCAGCGCGGCGAGCGCGGTTCTCCTCGGCGGCGGCAGCGAGCTCGTCCTCGCTCGCATTGGCCCAATAGCAGGCGCTGATGCGGCCGTCGCCCCGGCTCTCCAGGCCCGGCTCGTCGGTCGTGCAGCGCTCGAACGCGAGCGGGCAGCGCGAGTTGAAGCTGCACCCCGGCGGGATGCCGATGGGGCTCGGCGGCTCGCCCTCCAGCAGGTTTTCCTCGGCGTCGTAGCGGCGCTCCTCGATGGTGGGCACCGCGCTCAGGAGCGCCTTGGTGTAGGGGTGGCCGGGGTCGAAGAAGACCGTGTGGTTATCGGCGAGCTCGACGATCTTGCCGAGATACATCACCGCGATCCGGGTGCACGCCCGGCGCACCATGGCGAGATCGTGGGAGATGAAGATGTAGGTGAAGCCGTGCTCGGCCTGGAGCTTGTCGAAAATCTCCAGCAGCCGCGATTGCTCCACCTGGTCGAGGGCGGAGAGCGTCTCGTCCAGGATCAGGAGGCGGGGCTCCAGCACCAGCGCGCGGGCGAGGTTGATGCGCTGACGCTGGCCGGCGCTGAGCCCGATCTGCAGGTGGTCGTAGATGTCGGCGGGCAGACCCACCTCGTTCATCACCTCGAGCACGCGATCGCGCATCGCGCGGCGCCCCATGCCGCCGTGGATCAGCAGCGGCTCCAGGATGGTGCGGCCCACCGGCATGTGCGGCGGCATGGCGTTGTAGGGGTCCTGGAGCAGGAGCTGGAAACGGTGTCGGAGCCCGAGCAGCCGGCGCCGGTTCATCTTGGCGACGCTCTCGCCCTCGAAGGAAATCGAGCCCTTGTCGGGCGCCTCGATCCAGCTCAGCAGGCGCGAGAGCGTGGACTTGCCGCAGCCCGATTCGCCCACGATGCCGAAGTTCTCGCCTGCCTTCACGTCGAAGGTGACGCCGCGCACCGCCTCCACGTCGTTGTGGCCGAAGAAGCGGGTCGGGTCGTTGACGCGGTAGGTCTTGTAGACGTCGTCGACCTCGAGCAGCGCGGCCTCGCCCTCGGTCTTGGGCTGGGCGCGCTCCTCCACCGCCCAGATGCGCGGGATACGCTCCAGCAGCCGCTTGGAGTAGTCGTGCTCGGGCCGGTTGACGATGGCCTCCGGGGTCGAGCGCTCGATGATCCGCCCTTCCTGCAGGACGATGATTTCGTCCGCGATCTCGCGCACGATGGCGAGCGACGACGAGATGAAGATGATCGCCGTGTCCATCTGGTCGCGCAGGTCGTGCATCAAGCGGATGATCTGCGCTGCGACGGTGACGTCGAGCTGCTGGGTGACGTTGTCGGCGATGAGGAAGGTGGGGTTGCTGACCAGGGCGTCGACGATCAGCGCGCGCTGCATCATGCCGCCGGAATACTGGAAGGGGAACTCGTCGAAGCGCTGCTCGGGGCGCGGCATGCGTACCGCGCTCAGCACCTCCAGCGCGCGCTCGCGCGCGGCCGCCTTCGACATGTCGGGCTGGACCGCGCGCAGCTTCTCCACGATCTGATGGCCGACGGGGATGGTCGGATCCAGGGCGCTGCCGGGGTCCGAGCCGATATAGCCGATCTCGCTACCGCGCAGCGCCTGCATCTCGGCCGCGGGTATGGTGAGCAGGTCCCGCCCGTGATAGCCGACGCTGCCGGCGGTGATCTCGAGCGGCTCCGTGATCGCATTGCAGAGCACGCGGCTCAGCACGGTCTTGCCCGAGCCGCTTTCGCCGATGATGCCGAGCACCTGGCGCTCGCGCAGCTGGAAGCTCACGTCGCGCAGGATCGGCTCGCTCACGCCGCGGCGGACGAGGTCGACCGAAATGCCCTGCGCGTAGAGGAGCGGCGGTGCCGACATGGGCTAGACGATCCCCTTGAAGAGCTTGTTGCGGGCGCGCTCCAGCGAGGCGCCCATCAGGTTGATGCTGATGAGCGTGAGGATGAGGAAGACCCCGGGCATCGTCGGGATCCACCAGCTGTTCACCAGATACTTGTAGCCGTCGGCGATGATGTTGCCGAAGGTCGGCGTCGGCGGCTGGATGCCGATGCCGAGGAAGCCGAAGAGCGCCTCGAAGATCATCATGCGGGCGATGTCGAGCACGGCGACGAAGGCGATGGGCGGCAGGATGTTGGGCGAGATCATCAGCGTGGCGATCCTGAGGTCGCTCGCACCCAGAATCTTCGCCCCCCTGACATATTCGCGCTCGCGCTCGGCGAGCGCGATGCTTCGCACCACGCGGGCATAAATCGGCCACCCCGCCAGCACCAGCACGGCGGTCACCGTGAAGGGGTTGGGGCGGCTCACGCTCAGGATCGTGATCGCCAGCACGATCACCGGGATCGAGAGCTGGGCGTCGGTGATGCGCATGATGATGATGTCGACCCAACGGCCCCAGTAGCCGGAAATCACGCCGAGCGCGCAGCCGACGACGAACATGATCGCAACCGCCGCCGCGGCGATGCCGAGCCCGTTGCGGAGCCCCACCAGCGAGCGCACGAAGAGGTCTCGGCCCAGTTGGTCCGTGCCGGCGATATGGGCCCAGGTGCCGCCCTCCAGGAAGATCGGCGGCAGGAAACGCTCGCGGACGCTGATCTTCATGGGATCGTAGGGCGAGAGCTCCGGCCAGATGATCGCGGCGCCGACGAGCAGGGTGAAGACGCCGAGCCCGATCTTGAAGCTCGTCATCTCCCAGGCGAGGCGGAACATCCGCCGGGTGACGGATTCACCCCGTCCCCGCGGGGCGCTGCTTGTTCCGGTCTCGGCAGCCATCAGAACTTGAGCCTGCGGTCGATGAAGGTCGATGCTAGGTCGACCATGATGTTCGCGAGCACGAGGATGCTCGCCGCCAGGATGGCGACGCCCTGAATCACCGGGAAGTCACGCTGCAGCACCGCCTGCACGGTGGTGCGCCCGACACCGGGATAGTCGAACACGAACTCGGTGACGAAGACCCCGCCCAGCAGCAGGCCGCCGATCTGCACGCCGAAGAGGTTCAGCATGGGGATCGACGAGTTGCGCAGCACATGACGCACGATGATCTGCCGCCAGGGCAGGCCGCGCACAACGCCGCCGGAGACATAGCCGGCCTGAAGCGCCTGGGCGATCGACATCGAGAGCCCGCGGATGATGATCGGGGCAAGCTCCACGGCGAGCACGATCGCGGGCAGGATGACGTAGGCGAAGCCCTTGTAGCCGATGGAGGGCAGAAGGCCGGCGCGCGCCGTGATCAGCAGAATCAGCACCAGCGCCAGCCAGAAGTTGGGTAAGGATATGAAGATCGAGCCGATGAAGAAGGCTAATCGGTCCTGCCACTTCTCCTGATTGAGGCCGGCCGCAATTCCAAGCGGCACCGCCAACACCAGGGTGAAGAGCAGGCCGAGGCCCGCCAGCATCAGCGTGTAGGGCAGACCGTCCCCGATGACCTTGAGCACACCGGCGCGCGTCATCTTGGCCTCGCGCTGCTCGGTGACGGTGTCCTGCCCCTTGCCGCCGGAGACGTTCTGCACCGTGAGTGCGATGCCGGTCTCGCCGATGAAGTAGGATTCGCCGAAGTCCCCCTGCACCGCCTTGGCGATGTAGCGGACGAACTGCTCGGGGATGGAATCGCGCAGGCCCAGCTCCTGCGCGCGGGCCTCGACCACCGCCTGGGTGGTGCTGGGCCCAAGCATGATACGCACCGGATCGCCCGGAATGACCCGCAGCAGGGTGAAGATCAGGAACGTCACCAGCAGCACGATGACCACGCCCTGGGCAAGGCGCCGGATCAGGAACGTGAGGACGAATGCCATGCGCGGTCCGAGCTACGCGGTGGGGTGAAGTGAGGCGGGGGCTCCGCCTGCCCGGAGCCCCCGAGGATGATCGGTCAGGACTTGAGTGTCGCGTTGACCTTGTCGACCGGCCCGTTGGGAAGGAAGTAGATCCCCTCGATGGCCGGATGGTGGGCGTGGATCAGCACCGAGGTGAAGAGCCCGAAGCTCGGCAGATGCTCGGCGAGCGCCGGCATCAGCTCGTTCTGGATCGACGCGCGGCGCGCGTCCACGTCGGTGATCGTCTGCTGCTTCTCGATTGCCGCGTCGACCGTGTCGCTGCCGCAGTTGGTCAGGATCAGGCCGTCCGAGTGCCACATGGGCCGGAGCACCAGGTTGGGCTCGGGCGAGCCGGTCATCCAGCCGGTATCGGCGAGCTGCGGCGCGGTCTCGTCACGGGTGAGCACCCGCTCGATCCAGGACGCGACCTCCATCACCGTGAGCTGTACCGGGAAGCCCTGCTCCTGCAGGAGCGCGGTGATGACCTCGCCGTACTCCTTGGTCTTCGGGTAGAAGCCCTGGGAGGTCAGGTACTCGATCTGCGGCAGCCCGTCGCCGCCGGGATAGCCGGCCTCGGCCAGCAGCTCCTGACAGCGCTCGGGGTTGTACTCCGGCGAGTTCGGAATGCTGTCGGTGTAGCCGAACTTCACCGAGGAGAGCTGCCCCACGGTCGGATGGCCGGCCGGCCCCATCAGCTCGAGGATGAGGTCGCGGTCGATGGCGTGCGCCGCAGCGTGGCGCAGCCTGACGTCGTCGAAGGGCGGCTCGTAGCAGCGGAAATGGAGGTACTTGTTCTCGGTCGAGACCGTGCGCGAGGTCGTGACGTTCTCCTCCAGCAGGGTCTCGTACTGCTCGGGCTCGACCCGTTCGATGATGTCGAGCTCGCCGCTGATCAGGCTCACCAAACGCGTGCTGGCATCGGGCACGAACTGGTACACGACCTCCTCGATCTCTGGCGTGCCGAGAATGTAGTCGGGGTTGGCGTTGAGGATGGTCGTCGGCCCGTCACGGCTGATGAACTTGTAGGAACCCGCGCCGTTGGGGAACTCGTCGATGGCCTTGGTGTCGATGTCGTCCTTGGACAGGATCGGCAGGAAGCCGGCGAGGAACCAGAACAGCGAGCCCGGATAGGAGCCGCCTTCGCCGCGCACCCGGCAGGTGTAGTCGTCGACGACCTGCACCTCGGCCTGACCGGGATACCATGTGCCGGACGGCCGCTCGGGATTGGACGCGTACTCGAAGGTCGCCTTCACGTCATGCGCCGTGAAGGGCTGGCCGCGGTGGAACTTGATGTCCTTGCGCAGCGAGTACTCGAGCCAGCCGTCCTCGACCACGTTCTGGCTGGTGGCCATCTCGTAGACGATTTCGTCCGGCTGTGCCTGCGACATCGGCGTGCGGATGAGCTGGCCGAACACGTCATAGTCGAAATAGATCTGCGCCAGGATGGTGTGGCTGCTCGGGTCCCAGCTCGACGTGAAGGGCTCGGTCTGCCCCCACACGACGCTCTTCTTCCCCTGGCCCAGCGCCTTCTTGAAGAAAGGCGCCTGTCCGCCGAACGCGGCAATCGTGCCGGCTGCAGCGGTGCCTTTCAGGAAATTGCGCCGTGTCGTCTTGGTCATCGGTGTCTCCCCTGTACGTCTCATGCGTTCTTATCGATAAGGGATGCTAATACAGCCTTGGCTTAAGTGTACAGCCCGACTATCGCCGTCGGTTGCCGGGCGCTTCCCGCCGGCGATAGGATGCCCGAAAACCCGGGGGGACAGGAATGGCGGTGGCTGAGGCACATGCGGATGCAGCGGTGACGAGGGACGAGCTCGCCGCCCGGCTTGCCGTGCATCCGCGCATCCGGCTCGCGCATCTGCCGACACCGCTCGACCCCTGCCCACGGCTCGCCGAGGCGATCGGCGTGCGCGCCCTCTACATCAAGCGGGACGACCTCACCGGGCTGGCCTTCGGCGGCAACAAGACGCGCCACCTGGAGTTCACCTTCGCCGAGATCCTGAAGTCGGGCGCCGACACCGTGGTCGCGGGCGCCTACACGCAGTCCAACTGGTGCCGGCAGATCACGGCGGCGGCGTGCAAGCACGGCCTCGCGGTCTCGCTGGTACTGATCCACGGCGTCAAGGGGCCGAAGGTGCAGGGCAATCTGCTGCTCGACCGGCTGATGGGCGCCGACGTGACCGTGGTCGACATCGACAGCATGGAGAAGATCCAGCCGCTGCTCGACGAGAAGGCCCGCGCGCTGGAGGCAGCCGGCCGGAAGCCCTTCGTGATCGCTCCCTTCGCCCTCGATCAGCAGGTGCTGGCGGCGCTCGGCTACGTCGGCACGGCGCTCGAGCTGGACGCCCAGTTCGAGGAGGCGGGGATCGACCCCACCCAGGTCTTCATCTGCGGCGCCAACAACACGCCGGCGGGCCTCGTCACCGGCCTGCGGGCGCTCGGCCGCCGGGCGCGGGTGGCGGCGATCAGCCCGATCCGCTGGGAAGAGCCCAGGGAGCTCGACATCGCTCGGGTCGCCACCGCAACGGCTCGCGCGCTCGACCTCAATCTCGCGATCGACCCCGCCGACTTCGTGGCCGACGAGAACCATATCGGCGAGAACTACGGCGTGCTTTCGCCGGAGGCGCGCGCCGCTGTCGGGCTCGTGGCAGGGACCGAGGGAATCTTTCTCGACCCCGTCTATTCCGGCAAGGCCATGGCCGGGCTCATCGACCACGTGAAGCGCGGCGCTGTCGGTGCGGACGAGACGGTGGTCTTCGTCCACACCGGCGGCTTGCCGGCGCTCTTCGCCTACGCCGAGGACCTGATCGATGACGGCTGAGGCAAGGCCGTTGCCACAGGCGCCCCCGCTTGCCGAGGACGAAGCACTGCGGCGGCGGATCGCGGCGCTGGAACAGGCGCTTGCCGAAGCGAAGCGCGCCCGCGACGTGGGCCGCACCTCGGAGGACAGGTTCCGCTCGCTCTTCGACATGAGCCGGGACGGGATCGTGTTCGTCGATCTCGAAGGCCACATCGAGGAGATGAACCAGGCCTACCTCGATCTTGTCGGCTACGACCGGGACGAGATCTCCACGCACACCTATCAGGACCTCACGCCCGAGAAGTGGCGCGCCGGCGAGGCGGAGATCATCGAGACGCAGGTGATGCAGCGCGGCTTCTCGGACGAGTACGAGAAGGAATACGTGCGCAAGGACGGCTCGATCGCGCCGATCAGCCTGCGCACCATCCTGGTGCGGGACCTGGACGGCCGGCCGATCCGCTTCATGGGCATCGTCCGCGACATCACGGAGCTGAAGGAAAAGGAGGAGGCGCTCAGGGCGTCCGAGAAACGCTACCGGAGCCTCTTCGACCTGAGCCACGACGGCGTGGTCTTCGTCGGCCTCGACGGCCCCATCGAGGAGGCGAACGACGCCTACCTCGACATGGTGGGCTATGACCTCGACGAACTCATCGGCGTGACCTATCAGCAGCTCACGCCGACCCGCTGGGCGGCGATGGAGGCCGAGATCGTCGATCAGCAGCTCATGTCGCGCGGCTACACCGACGAGTACGAGAAGGAGTACATCCGCAAGGAAGGCTCGATTTTCCCCGTCGCCGTCCGCTCCATCCTGGTGCGTGACGAGGCGGGCACGCCGGTGCGGATCATGGGGATCGTGCGCGACATCACCGAGCAGAAGGAGGCCAAGGAGGCGCTGGAGCGCCATGCGCTCGACCTCGCCCGCTCCAATGAAGAGCTCGAGCAGTTCGCCTACGTCGCCTCCCACGACCTGCAGGAGCCGCTACGCAAGATCAGGGCCTTCGGCGCCCTGCTCGCGGATGAGAAGCAGGAAAGCCTGGACGAGGAAGGGCGCCAGTACATCGACTTCATGACCGATGCGGCGGCCCGGATGCAGACCCTGGTGAGCGACCTCCTGGCCCTCTCCCGGGTCACCACGGCGGCGCAGCCCTTCGAGGACTTGCCTCTGAGCGACGTGTTCGACACCGTGCTCTCGGACCTCTCCGTGTCGCTGGACGAGGCCGGGGGCCATGTAGAGGTCGCCGAGGTGCCGACGATCGAGGCGGACCGCACGCAGATGGATCAACTCTTCCGCAACCTCATCGGCAACGCGCTGAAGTTCCGCAAGCCCGGCGTCGCGCCGCGCGTCACGGTCCGCATGGCGGCCGAGGCAAAGCCGCTCCCCGCGATGCCGGGGCCCGCGCACACTATCGTCGTGTCAGACAACGGCATCGGCTTCGAGCCGTCACAGGGCAGCAAGCTCTTTCAGCCCTTCAAGCGGCTGCACGCGCGCCACCAGTACGAGGGCGCCGGCATCGGTCTCGCGATCTGCGAGAAGATCGTGCTGCGCCATCACGGCCGGATCACCGCGACCGGCACACCGGGCGAGGGCGCCACCTTCACGGTGACGCTGCCCCGCCGGCAGCCACGATGAGACGCCGATGAGCGCCCCGCCCGGCACCAAGCCGGTCCTGATCCTGATGGCGGACGACGATCCCGAGGATTGCCTGCTGACCAAGAAGACGTTGCAGAAAGCCCGGCTCGGGAACGAGCTGCGCTTCGTGCAGGACGGCCAGGAGCTGCTCGACTATCTCGGGCGGAGCGGCAAGTTCGCCGATCCCGCCTCTTCGCCCCGCCCCGACCTGATCCTGCTCGACCTCAACATGCCCAACATGGCGGGGCTCGACTCGCTCTGGGAGATCAACCTCAAGCCGGCGCTGAGAAAGATACCGATCGTCATCCTCACGGCCTCCGAGGCCAGTCTGGATATCTCCGACAGCTACAATCTCGGCGCCTACGCCTATCTCGTGAAGCCCGTGACCCTCGCCAAGCTGCACGAGGCGGTGCTGCGGCTGAAGAGCTGCAGCTACGAGCTTGCGGTGCCTGCGGGCCCGGGCGACGCAGTGCGGCCTGCGGTCATCGTCATGGCGGACGACGACCCGGAGCATTGTCTGCAGGCGACCAAGACGCTGCAGGCTGCGGGCCTCGGCAACGCGCTCACCTACGTGACCAACGGCGCCGCGCTGTTGAACCACTTGCACGGACGGCATATCCACGGCGACGGCACGCCAGCACCGCGGCCGGATCTCGTCATTCTCGACCCCGGCCTGCAACAGACGGAAGGCCGCCACGCGCTCGCCGAGATCGCCGACACGCCGGCGCTCCGCGACCTGCCGGTGATCCTGCTGGGCGGGTCCAAGGGCGACCGTGCCGACCTGCCCTGGGGCGGGACAGCGGACCCGGTCTTCATCGACCAGCCGCTCGATTTCATCGCCTTCGCAGGTGCCGTTGCGGCCTTCCCGTCGCTTGCGCTGCGACTCGTGACCAAGGCCGAGGGGCCGGCCGGCACAGCCGGCGCCGCCTAGACGCCGGGAGGAAGAGGATGGCGAGAGCCGAGACAAGCGAGCGCACCGTCCTCCTCATGGCAGACGACGACCCCGCCGACTGCCTTCTTACCGAGAAGGCGCTGCGCCGGGCGGAGGTTACCTGCCCGCTCTACGTCGTCCACGACGGCGCCGAGTTGCTGGACTATCTCAAACGCCGCGGCGACTACGCCGACCCGGAAGCGGCGCCACGGCCGAGCCTGATCCTGCTCGACCTCAACATGCCGAAGATCAACGGGACCGAGGTGCTGGAGCAGCTGCGCGACGAGCCGGAGCTCCGCCGCATCCCCGTGGTGGTGCTCACGACCTCGGACGAGGAGCGGGACATCGCGGCAAGCTACGCGCTCGGCGCCAACGCCTACATGGTCAAGCCCTCGGCCTTCGACGAGATGGTCTCGGTCGCCGAGATCGTGAAGGCCCACTGGCTGGAGACGGTGCGCCTACCGCCTTGAGCGGTTTAGAACAGCAGCGATCGCATCCCGAATTGATCGTCTTCTAGGCGCGTCGTCGCCTTCTTTTTCGGAGTTTCGCCGCAACACGCTTCCTAACTCAAGTGTCTTGAATGAGCCCTGAGGGTCTAGAGACCTGGAGCCATATTGCGATCGCGGTGGGATTTGTCCTCAACGCCGCTGGAGCCTTTGGAGCATTCTATAGTCGCAAGAGTGTTCGGATACGACTTCAGACTTGGAGCCACATTGGGGCATTTGTAGGAATTGTCATTATAGGCGGCGCGGGCTTTGCGGCATTTCAGTTTGGCAGCCAAGCAGAAGAACTGCGACAGTTGCCTTTACAAGAAAACATCGACGAACTTCTGACGAGAAGCCAAACACTAGAGGAAAGGCTTGAGCCATTTATCGAACTCGCCAGAAATACCCGTCCCGATCTCGATCAAGATGCCGCTCTCGAGAACCTTCGCCAAGAAATTGAAGAACTTCGGAATATTGCAGCTAAACATGAATTCACACCCCTCTCGGCAGAGCTCCGTGCAACCTTTGTCAACCAAATTCGCAGAATTTCCGCCGCTTTTGAAAAGGAGGAAGTGACTGTTCAAATAACGCATGAAACGTGGTCCCCGCCGACCGCAAGAGAATATGCCGGTCAACTGGCAACGCTGTTGAAAGAAGGTGGCCTGCAGGTTCGAGGACCTACTCAGATTACGTATTTCTTGGTGACGCCATCCTCACCGATCGAATGGGGATACAATGAGGCAGACGTGGATCGCGTCGAGCTTCTGTACCAAGCATTTCCAACGATCGTGCGTCCAAACCCGCACTGGACGAAGAAAAGTCATCAGAAACCTGGTTCAATACGAATTCACTTTGGCGGAGAGATGAACTTTGAGCCCAATGGAATTGTGAAAGTTCTTTGACTGGAAGGCGGAGCTTCCGGCCCGCCTATTCCCAGGATTGATAAGATTCTGCCGGAAGCCTCCTCAACCAATCGGCGATAATGCTGTCTAGGTCTAGGGACATGAAGTCGGCTTAATTCTGCCGTGAGAATTATGCGTCCTTACAGGACTACAATTCTCTCTGGAGTTCGGCGAGGCGTTCGAGGATTCGGCGAACGTAGCCGGCTTCGATCATGTGGCCCCACCAGCCATCGCTGAAGCGTTCTCCCCGCAGGACGTAAGTGAGCATGGCCCGTATCTGCGGCATGGTTGCGGCCTTGATCGCCTCCTCGCTCTCGATCAGTTCTTCAACCTCTGCAGGCACGTAGCCGTAGTCATACCAGCAGTCGCGGCGGATGCGGTTCATGAATTCGTTTACGACGTCGTCGTACTCGGCCCAGGGGAAGGCGACGATTTCGCCGTCCGCGTCCTTGCTGTGCACGCTCTTGATTGGCGTAGAGCCTTCCGCATAGAGCTTGGGCAGAAAGGCCAGTAGATCTTGAACATCCCGCGCCGTCGGCTGCGGCGTCCTCGTCATTGCTTTGCTCCTGCGAACTCGCGTTGTTGATTGCCGTCACCGACGACCCTGTCTCGTCCCGCCCTTCTCGCCCGTGGCATCCACCTGCGCGACCATGACGACGGGCACCCGGCACGCGGGCTCCATCGGATTGACCGTGACCAGTTCATTCTTCAGGCGGGAGCGTCAGGGAAGACCGTTTCGCATTCGTGAACCAAGCGGGTGGGATGCACCCACCAGCGGGGGCGCTCGCGGGAGATGGCGCCTGCCGCGTCCGCTGCCGCCGCCTCATCCGCGAACAGGCCGAAGCAGGTGCCGCCCGAGCCCGACATGCGCGCCAGCAGGCAGCCCGGCGCTGCCGCAAGGCGCGCGAGCACCCGGTCGATTGCGGGCACCTGGGCACGAGCCGGCGGCTCGAGATCGTTGCGCCGGGCGCGCAGCAGAGTGGCGAGCGCCGGTGCACCCGCGGGGGTCTCGCAGAAGCGATCCGCAGCCGAGAACGGCCCGCGCCGCGCCGCGAAAACCGCTCCGGTAGGCACGGGCACACCGGGATTGACCAGCAGCACGCCGCAGGGCGGCAGCGGCGGCGGTGCGCTCAACGCCTCGCCGATACCGCCCATGTAGGCAGCGCGCGAGTCCAGGCACACCGGCACGTCGGCGCCGAGGCCGAGCGCGACCTCCCGAAGATCGTCCGCGTGCTCGGCGCCGAGCCGCCACAGCCGGGCGAGGCCGCGCAATACAGCCGCGGCATCAGCCGAGCCGCCGCCGAGGCCGGCCGCGACGGGCACGCGCTTGTGCAGCGAAATTCGCACGTGAGCAGGCCGGCCGAGCCTCTCCGCCAGCGCCGCCGCAGCCCGCACAGCCAGATTGTCGCCGCCATCCAAGGCATCGGCGAAGGGTCCGCTCACGGTGAGCGCGGGGACTTCGGCCGGCGCAATCTCCAGCGTATCGGCGAGCGCGGTGAAGGTGACGAGGCTGTCCAGCTCGTGATAGCCGTCGGCTCGCCGGCCGGTTACGTGGAGGTAGAGGTTGAGCTTGGCCGGCGCCTCGACCCGGATCACCGCCGGTCCCTTACTGTGATGCGCCCGCTTCCGCACCGGCGGAGAGACCGTCCGCGATCTTGCGCCGGACCTGGGCGGCCAGATCGTCCTCCGGATCGAGGGTGAGCACGCGCCGCCACTGGAAGCGCGCCTCGTGCGACCGGCCCACCTGCCAGTAGGCATCGCCCAGGTGGTCGTTGATGATGGGGTCGCCCGCCACCAGCTCGACCGCCCGCTCCAGCTGGCGCACGGCCTCCTCGAAGTCGCCCAGCCTGTAGGCCGCCCACCCGAGGCTGTCGACGATATAGCCGTCGTCGGGCCGGAGCTCGACGGCCTTCTCGATCATGGTCCTGGCTTCGTCGAGATTGCGCCCCTGCTCCACCCAGGTATAGCCGAGATAGTTGAGCACCAGCGGCTGATCCGGCTCCAGTTCGAGCGCGCGCTTGAAGTCGGCCTCGGCCTTGGGCCACTTGCCCAGGCGTTCGAACGCGATGCCGCGCACGTAGAAGAGGCGCCAGTGGCGATATTCGACCGTCTCGATCCGCTCGACCGCGATGTCGTAGGCGGCGGCGGCCTCCGCGTATTGCTCGTCCCGCCTGAACACGTCGCCGAGCGTGGTGACGGCGTCCGTGCGCTCGGGTTGCTCGTCCGCCATGCGTCTCAGCGTCGCGATCGCTTCATCCTGCCGGTCGAGATCCGCGAGATCGCTTGCAGCGCGGAGCTGCGCCGCCCAGGCGAAGTCCGATTCGGCCGGGATGGAACGGTAGGCGTCGACTGCGGCCTCCAGGCGCTCCGCATCCTCGAGAATTTCGCCAATCAAGAAGCGGGCCGCGTGCAGATCGTCACGGAGGAAAAGCGCGAGGCGCGCGTAAATCAGCGCGGCTTCGCCGTTGTCCCGGTTCGGTACCGAGGCGGCCACGCCGAGCAGAGCCTCCGCCAGGCCCTCGCGCGCATCGGAGACGATGGGCGGCACCGTCTCGCCGGCATCGACCGCCGCCAGCACGCGCTCCACCCAGATGATGCCCGGATTCTGTTTACGGTACTCCTGGTAGATTGCGCGGGCCTCGACGATGCGCCCTGCCCGCATCAGGAGGCTGCCGAGCGCCGCCACCGGACGATGCGAGCCGGTGGAGTTCACGACCGCATCACGCAGGAGGGCCTCGGCATCCGCCTCTCGCCCGGCGAGATCGTTAATCAGACCGGCATGGAGGTTGAAGAAGGGCCGGTAGGCATCACGATCCCCAAGCGGCGCCAGCGCCGTCAGCGCCGCCGTGCCCGAGCCGGCTCCGGTGTGCAACCACGCCTCGGTGAGCGGCAGCAGGAGGGCGTAGACGCTCTCCCGCTCGATCGCATCGATGCGCTGAAGCGCCCCTTCGTAGTCGCCCTCGCGCGCGTCCCGCAGCCCGAGGAGAAATTGCGCCAGACGTCCGCTCGCCGGGATATCGAGCAGACGCTCGGCCAGCACGGCCGCATCGTCGACCCGGCCGTCGGCGACCTGCAGAGATACGGCGCGGCGCAGGAGAGAGGGATTGTCCGGGTCTGCGGCGAGGACGCGCTGCAGGTGCCGGGCTGCCGCCGCATAGTCGCCGCGGCCATGGGCGTAGCGGCCGACGAGATAGTTACCGAGGAGCGAGGCCTCCGCCCGGTGGGCGCTTGCCGCCGGCTCCGGCGGCAAGGGGGGATCGTGCTCATCGGCTGCGGTCGGCCCTGCAATGCTCGCCCCGCCGATCAGAGCGGCGGCCAGTGCGCCGCTCAACCAGGCGACCGCGCCGCGCCGCCCGCTGCGCGGGTCCTGCCGGCGCCGGGCGGCGCCTGCCCTTGCCTCACATGTTGGCATAGTTGGGGCCGCCCCCGCCTTCGGGCACCACCCATTCGATATTCTGCGTGGGGTCCTTGATGTCGCAGGTCTTGCAGTGCACGCAATTTTGCGCGTTGATCTGCAGGCGCGGCGGGCCGTCGGCGTCCTCCACGATCTCGTAGACGCCGGCCGGGCAGTAGCGCTGCTCCGGCGCGTCGTAAAGCGCGAGATTTACCTCTATCGGCACGCCCTCGTCCTTGAGCGTGAGATGCGCGGGCTGGTCCTCCTCATGATTGGTGTTCGAGAGGTAGACCGAGCTCGGCTTGTCGAAGGAGACCACACCGTCCGGCTTGGGATAGGCGATCTTCGGCGCCTCGGCCGCCCTCTTCAGGCTCTCGTGGTCTCGGCCGTGGCGGAGCGTCCAGGGCAGCACGCCGCCGGTCCAGAGCTCGATGAAGCTGATGGCGGTGCCGGCCACGAGCCCCCAACGAAATGCCGGGCGGCAATTCCTGACCTGCTTGAGCTCCTTCACCACCCAGGAGCGGCGTAGCGCCGCCGGGTAGGCGTCGAGCGGCCTGGTGCCGTCGTCGGCCTCGCCCAGCGCGGCGAAGACCGCCTCCGCCGCCAGAGCGCCGCTCTTCATCGCGTTGTGACTGCCCTTGATCTTGGGCACGTTGAGGAAGCCCGCGGCACAGCCGATCAGGGCGCCGCCGGGGAAGACGGTCTCGGGAATCGACTGGTACCCGCCCTCGTTGATCGCGCGCGCGCCGTAGCCCAGGCGCTGGCCCCCTTCGAGCACGGGGCGGATCAGGGGATGGGTCTTGAAGCGCTGGAACTCGTCGAAGGGCGAGAGGTGCGGGTTCTCGTAGTCGAGCGCCACGACGAAGCCGATCGAGACCAGGTTCTCGTCGAAGTGATAGAGGAAGGAGCCGCCGTAGGTGCGGCTGTCCAGCGGCCAGCCGAAGGTGTGCTGGATCAGGCCCGGCCGGTGCTTGCCGGGCTCGATCTCCCAGACCTCCTTGAGGCCGATGCCGTAGGTCTGCGGGTCCGAGCGCTTACGCAGATCGAAGCGCTGGGCCAGCTCCTTGGTGAGCGAGCCGCGCGCGCCTTCGGCGAAGAGCGTGTATTTCGCGTGAAGCTCGACGCCGGGCTCGTAGCTCGCCTTCTGGCTGCCGTCCCTGGCGATGCCCATGTCGCCGGTGGCGACGCCCTTGACCCGGCCGTCTTCGTGATAGAGCACCTCGGCGGCGGCGAAGCCGGGGTAGACCTCGACGCCGAGCTCCTCCGCCTGCTGACCCAGCCACCGGCACAGATTGCCGAGGCTGATGATGTAGTTGCCGTGATTGCGCATTTGCGGCGGAAGGAAGGCGTTCGGCATCCCGATGCCGCCCTTCCTGGTGAGCAGGCGGAACTCGTCGCTGCCGGCCCGTGTGTTGAGCGGCGCGCCCTTCTCCTTCCAGTCCGGAATCAGCTCGTCGAGCGCGCGCGGCTCGAAGATGGCGCCGGAGAGGATGTGCGCGCCCACCTCGGAGCCCTTCTCCAGCACGGTGACGCTGATCTCGCGGCCGGCCTCCTCGGCGAGCTGACGCAGGCGTATCGCGGCGGCGAGCCCGGCGGGACCCGCACCCACGATCACCACGTCGAACTCCATCGATTCCCGGCTCATGCGCGGTCTCGATTGTCGCGGAAAAAGCCGGGCACGCAAGCGCCCCCAGCGCGCCGCCGCACAGGAATTGAGCATAACATTTTCGCGTTGCGCCGGTACCCGGCACCCGGCGCGCTGTGGCAGGATGCGGCATATGAAAGTTCTCGCTATGCTCGCGCTGGCGCTCGTGATCGCGGTTTCAGGCGCGAAGGCGGAGGGGGTGGGCTTCCGCGACATCTATGTCGAGGCCGACGGCGAGAGGCTGGTCACCGCGCTCTGGTATCCGGCCGAGGTGGCAACCGGACGGATGACCATCGGCCCCTTCACCATGAATGCCAGCCGCGGAGCGCCGATCGGCAGCGGGCGCTACGGCCTCGTCCTGCTATCGCACGGGACCGGGGGCGGGCGCCTGAATCACCGCGGCACCGCGATCCGTCTGGCAGAGGGCGGCTTCATCGTTGCGGCGCCGGAACATGCCGGCGACAGTTGGCGCGACAAGAGATACAGCGGTACGTCGGAGAATTGGCGCCGGCGCCCGCGCCAGCTGAGCGCGATTCTGGATCGTCTCCTCGGCGACGCCGAGTTCGGCCCCCGCATCGACCCGGCGCGCATCGGGGCCCTCGGGCACTCGGCCGGCGGCTACAGCGTGCTCGCGCTGATCGGCGGCCGGGCGGACATGGCCGCGCTCGCGCGCCACTGTACGCAACGTCATGACGAGGACCCGCAATTCTGCAGCTATGGCCGGCCCGGAGGGCACGACGACGAAGCGATGCCCGATCTTGCGGACCGGCGGATCGGTGCCGTCGTGGCCGTCGCGCCGGTCGGCGCGCTCTTCGGCGACGGGGCGTTTTCAGGCGCCGCGGTGCCGGCGCAAATTCATCGTCCGGAAGGCGATCGGGTCCTGCGTGAGCCTTGGCACGCGGAAAACATCGCGGCCCTGATGGGTGAGTATGCACGCCTGGTGGTTCATCCGGAGGCGCACCACTTCGCCTTCATCACGCCCTTTCCGCCCGCGATGGCCAATGAAGTGGGCGCGGCGGGGCGCGATCCGGAAGGCTTCGACCGGCGCGCCTTCCTGTCCCGAGTCAACGAGCAGATTCTGCGTTTCTTCGACGACGCCTTGCCCGCGCCCTAACCGCGGTTGTGCGGTACTTGGCTGGCTCAGGCCTACGCGACGTATCCGTAGTCGCGGCGTGCGGCTTCCGGCGTGATGTAGCCTTCCGCCAGGTCTTCCTCCACCGCCTCGGGTGCGCGCTCCCTGGGCTCGCCGTAGCCGCCGCCGCCGGGGACGATGAGGCGCACGCGATCGCCCGGCCGCAGGCGGATGTTGGCGTACTTGGACGACGACGCCTTGCCGTGGGTCTCGGTCACCGGGCGCCAGTCGTTCGCGCCATCGGGCCGGACCAGGGTCGCGCCCACCGCACCTTCCTGGCCGCCGAAGAGGCCCCAGGTCTTGATCCGGTGCCGGTCGGTGCACTGGCTCGCGGTGATCTCGGCCGAGAGCGTGCGGAGCGTCTTGCGATAGCCCAACCCGCCGCGATGGCGGCCCGGGCCGCCGGAATCCGGCGTCATCGCGAAGTCCTCGACATGGAAGGGGAAGCGGGTCTCGAACACCTCGACCGGGTTGAAGCGGCAGTTGCCGTTGATGGCGATGACGCAGTCGTTGCCATCGGCGTAGTCCCGCCCGCCCCAACCGCCAGAGATCAGGTCGTAGCAGGCGAAGTACTCGTCGTAGTCGGGGTGATGGCCGCCGAAGACGAAGTTGCCGCCGGTGCCGCTCTCCGCCGCCATCGCGCGCTCGGGCACGCCCTGGGCCAGCGCGCCGATCACGATCAGCGCGAGTCTCGGGTGCGTCTCGGTGTTGCCCGCGACCTCGGGCGCCGGGTAGTCGACGTTGGCGACCGTGCCGGGCCGGGCCACGATCTTGATCGGCCTGAAGCATCCCGAGTTCTTCGGGATCGACGGGTCGGTCATGTGAAAGAGCGCGTTGTAGGTCGCCGACCAGGTAACGCCGAGCGTGGCGTTGATGGGCCCCTTGGCCTGGTCGTCGGTGCCCGAGAAGTCGGCAATCAGCTCGTCCCCCTGGACGAAGACGTCGACCCGTAGCTGGTAGGGCTTGTCCTCGATCCCGTCGTTCTCGACGGTATCCTCGAAGTGGTAGCGGCCGTCGGGGAACTGTGCGATCTCGGCCCGCATGCGGCGCTCGGAATAGTCCATGAGGTCGCGGCAGGTCTCCTGCCAGAGGTCGCGGCCGTACTTCGCCACCATCTCCTTGAGGCGCGCCTCGCCGAGGTCCAGCGCACCGATCATCGCGCGCAGGTCGCCGTAGTTGTAGCGAGGCGTGCGCACGTTCGCGAGCATCAGCTTCCAGACCGCATCGACATCCTTCCCGCGCTTCATGATCTTGACCGGCGGCACGCGCACGCCTTCGTGGAAGATCTCCGTCGCCTCGCCGGCGAAGCCGCCCGGCACCATGCCGCCCACCTCGGCGATGTGGCCGATGGCGACAACGAAGGCCAGGAGCTTGCCGTCGGCGAAGACCGGCTTGAAGAGCGTGTGCTCGGGCACGTGGAGGCCGCCCCGGTAGGGGTCGTTGTGGACGATGACGTCGCCTTCCTCGATCTGGTCGATCGGGATTTCCTCGGCGCAGGTCTTGATGAGCAGCGGCATCCCGCCGATCTGGGCGGGGCAGAACTCCGCGACCGAGACCATCTCGCCGTCTGTGTCGGCGATGGCGCAGGTGAAATCGAGGCCCTCGTTGAAGATCGTCGAGTAGGACGTCTTCATCAGGGTGATCCCCATTTCCCGGCAGATCGACACCATCGAGGAATCGATGATGTTCATCGTCACCATGTCCATGCTGCGCCCTCCCCGCGCTGGGCCGCGTGTGCCACCGAGTGCGACCGAGTCGACATTAGGGTCTTGCCGGCCGCTTGAGAAGCCGCGCGTTCGGCTGAAGGCGAGGGCTATACTCCCGCCATGGCGCGATTCGCCGTGGTCTTTCTCTTCATTCTTACCGTGACGACGGCGGCCGCCGCGAGCGAGCCGGCGGTGCCGCTGCCGGCGGCCGTTGCGCTCGACACGGAAGCACGGGTGGTCGAGGTCGTCGACGGCAGCACGGTCCTGCTCGACGACGGGGAGAGGGTGCGCCTCGCCGGCATCGAGGCGCCGAAGCACATTGCCGGCGACGCCGCCTCCGGCATGGAGCTGCTCGCGGAGACGGCACGGCGGACGCTCGCCCGTCTGGTTCAAGGCCGCCGGGTCGGCCTGGCAACGGGCGGCGTTCCGCGGGACCGTTACGGCCGGCTGCGGGCGCATCTGGTGCGGAGCGACGACGGAACCTGGATTCAAGGCGCGCTGCTCGCGGCCGGACTCGCGCGGGTCCACAGCCTGGTCGACGACCGTGCGGCGGTCGCCGAAATGCTTGTCATCGAACAACGGGCGCGCGCCGCGGGTCTCGGCATCTGGTCGCAGCCTCGCTATCGGGTGCGTACTGCGGACCAGGCCAACGACGGGCTCAACAGCTTCCAACTGGTCGAGGGGCGGGTTAAGGCGGCGGCGGTCGTACGGGGGCGCGGCTACCTCAACTTCGGCGACGACTGGCGCGAGGACTTCACCGTCTCCATCGGGCCGCGCGACCGCCGCCGCTTCGAGTCAGACGGCATCGCCATCGAGGACTACGAGGGGCGTCTGGTACGCGTGCGCGGCTGGGTCGACTCGTTCAACGGCCCCATGATCGAGGCCACTCATCCCGAGCAGATCGAGGTGCTCGAATGATGCGTCTGCGCCGCGCGGCGACTGCGCCGGCGGCTATGGTGCTGGGCCTCGCGCTGGCCACGGCGGCACCGCTCTTGCTCGGCGGGTGCAGCGTCAATCCGGCGACCGGCGACGAGCAGTTCACCGCCTTCCTCTCGCCCGAGGAAGAGCGACGGGTCGGTGCCCAGGAACATCCCAAGCTGGTGGAGGCGTTCGGCGGCCTCTACGACGATCCGGCGCTGCAGCGCTACGTCTCGAGCCTCGGCAGGCTGCTCCAGCAGGCCTCGGAGCGGCCCGAGCCGCCCTTCACCTTCGTCGTCCTCGACAGCCCCGAGGTCAACGCCTTCGCCCTGCCCGGCGGCTACGTCCACGTCACGCGCGGCCTGATGGCACTCGCCAACGACGAGGCGGAGCTCGCAGGCGTGATCGCCCACGAGATCGGCCACGTGACGGCGCGCCATAGCGCCGAGCGTTACAGCCACGGCCTCGTCGCCGGCCTCGGTGCGGCAATCATCGACGCGGTCATCGACAACCAGACCGTCTCGAACGTCGCGAACCTCGCTGCCGGCGCCTACGTGCAAGGCTATTCGCGCTCCCACGAGCTCGAGGCCGACACGCTGGGCGTGCGCTACCTGAGCCGCGCCGGCTTCGACGCGACGGCGATGTCGAGCTTTCTGGAGACCACAGGGGCCGAGGCCGCACTGGCACGCAAGATTGCCGGGGAGCACGGCGGGGGAGCACAGGGGGGCCTCTTCGCGAGCCATCCGCGCACCGCCGACCGGGTGCGGGCCGCGGCCGGCGCCGCGCAAGCCAAGTTCGGCGGCGGGCGCGAACGCGACCTCTACCTCCGGCGCATCGACGGCATGATCTACGGCGATTCCCCCGAGGAGGGGTTCGTGCGCGGCCGGGCCTTCGCCCATCCGGTGCTGCGGATCGCGTTCACGGCCCCGCCGGGATTTCACCTGCGCAACGCGCCGGAGGCGGTGGTGGGAACGCACCCCTCGGGCGCCACGATGCGCTTCGACGAGGCCACGCTGGCAGGCCCGGCGATCAGCACCTGGCGCTATCTGCGGGGAGTCTGGGCGTCGAAGGTGCCGCTGACCAGGATCGAGAGAACCCAGGTCGACGGCATGGACGCGGTGGCCGCGAGCACACGCGTCCGCACCCAGTCGGGCGTGCGCGACGTGCGGCTGGTCGCGATCCGGGCCGCGCCGCAACGGGTCTATCGCTTCTTCTTTGTCACGCCGCCGCGACGGACGAGAGAATTCTCGACCCCCTTCCGGCAGATGATCGCGAGCTTCCGGCGGCTCGGCGTGGAGCAGGTCGCGAACCTGCGCCCGCTCAGGCTACGCGTCGTCGAGGTCGCGCCCGGCGATACCGTGGAATCGCTCGCGGCCCGCATGCCCTTCAACGAGTTCCGCGCCGAGCGCTTCCAGGTGTTGAATGGCTTGCGCCCCGGCGAGCGCCTTCAGCCGGGTCAGCTCGTGAAGATCGTCACCGAATAGCCTGGGTCCTGTCCGGGCCTCTGCTGCGGCGCGCCTACTCCGCTGCCGCCTGCCAGCCGATCTCGGCACGGAGCCGCGGCATGAGCTCGGTCGCGGTGAGCTCCATGTGGCGCCGCCACAGGTCCTTATGGACCCAGTCGTGGTGCGAGACGATCAGGGTCTCGAAGGGGCCGGTCTCGTCGCGGAATTGGGCGATCTTCTTGGCCACTGTCTTGGGGCTGCCGGCGGTGACGATGGTGTCGATGCAGTACTCGGGCGTCACCTCCTCGTCGGGCATGTCGGGGTCCGACTTCAGCATGTGGACGAAGCCGCCGGCGCTGGTGACACCGATGATGTACTTGAAATACCAGTGGAAGGCGTTGTCCTCGCGCCGCAGGTATTGGCGGGCCTCCTCGTCGGTCTCGGTGATGAGCAGGGTGCGGCCCGCTTTCCACTTGGAAGGATCGGGTGCGCGCCCCAGCTTCTTGCGCTCGTCCAGATAGTCGCGCCAATGGCCCTTGAGCACGGCGTCAGGGACGAAGTTGGCGGAGATGCACATCCAGTCCCGCCGGGCGGCGAGGCGGATGCTGCCGGAGCCCCGGCTCATGGCCGGGATCATCACCGGCGGATGGGGCTGCTGATAGGGCTTGCCCATGGCACCGACGCCGATGTCGGGCAGCACGTTGTCCTTGATCTCGAAGTCCCAGTACTTGCCGTGGAACTCGTAGGGCGGGTCCGAGGCCCAGATGCCGTGGATCATGTCGATGGACTCGACCAGCATCTCCATGCGGTCGAGGTCGGCGATCTTGAACATCTCGAAGTCGGGCGGGGTGGCGCCGGGCCCGATACCCATCAGGAAGCGGCCCTCGGAGATGTGGTCGAACTGCGCCGCCTGGCCCGCCACGATCGCCGGGTGCTGATAGGGCAGGCAGAGGACGCCGGAGCCGAATTTGATCCGCTCGGTCTGGGGCACCAGGGCAGCGAAGAGCATGAGCGGCGACTGGATTGGCTCGGAGGGAAGCGCAAAATGCTCGCCGAGCCAGACTTCGTCGAAGCCGACCGCATCGGCGCACTTGATGATCTCGCAATCTTCCTTCAGCAGCGTGTGATAACCCCGCCGAAAATCCTGGATCGGGTGCATGAACATGCCGAGCTTCATGGTGCGCCTCCCTGGCGGCGTTCTCCTCGCGTGGCGCTCATTATGGTGAGGGCCCGCGCCTGCGTCCAATCGGCGGGCGGCAGTCGAATGTCCCCCTCACCACAGCCGGTTGACGCCGTAGCGGTCCAATGTCGCGTCGACCGAGACGATTGCCAGCTCGTGCCTCAGGGCCTGGGCGATGAGCATTCGGTCGAAGGGGTCGCGGTGATGGCCCGGCAAGCGCCCTGCGCGTTCGGCATCGGCGACGCTGATCGCAAGGGCCTCGAAGCCCTCGTCGGCGATGCAGCCAGCGACGTTCGTCGCAACGGCCTCAGCCTCGGGCAGCTTGCCGAGCCGGTACTTTGTAGCGATTTCCCACGCCGAGGCCGCGCTGATGATGACTTCGTTGGCCTCGTCCGCCATCACCCGGTGTGCGTTTGCGGAAAGGTGGGGGCTGTCCTCGACCCACCACAAGAACGCGTGGGTATCCAGCAGCACCCGCACTGCTTATCCCCCTTCCCAGAGCTTGAGCTCCTCCTCCGGCAGCGGGTCGAAGAAGTCGTCGGGAATGACGATTTTGCCCTTGAGCCGACCGGGACGACGCTTTTTCTGGGGCTTGCACGCGACGAGGCGTGCGACCGGCTCTCCGCGGCGGGCGATCACGACTTCCTCACCGCTCTCCACGCGCGCAAGCAGGCGGGAGAGCTGAGTCTTGGCCTCATGGACATTCACGACAGTCATGGCACGTCGAGCCAATTTCCAATATGACTTAGCTAATAATATGGCTAAGAGACCGGAGGGCGCAAGCCGGGATCGGGGGTCAGCCGTCCTCGTCGACGAGCTTGGGCAGAATTTCGGTCTCGGCGCGCGCGACGTCCTCGGGAAAGTCGATCTCGATCCAGGGCAGGCCGGTCACGTCTTCCAGGCCGAAAGGCGGGCTGGCGGCACGGAGGACGGCAGCGATGGCGTCCTCCATCGGGCGTTCGCTGCCACCCTCTTCGATCATCCGCCCGGCGGTCTCGACGAGCGTGTTTGCCGTCCGCTCGCTGAGGCGGAAGAAGCCGACCGATTCGCCGTAGGCGTCGAGCGCCGGATCGATGGTCTTGCCGAAATCGGCGGGCGCACCGTCAACGACGCCGACCTTGACCGGCTCGTCGCCCGGCTCGAAGGCGCGGTCCACCAGCAGGCAATCGGCGTGGTGCGTCTCGGCCAGGGGTTCGAGCACGCGACGGTCGTAGAGCACGTCGCCATCCATCAGGAGGACCGGTCCGCCCGCCGTCAGGGCGGCCCGCACGCGCCAGAGCGTGACGATGCTGCCCTGCTCGTAATCCGGGTTGTAGATGGTCGAGACGTCTGTCTGGCCCAGCGCCTCCAGCGCGCGCTCGATCGCGAGCGCCTCGTGGCCGATGCCGATGACCGCGTCGTTCACGCCGAGCGCGGAGAGGATGGCGAGGTGGCGCTCCAGCAGAGTGCGGCCGCCGAAACGCAGCAGCACCTTGGGCTCCTCGATTGCCAAGCGCCGGCCGACACCGGCGGCGAGCATGACGGCACGCATGGTGGAATGTCCGGCGTTGTCACGACCCCGTTTCGGGCTATATGACGCCCCATGGTCGAACGCAAGATCGGCGCAAGCGACGGGGGCAGCGGCGAGGGCGCGGAGCCCGCCAAGTCGAAGCCACGCGTGGCCTGGGATCAGCGGCTCGCCCGCTGGATGGTGCGGCCGCTGGTGCACACGCCGGTCACGCCGAACCACATCACCACGGTCAGGCTGCTCCTTGGGCTCGCGGCCTGCGGCCTCTTCGCGGTGGGCACGCGGCCGGAGATCCTCTACGCCGCCGGGCTCTTCATGCTGTCCAACTTCGTCGATCACATGGACGGCGAGCTGGCACGGTTGTCCGGCAAGTCCAGCCGCTTCGGCTATCACTACGACAACTACTCCGACGCCTTCATTCATGTGGCGCTCTTCTTTTGCATCGGCTTCGGCCTGCAGGACAGCTGGATCGGCAGCTGGGCGCCCTATCTGGGCCTCATTGCCGGAGTCTCGGTCTCGGCGCTTTTCCTCATGTTCTGGCGGATCGAGCGGCGCGCCGGCACGCGTCAGGCACGGCAGCCGATGTTCAAGGGAATCCACCTGGAGGACGCGATGTATTTCATCGGTCCCATCACCTGGGGCGGCGGTCTGATCGTGCTGCTGCTCGCCGGTGTCGCTCTGCCGCCGCTCTACGTGGTCTGGCTTGCCTGGAAGGAGCGCAAGTATCTGTTCGGCAAGCTACCGGAGGCCCCGTCATGACCACGCTGGTGACCGGCGCGACCGGCTTTCTCGGCTCCGCCGTCGCCCGCGCGCTGCTCGACGCCGGCCACGCAGTGCGCGTGCTGACGCGGCAGGGCGCCGATACCCGCAATATCGACGGTCTCGACGTGGAGCGGGCGATCGGCGACCTTAATGACCGCGCTTCGCTGGAGCAGGCGGCGAAGGGCTGCGACACGCTCTTCCACGTGGCGGCCGACTACCGGCTCTGGATTCCCGATCCGCCGGCGATCTACCGCACCAACGTGGAGGGCTCGCGCGACCTGCTGCGCGCCGCCGCCGCCGCAGGTGCCACGCGCATCGTCTACACCTCGAGCGTCGCCACCCTCGGCCTCAACGCGGACCATTCGCCGGCCGACGAGGAGACGCCCGTGACCGAAGCCGCCATGATCGGCCACTACAAGCGCTCCAAGTATCTGGCGGAGGAGGCGGTGCGCGCGCTGGTCCGCGACGAGGGGGTGCCGGCGGTGATCGTCAACCCCTCGGCCCCCATCGGCCCGCGCGACATCAAGCCGACGCCCACCGGGCGGATCATCGTGGATTTCGCGACCGGCCGGATGCCGGCCTATGTCGATACCGGCCTCAACGTGGTGCACGTCGACGATTGCGCCGCCGGCCACCTGCAGGCGCTCGCGCATGGCGCCGTGGGGGAGCGCTACATCCTGGGCGGGGAGGACATGACACTGCGGGAGATTCTCGAGTGCCTGGCGAAGCTCACGGGGCGCCCCGCCCCGCGCATCCGGCTCTCCCACCGGCTGCTCGCGCCGGTGGCCGCCGCCGGCGAAGCCTGGGCGCGCGTCGCGGGCGGGGAGCCGCGGCTCACCCGCGACAGCCTGCGCATGGCGCGCAAGATGATGTTCTTCTCGTCCGCCAAGGCCGAGCGCGAGCTCGGCTACAGGGCGAGGCCCGCGCAAGAGGCGCTGGCCGATGCGCTCCGCTGGTTTCAGGCCAACGACTACGTCTGAGCGTGCCGGCCCCCTCCCGCCGGGATCGATCCTTGCCGCACCCCTCGGGATGACGCTAGAACCGCTGGCACTGCCCTCCGGGCCGCCATGTCGCGGCACTCATCAAACCTGACGGGATCACGGGAATGGAATACGGCTTCAACGTACCCAACGGCGGGCCGCTGGCCGTGCCGGAGCACATCGGAACCATCGCCCGGCACGGCGAGAAGCAGGGCTACCGGATCCTCGCGATCCCCGACCACATCGTGGTGCCCAAGGGCATCGACTCGCCCTATCCCTATTCGCCCGACGGCACGCTCAACTTCCCCACCCTGCTTGCCGGCGAATGCCTGGAGCCGATCGCGCTGATGGCCTACCTCGCCGGCATCACCACCGAGATGCGGCTGCTCACCTCGGTGATGGTGGTGCCTTACCGCCAGCCGGTACTGACGGCGAAGCTGCTCTCCACCATCGACCTGCTCTCGGGCGGGCGCGCGGTGGTGGGCGTGGGCGCCGGCTGGATGGCCGAGGAGTTCCCGCCGGTGGGCGCGCCGCCCTTCGAGGCCCGCGGCCGGGCGACCGACGAGTACCTGCGCATCTACAAGGAGCTCTGGACCGCCGATGCGCCCAGGTACGAGGGCGAGTTTACCTCCTTCGACGACATCCTGTTTCACCCGAAGCCGGTGCAGAAGCCGCATCCGCCGATCTGGGTCGGCGGCGAGAGCAAGCCGGCGAAGCGCCGCACCGTGCGCTACGGCGATGCCTGGTACCCGATCGGCTGCAACCCGCGCTTCCCGATGGACACGCTGGGCCGCTTCGCCGCCGGCCTCGACGACATGCGCGCCATGGCGGAGGCGGAAGGCCGCGACCCGGTCAGCATCGACGTCGCCTTCTGGGCCGTCTGGTACGGCGCCAGCGAAGAACCGATCATGACCGATGACGGCGAGCGGATGCTGCTCTCGGGCTCGGCCGACGACATGGCCGGCGACATCCAGGCGATGCGCGATCTCGGTGTCCGCCATCTGGTGTTGCAGATGCTGCGCCCGACCATCGAGGAGACCCTCGACGCCATCACCCAGTTCGCCGAAGAGGTGCGCCCCAGGGCCGATGGCTGAAGGCGCACGCTTGACCTCGGCCATGGGCGCCCTTAGCTAAGCTGCATCTCTGCATCGGTCGATTGCGATGGCCATACGCCCCATCATCACTGCGCCCGACAAGCGGCTGAAGGAGCGCTCGGCGCCGGTCGAGGTCGTCGACGACGAGGTGCGCGCGCTGCTCGACGACATGATGGAATCGATGCACGCCGCAGACGGCATCGGCCTCGCCGCGATCCAGATCGGCGTGCCAAAGCGCTGCATCGTGACTGACGTGCATCTGGCAGACGAGCCGCCCGCGCCGCTCAAGCTGGTCAATCCCGAGGTCGTGTGGCGCTCAGACGAACGCGTGAACCGGGAGGAGGGTTGCCTCTCCTTCCCCGACCACTACGCCGACGTGGAGCGGCCGGCGTCGGTGACGGTGGCCTATCAGGACGAAACCGGCGCGGCGCAGGAGCTCACGGCGGTCGGCACGCTGGCCGTTTGCCTCCAACACGAGATCGACCACCTGGAGGGGGTGCTCTTCGTGGACTACTTGTCGCTGGTCAAGCGCAGCATCATCCTGCGCAAGCTGACCAAGGCGCGCCGCGCCGCAGCCGGCTGAGGTATCCGTCTCGAACCGGGCCTCGACAGCGCCGGAACCCATGCAACCATTGAGGCTGGTGTTCATGGGAACGCCGGCCTTCGCCGTGCCCACCCTCGATGCGCTCTGCGCGAGCGGCCACTCCATCGCTGCCGTCTACACCCAACCGCCGCGTGCCGCCGAGCGCGGCCGCAGGGTACGGCCGACTCCGGTGGCCGTACGTGCCGAGGCCGCCGGGATTGAGGTGACAACTCCGGCTAGTCTGAAACCCGCAGACGCGCAGACCGCGTTCGCGGCGCTGGGTGCGGACCTCGCGGTCACGGTGGCCTATGGTTTGATCCTGCCGCCGGCCGTGCTGGCGGCGCCCCGGATGGGCTGCATCAACGCCCATGCCTCGCTGCTGCCGCGCTGGCGGGGTGCTGCGCCGATTCAGCGGGCGATCATGGCGGGCGACGGGGAGACCGGCGTCACCATCATGCGCATGGACGAGGGCCTCGACACGGGCCCCATCCTGATGGCCGAGCGCGTGCCGATCGGGCCCGGGACCACGGGCGGCGCGCTGCACGACACGTTGGCCGCCCTCTCCGCCCGGCTCGTGGTGGAGGCGATCGATGCGCTCGCCGGAGGCACGCTGACCGAGACGCCGCAGCCGGGGGAGGGCGCCACCTACGCTGCAAAGCTCGAAAAGCACGAGGCCGCCATCGACTGGCGCGCGCCGGCGGCGCACATCGAGCGCAGGGTGCGCGCACTTGCGCCGGGACCCGGCGCCTGGCTCGACCACGAGGGGGATCGCATCAAGGTGCTGGCGGCCGAGAGGGTTGCCGGTGCGACGGATGCGCCGCCCGGAACGATCATCGACGCGGCGCTCGCGGTCGCCTGCGGCGACGGCGCAGCACTTCGACCGACCCGCCTTCAACGCGCCGGCAAGGCGGTGATGGATAGAGACGCCTTCTTGCGCGGCCGGCCGATCGCGGCCGGGACACGCTTGCCATGCCCCGCTACAAGCT